>Ga0182030_10006195_pt1 | contig 25289 bp, 25 predicted proteins | sample 812S3MmetaG_FD_121299 | JGI IMG/M metagenome (GOLD analysis project Ga0182030, IMG submission 121299) | Permafrost microbial communities from Stordalen Mire, Sweden - 812S3M metaG (Illumina Assembly) | ecosystem: Environmental > Terrestrial > Soil > Wetlands > Permafrost | place: Sweden...
CCCAAGCTGCTCCGCGACGTGACCATTCCGCTCTGGACTACCCAATCCGACTTCGATATCGAGAAGAGCGTGATGGCCGGCGACACGGTCTACCTGGTGGGGCACAAGAAGGCTGTGCCGGTGGACGAAGCGGCCATCCTGATGGTGAAGACGGATGGTTCCAGTTCGGCCATTTCGCTGGGCCCTGTGCGGCCGGAGGAGTATACTTCGGCGCCGGTAATTGCCGGCGTTTTTCTCTATGTGGGGCGCACGCAGGAGCGCGTGTGCAGCATCCACGTCTATGAGCTGGCTTCCAGACAGGAAGCCGCTGTGCTGGTGATTGACCGGCTGCGCCCGCCGGTTCCCGGCGTGAACGAAGGGCAGCCGCCGGTGCGGCTCTGCCGGCGCGGGCGCTACCTTTACGTGACGTCGCCATCCGCCTTGACCACCATCGACATCGCTCAAGCTTCGCAGCCCGTGGTGACGGGCAGCCTGGAGTACCACCCCAGGCTTTCCTTCCTCTATGGCTTCCCGAGAGCGCTGACTTGGCAGGACAACCGTCTGTTCGAAACGGATTTCTGGCCTCAAAGCCTGGGCTCCTTCGATCTCAGCGATCCGGCGCACCCGGCGAAGCGAAACCAGCTTACCTTTCACACCGCTCCCTTCGTTGCACCAACCGGGTCCGGCCATGACCTATACCTGCCGTGGAGAGCCGGAGTGATGGATGCGCGCGCGCAGGCCAATGGCCTGGTCTCGCGCCGGTATCTGCACGGCAGCGGCGGCGTTCGAGCGTTCGCTACGGACGGCGGTTTCGTGTATACGCTGAGTGGTGAAGATCATCGACAGCCGCGGCATGTGGAGGCCTTTCGAGTGACCACGGAAGGTCCTGCGGCGAAGATCGCGTCGGTGCGCTAGTATCGTGACCGCTTGATTTGTTACCATCTGGAACCACAACCAAAGGCGCAAATCCCCCTGGGAGAGCCGCGACCGCAAGGGAGCGTTCGCTCCGAAGCATTAAATCATGCGGTCAGAATACTAGTGTGGTGCGGCGCAAGCAACAAAGAGTACGAGCTCGCGAGAGTCAAAAATGCCGCCGGTGGACGCCGACCAACTATCGGCCTTCATCCGTGTTCATCGGCGGCCAGTTACAGGCGCGGCTCGGACAGGGGCAGGCGCAACCGGGCGACACACCCCACAGCATCCGGACGGTTTTCCAGGGTGAGCGCGCCACCGTGTCCTTCGGCAATTTGCCGGCTGAGAACCAGGCCGATACCGGAACCGCCCGGCTTGGTGGTGAAGAACGGGACGAACAGGTTGGCCGTGCTCGAAAGGCCCGGGCCTTCATCCTTCACCCAGATTTCCAGCATGGAGCCGTCGCGGCGCCACCCGGCCCAGACGCGGCCGTGGTTGGTGAGGGATGCGTCGGCGGCATTGCGCAGTATGTTGATTAGCACCTGCTCCAGTTGATCGGGATCGCCCGGTACGGTGAGCGGCGGCCCCGGTTCCACGGCGACGGTGAGGCGCGTTTCCAGATTGGCCGCGCGCTGCACGGCTTCGGCCACCGCCAACGGCTGCAATTGCGGGCGCGGCAATTTCGCGAGGCGTGCATAGGCGCCAATGAAGCGGCTGAGACTTTCGGAACGGGCGGTGATGACGTGCAGTCCGCGGAGCATGTCGTCGCGCCAGTCGTCAGGCAGCGCATCGCGTCCAATCAGACTCTCCAGACTGCCGGCAATCGATTTGATGGGTGTCAGCGAGTTGTTGAGCTCATGGCCAAGCACCCGCACCAGGCGCTGCCAGGCCTGCAGTTCCTGTTCGCTGAGGGCTTGGGTGAGATCTGAGATGACCACCAGTTCCAGCGGCAGGCCGCGTTCCCGGACGCGCGTGCGGCGTACACCGAACCGGCCGGCGCCGCCGGGGAACGAGGCTTGCAAAGTGGTTTGCTCGGGACCATCCAGGCAGGACTCCAGGTTCAACTCCTCCGCCGTGCGGCCCAGCAGGGCTTCCGGCAGCGCCGCCAGCAATCGTTCCGCGGCGCGGTTCACCAGGCGGAGGCGGTGGTGTTCGTCGAAAGCAAAAATGGCCACATCGATTTCGCTCATCACGCGGCGCAGCAGAGTGGTGGCTTCCATGGCGCCCAGGCGCTGCTCGCGCAGCGTGCTGCCCAGCGTGTTGACTTCACGCATCACTTCGCCCAACGCGTCGTCCGGCCGCGGGGAACGGCCGCGGACGGAAAAATCGCCTTCGCGGAGCGCGCCCAGCAGGTTGGAAAGAGTCTGCAGCGGAAAGACCACGCGCTCCCGCACAGCCAAAGCGAAGCCCAGCCAGCCGCACACAATCAAGGTGGTGAACGTCAGTTCGTATTGAGTCTTGTAGCCGCCGGTCCACAGCAGGTAGAGCGCAATTCCGGAGCCAGGCAAGCCGGCCAGGAAAGCCAGTAATACAATGCGGCCTTCATGGCTGATACGCGCCGGCTTGGAAGATGGCGACATGGCTGGCGTCACAAACCATAGCGTTGCAGCCGGCGATACAGCGCGCTGCGGCTCAGCCCCAGAGCACTGGCGGCGTGGCTGACGTTTCCACTGAAACGCGCCAGGGCTTTTCGAATGAGCAGCGCTTCCACGTCTTCCAGGCTCATTTCTTCCAGCCGGGGCGGGCTTTCGCGGCCGGCGCGCAGACCCAGGTCGGCGGCGCGGATGGTCTCACCCTGCGCCATCAGGACGGCCCGCTCCACGGCGTGATCGAGTTCCCTGACATTCCCGGGCCAGGCGTGCGCCAGCAGGGCCTTGATGGCGCTCTCGTCGAAGGCAGTAAGCATCTTGCGATAGTGTTCGCCATGCTGGTGCAGGAAATGCGCGGCTAGGAGCGGGATGTCCTCGCGGCGGTCGCGCAGCGGCGGAAGACGGAGTTCAATGGTGTTCAAGCGGAACAGCAGATCCTGGCGGAAGCGGCCATCGGCCACTTGCGCGCCCAGGTCGGCATTCGTGGCTGAGAAAACGCGCACGTCCACGCGCCGCGTCTTGGAAGAACCGACGCGTTCGAATTCGCCGGTTTCCAGCGTGCGCAGCAATTTCGATTGCAGGCCTTGCGAAATATTGGCGATTTCATCCAGGAAAAGCGTGCCGCCTTCAGCCATTTCGAAACGGCCCACGCGATCCACTTTGGCATCGGTAAATGCACCCTTCACATGGCCGAAGAGCTCGCTTTCGAAGACGCCCTCGGCCAATCCACCGGTGTTGACCGTAACCAACGGCCGGGTGGCGCGCAGGGAAACCGAATGCAGAGTCTGGGCGACGAGCCCCTTGCCGGTGCCGTTCTCACCGGTGATGAGGACGTTGGCGTCCGACGGGCCCACGCGCGAGATGACGTCGAGCACTGGCCGCATGGCGGCGGAATGCGCGATCAACTGCGGGAAGCGTTCGGAGCGCAGCGCGCGGTTTTCGGCTTCCAGGCGCTGGCCTTTGCGGAGCGCGCGGCCGAGTTCAATTTGCGTTTTCAGAATGGCCGAAAGCCTCGCATTGTCCCAAGGCTTCTGAATAAAATCGCGAGCGCCGCGCCGCATGGCGTCGACCGCCAGTTCCACCGATCCCCAGGCCGTCATGACGATGACCGGCAGCGTGGAATCCAGGCTCTGGATACGGTTGAGTAGGTCCAGACCCTCCTGGCCGGACGTGGTATCGCGGGTGTAATTCAGATCCATGACGACCACGTCGAAGTCGCGGGATTCCACGGCCTCAATGGCGGCAGCGGGCGACGTGACGGCTTCGCATTGATAGCCTTCGCCCTTGGCAAGGAAGCGAAACGCCTCCAGGACGTCGATCTGGTCGTCGGCAATGAGGATCGAGGGCGTGCGGGAGTCGGATGATTTCATCGGCGTAGTTAGAGACCGCAAACATAAGTGTAGGGCAGTTGCGGGGCCGATGGCATCGCGCTGTAGCGAAACAAGTTAGAGACTGGTGTGGACGGGCCGGGTGTCCGGAAATGGGACGGGAGAAGAGGTAAAGCCACAAAGAGCCAGGCGATTCGAGACAGTCATCTTGGAAAGCCTTTCGGCTCAGCGTGTTTTCGGAAGCCGCCACGGCAAGAATGGAGCCGTGCGTCCACAGCGGGAGAGTTTCTTGGCGATGGCTTCGTGAGCGATGATAGATAGCTCAAGCTCGTTTCTTCGGCGTGCCGCATCGCGCCGTGGGTTTGGGCTCCCGTCGGCGTGGCATATCAGCGAGATTCTGTGCACCGGTTTGGCGGCGCTTCTCGTCACGCGGCCGACCTGATTGGCCCGCTGGAACAATTTGAATTCCGAGGTTCAAAGTTCCAAGGACACCCAGAAGGCTGGCGTAGGTCGGATTGCCCTTTCGGGAGAGCATGCGGTACAGCGTTTCACGAGCGACACCGGCCCCATCGGCCACGGCGGACATTTGACGCGCCTCAGCGACATCGCGCAGCGCCACCAGGAACATTTCGTCGGAATCCATAAGAGCCGCGTTCAAATAATGGGCAGCCTCGCGCGGATCGGCCAAATCGGCGAGAAGCTCTTCACGAAAGTCAGTTGTCCGCTTAGGCATTGTAGTCTCCCCAACACTACTTCGCTTTTCTGATATCTGAAACTTGGGTGCGCTTGTCTCCTCCCCCAAGTAGTATGATCTCGTCTTCGTCGATTCCGAAATACACTCTGTAACCGGGCCCCATGTCGAATCTCAGTTCGTATACCCCGTCGCCGACTGGCTCGCAGTCCCCATAGTTGCCGAACTCCGAAATACGCCTAATCCTGGAATTGATTCTGTTGCGCAATTCACCGTCGAGCTTCCGTTTGATCCATGCCCGGAACGGGCTCTTGTCTGCCCGGTCGCGGTAGTTCTTGGCTTTTCTGGCGATAGGGTCCACAGGCAGGCAGCTTCCTTCATGTGTGATTTATATATCACAACAGCAACTCTATCATCTTCAGGTGCTGGTAACACCTCCCTTTGAACCCTATTTCTTCTCCCTCCAACTGGCCCAATATTCCTTCCATTCCACTTTCTCACCCGCCGGTAACACGTGGATCGGATTCAGTCCGTCTAACATCACCGCGTATTCATCCGTGTGTGTCTTGCTCTTCTGATTGGCCAGAGCTTTCGGATGCGGCCCATGATGAATGCCGCGGGGATGTAACGTGGCGTAGCCCGGTTTGATGTTGTCTTTGCTGAAGAAATCGCCGTCGTGATAGAAAATGAATTCGTCGTAATCCGTATTGCGATGAAAGAACGGGACGCGCAGCGCGGCTTCGTCCTGTTCCAGAGGGCGCGGCAGAAAACTGCACACCACGGCGCCTTCCGTCACGAAAGTGCTGTGCGCGCTCGGAGGCAGGTGCGCCCGATGGCTCATCACCGGACGGATGTCGCGCATGTTGAGCTTCCACGCGGTCAGGTCGCCCTTCCAGCCCACCACATCCATGGGATTGAACGGGTAGAAGACTTTCGAAATTTCGTCATCCACTTTAATGCGGACTTCCCATTCGCGATGGTCGTCTAACTGCGGAGCGGGATCGGGCACCGTGACCACTCCTGGATCATAGAGCGCGTGATGACCCAGCAGGCCCTTATCGGGCGGCTCGAATTCCCTGCGGCTCTGCATGATCAGGAAGAAATTGTCCTCGGTTTCGGGGATGATGCGGTAAGTGACGGCGCGCGGCATCACCACGTAATCGCCAGGTTCGAAGGTGAGCGGTCCGAAATCGGTTTCGACGGTGCCCTTGCCGCGATGGACGAAGATCAGCTCATCGCCATCGGCGTTCCGGTAATAGAACGGCATGGGATGGGAGCGGCGTGAAACATAGAGCGTGATGTCGTGATTGCCCAGGAAGGCCACGGGCGCGCCTTGCGGATCGGTGGCGTCGGTGGGGGTGAGCTGGTTGAGGTCGAACAGATGAGGACGCAGTTTGCCTTCGAAACGGGTCCAGCCGGTGGGCGCGTGGGCGTGGTAAAGGTGCGAACTCTTTCCATAGAAGCCTTTCCGGCCGTGCTCTTCTTCAAACGTGCCTTCCGGTATTCCGACGTGCGCCTGCGGTGCGAACTTGCCCTTCTTGAGCGGATACATGCGCCCTCCCTGTATACAGGATACGCGCAACCACCGGCCGGTGGGGGAATCTCTAGGGGAAGCCATAGGGATCTAGCCGCCGATGAACGCCAGTAAACACGGATTGAAAAAACAGAACTTATCTGCATTACCATCCGTGAGCTTCTTCGCAGGCCGCGACGCATTTGCCGTTGTCCAAGCCCCACAGGGGCGAAAGATCATAGCCCAGCACGTGAGCGCTGGGAAGCCTGCCGCACGAGCAGAGCCCCGGAACGGGGCGAAGAATTGCGCGGCTCCCCGTCTTTGCCCTGCGGCTCCGGTTTGCGGTCTGCCGCGGTAGGTTCATCTGGGTTCATCGGCAGCCAATTGTCGTTTTCCGAAACCTGCTAGATCACCGGCGAACGCAGGATGCCAATCCGGTCAATTTCCAGTTCCACCACGTCGCCGCGGCCCACCGGAAGTTGCAGGTCCAGGCGAAAGGCAATGATGTCGCCCGGCAGAATAATGTCGCTGCGGGAGAGACTCTCAATGGCGCTTTCAAACCGCGACCGCAACTTAGAGGTGTTCGATTGGCCCAGCAATTCGCCATTCACGCGCACGGCTACTGCCAGGTTGTAGGCGCTGCCGATTTCATCCGGCGTCACCAGCCAGGGACCCAGCGCGGAAAGCCGGGCGCCGAAATCGTTCATGGCGGTGAAGCCGGCGATATATTCGCGGGCTTCCAGTGAGTTGATGTCCATGCCTTGCTTGCCGATCACGGCGGCGAACTTCACTTCGTAGGCGGGTTCCTCCTGGCACTGGATCTCTATATCTGTGCCGACGCGTGCCGGGTTCGGCACGGGAGCGCAGATGCGCACTTCGTGGGGCCGGTACACCAGAGTTTCATCGTTGGGACCACGCGGCGAAACCTCTTCCTTCCACCAACCGGAAGGCTGCGGGCCGGATTCGCGAAAGAGCTCTTCCGTGGCGTTGACCGCGCGAAGTCCGGCTCGCAGGAATTCAAGCATTCCCCAGGGCGCCAGCGCATTCGCCAGCCGCTGCGGCTCCGGTTCACCCTGCTGCGAGAGGTACCAGGCAGTGGCGAAGTTGACGTCGATGATTCGGTCCTCCTGCCACACACCCACGCGGGTGTGCCGGCCGACAGGGGTCGCCACTTCGAAGGTGCAAAGCTTCATCGGTTCTATAAAGGGTACCGCAAAGACGCTGGCTTAGGCGGCGTCCCAAGCGACGTGTCATCCTGCGAAAATCGCCGGGCAGGTTCCCTACAGATTCCCGCGCAATTCCTGCTCGCGCTCGATAGCTTCAAACAGGGCTTTGAAATTTCCTTTGCCGAAACTGCGACTGCCTTTCCGCTGGATCACTTCGTAGAACAGCGTGGGGCGGTCTTCCACCGGGCGGGTGAAAATCTGCAGCATGTAGCCTTCGTCGTCGCGGTCCACCAGAATACCCAACTGGCGCAGCGCGTCCAGGGGTTCGTCAATCGGGCCGATGCGCGCCAGCAGATCGTCATAATAAGCGCCCGGCACGCGCAGGAATTGCACTCCCTGGCGCTGCAGCGAGCCGACGGTTTCGATGATGTCGCCAGTCGCCATGGCAATGTGTTGCACGCCGGGGCCGTGATAAAACTCCAGGTACTCTTCAATCTGCGACTTGCGTTTCCCTTCGGCCGGTTCGTTGATGGGGAACTTGACGCGTTCGTTGCCGTTCGACATCACCTTGGACATCAACGCCGAATAGTCGGTGGAGATATCCTTATCGTCGAAATGCTTGAACATGCGAAAACCCATCGCATCGCGGTAGAAATCCACCCAGCGATTCATTTCGCCCCAGCCCACGTTGCCCACCATGTGGTCGATGTGCAGCAGCCCGGCCGGGCGCGCGACCGGATCTTCAACCGCCGCCGGTTCGAAGCCGGGCAGAAACACGCCGTTGTATTTGCCGCGCTCCACGAAAGTGTGAATGGTGTCTCCATAGATGCCGATGGACGCGACGCGCGCTTCGCCGTTCGCATCGCGCAGCGTCTCCGGTTCGCGCACGCTGCGGGCGCCGCGCGAAGTGGTGGCGCGCCAGGCCGCTTCCGCGTCATCCACCCAGAGGGCAATATCGCGGACGCCGTCGCCGTGCAGCCGGATATGGTCGGCAATCGGATGTTCAGGCGAGAGCGGCGTCGTCAGCACCAGGCGGACTTTGCCTTGCACCAGCACATAGGACGCGCAATCGCGCGTGCCGGTCTCCGGACCGCGGTAAGCGGCCAGCCGGAAGCCGAACGCCGCCCGATAAAAATACGCTGCCTGGCGCGCATTCCCTACATAGAATTCCACGTAATCGGTGCCGCTGAGCGGCAGGAAATCCTTCTCAACCGCCGCCTGGTGCTCCAATGCTTGCTGCATTCCCCCTCCTCAATGACTCACTTCTTGCGAAGGCTTCCAGCGCGAGCTGGTTATCCTCGTCCGCCCCGGTGGAGATTCGCAGGCAGTTCGGCAAACCGAATGCCTTGAGCGGACGCACCACCACCCCTTGAGACAGCAATTCTTCAAAAACCGCCAGCGCCTCCTGTTCCGAGGCCATTACCATCATTAGAAAATTGGCTTCCGACGGCACCACCTGTAATCCCAAATCCGCCAGACCGGCGGCCAGCAATCGCAGGCCGCGCGCGTTCAGTTCCAGCGTGCGGTGCAGAAATTCTTTATCCGCCAGGGCGGCCACGCCGGCGGCCTGCGCGGGCGTGGAAGGCTCAAACGGCAGTTTCACTTTCAGCAGATTGCGGATGAGTTCTTCGTGCGCGAAGCCGTACCCGATGCGCGCGCCCGCCAGGCCATAGGCTTTGGAAAACGTGCGCAGCGTAATCACGTTGTCGTAGCGGTAATGCATGGAATCGGGATACCGCGGATTGTCCTTGGCGTATTCGAAATAAGCTTCATCCAGGATGATCAACACGCGCTCCGGCACGTGCTTGTAGAACTCGTCGAACTGATGTTTCGTAAAAATGGTTCCGGTCGGGTTATTGGGATTGGCCAGGTAAACGATCTTGGTGTTCTGGTTGATGGCGGCGGCCAGGCCGGGCAAATCGTAATGCCAATCCTTATACGGAACCGTGCGGTACTTCACGCCACGCGTGCGGGCCAGCACCTGGAAGCCGATGAACGCGGCTTCCGTGGTGAGCACCTCGTCCTCATCGCACAGGAAGGCTCGGATGATGTTCGACATGATGCCTTCCGACCCGCTGCCGGCGACCACGTTTTCCACCTTCAGATCGAACTGCTGCGCCAGCACCTCACGCAGCCCCAACCCGCCATCGGGATAAAGATTGAGCCCGGTGAGCGTAGCCCGCATGGCCTCCACGGCTTTGGGCGATGCGCCCAGCGGGTTCTCATTGGATGCCAGCTTGGCGATGCGGTCCAGACCGTATTGCTTGCGGACGGACTCGATGGTTCGCCCGGCTTCGTAGGGCCGCAGCGATTCAATGTATGGAGGTACGAGTGGCACCAGTTCCAGTTTAACGCTTCAGTCGCGGAAGCACCTCCGCGGCTCAAGCAAAGGGCCGGAATAGCTCGGTCGAAAAATATCGCTCCATGCGGTCGGGTAGGACGGTGACAATCTGTGCCGGCCCCAGACTTTCAGCCGCCAGCTGCGCTGCCCGATAATTCAGCCCGGAACTTGGTCCCACCGGAAACCCCATGCGGATGAGTTCGCGAGTTGTCTGAAGGGCTTCGTCATCGCGTATCTCAATCGTGGTCAACGATTGATAATCAGCTTCCCGGAAGATGCTTGAGACGCATTCGATCACCCCGGGGATGCGGGAGCTGAAGCTGCAACACTCCTGTTCCCGCGTTGCGGCAAGGTCGATTGGCCGCGCCAGAAAAGCGCGTTGCACGCGGCCCTCGCTCCGGCAACCCCGCATCAAGCCGACCAGTGTTCCCCCGGTTCCCACACCGCTCACCACGGCGTCCACCACATGGCCGGGGATCTGCTCCACAATCTCCCGGGCCGTTCCAAACTCGTGGGCTTCCGCGTTCGCGGGATTCGAAAACTGGCGGGGCAGGAAAGCCCCAGTCTCACCGGCCAGCCTTTCCGATTCCTCAATGCAACCTACAATTCCCCGCTCCTTCGGAGCGAAATGGATGCTGCCGCCATAAGCGCGAATCATCAGCACCCTTTCGCTGCTCACGCCTGCCGGCAGAACTGCGATGAATTTGAGGCCCAACTGCGCGCACACCATGGCCATGGCGATGCTGGTGGAGCCGCTGGAAGCTTCGATGACCGATCCCCCCGGCTGCACGCTGCCTTCACGGACGGCCTTGCCGAGAATGTAGCGCGCAATGCGGTCCTTGGTAGATCCGCTGGGGTTGAGGAATTCCAGTTTGCACCAGATCGCGGGCGCTTCGGCGGAAAGCCGGATCGGCACCAGCGGCGTCGGCGATAGCGTCTCCGGGTAACGGTTTGCTTCATGCATGTTTTTGACTGAACCTTGCCTTCACTTCACGCGAAGCAGTTTTCCGTTCTCCCATGTGAAGATCGCGTCGGCCCCGGCCATCTCCTCCGGCGGCAGAGGTGTTTTCTGGTTGAGGCGTACCCGCGTCCCGCGCTCGCCGAACCAGAGTTCCGCGATAAACGCCATATCGAAGCTGTCGAACGGGTCTTTGAGGAAAATGACTTTCGAACCCGGATGAACCTGCGGATTCACGGCGCGGAATTGTGCCAGCACCGCCGCCGTCAGCGGAGCAATTTGCAGATTCCCCGGTTCGATCTCGGTCTTCTTGAAGTACAAGGCCCACAGCGCCATCGACACCATCACCGTGGTTGCCACTACCGTGCGCACACGGCCCGCCGCCATCCGCCGGAAGCTGGGTTCCGCCGCCACAATCTGCGTCAGCGCCGGCAGAGCCGATTCAAACCACGCCGCCGCCATCACCGCCCAACCCGCCAGCGTGACGTATAAGCAGGCCTGGTCGCGTCCGATCAGGAAGAACAGGGGCAAGGGCGTGACCACCACGTACCACCAGCAGAAACGCAGCAAGGCGTTCTTGCGGCGCCATGCCAGGTAAGTCACCACCGCCCAGATCAGCAAGGTGGCGATCCAGCCGAATCGCGGCAGGTGGTAGAAGATGTCGCCAATGTACCGCTCCTGAAAATCCACAAACCGTTCCCAGGAGATGACTGGCGTGTAGGAGGATTGCTGCATCAACCCATACTGGCCATATTTTTTTCCATAGATGAAGATCAGGTTGAGAACACCGGACCAGAAGACCAGGCGTCCCGGGCCGCGCAGCCAGGCTTCGAATTTCTTCCAGTGCCGGCCCGGCGAACCTTGAAACAGCCACTCGTAGGCCAGCAGAACCGGAGGCAGCGTGGCGCCCATCTCCTTGGAGTTCAGCGCACAAAGAAACAGCACGAAGAACACGGCGGTCTGGCCGGCGCTCAGCAGGCGGCCGGACGAGCGGATCCGCACATAATAGGCCAGCGTCGCGAAGAAGAAGGTTCCGCAGAGCACGTCAAAGACGAACACACTGTTGTAGTAGAGGTTGTTCAAGCCGCCGTGATAGCAGGCGATCAGCGCCACCATCAGGCAGCCCGCGTCGCCTGGACCCAGCGCTCGCGCCAGCCGGTACATCTGGTACGCGCCAACCAACAGCAGCACCAGCAGGACCGCGTGATAACCCACGGGATTAAGGTGGGAGAACTGGTAGATGGGCGCGAAGAACAGGCCGCCCATCGGCCGGAAGTAGCCGCGCCAGATGGCGACTTGCGATTCCAGCAGGCGCCAGGGCGACGGGCTCCAGTAAATCCAAATGGCCATCATCTCATCCATGGAGAATTGGCCCTTCAGGGTATCCCACGAAACCAGGAAGAAGTACGCGATCAGAAGAAGAGCGCAGGCGGGCTTGCGCCACGTGACGGACGCCGCCGGCCCGGTGCTGTCCTTGGGCTCTGCCATCACGCGGCCATCCAGACTCTCTTCACGGACGGACGCATGGCTGCGACTCCAACTCCGGCCGAATGGCGACGGCCGCATCTGTGAACGTATTGTGATAAACCAATTTCAACCCCTCGCGCTGGATGAATTCAAAATCCGCGGGATAGAAGACTACATAAGCCTGGTAACCGGCCGGGTACTCATTCACCTGTGTGGGCGCCAGGCCAATCTGACGGAGTGTCTCATGTCCGGACACCTCACGGTAAGCGTTGATCGACGCCACATAGCGCCAGTTAGTCGAGACATCCTTCAGACCATAAGTCCGATTGTAATACGCCAGTACGGAATAGACTTTGTTCATGTCCGCGTCGTACTTCCATTCCTTGAAGTAAGTCAGCCGCAGGCAGCCCAGGGAGTAACAGGCGATCAGCACCAGAATGCCGGTCAACGCGCGTCCGCTCATTACTCCTTGCCGGGAATCCAGCGGGATCGCCGCGGCCGCCCCGGCCATGATGAAGACAAACAGCGCGATGAAGAGGCCCGTGCGGTCGAGCGGAAGCAGAACTCCATCAAGCCAGTACAAAAGCTGGTGGATGCACAGCGTAATGCAGAGAGCGCCCCCGGCGATCGTCACCAGCCCTTCGCCGCGGACCCCGGCCCGCTCACGAACCAGGACCGCCGCTCGCCAAACAAAAACAATCAGCAGCAACGGATAAAGGAACGTGCCGAAGTGGACGAAGTAGTGTCGCAGGGGCTCGTTCAATAGATAGGGGTTTGGTTCATAAAGGGAAGCATCCCGCAGGCTGCGGATCGTCTCGAGGAGAGAAGTTGCGCCCCAAGTGAATTGGCCTTTTGGCCAGGCGAGCAGTGTTGGCCCTACCAGAAAGTAACCGACTGCCAGTCCTGGCAGGATCAAAGCGGCCATCAGTTTCATGCGGTTCGCCGCAGTGCCGCGCAGCAGCCAGATGGCGATTAAGATACCCGTCACGGCCACCGCAATGGCGAAAGAAAAATTCGCGCTGAGGGAAAGCGCCGCGGCGATGGAGATGAATGAAGCGGCGCGATACACGGATCCGCCCGTTTGCTTTTGCTCCAAAGCCAGTGTGATCTCGCCGGTGAGGAATGCCAGCGCCAGGCTGTATCCGCGTCCCGCCACCAGATAATCCATTACAAACGGGTTCGCCACCAGGCACACCATCAACGACCATTGGAGCAGCAGTTTCGGCGTGATGCGGCGTACCAGACAATATACCGCCGCGATATAAATAGCGGAACCGATCAGCGCCGGCAGCCGGATGATGAGCGCCGACGGGCCAAAGACCATCACGAACAGCCGCATCAGCCAGGAATTCAGAACATGATTATTGGCGACCGCAACCCAATGCGATGGATTGGGTCGCAGGGCGTAGGCGAGGAACGTATCGGATTCGTCGATGGTGAGGGATTGAACCGCGGCCCGCGCCACGATCCACAGAAACGCACACGCGCCTGTCGCAATCAAGAGGAGAGAGTATCTATGGGCAGTGCGCTCGGTGGACACAGGAGTACGCGAAGCGTGATTGTATCATCTGTAAGTGCGCCGGACCGCCTCAGGTGGTCCGCATCCTTTAAGCTGTTGGTGGGACAGACCATCGTTTTTCGCGGCCTGTCACTGCGTGCCCATGTAGGCAGTCTGACCAGCGGCAGCAGACGTTCGCCTGTCCCACCGGCCTGTCCGCCCGCACTCGGTGCGCACTACACCAGTACCTTGACCGCATGATTCGTCGCCATCCAATCGGAGCCGCGACCTTCTAAGGGAGCGCTACCCTACGCCCCAAAGTAATAAATTCGCCCGGTCAGAGCACTAGCTCGGAATCCCGGCGCCGCGCATCCACTCCAGAGTTTCCTGGATCCCCTGGTCATAAGTCGTCTTCCGCAGTGGCCCGAGTTTGGCCGCGAGTTTGGAATCGTCCAGAATGACCGGCGTTTCCTGCAGGTACAGCATCTCCGGCAACTCGCGAAACAGCGGGCTGAACCACCCCATCATCTTCAATAAGCCGCGGCCCACGGAGCGGTATTTCGGCGCGCGGCCGGCCGCCCGGTAGACCTTCGTGATGAAATCGAGCGTGTTGATGGTGCCGAAACCGCCTAGATTCCAGGCCTCGCCGAAACAATCGGAGCGCGATGCCAGGTCCACAATCACCGGAGCCGTATCCGGCACGTAGACGAATTCGTGCGGCGCATTCACCGGGCCCGGCCAGTTGGCCGTCTTGCCATCCAGGGCGGAGCGGAAAATCTGGTCGGCCAAGCTGTTGGTGGCGTTCGGTCCGTAGAAATCGGGTATCCGCAGAATCAGCGCCTGAATTTGCCCTTTGGCGTGCGCGTCCATTACCAGATCTTCCTGCTCCTTGCGAAAACGTCCCTTGCGGGCGACGGGTTCTCGCGGATGGGTCTCAGCCACCCGCGCCGTCCGCGGCACGCCGTAGGAATAGACGCTCGATGGCAGCAGCAACTGCTTCACCTGCATGGTGGCCGCGGCCGCCAGTGTCGTCGCCATCAATGCCGGATGCACGTTATGCGCGGGGTAGGGAAGGCCGACGGAGTAAATGATCGTGTCGATCCCGCGCGCCGCTGCTCCGGCGGAGCGCAGGTCGCTCAGATCGGCGTCGAACACTTCAGCGTTCGCAAACTGTCCGAAAGCCGCTTCCAGCCGCGCGCGCGACCGTCCCACCACGCGGAACGGTACGCCGCGCCGCTCCAATTCCGCGGCAACCGATTGGCCGATTGCTCCGGCTGCGCCGAAAATCGCCACTTTTCCAATGATGGACATGCCCGTGGTCAGTATAGCGTGCTGCTAAAATAGGGAGAAAATGATCCAAACTCTGTTCGGCACGGTAGAGCCGGAACCATCCCTGCTGGAAAAACTGAAAAGCGGCGTGCAGAAGACTCGCGCCGGCCTTGTGAATGCGCTCGAAGATGCGCTGCAGGGCCGGAAAGAGATTGATGCCGGGCTCCTCGAAGAGTTGGAATTTACGCTGATCTCCGCCGATATCGGCGTCCCCACTACCGAGGAAATTCTGGAACGCATCCGGCAGCGTGTGGAGCGTCATCAACTGGGCGACGCGGCGGAATTGAAGGGGATGATTCAAGAGCACCTGCTGGAAATTCTGGCCGCCAGCGAACGCGCACCCACGCCCGTGGCCTCGCCGCCGGCCGTCATCCTGATGGTGGGGATCAATGGTTCGGGCAAGACAACCACCATCGGCAAGCTGGCGCAGCGGCTGAAGAATGAGCACCGTTCGGTTCTGCTGTGCGCCGCGGACACATTTCGCGCCGCCGCCATCGACCAGCTGGAAGTTTGGGCCGAACGCACCGGCACGCCCATCGTCCGGCAGGCGCCCGGCAGCGACCCCAGCGCCGTGGTCTTCGATGCCGTACAGGCGGGCAAGGCGCGCAAAGTGGATTGCGTGCTGGTCGACACGGCCGGCCGGCTGCAAACCAAAGAGCACCTGATGGCCGAGCTGCACAAGATGACCAAGACCGCGCGCAAAGTGATTCCAGACGCGCCTCATGAAGTATTGCTGGTGATTGACGCCACCACCGGGCAGAATGGTCTGGAACAAGCCCGCAAGTTCACCGAATCGTCCGGCGTTACGGGTATCGTGCTTACCAAACTGGACGGCACGGCCAAAGGCGGAATTGTGGTGGCGATTGCCCGCGAGTTGAACCTGCCGATCCGTTACGTGGGAGTCGGCGAAAAAATAGACGACCTGCTGCCCTTCGACGCGGAGAAATTCGTCCAGTCGCTTTTCGAAAAATGACCTCGCAATATATGCGCGAAGCTTTCGACCTGGCCCGGTGCGGTCGTGCGCTGGCCAGTCCCAACCCCATGGTAGGAGCCATTCTCGTGCGGGATGGCGAAGTGGTGGGCCGCGGATTTCACACCTACGCCGGCGTGGACCATGCCGAAACCATTGCGCTGGCCGGCGCCGGCGAAAAGGCGCGCGGCGCCACGCTCTATCTGAATCTGGAGCCTTGCTCCCACCAGGGCCGCACGCCGCCCTGCGCCGACGCGCTGGTGAGGGCAGGCGTGGCGAAAGTGGTGGCGCCCATGGAAGATCCCAACCCGCTAGTCGCCGGCGGCGGCTTTGGCAAACTGCGCGCGGCGGGCATCCAGGTGGAACTGGCCGGCGAATTCGCCGTCGAAGCCGCCAAACTCAATGAGCCGTTCCTCCATTTCATACGCACTGGCAAGCCTCTGGTCACGCTCAAGGCCGCCATCACGCTGGACGGCAAAATCTCCGCGCCCGACGACAACCGGGGCTGGATCACCAGCACGCGGGCGCGCGCCCACGTGCAGGAGCTGCGCCACGATTCCGACGCCATCCTGACCGGCATCGGGACGCTGCTGGCCGACGATTGTATGCTGACCGACCGCACTTCGCTGGCGCGCTCCCGCCCGCTGCTGCGCATGGTGATGGATTCTCAGCTGCGCATCCCCCTTGATTCCCGCATGGCGCGCAGCGCGGCCGGCGATCTGATCGTCCTCACTACTTCAGCCTCTTCCGCCAACCGCCGCAAGCAACTGGAAGACCGCGGAATCCAGGTGCTGGTCTTCGATGGTCCCGGCGGCCGCGTGGATTTCCGTAGCGCCGTGGAATGGCTCGGCCGCCGCCAGTACCTGTCGCTGATGATTGAAGCCGGCAGCAAGATCAACTGGAGCGCTCTGGAATCCGGCTGTGTGGACCGCGTCTTCCTCTATTACGGCCCCAAGATTCTGGGCGGCCTGGAGGCTTTGCCACTGGCCGGTGGCATCGGCCGCAGACGCCGCGTCGACGCCATCGACGTGGAGCGCATCACCATTCACCCGATTCCGCCGGATGAATTCGCCGTGGAAGGATACCTTCATGTTCACCGGGATTATTGAGGAGTTGGGCGCCTTGGAATCGGTTCAGTCCCGCGCTGCCGGAGCGCGGCTGAAAGTCCGCTGCTCCACGGTGCTGGCGGATATGACGGTGGGCGCCAGCATTGCCGTCAACGGAGTCTGTCTCACGGCCCTCGATATCGAACGGGATTCCTTCTCTGCCGATCTGGCGCCGGAAACCTTGCAGCGCACCAATCTGGGTGACTTGCGGTCCGGTTCGCGGGTAAATCTGGAGCGGCCTTTATCACCCAACGGCCGCCTGAGCGGGCACATTGTGCAAGGCCACGTGGATGGCACGGGTGAGTTCCTGGCGCTCGATTCGCTGGGTGACGAGAACTGGTGGCTCCGCATCCGCGTGCCGGCGGAACTGGATCCCTTTTTGGTCTACAAAGGCTCCATCGCCATCGATGGCATCAGCCTTACCATCGCCTCACTGGAGGCTGAAGTGCTTTCCGTGACAATTATCCCGCACACCTTCCGGAATACCAGTCTGGGCACTTATCACGCCGGCGGGCGGGTCAATCTGGAGTGCGACATTCTGGCGAAACACGTGGAGAAACTGCTGCGCAAGCTGGATGTAAAGAGCCCGCTGACAGTCGATAAACTGCGCGAAAACGGGTATTGACGAAGCTCATCCGGCGGCCTGGCGCAGCCGTTCCAATTCATCGGAAAGCCGCGCAAGCTGTGTGCCGCACTCACCCACCGAGCCGGAAACCGCGCATTCCTCAATCGAAATCAGTACCGCAGCCACCGCGTTTGCCCCCACATTGGCGCAAGCACCCTTGGAATAATGGGCCAGTCGGGCGCACCGCGGTCCATCCTGATCCTGGATGGCCTGGTTCAACAGGGGAAGCTGTTGTGCGGTATCGTCGATTAGCTCCCGCAGGATCTGCTGCATCAGCTCCGGGTCGTCCAGTGTCACTTCCCGCAACTGGTCAAGGTCCAGAACCTTCGTCGGGTCGAGCATTCGCACACCTCCATTGTGACGTCCGGTGGAATGCGCGCAAATCAGCCGGGCACCTTAAGAAACGGTATTACTTGCCTTGGTTCGGAAGCGGAATTCCATACTGAAACCACGAACGAACCACATGCAGTTGGGAATCCAGAACGGCGGTGGCGACGAAGGCGGGTTGGTTGGGCGGCCCGAAGCGCAGGTCGCTCAATTCCACCATCCGGCCGCCGGGAACATCCGGCGCCGGAGAGACCCGCCACAGGGGAAGCTGCGAAAATTCCTCCATCACTTGGAACGCCGGTGTACGCTGCGCCGCAACCACGGCGGCGTCCCGCGGCGGCTTGTAGACAATCTGGGCGCGCGTCGGATCAAAGCCCGCAAGCAGGTCCACGGTTTCCACGGCGTAAGAATCACCGATGTCCGCCACGCCCTTCCACTGCATCGGGTTCGCCGGCCCCGGCAGCGCCGCTACGCGGGAAGGCGTGGCGCCTTCATAGAGCCGGGATTCCAAAGCCGCCACCGCCCGGGCATGCAGAACGCCGCGGCCGCAGTCGTAAAACAAAAGGAATAGCAGCGCGAACCAGGCAGAGGCGCGCCCGTGATGCCCGCCGGCCGGTACGCCGGATGCGATCTCCGAACCCACCAGCCGCCCGACAAATGGCCCGGCTACACACAACAGGAAGATGGCCCAGATCCATAGGTCGTAGACGTTGTTCAAATCCACGTGAAGCCATTTTGCGGAAAACGGCAGCAGCAAACGGATGCCATAGGCGTTCGTCAGATCGAGGAGCAAATGCGACGCCACGGCGATCAGGGCCGCGAAAAATGCCCCGGTCCAGTTCACCGGCTTCCGCGCCACCAGCCGCACCGCCAATACCGTCAACAGCGCCATCACCGGCATTGCCGCCAGGGAGTGCGTTAAGTGCCGGTGATAATGCAAATAACTGAGCGGTCCCCCGGAAGCCGTCACGATGTCGATATCCGGGGCATTGGCGGCCAGCAGCAGGATGGGCGTTGCCAGCGGTGTCCATCGCTTGAGCCCAATCCGGCCCAGGAAGAGACCGGTAGCGGTGTGTGTGAGAGGATCCATGGGGAGCTCGGAGAATCCCATTGTACGAGGAAGCTGAGATCGCCGAGCTCCTTTTCTGGATCACCGCACCTGCCGTCTTCTATGCGGAAAGCGGAAGTTCCTGCGGCAGCTCAAAGCCGATGAGTTCCGTTACGGTTCTCGCCTCCTTTCGGTCGGCGCGGAGTACGGTGCCGCCAAAATACTCATCGAGCGGATACAGAGGGTAAGGAAGAACCTCGGCAAAAACCCGGCCCAGGCGGTTTTCCAGACGGTACAGAGAATGGAAATAAGTCCCGCGATCCATTTTGAAATGCTGACAGCAGAGCTTCCAGTCTGCGCCTAACAAGTAGTGAAATTTCAGCAGCTTATACCCGAAATCATCAAGTGCTCGTTCGCTCACCAGACAGAAGTCGGCGATGAACTCCTCTCGCTTGCGCGAGTACATGCGGTAGCCTTCTTGGCCCCCGCACAAATCCCAGGAAACAGATCCGGTCTGCGTTCCCATCAGAGCGCATTCCCGGAAGCGGCGATAGCAGGCTCGAAAAATGGCCCGAAATACACAATTGCACGGAAGTGCCGTTCCTTGCGGGACAGGGCGCATTCCATTTCCGTGACAAAGAGTGCATGAAGGCTTGGCTAATCCAATCACACGCGATCGATCCCAGATCATCTTTGAAGAGTGTCCTTGCCGGTGCGTACTGTTACGGCGTCGCACCGTATGTTTTCGACTACTAACTCAAGATAGCTCTGCCTTGTAAAACGTCAAGAATTCAACTAACGGTGATTGAAATACCAGTACCATCAGTACGCAACGTTAACCTTCTAAGTGTACTATTTAATACAGGATAGAGTTCAAACTTGATAAGCTGATTCAATTGTATGAATAGAACATCCCTTCGGCCTGCCCGAGTCTTTTTCATACCACCCTATTTCCGCAAGAAATAGGCCATGGGGCACCCAGCGTGAACTTTAAGACCCTGGAGCATCGTTTCCTCGACGCAGTGCGGGAACGCGTCCGTAGCGGAGACGTTACCGAGCGGGGACTGGCCCGTACGGTGGGAATCTCCCAGCCGCATGTTCATAACGTGCTGAAGGGCAAGCGCTTCTTCTCGATGGAGAAGGCCGACCAGGTGCTCGCCGTGCTGGACCTCGACATCCTGGATCTAATCGACGAAGAAGAGTGGGAGCACCACCACTCGCGCCGCTAACCGGTTGACGGACGTGCACCTTTCCCGCTAATGTATTGAAATTAGTCGCGGAGGTCTGCCCTTGCGGCAATCCCATAACGATTCTGTGGTTCGCGAAACGCGCTGGAAACGCTTGGCTGCACGGATTGACAGCCTTGCCGAAAAGGACGAGCTCCTGGTGCGGCACGCTCAGGAAATCGCCAGGGCGCGTGTGGCGGCGGCTATGGAATTGTATGCCATCTGCCGCACCTTTGTGGATTCGGTGAATCGGCACACCACGCGGGGCCATGTCCTGTTGGATCCTCCCGAGTTCGCCGAAGCTGCCTTTCAGGAGGACGTCATGAATCTGGTGCAGATCAACGTCCGCGGGAGGCTATTGCAAATCGAATACAGTTCTTCGCCCGATCTTCTCAGTACCGAAGAGTTTCGCGTGCCTTACACGCTTGCCGGATCGGTCCGCGCCTTTAACCAGGAACTTCTGGACAAGGACCTGATCGAAGAACAGTTGCTCTTTTACACCATTGAGCACCACCGCAAAATGTGGCGCTTTTTCGACGCGCGCACCTACCGGACCGGAGCCTTCGACCAGGAATACCTGGTTACCCTTTTGGAGCAACTCATCTGAACCAGGCCGGGCGCGAACCTACAGGCTGTACCGCCCCGCCCGCACCAGGTGGCCGGCAATCTCGCGGCCCAAAGCCACCACGTCGATTGCGTCGCGCCTTGCCAGGCGGCGCAGAATGGCCGTTTGCGTCCTGAGTTCGTCCCCGGCCGCCGCGGCAGCCAGCACTTTACGCGCCGCCGATTCAATGGCCGCGAGCCCACCCGCCGCGTAGTACTGCGCCAGGCAAACCGCCTGCCGGGTCGCGCCTGCCTTGGCCGCACGCAGAGTGCAGCTCTCGATGGCATAGAGCTCCATCAGGCAATCGGCCAGCGCACCCATCACCTCCTGCTCATCGGAGAGCTTCGGCCCGAATTTCTGCCAGGCCACTCCCGCGGCAAAGAGCGCCATCTGCCTGGCGGCGGTAGACGGCCCGGTCGGCGCTCCGCCGCCCGCCAGCACGCCGCCCATGAATTCTTCCACCGCCTTCCGCAACGGCAATTGCCCAGAGGCCGCGCGCTTCATCGTCCAGCCGGTAATAATCAGCCGGTTGATCTCATTGGTGCCTTCGAAAATCCGGTTGACGCGCGAATCCCGGTAAGCGCGTTCGGCCGGATACTCTTCGACGAAACCGTATCCGCCATGGATCTGCACCGCGTGATCCACCACGCGGTCCAACATTTCCGAACCCCATACCTTCACGATGGAGCACTCCACGGCGTACTCCTCAATGCGTTTCTGAATCTCGCGCGCGGCGCCGGCGGCTTCGGCATCCACATCCGCCAGCGCCCGGTCAATCATGCCGATCGTCCGATAGACCATGGCTTCCCCAACATAGATGCCCGCGGCGCATTCGGCCAGCTTTTCCTGAATCAGGCCGAAGCCGGCAATTGGTTTACCGAACGCCGTGCGCTCGCAGGCATAGGCGATGGCGCCGTCGAGCGAATAGCGCGCGGCGCCCACGCAGGCCGCAGACAGCTTGAAGCGCCCCAGGTTCAGAATGTTGAAAGCAATGTGGTGGCCTTTGCCCACTTCGCCCAACAGGTTTTCCGCCGGCACGCGGCAATCGGTCAGGATCACGGGGCAGGTGGAAGAGCCGCGCAGCCCCATCTTGTGTTCCTCCGCTCCAATCGACAAGCCGGGCGTGCCGCGCTCGACCAGGAAGGCCGAAAATTTCTCACCATCAATCTTGACGAAGACCGTGAACAGATCGGCGAACCCGCTGTTGGTGATCCACATCTTCTCGCCGTTGAGAATGTAGTGCGTACCTTCCGGACCCAGCACGGCGCTCGCGCGGCAATTCATCGCGTCGGAAGCCGAAGAAGCTTCGGAGAGCGCATAGGCTCCGATCCACTCTCCCGTGGCCAGCAGCGGCAGATACTTGCGCTTCTGCGCCTCCGTGCCGTACCAGACAACCGGCAGCGTTCCGATTCCCGCGTGGGCTCCGAAACTGACGGAGAAACTGGCCGGCTGGCTGGTGCGTTCCGCGACAATCGCGGAACTCACCTTGTCCATCCCGAGCCCGCCGTAGGCTTCCGGCACATCGACAGCGGTCAGTCCCAGGTCTCCAGCCTTGCGCAGCAGGCCGCGCATCAGCGTAAAGTCCTTGGCTTCGATGGCGCCCGCCACAGGCATCACTTCATTCGTCATAAATTCAGCCGCGGTCTTGCCGATCTGGCGGTGCTCGTCGGTGAAATCTTCGGGAGTGAGGATGTCGCCGGGTTGAAGCTCTTGAATCAGAAAACCGCCGCCCTGCGTCATGAGACAAGCTTAACAATCTGGCGGACCTGCGGCGCGCAACGGCGCGGCGATTCGGTCTACCGCGCTACGATGGAGGCCTGGCAACCTTGAAAGGCTATATAAAATTCACCGCGCTGGCAATTGGGGCCGCGCTTTGCGGCGCGCAGCAACCCGGCATCTCCCAAACTGGCGCCGTTTCCAAAGTCTGGGTGGCCGACCGCGGCGACGGCACTTACAAAAACCCCATCCTGTTCGCCGACTATTCCGACCCGGACGCCATTCGCGTCGACAACGATTTCTACCTGGTCTCCTCAAGCTTCAACGCGGTTCCCGGGCTTCCCATTCTGCATTCCAACGATCTGGTGAATTGGGAACTGATTGGCCATGTCTTCGACCAGCAGACGCCGCTTGAGGTCTTCCGCAAGCCTCAGCATGGCAACGGAGCCTGGGCGCCCTCGCTGCGTTATCACAACGGTGAGTTCTACGTTTTCTGGCCAGACCCCGATTATGGAATCTACATGGCGAAAGCCAAAGCCGCGGCCGGACCGTGGAGCGCGCCGCTGCTCATCAAGCAAGCCAAAGGTTGGATTGACCCCTGCCCGCTGTGGGATGACGATGGCCAGGCCTACCTGGTGAACGCCATGGCCGGGAGCCGTTCCGGCATTAAGAGCGTCGTCATCGTAAGCCGCATGAGTCCCGACGGCACGCGCCTGCTGGATGGCGGCGCCATGGTCTATGACGGCCACGCGCAGGACCCCACCATCGAGGGGCCCAAATTCTATAAGCGCAACGGCTACTATTACATCTTCGCGCCGGCAGGCGGCGTGGCCGGCGGCTGGCAAGTGGCGCTTCGTTCGAAAAACATCTACGGACCTTATGAACGCAGGGTGGTGCTGGCGCAAGGCAAGACCGCCGTCAACGGCCCGCATCAAGGCGCCTGGGTCGACACCGCATCGGGCGAAAGCTGGTTCCTGCATTTCCAGGACCTGGGCGCTTATGGACGTGTCGTGCACCTGGAGCCCATGGCGTGGCAGGCCGATTGGCCGGTGATGGGCGCGGCCGGCGAGCCCGTCGCCAGTTACAAGAAGCCGAACGTGGGCAGAACCTATGCCTTCCGCACGCCCGCCGATTCGGATGAATTCAATACAGACAGCCTGGGCCTGCAATGGCAATGGCACGCCAATCCGCAGCCCGGCTGGGCCTTTCCGGCAGGTAGCCTGGGCCTGTTGCGTCTGATCTGTGTGCCGATGCCCGAAGGCGTCCGCAATTTCTGGGATGTTCCCAACCTGCTGCTACAGAAATTTCCCGCGCCGGAATTCGCCGCTACCGCCAGAGTGAATTTCACTCCTACCGCCAATGGCGAGACCACGGGGTTAATGGTGATGGGAACTGACTACGCCTATATAGCGCTGGTCGCGGAAGCCCGCGGTTTTCACGTGGTCCAACGATCCGGCCATAACGCCGACAAGGGCGAACCCGAAAAAGAGATGGAATCCAGGCCCGTCCCCAGCGGCGCCATGTATCTGCGCGTCAAAGTAACGGAAGGCGGAATCTGCCAGTTCAGTTACAGCGGGAACGGCACACAGTTTGTTGCCATCGGCGAATCGTTCACCGCGCGTCCCGGCCGTTGGATTGGCGCGAAGGTGGGTCTTTTCGCGGTACGCAACGCCGCCGGCGGCGACTACGGTTACGCCGATTACGATTGGTTCCGCGTGGAGTAAGCAGGGCGCGCTTGATGCCGTCCTCTGGGTTTGGGTTATAGTAGTGAATGTCACTACATTGTGGAGACCACCATGGATAAAGCAGTCTCGGCCGCGGACGCCAATCGCCGGTTCTCGGAACTCCTGCGAACAGTGAAGCAGGGCGGAAGCGTCGTCGTGACCAGTCACGGCAAGCCGGTGGCAAGAATCTCTCCCGTTGTCGAGGACGACTTGGCCGCGCAAGGCGCGCGCTCCGCTCTTTTCAAGCGGCTCCGCAAAGAACGAGTTGTGAACGCCGGCCGCTGGACGCGTGACGAGCTGTACGACGACGCCCCATGAGGATCGCGTTGGACACCAATGTCCTGGTCTACGCCGAAGCCGCCAATGGCGCCCTCATGCGGGACCGGGCGCTGAAACTGATCGAGAGATTGCCGCCGGGGGCTGTTGTGCTACCGGCTCAGACATTGGGCGAACTATTCAATGTACTGGTTCGAAAAGCCAAGCGGCGTCCCAGTCGTGCGCGAGAAGCCGTGCTGAGTTGGCGCGATGCATATCCGGTGATCGAGACGTCCGCAGCTGTGATCGTTAATGCTACGGATCTGGCCGCCGATCATGGCCTAACGATCTGGGATTCGGTCGTGCTGGCCGCGGCGGCCGAGGCCGGGTGCCGCTTGCTTCTGTCGGAAGATCTTCAGGAAAGATTTACGTGGCGTGGAGTCACGGTGGTAAACCCGTTTGCGCCCACCCTTCATCCCCTTTTGGCTGCGGTGCTGACAGCCCTCGGGGCATGAAAATGATGCGCGAGTCGCATCGGATCGTTAAGCAATAGACGCCTGCTGACGACCGCTACAGCAGTTCCGTGAGTCAGTCGGCTGTCATCTGGCAATCGCGAAGGATCTTGTGCAGCAGACCGGGGCCTATGGTCTCGCCGGTATGCACGGGCACAACCGTGCTTCGGCCATCTTCGTGGCGGAGGAAGTGATGGCTGCCTTTGACGCGGAGAACAGAAATGCCGGCCTTTCCGAGGGCGGCAGTCACTTCGGCCCCCGTGGCGCGGGGAGTCCGACTCATGCTGCGATGGTCACGCGCTGGATGCCAACGAACTCCAAATCACGATCCGGCGCACCTTCGACATCGAGACATAGCTCGATGGCTTCGCGGATGCGCTCATTGATCTCGTCGAGGGACCGCGC
>Ga0182030_10006196_pt1 | contig 25287 bp, 24 predicted proteins | sample 812S3MmetaG_FD_121299 | JGI IMG/M metagenome (GOLD analysis project Ga0182030, IMG submission 121299) | Permafrost microbial communities from Stordalen Mire, Sweden - 812S3M metaG (Illumina Assembly) | ecosystem: Environmental > Terrestrial > Soil > Wetlands > Permafrost | place: Sweden...
CCTCCGAGAGCGCATCGCCGTGCAGCATAGCCCAGTCGCGGTCCTCTCCGCCGTCTCTCGGTGGGTGCCGGGAACCGATCGACGGAATTTTGTAGACACCCACGCGACAATTTTTCCCTGCAGAATACGTGTTTGATCACCCACGCTTCGGCGGGTAAGGTCCGCGCAAGTTCCTCCTTCCCGAAGGTGGGTGTCCTCATGAATCTGTCGAACCGAACGCTCGTCTTCACTCTCGCCGTCGGCGCCATCGGCGCGGCCGGCGTGATGGCCGCCTGCTCCAGCTCGAGCTCCAGCCCGGGATTCACGGGGGGAAACGACGCCAGCACGTCCGGCGAGGGCGGAGTCAGCACGCAGCCGGGCTCGTGCTCGAACCCCACCGTTCCGATCGTCTTCTCGCCGATGTACTCCGCGTTCATCCCTGGGAGCACGGCGCAGACGTTCCAGATTCCCGTGGTGACTGCGGACGGCAACACCGCGACGTGGAGCCTCTCCGACCCGACGCAAGCGAACCTCCAGGTCCAGTCGTTCGGGGTCGACGGCGGCCCGCAGCAGCCCGGCGTGATGGTCACGATCGCCGGCACGGGCGGCAGCCAGGGGCAGGTGACCGTCATCGCCACCGAGAGCGGCGGCGCGTGCGGCGCGGCGATTCTCAACATCACGACGAACACCGAGAACGACTGGACCATCGGCAATGCCCGATACAACGACGGCGTGTCGCTGACGCTCGGTGGGCCCGGCGGTGGGGACGGTGGCCACGGCGGCTTCGAAGGCGGTTTCCCCGAGGGCGGCTTCCCGGAGGGCGGCGGCGCGCACGGGGACGGCGGCGGCGGTGGCGGCTTCCACACGTCGGACGGCGGGAGCTTCTTCGAGGAGGACGGCGGCACGGCGTGCACCAATTGCCACGGGCCGACGGCGACCGAGAGCATCTTCAAGGACGTGTCCCACACCCCGGAGCAGACGGGTGGGTTCAGCGACACCGATCTGCAGAACATCATCTTGAACGGCGAGGTGCCCGACGGCGGCTACTTCGATCCCAGCGTCCTCGATGGGCTCCTCCACCAGACCTGCGACGACGCGGGCACGAACGTCGGACCGAGCTGGCCGGCCTGCGCGCAGAAGGCGTACATGGCCTGGCAGTCGTTCCACCAGTGGCAGGACATCGATCCCACCATGCAGCTGCCCGGCGTCATCTGCTATCTCCGCTCGCTCGCTCCTCAGGCGCAGGACGGCACGTCGAACTTCGGCGGCGGCGGACACCACGACGGCGGTGGCGGCGGACACCACGACGGCGGCGGCACGCCTCCGACGGACGGCTCCGCTGGCGACTGAGCGAGCGTCCGACCGGCCATGAGAGGATACGTCATCGCCTTTCTCGGCCTGGTCACGGCGTGCGACAGCAGCGGGACCATGGCGGGGGGAGGCGACGCGTCGACCGACGCCTCTCCGCTGCTGGATGCGACAGCGGACGTCGAGGACGCCGGGCCAGACCCGTGCGCGGACGCCGGGGTGCCCGCGTCGACGCTGGCGTGCACGGGTCTCTACGCCGACTTCGCGACCAAGCAGCTCGCGGCGAACGCCGTCGCCTACACGCCGGCGACCCCGCTCTGGTCGGACAACGCCCAGAAGGCGCGGTGGATCGAGCTGCCACCGAACACGCAGATCGACATCAGCAATCCGGACGAGTGGACCTTCCCGGTGGGGACGAAGGTCTTCAAGGAGTTCCGCGTCGACGGGCAGCGCGTCGAGACGCGGATGTTCCAGAAGACGACGAGCACCTTCTGGGTCTTCGCGACGTACGCCTGGAACGCCGACGACTCGGCCGCGACGATCAACTACGGCGGCCCGGTCCCCGTGGGCAACGACGGCGGCACCTGGAACATCCCGTCGAACGACGACTGCGGCGAGTGTCACCGCGGACGCCAGGACCGCATCCTCGGGTTCGAGCAGGTCAGCCTCGGGCTCCCCGGGGCACAGGGGCTCACGCTCGCGCAGCTGGTGGCACAAGGGCTCGTGACACCTGTGCCTTCCAGCGTGAGCCTGACGATCGGCGATGACGGGACGGGACTGGATGGCCTCGCGCTCGGCTGGATCCACGTCAACTGCGGCGTCACCTGCCACAACTCGAACCCGGGGGCGGCTGGGTTCGGGGCGGGCATGCTCCTGCGGCTCGACCCGACGCAGCTCGACGGCACGGCGCCGAGCGCGGCGACGTGGGACGTCTTCAAGACCACCATCAACGTGCCCTGCAAATCCGGGAGCGTCGCGGGGCAGCCGCGCATCGTCCCCGGGGACCCTGCCGACAGCGTCGTCTACCAGCTGATGGACGAGCGAGGCACGCTCCAGATGCCGCCCATCGCGTCGCTCCTCGTCGACGTTCCGGACGTCGCGGTGGTGCGGGCATGGATCCAGGCGATGTCGTCCGGGGACGGGGGCGAGACGGGCGACGGAGGGGACATGGACTCGGGCGCCTTCGACTCCGGGCACCAGCACGACGGAGGGAACCACGACGCCGGGGATGCCGGCGCCCCGGATGGGATGCCCGGCGACGACGCGGGGGACGACGCGGGGGATTGATCCGCCGTGCTAGGAAGTGGGGGACGATGGTCGACATCCCCGCGCTCTGCCGTCGCGCCCGGGTCGCGTCCCGCGCGCTCGCGCCGAGGGATCGCACGGCGAAGGACGCGGCCCTTCGCGCGATCGCTGACGGGTTCCGCGGCGGTACGGCGGAGATCCTGGCGGCCAGCGCGCGTGACGTCGAAGAGGCCCGCGCCCACGGCACCGGGGGAGCGCTCCTCGACCGGCTCGCCCTCGACGGGAAGCGCGTCCAGCAGATGGCCGATGCGGTCGAGCAGGTCGCCGGGCTCGACGATCCGGTCGGCGCCGTGCTGTCCGACGTCACCCGGCCCGATGGACTGCGCATCCGGCGCGTGCGGATCCCCCTCGGGGTGGTGGCGATGATCTACGAGGCGCGCCCCAACGTCACCGCCGAGGCGTCGGCGCTCTGTCTGAAGGCGGGGAACGCTGTGATCCTCCGCGGTGGCTCCGAGGCGGCCCGGTCGAACGCGGCCATCGTCGCCGTGGTGGCCGACGCGCTCGAGCGCACGGGCCTCCCCCGCGACGCCGTGCAGGCGCTGCCGCCGGGGGACCGCGAGGCCATCGGCGTCCTCGTCCAGCAGACCGAGACCGTGGATCTCGTCATCCCCCGCGGAGGCGAGGCGCTCATCCGCTTCGTGCGCGAGCGCGCGCGCGTGCCGGTCATCGCGCACGCCCAGGGCGTCTGCCACCTCTACGTCGACGCCGGGGCCGACGTGGAGACCGCCACCCGGTTGGCGGTCAACGGCAAGCTCCAGCGACCGGGTGTGTGCAACGCCCTCGAGTGCTTGTTGATCGATGCTGCCGACGCCGCGCGCCTCCTCCCTCCCATCGCCCGCGCGCTCCTCGACGGTGGGTGCGAGCTGCGCGGCTGCGAGCGCACGCGTGCCCTCGTCGCCCAGGCGAAGCCGGCCTCGGATGACGACTGGGGCCGCGAGTACCTCGATCGCATCCTGGCGGTCCGCGTCGTGGACGGGCTCGACGGCGCCCTCCGGCACGTCGAGCGCTACGGTTCGCGTCACACGGAGGCCATCTGCACGCGCGACGCCGCTCACGCCGAGCGCTGGCGACGCGGCGTCGACGCCGCCTGCGTCATCGTCAACGCCAGCACCCGGTTCCACGACGGGGGCGAGCTCGGCCTGGGCGCGGAGATCGGCATCGCCACGAGCAAGCTCCACTGGCGCGGCGCGATGGGCCTCGAAGCGCTGACGACGTTCCAGTGGGTGCTCGACGGCGAGGGCCAGACGCGCGGCTAGGGATGGGGTAGTCTCGGCCCGCGAGGAGAAGCGATTGACGACGAAGAAGCACGTGGGCACCGGATCGGGCGAAGGTCGTCCGCGCATCAAGAGCTCGCACGAGAGAGTGCTGGACGCTGGCGCCAAGAAGAAGCCCAAGGCCAAGGCTGCGCGAGGTGCGTCCAGAGCCCCCGCACCTCGAGCGGCGCCGCCTCGTCCGACGGGTCCTCGACCGGCGACACCTCGCCCGCCGCTGCCTCGACCGGCCGGCGCTGCCGACCGTGGACGCAGTCTTCGCAAGGCTCGCCCGCAGGACGTGCCTGCGCCGGACCACGACGGCGCCTGGAGCATGGCGACCGAGTCTTCCCGCGAGACGGCCGCCGCCATCGCCGTGGCCGCCCTCGACAAGAAGGCCGTCGGCGTGGAGATCCTCGATGTCGCCGGCAAGGTCGACTACGCGGATTTCCTCGTCATCATGACGGGCCGCAGCGACCGGCACGCGCAGGCCCTCGCCCAGGGGATCGAGGAGTCGCTGAAGAAGAAGGGCGTGCGCCCGGTCGCGATCGAAGGGCTGCCCCACGGTCTCTGGGTGCTGATGGATTACGGCGACGTCGTCGTCCACGTGTTCCAGGACGAGGCGCGGCAGCTCTACGACCTCGACGGCCTCTGGCTCGACGCGCGCCGCCTCCCCGTGCCGGGCGGCACCATGCACAACGACTGAGTCGCTTTCGGCAGGCTCCTCTCAGCCGCCCGCCTCGAAGAACGACTCCCAGCTCTCGGGCGGCGCCGCGTCCTCGTGGTGCTCGCGCTGTCGTCGCACCCGATCTACGAGCGCCTCCGCATCGCCCACAGTCTCCGCGTAGTAGCCGGCCTGCCAGCCGAACCTCGCGATCCGGGCCGACAGGGCGCGGCTGCTCGGCCCCTTCAGCTCCTGCGCGATGGTCGCGATGGGCATGCTCGGTCGGAACGCGAGCAGGACGTGGACGTGGTCCGAGGAGTTTCCCACGGCGAGCGCGGTGCACCCGATCTGCTCGCATCGCTCGACCAGCAATCGCGCGAGCCAATCGTCGACCGTGGGGGGGAGCAGGCGCTCTCGCTCCCGCGTCGCCCATACGAGGTGCACCCAGAGGCGTTTGTCCCCACCGCGCGCCATCCCGCTCATGCCCACCCATCGGCCGCCCTCGGTCGAAGTTGCGTCGAATCGATCGGGCGGGGTCTCCCGACGGTCGGCTAGGCCTTCGGCTTCGCCCCCTCGGCCGGGTCGGGCTTCTTGCGCGGCTTGAGCAGGTAGGCGATCGGGATCGACAGGAAGTAGAGACCGATGAGCGCGCTGCTCACCGCGATCTGGCTCGTCACCTCGGGGCCGGGCGTGACGACCGCGCCGAGCGCGAACGCCAGGACCGTCGCCCAGCGCCCGAACTTGACCAGCTGCCTGGGCGTCACGATGTTCGCAAGCACGAGGAACGCGATGAAGATGGGCAGCTCGAAGACCGCGCCGAACGAGAGGAGGAACCGTGTCGCGAAGTCGAGGAAGAACTCGAGCGTCACGATCTGCGTCAGCTCGACCCCGGGCCTCACGTCGCCGAGAAGTGACAGGAAGTAGTTGAAGGTGAACGGGAACGCGACGTAGTACGCGAACGCGACGCCCGACAGAAAGAGCGTGGTCGAGAAGACGACGAAGGGGACGATGAGTCGCTTCTCCTTCCGGTAGAGGCCTGGCGAGATGAAGGACCACAGCTGGTAGAAGATGACCGGCGCGGCGCCCACGATCCCCGCCGTGAGCGAGAGCTCGAGGTACCCGAGGAACGCGTCGGCCGGGGCGAGGGTCTGGAGGATGAGGGGCTTCTGGAACTTCACGAACCAGGTGTGCTGGTACGGAATGACGAGCCAGGCCAGGAGCTCGACGCGGAAGCACCAGGCGACGACCGTGATCACGATGATGCCGGCGGCGGCCTTGATGACGCGCCGGCGAAGCTCCTCGAGGTGCTCCCAGATGGTCATGCGCACGTCGCGCTCGGGCGCGGGCGACCCCTCGGTGGCCGGCTCGGGAGCGGCGGGTGCGGGCGCGGCGGCGGTCATGCGGCCTCGCCTCGCGTGTAGAGGGCGTCCTCTGCCAGGGGGGAGGCGGGGAGCGCCTGCTCGTCGACGATGGCCGTGTCGGGCAGCGCGCCGTACGAGTCGGCGCCCTCGCGCGGGTACTCTCGCTCGCGCTCGATGGTGACCTGCGGTCCCTCGGGGAGCTGCGTCATCGCGTAGGGGGACGCGGGCGAGGTCGTGCCAGAATAGGATGGGCTGGACGAAGAGGTGCCCGTCGTGGACCGCACCGCATCGGCGGTGGAGCGCACGGCGGCCATCACGCCGCCGATCTCCCCGCGCGCCAGCTTGCGGATCTCGGCGATGTCGCCGGCGATTCCCTCGGAGCGCAGCACCTCGTCGATACCGCTCTTCTCGCGCATGTCGTACGCCAGGCGCCTCATCTTCCCCGCGAACTGCCCGGCCTTGCGCAGGTACCGCGGCATCTCCTTCGGGCCGAGGACCACGACAGACACGATGAGGAGCACAACCAGCTCGCCGAAGCTGAGGCCGAACACGCTTCGCAAGTTAGCACGCCACGTGGTATCGGCCGGGGGATGCTCCCCCTCCAGGCCCTGACCCCCGACGCGCTGGCGCGGGCGTGTGGCCTCGAGCTTGCGGAGGCGCGGAAGGTGGTCGCCGCCGTGCACCGCGGCGAGCCCATCGAGGCGGCCAAGGGCGTGCGTCGCGTGGCCATCGAAGCCGTGCGGGCGCGCGGGCACGTCCCTACGCTCGAAGTCCGCGCCACCCACCGGAGCGCGCTGGACCCATTCCTCAAGCTCGCCCTCGGCACCGCCGACGGGCACGTCATCGAGACGGTGCGCATCCCGCTCGAGCGCGCGGGGCGCTTCAGCGTGTGCGTGAGCTCGCAGGCCGGGTGCGCCCTCGGGTGCACCTTCTGCGCGACGGGCCGCATGGGCCTCTCGCGCAACCTGGAGACGTGGGAGATCGTCGAGCAGGTGCGCCTGGTCCGCGGGACGCTCGAGTCCCCACGGACCCAGCGGGTGCACGGCGTGGTCTTCCAGGGGATGGGCGAGCCGCTGGCCAACGTCGAGCGGGTCATCGAGGCCATCCGCGTGATGTGCGAGCCGTCGGCCATGGCCATCGACGCGCGCAACATGACGGTGTGCACCTCGGGCCTCCCCACCGCGATCCGGCGCCTCGCGCGCGAGCTCCCCAAGGTGCGTCTCGGTCTCTCCATCGCCAGCGCCCGTCCCGACGTGCGGCGGAGCCTCATGCCCATCGACGCGGCCCACCCGCTCGACGACGTGCTGGACGCCGCCGAGGAGCACGCGAGGGTCACGGGCCTCGCGCCCATGTGGGCGGTCACGCCGCTGTCCGGGGTGAACGACACCGACGACGACGCGAGAGCCCTCGCCGAGCGCCTCCGCCGCTTCGAGTCCAGCGCCGGCGTGAGGCCCCGCCTCAGCGTCGTCCCGTACAACGCCATCGATGTCGCCGGAGCCGACCCGTTCCAGAGGGGCGACGTCGCCCGCTTCGTGGCCGCCCTCGCCGAGCACGGCGTACGCGCCCACCTTCGCTACAGCGGAGGCTCAGACGTCGCCGCCGCCTGCGGGCAACTGGCAGGTAGGAGCTAGAGCCTCACGGTGGCGAGCATCCAGTCGACGCTGGCGGCGTAGCGGTCCATCTGCTCCTTGGTGCCGCCGGCTTCGACGACGAAGAGGCGCTTCGGGCCGAGGTAGAGGCGCACGCGGTACACGAAGGGCTTGCCGCTCTCGTCGTGGCCGAAGGTGAGCTCCTTGCCCGCCGTCCCGTCGCGTGAGGTGACGTCGCGGGTGCCGACGAGGGCGTAGCCGTTCATCTCGCGCATGCGCAGGGTCACGGCATGCGTCCAGAACGCGAGGTCCGCCCTGTCCTCCAGCGGCACCACGCGCATCGCCACAGCCACGCCGTCCGGGGCCACGGCGCGCCAGTCGTAGGGCGGCTGCGTGTTCTCGAGCTTCACGAACCCGGGGGCGGCTGCCACGTCGTAGCTCTTGCCGCACGCGGCGGTCCCGAGCGCGACGAGCGCTGCGAAGACGACGATCGCGCGGCTCACGGCGACACCTTCGGCACGTTCAGCAGCGGTTCGAGGCCCATCGTGTCCAGCCAGGTGAAAGGCAGGATGGCCGTCGTCCGCACCGGCGACGGGGCGTTCGCCTGGAACGACACCGTGATGCTCGAGTACCCCACCTTGTCTCGCATCACCTTCAGCCTCCCCTCGATCTGCTCGATCACCTCGGTCACCTTCGCCAGCTCCTTCTCGATCTCCACGGCGTCCTTCACGATCGCGCCCTTCAGCAGTCCGGCGAGCTGGTCGCGCATGGCGCGCGCGTTCTTCAGACGAAGCTCGAGGTCCACGTACTCGTCGGTCACATCCTCGGCCGACACGTTGCGGTGCGTGATGTCGCCGAGCTTCTCGAGGCGCGCGATGGCCTCGTCGAAGCGCGGGCGCGGCACACGGACGGTGATCTGCGCGTCGCCCCGCTGCGCCAGGTAGCCCCCCAGCTCGCGGGCCAGCGTCTCCACGGAGGCGAGGCTCTTGTCGACCTGGAAGACGGCCAGGGTGAAGTCGGCGCTGTAGGCAAGCATCGAGGCCTCGTGGGCCGTGTCCGCGGTGTAGGGCGAGCCGGAAGGGGCGGGCGTGGGGGCAAACGGCGTCGACGCGGGGGGCGTCGACACGGGCGGCGCCGCGGGGCGTTGCATGAGGAGTTGCCGCGTCGGGGCGGGCCCGGGGTCATCGTGGAACTCGATGCCCGCGGTGGTGGCTCCCGTCACGGAGAGATCCTCCAGCGTGACGACTTGGGCCTTCTGTCCCACCGGTCGCTCATCGCGCTCGGCAGCCGCCAGTTCTCGCCCGACGCACCGGTCGGCCTCCGACCGCAGCTCTCTCCCGCGCCCGTCGAGGCGCGTCAACGCCGCCGAGGCCTGCGCCATGGCGTCCATGTCCTCCCGCAGGCTGGCGCGGCGCAGCGAGGACCGCGCGTCCTCCGCCTGGCGCGCCACGACCTCCAGCTGGGTCAGCTTCGCATCGAGGCACTGCGTCTGCGCGGCATCGCGGCTCGACCGCGCGCTCCCGAGCCTGGTCCGCACGGCCGACGCGTTCTCCTTCATGCGCGCCGTCGCCTGGTCGGCGAACGCCTCCTGCTCCCGCCCCGTCCCAGCGTGGGCCGCGCGGGACGTTGCCGCCAGGGCCAGCGAGGTCACGAGGCACACCGGTATCCAGCGTGTTGCACGCATTCGATTCCATCCTTCCTTCGGCCCACGCTCTCTTGGCGCGGGCCGTCCGGGACAACGTTCGCCGCCCCCTTGGACTTACGGTGGGTCGGCGCCTTTGTTCCTTCCTGGCGGCCGCTCGAATTGGCTCGCATTCGTCGCCGCGCCGCTCCTATCCTCCCGGTTCGCTCGATCGATGCGCATTCCCGGCCTCTGCGTCGCCGTTGCCATCGCGCTCGCGTGGGCTTCCTCCGCCGATGCGTCGCCGGAGGACCTCTTCGGCTGGGGGCCGCGTTCGCCGGCCATGGGCGGCACCGGCGCCGCCGCGTCCTATGGCGCCGACGCGGCCTACACCAACCCCGCGCTCCTCTCGCTCGTCCACCACAACGTGCTCACCCTGGGGTTCTCCGGGGCCACGTTCGACCTGCACGCCGACGGCGCGGGCCTCCCCGGGCGAGTCTCCGTCATCCCCGCGAAGGGGTACGTCGTCGGAGCCGAGGTGCCCATCCCGTTTGGCGGCATCCTCAGGGACCGCATCGCCGTCGGGATGGCCTTCTACACGCCGACCGACGCGCTTCTTCGCGGCAACATCCTCTACCCGGAGACCCCCGAGTACGCGCTCCTCGCCGATCGCGCGCAGTCCCTCGCCGTCCGCATCGGGGCCGGGGTCGACGTGGGGTACGGCATCCGCGTCGGCGTCGGGGTCGCCACGCTGGCCGAGCTCGTCGGGGGCATCGACGTCATCAACACGGCAGGGACCGTCGGCGCGCACGTCGACGACCAGCTCGTCGCCAAGTACGCGCCCACCGTCGGCCTCGCGTACGACCTTCCCTTCGACCGCGCACCCGACGGCAGCTCGCGCTGGCGCATCGGCGCGACGTGGCGCGGAAAGCTCGACGCCACCTTCGGCGTGAACATCGACGCGAGCAAGCTCTCCACCCTCAACCTGCCCGTCTTCAACATCGCGGGCGTCGCCCAGTACGATCCGGAGGAGCTGTCGGTCGAGGTGGCCCATGTGAGGGACGGCTGGACGCTCGCCGCCGGCATCACGTGGAAGCACTGGAGCGCGTACCCCGGCGTCTTCGAGCCGACCATCATCTGTCCCGCCGACCAGGACTGCAACGCGCTGACGCCGCCGGTCGTGGCGTACTCGGACACCATCGTCCCGCGCGTCGGTGCGGAGAAGCTCTTCGCCTTGCCGCGCCACGTCGCTCTCCGGGCGCGCGCCGGCTTCTTCCTCGAGCCGACCCCGGTGCCGGGGACGCTCCCGTCGTCGCAGGCCTACGACCAGACCACGCAAGCTCTCGTCGACGTCCCCACGCGCTTCTTCGACACGACCCGCTACGTCTTCTCGCTCGGCGGCGGTGTCGACCTCGGAGACTACGGGCCCTTCACCGTCGATTTCTGGGGGCAGTACCACCTGCTCGCGAGCACCACGGTGTCGACGTGCGCCGGCGGCTCGTGCTCGCCGGATCCCGGTCCGGCCAAGCTATCAGGCAACGTCCTCGCCTACGGCCTCCTCGCCGGAGTGAGGTTCTGAGATGAGTCTCACGGGAAGACGGGAAGGCGGGAAGCGGAGGGCATGGATCCTCTTCGTGTCTTCGTGTCTTCCTGTGAGCATCCTCCTCTCGTCCGAGGACGCCAGGGCGAATCCGCTGGATGCGTTCGGCTTCGGGTCGCGCGAGACGGCGATGGGGGGAGCGGTCGCGGCGGACGTCAGTGATTTCAGCGCGGGGTACTACAACCCGGCGGGTCTGGCGAAGGCGCGGGGCTTCGAGCTCAGCATCGGGTACTTCCGCGCCGACCATTCCCTGTCGATGAACGGGATGAACAGCGGCGTCGATCCGGTGAAGGGGATCGTCGGGGGCGCGGTGGTCCCCGGCAAGATCTACGGCCTGCCCTTCGCCGTCGGGGTCGGCCTGAACTTGCCGGACGACCGCCTGACGCGCGTGCGCGCCCTCGCCCAGGACCAGCCGCGATGGGAGCTCTACGACAACCGTAACCAGCGCCTATGGTTCGGCGTCAACGCCGCCATCAGCCCGTTTCCGTGGCTCCAGATCGGCGGCGGCGTCACCTTCATGGCGGCGACGCTCGCGACGCTCGACATCAGCGGGCACATCGATCTCATCGAGCCGACCGACTCGTCCCTGCGTCACCAGGTGCAGGCGGACTTGAAGAGCGTGACCTATCCGGACTTCGGCGCGCGCGTCGAGGTCACGAAGAGCTTCGCCCTGGCCCTCGTCTACCGCGGCCAGTTCGGGCTCGATCTCAACGTCGCCGCCAACGTGAAGGCCGGGGTGGGGGCGGGCGCCGCCGGCGATCTGACGACGCTGGCCCTCGCGCTGCACGACGACACCATCGACTCGTTCCTGCCCCAGCAGGTGGTCCTCGGCGGCTCCTGGAAGCTCACCGACGATCTTCGCACGAACCTCGACGTCACCTGGGTCAACTGGGGCGCCTACGTCCCGCCGGTGAGCAAGCTCGAGACGCAGCTGAGCGCACCGCTCCCGCCGGGCACGACGCTGCCGGGTGGCGTCATGGCGCCGACGACGCCGGCGCCCACCGTCATCCTCCCCATCTCGATCCACGACACCTTCGTGCCGCACGTCGGCGTCGAGTGGCGCGCCCTCACGCGGCCCACCTGGGAGGGGTTCGTGCGCGGCGGCTACGAGTACGACCGGAGCCCCATCGGCGCGCAGACCGGCGCGACCAACTACGTCGACCGCGATCGCCACGCCTTCTCGGCGGGCCTCGGAGTGCGCCTCCTCGCACCCGGCAAGGTGCTGCCCGGGGACGTACGCTTCGACGTGCACGGTCAGCTCAGCGTGCTTCCCACGGAGACGACGACGAAGACCGATCCGTCCGATCTGGTCGGCGACTACACCGCCGGAGGCCACATCTGGAACGTCGGCCTCATGGCCACGGTGGGGTTCTGATGAGAATCCCTCGTTCCCTCGTTCTCTGCCTCTGCCTCTCCTGCGGGACGCTGGATACGCCGGGCGGTGAGCCGGCGGGCTTGCCGTCGTCGGGCGTCGGGCCGTTCCGGCCGCTAGAGGACGGGGAGCTCACGCCGGAGGCGCTCGTCCCGTACGTCTTCTCCAATCAGACGGCCGACTACCGGGAGCCGTGCGTCGTCGGGACATCGAGCGATCCCACGAGCACCGCGGTCTGGATGTACGCGGTCGGGCACGTGGGTGGCGTCGACGTCCTCGTCCGCACGCGCGCGGACGACGCCCGTTCGTTCTACGGCGACGAGGCCGACAACTCGGGCGGTGCCCCGCCGACGCCGCCCGTCGTCCTGCAGGCCAGCCTGCCGTGGGAGGGTGGCGCGACGGGCAACCTCGCCGGTCCGAGCGCCCTGATGGTCAGCGGGCAGGTCTGGCTCTACTACGCCGCGCAGGGCGGCATCGGCCTCGCCCAGTCAAACGACGGCCTCACGTTCTCCAGGCAGAGCGCGCCCGTCCTCACGCCCGATCCGAGCGCCACGTGGGAGACGACCGTTCCGCACGCCCCGAGCGTCGCCGTCTTCCCCGACGGCTCGTGGCACATGATGTACGGCGCCGGCGTCTCCATCGGCGAGGCGACGAGCTCCGACGGCCTCGTCTGGACGCGCGTTGCCGAGAACCCCATCTTCTCGCCGAGCCCCACCGTCGATCCGTCGACCCTCCCCACGGGCGTCGTTCCGCCGTTCGACGAGGGGCAGGTCGACGATCCCGCGCTCATACCGCAGACCACCGTCGACGGTCGCCTGCAGGTGCGCGTCCTCTACACGGGCTACGGCGCTCCTCCGGGCAGCAAGGCTCGCGCCTCCGCCATCGGCTTCGCCGCGCGCTTTGGCGACAGCGGCCACCTCGTCAGCCAGCCCGACCCCGTCTACACGGCGAGCTTGCACGAGAACGCCCCCGCGTTCTTCGAGTGGAGCGGCGGCTCGCTCGTCTACGTCAGCGAGGACAACGCGTCGATCTCGGCGGCGATGCCGTTCCCGTCGATCGCCGCCGGGTACGCGCCGGCGACGAACACATTGCCGGCGCCGTCGCCGTTTCCGCCCGGGCCGTAGCGACTCCGATGCTCGTCGGCGTCATCCTCGGGCTGCTGTTCGTCGCGCCGCTCGTCGCCTTCTACGTCCTCTTCATCCGGTGGTGCGACCGGTTCGAGCCCGAGCCGTGGTGGCTGCTCGCCTGCGCGTTCTTCTTCGGCGCGCTGGTGGCCACGGCGGGCGGGGGCACCATGAACGGGCTCTCGCAGACGCTGGCGTCGATCGTGACGGGCCTCCCCGCCGACAGCGAGGACGTGCAGGGGATGGTGGCGACGTTCTCGGCGCCCATCTTCGAGGAGGCCTTCAAGGGCCTCGGCGTCGCGATGATCGCCACCATCAGCTGGCTCGGCGTGAAGGAGCTCGACGGCCCGCTCGACGGCGCCATCTACGGCGGCATCGTGGGCCTCGGCTTCACGCTCACCGAGGACGTCGAGTACGTCTCCAGCGCGTTCGCCACGGGCGGCTTCGGCGGCTTCCTCGGGCTCTGGTTCATCCGCACGGTGCTCAACGGGCTCACGCACTGCACCTTCACGGCGATGACGGGCCTCGGCTTCGGGCTCGCCGTGGAGTCACGCGGCAAGCTCGTGAAGGTCGTCGCGCCGCTGGGCGGGTACCTGCTCGCCGTGGGGATGCACGCCTTTCACAACGGGATCCTCCAGATCGGCGACGAGGGGTTCTTCGTCATGCAGGGCGTCAACTGGACCATCGACGTCCTCTTCTTCATCCTCGTCGGCCTGCTGGTCGCGCGTGATCGCGGCATCATCCTCCGCGAGCTGTCGGGCGAGGTCGGGGGCCTGCTCCATCCCCGCGAGCTCGAGCTCGTGACGAGCTACGTGACCCTCGGGTGGCGCAACTGGATGACCCTCTTCTCCGACGGCTGGGGCATGTTCCGCGCGCGCCGGAAGAAGCAGCTCGCCCTCGTCGAGGTGGCATTCATCAAGAACCGACGGAGACGAGGGGAGACCGGGAGGGATCTCGACCGGAAGGAGGCGAGGCTGAGGCAGGAGATCGTGCTGGCCAACAGGGCAGGCGTGTGGATCGGTGGGTGAGGGGTCTCGGCGAGGATCGATGGCCTGACCCAGGTCGATGAGCGCACCTTTGGACGGCCATCCATGGCCGCACGTCCTGGATGGGACCATCCACGGATCGGCATCCATGGGCATGAGGTCATGGATGGATGCGCGTATGCATGACCATCCATGGGCGGGAGATCATGCATGGGTGTCCGTATCGTCGTGCATAGATGCCCTCATGGGCATGGATGGACGCCCTCATGCCCATGGACCCTGTTCCCCATGCCCTTCCCACGCACCCGGATCCCCCTGAAGACGCACGCCGTTTCGCATGCATCCATGCCGGCATCTAGCTCGCGACCTCGCCCGAGTCCTCGAACTGCTCCAGCACTCGGGTATCTGCGAAGAGCTTGATGCCTGCCTCTTCGTAGCGAGTGCGAATGCGGTCGCTCACGAGCCCCGCCCGGACGATCCCCGGCATGACCAGCGACTTGACCGTATGCACGTTGCCCGGCGTGGCCGAGAGCTGGAAGCCGCCGGCGACCTCGGTCTGGAGGGCCGCGAGGAAGTCGGGCGGGTGAATACCGCTCTCGACGAGCACGTCGTCGAAGCCGGCCATCCCCTCCATCCCGCGGCGCATCGAGACCATCTTCTTCATGCCCGCGCAGGCGAAGTCCTCCACCGCGGCGCGATCGTCGGGATGCATACGGGCGATCTCGGTGGTGAGGTAGATGCTGCCGAAGGCGACGTGGCGGGCCTCGTCCTTGGTGACGTAGGTGAGAAGCGACCGGAGGAGCGCGCAGCCGGTGGCGGCCCTCACGTTGAGGAAGGTGCCGAGGGCGAGCCCCTCGAGGATCACCTGCATGCCGACCATCTTCGCCTGCCAGTGCGGCGTTTGCATGATGTCGAAGAGCAGCGATTTGAGCACCGGCTGCACGGGGTAAATCTTGTCGAGCTTGCGGATGTAGCGGCCGAAGACCTCGACGTGGCGCGCCTCGTCCATCGCCTGCGACGCGACGTAGAGCTTCGCCTCGTAGTGCGGCACCGCGGCGACGAGCTCGCCGGCGACCATGAGCGCGCCCTGCTCGCCGTGGAGGAGCTGCGAGAGGATCCACGCCGAGTAGTGCGCGTTGAAGGTCTCGAGGGTGCGCGTGTCGAGGCGCTTGAAGAAGGCGAGCTGGAGGAAGGCCATCCGCTCGGGGTCGAGGATCTTGCCGCCGGGATCGACGGGGAGAGCCCAGTCGAGCTCGACGTCGGCGTTCCACTGATCGCGCTTGGCTTTCACGTAGAGCTCGTGGAGGCGGTTCTGGTCGATCGCGTACGACCAGTCCCAGATGGCGTCGAGGGGGGAGTGCGTCTTCTCGATGGCCATGGGAGGAAGCATCGCACGACAGGGGCGAGGCGTCAGGGCAGGGAGAGCGGATAGGATGACGGGGATGGGGAGGTGGACGGCCGGCCTGGTGGTGCTCGCGTGCGTCGCCTTCGCGTGCGGCGAGGCGGGGACGATCCTCGCGGAGGACGGCGGCGAGAGCGATGCGGGGGAAGCGCACGACATCGTGTTCGTGCCGCAGCTGGACAGCGATGCGGGGGATGCCCCGATGGAGGAGGACGCTACCTTCCCGGAATGACCCGTCCCCAGATGGCTTCCACGGCGAACCCTCGAGCGCCGGCATCCGTCGGCGGGAACGTGAGCATCTTCACCGGGGCGACGAAGCACAGCACCGCGTTCTCGGCGACGCCCGGGCCCGGGTCGTACTTCACGCTGGCCCCCGCGATGTTGCCGCTGTCGTCGATCTGCACGGCGACCCGCGCCGCCCCATCGACGAGCCTCCCCTGGCGTCCCTGATCGGTGGCGCACGTGTCCAGGGAGTCCGCGAGCCGGTCGACCGCCGCCCGTGCCACCACGGGATCGAGCCCGCGCGCTTCGGCCAGCGCCACCACCGCGAGCGGGCGCTTGGCCACGTAGTCGTACCCCTGCGCCGACGGGTTCGTGCCGTCGGTACCTCGCACCTGCACGTCATGCGACTGCGGCACGACGTCGTGCCCCTCGCCGCCTCCTCCCGCACACGAGACGAGAGAGGCCGTCAGGACGCCGAGCACCCCTCTCACTTGCCGATGATCTGCTTTGCGATGACGAGCCGCTGCACCTGCGCCGTTCCCTCGTAGATCTGGAGGATCTTCGCGTCGCGCATCAGCTTCTCCACGGGGTAGTCCTTCACGTACCCGTAGCCGCCGAACACCTGCACCGCGTCGATGGCGCTCGCCATCGCGGCGTCGGCGCCGAAGGCCTTCGCGCAGGACGACGTCATCGGATCCCGGTAACCCTTGTCGAGGCTCCACGCGGCCTTGCGCACGAGCAGGCTCGTCGCCTCGATGCGGATCTTCATCTCGGCCAGCATGGCCTGGATGAGCTGGTGCTGCGCGATGGGGACGCCGAACGTCTTCCGCTCCTTGGCGTAGGCGACGCTCTCGTCGAGGCAACGCCGCATGACGCCCACGGCGATGGCGCCGATGTCGGGTCGCGTCTGGTTGAACGTCTCCATCGCCAGCTTGAAGCCCTGGCCGGGCGGGGCGAGCACCTGGGCGGCGGGGATCTTCACGTCCTCCAGCACCAGCGGCGCCGTGTCGCTCGCGCGCTGGCCGAGCTTGTCCTCGTGGCGGCCAGGCCTGACGCCGCTCTGCGAGCGCTCGACGATGAACGCGCCGATGCCCTTGTGCTTGAGCGCCGGATCCTCGGTTGCGAAGACGACGTAGAAGCTCGCGAGCGTCGCGTTGGTGATCCACTGCTTGGTGCCGTTGAGAACGTAGCCGCCGTGGCCGTCCTTCGTCGCGCGGCACTGCATCCCGGCGACGTCGCTGCCGGCGCCCGGCTCGCTCGTCGCGTAGGAGACCATGACGGGCTCTTTCACCAGCCAGCCGAGGTACTTCTTCTTCTGCTCCTCGGTGCCACCCAGCTTGATGGGCGTGAGGCCGAGTGTGTTCGCCGTCATGCTCGTCTGGATGCCGGAGCACCCGTACGCCAGCTCCTCCGTGATGAAGCTCGAGTCCACATCGCTGAGACCGGCGCCGCCGTACTCGGCGGGGAGCGTGGGGTTCACGAGCCCGATGCCGTGCGCCTCGTCGAAGACGGCCTTGGGGAACACGGAGTCGCGGTCGCACGCCGCCGCGATGGGGATGATGCGCTCGCGGGCGAAGCGGCGCGCGGTCTCGATGAGGGCGCGCTGCTCCTCGGTGGGCTCGAAGTCGAACATGGCCCTAGGCGTACCGCGACGAGGGCGCGGATTCAAACGAGGAAGCTTGCCAGAAGCTGCCTACTCCCGCGCCCGCCTCTTTCGCTTCTCGAGCTCGGCCCGGACAGCCCGCGCGCCCATCACGTAGCCGAAGACGATCCCGATGAGCAGGATGCCCGGAATGAAGATGAAGTGCTCCGGCCCCGGCGTTCCCATCGGCTACTTCTTCTTCTCACCCTCGGCGGCGGCTTTGTCGAGGATGCGCTCGAGGTCGCCGAGGCGCGTGTTCAGGGCGCCCTGCTTGCGCCACACGATGGCGATCCACGCGAAGAGGACCACCCACAAGGCGGCGTACGCGGTGACGAGCAGCGCCCCCCCGCTGTACTGCTCCTTGGAGTTCCCCTCGACGGCCTGGAAGCTCGTGGAGCGATCGTCCGGTGTGGACGACGGGGTGGGCAACGGCAACGGCGGGACGTCTCTCATCCTTCGGTCCTCGTATCGAGCCCCAGGTCGATGGCGTCGGCCTCGGCGCGGGCCAGGCGGCTCTGCGCGAGCTCGATGCTGGCGCGCGCCCAGAGCATGAGCGCGGCGATGAGCGTGAAGCAGAGGAAGCCCCCGCCGAGGGCGAGCTTCATGTCGGCGTTCTGCAAACCGCCGCCGGTTCCGGTGATGACCATGGGGTGCTGTCCGCCCCACTTCTGCACGCTGTAGTGGATGATGGGCAAGTTGGCGGCGCCGAGGACGCCCAGCGCCGCGGAGAAGCGCTTCTCCGCAGTGCCGTCCCCCGCGAAGGCGCGGAGGACCAGGTAGGCGACGTAGATGAGGAAGCTGAGGAGCGCCGTCGTGAGGCGCGGGTCCCACGTCCAGAAGGAGCCCCACGCCTTGGCGCCCCAGAGCGGCCCGGTGATGAGCCCGATGGCGCCGAAGACGACGGCCACCTCGGCCCCGGCACGGGCGAAGGCGTCACGCGCATCGGTCGCTCGCACGAGGTACGCGAGCGATCCGAGGAAGCAGGCGCCCGCCCCGAGGTACATCGCGTACCAGCTGGGCACGTGGAAGTAGAAGATCTTCTGCACGATGCCCATGCGCGCTTCGATCGGGGCGACGAGGAAGATGAAGTAGAGCTCCCCGATGACGGCGACCGCCGTGACCCCGAGGAGGGCGTAGAAGAGCGCGTCGAGCGTGCGTCCCGGGCGGCCCATGCGAGTCACGACTCTAGCAGGGCCCGAGAAAACTCCATCATTTGGGCGAGGCGAGCTTCATCTCGAGGTCCCGGAGGGCCGTCTCCAGCGTCTCGTTGTCCGGGTCCATGTGGTTGGCCATCACGAGCTGCAGCTTCGCCTGACGCAGGTCCCCCTTGAGCACCAGCTCCTCCGCGCGGCGCGCGAATGGGCGCGCGGAAGGGGAGCGCACCGAGTCTTCGAGGGCGGCGCCGGCGGGGGCGCGCATGGACGGTGGCCGGGAGAGGGGGGAGAAGGTGATGCGCGGCGGAGGGCGGGGGCTCGGGCGGATGGCGAGCTGCTCGTCGTACTGGTCGCGCAGGCGCTGGTCGCAGAGGGCGGCGTACGCCTCGGCGCCGCGCTTGAAGATGGTGCCGACGGCGTCCCGCTCACCGGGCGCGCGGCTCATGTGACGGTCTGGGTGGAACGTGTCGCAGAAGACGTGGAAGGCTCCCTGGATGTCGTCGGAGGTCGCGTCCGGATCCACGCCGAAGAGGTCGTAGTACGTGAGCTCGTCGAGGACGGCGAGCCACGCGTACACGTACTCGCTGGAGCGCCCGTCGCCGTCATCGCCCCGGTCCGCCTCGTCCGTCTCCTCCGTCATGCGGCCCCCCTCTATTGAAGACGCATGGTGGCGTTGCGCGTGGCCATCGACGAGATGCTCTGCGCGCCCGCGATGCCTACGAGCTGCAGTGTGGCGTGGGCTTCGCGTCCGGTCTGCGCGTCGGTGGCGAAGACCTTCAGCGTTCCGCTCTCGTCCACCTCGAAGCGCACCTGGATGGTCACCTGCCCGCGCGGGGCGGCTCGCAGCCCGGTGAGCTCGACCTCGCCGAGGTACGTGTTCTGGCCGAAGGTCGCGTCCTCTCCCTGGGCGACGCGCACGCGGACGGTGCTCTGCATGTCGCTCGAGGTCGTGAAGGCGCGGGTCCGCTCACACGGGATCTTGGCGTTGCGCTGGACGACGACGTCGCACCAGCCTCCGACCGTCTCGACCACGAGCGCGCGCGGCGTGACGTCGACCAGCACGGGCGTGAGCGGTCCGCGCAGAGACGGAGGCAGCGGCGTCTGGATGGGGGCGAGCGCCTGGGTGGCGGTGCGCGCACTGCCGATCGCGGGTGCAGGCGGCGAGGCGGAGGGCGGTGGCGGCTGCGGCGTCTGCGGCGGCTGCGATGCCGCGACCCCATAGATGGGGAGCGGCGGATACGGCGTGGGCGTCAGGACCGGGCGCTCCATCGGCTGGGTGGAGCCGAGGCCGACGATGGGGCGCGGTGTGATGGGGAGCGAGGCGCGCTCGGCCTTGAGGACGTCGTCGAAGACGAGCGGCCGAGGAATGGTCGCCGCGGGATCGGGCAGCGTCTCGCCCGGAACTGTGTCCCCTGGCTCCGAGGGGGGAGGGGCGGGAGGGGCGGGAGGGGCGGGAGCCTGCCGGGAGCCGTACGGCTGCGTCGAGCCCATCCGGTTCTGTGGAGCCGCGGGGGCAGGGGTTACGCCGGCCATCCGCGCCGTCTTCGTCGGCGCCGTCGCACCCGGGACGGGAGGGGGCCCACCCATGCGCGCCGTCGTCCGGGGAACTTCCGGCGAGGTGGGCATGAGGGGCCGCGCCTTCTCGCGCTCCGCCATCAGCTCGGTGACTTTCGTGGCGAGCGTCACGTCGTCCGGTCCGTCCGGGATGTCGTCGGGGGTCGACGGGTAGGACGACCTCCGCGTGGAGGGCGTGGGCGGCGGCGGGATGCTGCGACGCCTGGCGACCTCGGTGAGCGCGGCAGCCTGGATGGCGGCGCCGATGGCCACCACTTCGTCGGGGTTCACACGGTCGTAGGGGACGGCGCCGAAGAACTGCTCGACGCGCCTGCGGACGAGCGGGATGCGGGCCGAGCCACCGACGAGGATGATCTTGTCGAAGGCGCTGACCGCGAGGCGAGCGACCGAGAGCGCCTCCTGGCAGACGGCGAAGGTGCGCTCGACCAGCGGGGTGGCGAGCATCTCCAGCTCGTCGCGCGTCATCCCGAAGTCGAGGTCCAGATGCGCGCCGCCGACCCCGAAGGCCACCTCGCGGAGCTTGGTGGTCGTGCGGTCACGCGCGGAAAGGTCGATCTTCACCACCTCGGCGGCGACGCGCAGCCGCTCGAAGGCCTGCGAGTCGGCCCGAGGGTCGTAGCGGTGGGTGTGGAGGAAAGCCTCGGACATGCGCTCGGCGATGGCGATGTCGAGATCGTCGCCGCCGAGGAAGGTGTCGCCCGACGTCGCCAGCACCTCGAAGACGTTGCCAGAGAGGTCGAGCAGCGTGCAGTCGAAGGTGCCGCCGCCGAAGTCGTATATGGCGATGCGCTCCTTGGCCGCCCGCCCGAGGCCGTAGGCGAGCGCCGCCGCCGTGGGCTCGTTGATGATGCGGAGGACATCGAGGCCGGCGACACGCCCGGCCACCTTCGTCGCCGCGCGCTGCAGCTCGTTGAAGCTCGCCGGGACGGTGATGACGGCGCGGTCGACCGATTCTCCGAGGGCGCGCTCCGCCAGCTCCTTGGCGCGGCGCAAGACGAAAGCGCTGATCTCGGGGAGCGTGTACTCCTGCCCGCGGGCGACGACGAGCGGTCCCTGTCCGGGTCCCTCCTTCAGCTCGAAGGCAAAGCGCTGGCGCGCGCGGCGGATCTCGTCGGACCCCCAGGCGCGGCCGATGAGGCGCTTGATGCTGGCGATGGTGTTCTTGGCGTCGACGACGCGACGCTCCTTCGCCGGGTAGCCGACGAGCACGTCGCCGTTCGGGTGGAACGAGACGACGCTCGGCAAGAGGCGCCGTCCCTGCTCATCAGGCAGAACGTGAACCCGTCCGCCCCGGACGCAAGCCACGACGGTGTTGGTCGTGCCGAGGTCGATTCCGACGACCGCCATCGAGATGGGCTTACCACAAGTCAGGGCGTGTGAAGGATCACACGCCACAGCCCTCCCGAAGGTCGGCTAGTCAGTCGAGGCCGACTCCGCTTCGAGATCGGCCAGGACCTCGTGGAACCAGGCTCGAACGGTGCCAGGGAACGGCCACATCCAGACGTAGTCGGGGCCCACGTAGCGCCGCACGATCTCCTCCTCCAGAGCGCGTGCCGCGTCGAGGCCGTGTACCTCGGCCGTGGCCCGGATGGTCTCCACGTAGGCCTCCCACTCGATGCGCGCGCGACCCCACGCCAGAAACAGGGGAAAGAAGGGGACGAGGTAGACGAAGGCCATCCCGACGTCGCCCATGCGCCGCCGCTGGCGAAGGTGCACGCGCTCGTGCCGGAGAAGGATGTACCGCGCGGCGTCGTCCATGCGCTGCCAGGCGTCGGGGACGTACAGCTTGCCGAAGAGCACAGTGTGGTAGCGCGTCAGGTAGTGCCGCTGGCCACCGAGGGTCACGACGGCGAGAAGGAGCGCGATGACCCGCTGGAGCGTGTTGCCTCTCTTGGGAACCACGGCGAAGCTCGGGAACTCGCGCTGGATGTCGGTGAGTAGCTCCTCGTGGCGGGTCGTCATCGCTCACCTTCGTGTCAGGCGTCGGGAGAGGCGGTGTCTTCGGGGTCGTCCGCCACGGACCCTCCGGGACCGCGCTTGAGAAGACCGCGGAGCGTGGGCGTGAAGCCGGCGGCGGCGAAGGCGGGGGCGAGCGGGCTATGGGCTGCCTCCACGCCGTCGACGGTGGCGACGAGGAGCGCGCGGCGCTTGCCGCGTTCGACGCGGTCGGCGAGGGCGCGGGCGAGCTGCCGGGCGGCCTCGGAGCGGGCCGGTTCTTCGGGAGGGAGAAAGGTGAGCAAGGGATGTTCGCCGCGCCCGAGCCAGCCGAGGAGGGCGCCCTCGTGGAGAATGACGAGAGCCCCGGCCGCGCGCTGGGGGCGACCTTCGCCGGTCCCCGAGGGCCAGTCGAGGAGGGCTCCCCAGGCGTTGGCGGGATCGGTGGCAGCAAGGACGATGGGGGCCACGTCGTCGCGCGGGTCGCGCCGGGCGCGAAGGCGCTCGTCGGCTCCGGGCAGAGCGAACTGGGCGCCCCCGCGTCCCTCGACGAAGTAGCCCCGGCGCACGCGTCCCTGATCTTCCAGCGCCTTGAGTACGTCGTAGACCACGGCGAAGCCGCCGGCGATCCCTTCGGCGTGGGCGGCCTCGCGAGTGACCACGCCGTAGCGGTCGAGGAGCGAGCGGGCCACGGCCATGCGACGGTCGGTGTCGCTCGGTCGCGCGCCGCCGCGGGCGCCCCGGAGCGACCAGCGTCCCTCGCTTCCGGCCGGACCGGTGCGAGGTGCGCGGGCATGCCTCGGGTGCTGTCGTCGCTGGGCCTCGCTCGCGAGCGCGCGTGAGCGGCTGCGCAGAGGCTCCATCGTGTCGTTGGTGACCTCGCCGGACCAGACCATCTTCCAGAGGACGTCGAGCACGTCGCCGGGAAAGCCACCCAGGGTGCGGACGATCTCTGCGAAGAAGACGGCTCCACGTCGACCGAGCAGCTCGCGCAACGCATCCGCCGCAGTCCCTTCCACCGGTAGCGAGGGGCGTGCGAGGAGCGGCTCGTGCTCGGCGAGGTAGAGGGCAATGCGGCCGTCGTTCGTCCCGAGGGGCTCGATGCCCGCCCAGACGACCTCCCCCGAGGCGCAGAGCGCGTCGAGGTCCCAGCCCCGGTATCCTTCGAGGCGACAGGGTAGGATCTCCGACTCGAGCGCCGACGCGACCAGCGGGCACCCCTCGAGCTCTCCGACGACGGCGAGGAGGGCGTCTCGTCCCCGCCGCTTCATGGAGGAGCGAGCGCCGATGCCCTGCCACTCGGGAAGGAAGGACGCCATCGCGCGCGCGTCGACCGGCTCGATGGCGCGCCGCAGCCGGGCGAGCGACTTGCGGCGAACGGCATCGAGGACGTCGCGCTCGCAGAGCTCCGGCGTGGAGCCCCCAGGCAGAAACGCCCCTTCGACGAGGCGACCGTCGCGAAGGAGGACGGCAACCTCGGCCCGTACCGCGCTCTCTTCCACGCCGAGGCGGGCGGCTACATCCCCGACGAGGAACGGTCCGTGGGTCCTCGCATAGCGCGCCACGAGCGATCGCATGGGCGAAGCCGGAGGCTCGAGGAACGCGGGAGGCAGCCCACGGGGGAGCGCCGTGCCGAGGGCGTCGCGAAGTCTCGCCGCGTCCTCTGTGGCCGCAAAGCGTTCGCCACCCGCCACCCGGACCACGATGATGCGCCGGGCGCGCACGAGCTCCCGGGTCCACGTGGCCGCGCCCTCGGGCGGGTCGCAGCGCATGGCGAGCTCGTCGAGGGAGAGGTCCCCGATGGCGAGGAGAAGATCGTGTACGCCGTCCGCGTGCGTCGCGGGGCGCGTCAGCCGCTGCAGCCAGCGCTTGTGCTCCTCGATCACCTCCGCGTCGAGCAGTTGTCGCAGCTCCGCCTCCCCGAGAAGCTCGCGCAACCGGTCGAAGTCGATGGTCAGCGCCTGGGCGCGGCGCTCGGCAAGGGGGGCGTCGCCCTCGTAGATGAAGCTGGCGACGAACGCGAAGAGAACGCTCGCCGCGAAAGGGGAGGGAATGCGCGTGTCGACGGTCGTCACACGGATACGGCGCGTGGCGACGTCGCGGAGCACGCCGACGAGGCCGGGGAGGTCGAAGGCATCGCGAAGGCACTCGCGGTACGCCTCGAGCACGATGGGAAACTCGGGATGGCGCGAGGCGACGGCGAGGAGATCGCCCGCCCGCTTGCGCTGCGCCCAGAGGGGCGTGCGCTTGCGAGGATCGCGGCGAGGGAGGAGAAGTGCTCGCGACGCGCACTCGCGGAAGCGGGCGGCGAAGAGCGCGGTCCCGTCGAGAGCGCGCGTGACCTGGGCCTCGATCTCGTCTGCCGAGGGGAGGAAGAGCTCCGGCGGAGGCGGCTCGTCGCACGCCGGGATGCGAAAGGCCATCCCGTCGTCGGTGTAGTGAAGGTCGACCTCGACGTAGACCTCGCGCAAGCGGGCAGCCACCGCGATGGCCCACGGCGCGAGCACGCGCGTGCCGAAAGGACACATGAGGACGACGCGCCAGTCGCCCAGCTCGTCGACGAACCGCTCGAAGACGATGGCGCGATCACTCGGCACCTCGCCCGTCGCCAGTACCTGGGCGCGCACGTAGGACAGAAGCGCCTCGACGGCCGGCGCGTCGAGCGCGTTCACGTCGCCGAGCTCCGCGGCGTCGCACTCGCCCTTCGCCACACGTCGCACGAGCTCGCCGATGCGCACCCCGAAGGCCCGCGCCCTCCCAGGCCGATCCCCGTGCCAGAACGGCATCTTCCCCGGCTGGCCCGCGGCGGGGAGGACGAGCACCTGCTCGTGGGTGATCCTCTCGACGCGCCACGACGACGCGCCGAGGAGGAACACCTCGCCCTCGCGGAGCTCGAAGACCATCTCCTCGTCCAGCTCGCCGACACGACGACCGGGCGCGCCGCCCTCGCCCGGCGCGATGAAGACGCCGTAGAGGCCTCGATCCGGGATCGTGCCCCCGTTGGTCACGGCCAGGCGATGACTCCCCGCGCGCGCCTCGAGCCACCCGGCGATGCGGTCCCAGGTGACGCGAGGGCGCAGCTCGGCGAAGTCGTCGGATGGGTAGCGACCGCTCAGCATGTCGAGGACGCTGTCGAAGGCGGGACGTGGGAGATCGGCGAAGGGCGCGGCGCGGCGAACGCGCGTGAAGAGGTCCTCG
>Ga0182030_10006197_pt1 | contig 25283 bp, 20 predicted proteins | sample 812S3MmetaG_FD_121299 | JGI IMG/M metagenome (GOLD analysis project Ga0182030, IMG submission 121299) | Permafrost microbial communities from Stordalen Mire, Sweden - 812S3M metaG (Illumina Assembly) | ecosystem: Environmental > Terrestrial > Soil > Wetlands > Permafrost | place: Sweden...
GTGCGCCTGTGGCGGCCAGTGCGACGACTGCAAAAAGAAGAAAGAACAAACGCTGCAACGGAAGGCGCAGACTGGCGTTTCGCCAACGACAGCGCCAGTTGCGGTGCACAATGTGTTGCGCGGATCGGGCCGACCTCTGGACCAGAATACGCGCGGCTTCATGGAGTCGCGCTTTGGCCATGACTTTGGCCGCGTACGCATCTTCAACGACGAAGCGGCGGCAACCTCGGCGCGAGCAGTTGCGGCGAACGCATATACAGTTGGCGACAAAATTGTCTTCAATAGCGGACGCTATGCGCCCGAGTCGCAGAGTGGCCGCAGGTTGCTGGCGCATGAACTGGCGCACGTGGTGCAGCAGGAGGGGGGGGATGCTGCCAGTCAAACTTCGCATTTAAGCCATGATTCGCACGGAACGTTGCAAAGACAAGCTAAGCCGGGAGAGCCGACTGATGTCGAGTTGTGGCCGGTAGGGCCGGAGGAAGATACTCATGGTATAAACCTTCCTAAAGTGAGTGAACAGACGTGGAAGCAGCTAACTTATAAACCTGGCCAATCATTGCAACCAGAGGAACGCAGCACCATACAGGCGCATTTGCAAAAGGCAGGAATTGCCGTTGGAGCAGTTGGAGCAACAATCAATGGCGCTAAATTTCTACTGCATGATACATCCAGTTCAATTGGGGCAGCGAGTATCAGAAATGAAGCGTCGCTCGGTCGTGGTCCTCTTGGAAAAGGTGTGAGTGCCTATGCACCGAAGGCAGACGCACCCACGATTGCCAGACCGGCATTCTATGAAAGTCGTCGCCCATCTACCACTGAACATGAAAAAGATCTGGAAGCTTTTTCGAAGCCTGGAGACAGCAAACTGAGCATGGGCAAGAAAGTCAGTGCTCAAAAGCAACGAAGAGATGATGCGTTCAGGACCGTGTGGAATGACACACGGGCAACAGAACAAGCTGCTGCATTGGATCGTGCGCTGGCCGGTCAGAGTTTGACCCCCACAGAGATTCAAGAACAAAAAACTGGAAACAAAAAGAAACGGTCTGATGCCAAATTCAATCCCGGCGCAGAAAATGTTTTGAAGGCTGGATCTACGGAGAAGATGACTACTTCGGCATCCTGGGCTGTGGAAGAGATTTGCAGTCAACTTACACCGCAGAATGTTCAGAGCAAGGCGGTTGCTGGTAAAGCTCAAGAACTGACAGATACGTGTGCAACACTCACGCCATTTTTCACGGAACGAAAGAATCGAATTGAATCTACCGCGAGCGTCGAGATTGTTCAGCCGGGAGTCAAGAGTAGCAAAGGTAATCAGAATACTTGCGATCCAACGAATTCGAATAATGCTCCGTTGGATAATCCTCCGTACACGAATTTGCAGTATCAGAGCGTTGTTTCACTCTATCTGCGCGCGGCTTTGATCGCAGGTGTATTTCCAGAGATCACAACTCACTTTGCAGTCGATGCTAATGTGCAAGGCCATTGTGATCCGCGCTGCTTTGATCTGACGCGGCTTTACAAGATGATTGCAACGGCAATGGGCCACTCGACAGCTTGCGTATACGGAGTATCACCCAGCTACGGGCTGAAGTGGGGAGCAAACAATATTTGGTGGGATAACGGAATATGTCACGGCAATCACCCATGACCAATTGACAGCGACGTCGCTTGGCAGAAGATGCGGGCGCGGAAGATTTCCCAGTCCGTGCCGCAAAAAAAAGTTATTCTTCACACGATTGTGAGTTAGGAGAATTTTATGGCAAGCGCATCACCCTTATCGCCTCGGTTAATTAAAGGCGGCATTGTCACGATGGACGCGGATACGTCTGTAGTGAAGAACGTGATTTCGTTCTACTACAATCCTGACTCGCTATCACGCAGCTTGCAGATTCAAGCTGTGCAAGGCGGCACAGATGGAGTACGCATGGATGCGTTGCGATTGCGCGGGCCTGCTGTCGAGACGATCAAAGTTGAAGTTGAGATGGACGCGACCGACCAACTGCAATATCCATCGCAGTATCCGCTGGCGGTGAAGTATGGAATTCATCCGCAACTTGCGCAACTGGAGATGCTGGTGAATCCGACCGTTGAGACGCTGATGGCCGATGATGCGATGGCCAATGCGGGCACACTTGAAATCATTCCGCTCGAACAACCGTTGACATTGTTTGTATGGAGCAGCAGTCGCGTGATTCCGGTGCGGCTTACTGAATTCAGCATTACAGAAGAAGCGTTCGATCCCAATCTCAATCCGATTCGAGCCAAGGTGAGTCTTGGAATGCGCGTATTGAGTGTGGATGATCTTGGATTTGAAAATCCAGGTGGACGAATGTTCATGTCCTATCTGACTACCAAAGAGACGTTGGCATCACAGGTTGCATCCGTGGCGCTGACAACTCTTGGATTGGGGAGCCTATGAATTATCCGCTGGCAGCAATGATCAATCTCGGTGTGGTGCCACCGGTCACGTTTCCGACCGACAGTCGCTACTACGGCTACAGTGTGTTGCAATTCGCAGCGCCTAATGGCCAGACGATTCCATATCTGGCGCGTCGGATTGTGCCACAGCCCGGTGCGCCGAACTACGCAACAATCAATCAATACACAGTGCAACAAGGTGATCGACTGGACCTGATTGCCGCGAAGTATTTAGGCGATCCGCTGATGGCGTGGCTGATCTGCGATGCTAACGGCGCAATGAAGCCGCATGATCTGGTTGCAACACCTGGTCGCGTGTTGTCGATTACGTTGCCGCAATGCGTTCCCGGAGGAATGAGTGCTCAGTAGCGTTCAATTGACGTTGATGATGGGACCGATCATAGCGGTTCCAGTGCCGTCGTCGGTGCTGGAATCGCTGGCGGAGGTTGAAGTGCGCGTCAACGATGTTGAGCCGAGCGGATTTCAACTTACCTTCAGCATCGATAAACAATCGCCGCTGCAAATTCTGTTTTTGCTTACGGGTGGAATGCCGCTGCTATTCATGCGTTGCATTCTTGTGGCTACAGTGAACAGTCAGTCCAATGTGCTCATTGATGGCGTGATAACCAACAATCAAATTGCGCCAGGAGATAAAGGATCGAACTGGACTCTCACGCTTACGGGCCGCGATCTGACAGCGTTGATGGATCAATCAAGGTGGAGCGGATTTCCGTTTCCCGCTTGTCCTCGTGAAGCGCGCGTGGCGCTGATCTGTGCAAAGTATGCATTCTTCGGCGTGCTGCCGTTGGTGATTCCAAGTGTGCTGATTGATATTTCATTGCCCATTGAATCAATTCCCGGACAGCAAGGTACGGATCTTCAGTACATTCGCCAGATGGCTGAAGAGGTTGGCTATGTTTTCTACATTGAGCCTGGGCCTGTTCCCGGCGCGAGCATTGCCTACTGGGGACCGCAGATCAAAGTTGGCTCGGTGCAACCTGCATTGAGCGGTGATATGGATGCGTATACCAACACGGAGACTATGCGTTTCAGCTTCGATCAAGAGAAGAACAAAATTCCTTTGGTCTACATCTATAACCAGGAGACGGGTGTGAGCATTCCGATTCCGATGCCGCCGATTACGCCACTGAATCCGCCACTGGGCCTGATTCCTCCGCTACCCACAAACCTCTTACCGCCTGACCTTTCGCCGTTGCGCGATGATCTTTCCAAGCTGCCGATTCCGCAAGCCATCATGATGGGGCTTGCTGCTGCTGCGCAGAACGCAGAGGTTGTGACGTGCGAGGGATCGCTTGACGTGACGCGCTATGGAGGCGTGTTGAATGCACGCAAACTGGTGGGCGTGCGTGGCTCAGGACCAGCATTTGACGGACTCTATTACGTGAAGAGCGTAACCCATAAGATCAAGCGCGGCGAGTATAAGCAAAACTTTACGCTGACAAGAAATGGCCTTGTATCCACAGTGCCAACGGTGAACTTATGAGTATGGGACCGGTAGGAGCAAACGCTGGTGCGCCGCGATTCTATGGCAAGTATCGCGGGCTGGTGATCGACAACATTGATCCGATGCAGATTGGGCGCATCATGGCGCAGGTGCCGGACGTGCTGGGTATTACGCCTTCGAGCTGGGCTATGCCTTGCGTTCCTGCAGCCGGCATACAGGCAGGCTGCTTCATTGTTCCACCAATCGGTTCGCAGGTTTGGATGGAGTTCGAGCAAGGAAATCCAGACTACCCGATCTGGACCGGCGGGTTCTGGGGCACTGTTGCCGATGTGCCGATTCTTGCCACGGTTCCGCCGCCTGCGCTTCCGCCGTTGGTGGGGCAAAATATTGTGATTCAGACAATGGGGCAGAACGCGCTTGTAGTGAGCGATGCAACGCCTTCGCCAGTGAGTGGCGGAATTGTTTTGAAGAGCGCAGGCGGATCAATGTTGGTGGTCAATGACATGGGGATTTTTCTGTCGTGTGGTCCAGGGCTGGCATCGATCAATCTCGTCGGACCACTGGTCTCTATCAACGAAACTGCATTGACTGTCACCATGCCCTAGCTCGAACTAAGCATGATTTGAAACGAAATTGAGACGGAGGTTGTCCAGATGCCCGGTCCCATTCTTCATGTTGGCGCGATTGTAACTTGCGCGCACGGCGGCATGGCCGTGCCGACGGTGCCGAGTCCCTCCGTCATGGTTTCTGGAATGCCAATAGCGACGATTGCAGGACCGTATCTGATAGCCGGATGCGCGTTTGTTCCGCCTGCGGGCAATGGTCCGTGTGTGACGGGAATGTGGACAGTCGGAGCGCTGCAAGTGATGTCGAATGGACAGCCGGTTGCGATTTTGAGCGGCATCTCCACGTGTATTCCCACTGGAACGCCGATGCTGCCAATTTCCGCGCAGACATTTGTGGTTGCAACGTAAGGCCGAGGACGAAGCGATGAACGCCAATTTTCCGTATCAATTCGATGGTCGTGGCCGCACTGAAGATCCGCAGGCTTACTATCTGCGCCAACTCGTCGAGCAGGTACTTTTCACCATGCCAGGAGAGCGTGTAAACCTTCCTGACTTTGGGAGTGGACTCTTTCAACTCACCTTTGCGCCAACCAGTGTAGAGATGGCTGCGGCCACGCAATTTACTGTGCAGGGTGCACTGCAAAAATGGTTGAGCGGATACATCAAAGTGTTGTCGGTGGTTGCAACGTCTGTTGAATCGACGCTTTCAGTGACGGTGACTTATGCGCCTCTAAATACAGGTGTAACTCAAGTGCAGACCTTCGTCTACGGAGGCAACGGATGATCTTCAACTGCTGTGATGAAAATCGTAAAGCCGCTGTCCTTGGCAATCCGACGATCAACGGGATCGACTATCTGGAGGTACTCGATCACGCGGCGATTCCGTTGGGGAGCCCACGCCAGCGGACTTTACTGGTGCATTGTTTGAAGACAGCGCCGACAACACTCGTGTCGAAAAACGTACTTATTGTTGGCGGCGAAAGCATCACGGGAATTATCGCTGATTGGATCGCCCCAGCTTCAGCGCCGCCCGTGCAAACGAGCGCAGCAGAGGCTGCATATTTTGAGGCATTACCCAACGCAGCGATGATTCTGGTGGTACGTACCAACGAGTGGGGCGATTTTTCTCCGTACTTGTTTCGATTGGTCAACAATGCTTCATCGGCATCTCAGGATAACTTTGATGTTATCGAGGCACTTACTGGCTTTGATCCGATTCTGTCTGTGGTTGAGTTCTCATTCAAAGTGGAATGTGGGCCAGAGTTTGATTGCGCGCCGGCCAGTTCAGACTGTCCACCGGAGTTACCCACGCCGCCGCCGATCAACTATTTGGCTAAGGACTATAGCTCTTTCCGCCAGGTAATGCTCGACCGTTTGAATCAATTGCTGCCATCATGGAACGCGACCAGCGAGGCAGACATTGGCGTGATGATGACAGAGTTGGTTGCTTATGCGGGCGACCAACTGAGTTATCGTCAGGATGCTGTGACCACAGAGGCGTATCTGTTAACTGCGCGGAGTCGCATATCGTTGCGCCGTCACGCACGGTTAGTGGATTACTTAGTCCACGACGGTTGCAATGCGCGCGTATGGGTGCAACTCAATGTAACGCAGCAAGTCTTTCTCGATCACACGATCACTCGTTTCTATACTTATGCGCCGGGGATGCCCAAGTCGCTTGAGGTTGGCGCTGGCAATGAGCAGGCAGCACTCATCGCTGGCGTTGTGGTGTTTGAACCCATGCAGGATGCAAACCTGTTTCCCGCGCACAACCTGACGGACTTCTATACGTGGGGCGATACGAATTGCTGTCTTCCTCGGGGAGCGACGGAGGCCACGCTCGCAACATCGCTGCCGAATCTGCAAGTGGGTGATGTGCTCATCTTTCAGGAAGTATTGGGTCCGCAGACCGGCTTACCAGCAGACGCTGATATTCGCCACCGGTGCGCTGTGAGGCTGACTGCAGTAACCACGACTGATGCGAAAGGCCAACCGTTGATTGATCCACTCTTTGATGTCAATGGCAAACCAATCACCTCAGTTGCGCAGCAGCCAATGAAGGTTACAGAGATTCAATGGTCCAGTGATGATGCGCTGCCATTTCCTGTCTGCTTGTCTTCAAAGTATCTCGATTCCGACGGAGTCGCGCAATCGCTGACCAATGTAAGCGTTGTGTTGGGCAATGTTGTGCTCGCTGATCAGGGACTTTCAATGCCTGCTGATCCGTTGGGAACGGTGCCTGCTCCAACCCTGTTTGTTCCGCCCAACGCGGCTGCGAATCGCTGCCAGCCAACAGCACCGATTCCGTTCCCGGTACGCTATCGACCCATGTTGCCCGATAGTCCAATTACACAAGCAGTACCGCTACCGTTGGCCGGAAGTCCTGCGACTTCGGGTGCAGTGCCGTTGAAGGCAAGCGGTTATGTAAGCCTCAACGACAGCAACGGCTTTGTGTCGATGATGATTGCGGCGGACGCTCCGCTCGAATGGCCGCAGTACTTCGGCGTAATTGCAAACGTGAATTCAGGTAATCCTGCCGCATTCGATTTGTCCGTCGTTTTCAATCCACCGGGCGGACCAACAGGAGTAGCAGGGCCAGTTGTCCTTGAGAAGTTCACCGGGCTTTCGTTGATTGTGGCGGATACTAACTACGCTCCGACCGTGCTCAATACTTCATCGCGATTCTTGCAGGTTCCGGCAAGTTATTCACCGCCGGCTACCGAGCCGTCCGCGTTTCCAGCGGTGCCAACGATGCTTGCGGTCAGTGGAACTACTGTTCTGAATGATGCCAGCAGCAATCCATATCTCACCATTGAGCCAACCAATCCGCTAGGATGGCCGCCACTGTTTGCAGTGGTGGCACAAGGCGAATTGCTGACACCAGATGTGTTCAACCTGTTGCTGTTGTACTCACCAGCATCAGGCGCAAACGGTGTATCGTTGCCAATCCTTGTTGAAGAGTTCAATGGTGTCTCGCTTGCAAATGTTGCCGCCACATTCGGCGCAGCTTCTGATCTGCTTACTGTAAAAACCTTTGAAGAAGGCCCCAATCCAACTCTTTCAGCATACGACCTGATGGACTTTGATGCGAATCAAGCAGTGCCGGAAATTACGTTGACTGGTGTATTGAACGGAATTTCTACAATCTGGATAGCACAGCCAGATCTACTTACTGATTCCTCTGACGACACAAATTTTGTGGTTGAGATTGATACCGATGGAACAGCGTACTTGCGCTTTGGTGATGATACAAACGGCAAACGTCCTGAGACAGGCACAACATTTTCGGCTCTCTATCGCATCGGCAATGGCACAGCAGGAAACGTTGGTGCGAACAGTTTGAATTACTACGCGGCTGGGGTGATTGCAGACTCCGTGATTTCCAGTTGCACCAATCCGTTGCCTGCATCGGGCGGGATTGACCCTGAGACAAATGCACAAATCTGTCGGCGCGCGCCGCAGGCGTTTTTAACTCAGGAGCGTGCGGTGACGATGGCAGACTACATCAATGTGACAGAACGGAATCCACAGATTGAAGATGCCGCTGCCCAGTTGCGTTGGACTGGAAGCTGGTACACAGTTTTCATCACGGCTGAGCCGCAGGGCAATGGCCCGCTGAGCAAGTCGCTGCGTCGCAGCCTTACGCAATCGGTGAACAGTTATCGACTTGCAGGTCAGGACATATTGATTGAACCACCACAATACGTGTCGCTCAATATCGAGTTGGTCGTTTGCGTAATGCCGGATTATTTTCAACGAGACGTTGAACAATCGCTGTTGCAAGTGCTGGGAAGCGGCACGTTGTTAAGCGGACAGCCAGCGTTGTTTGCGGACAAGACTTTTGTTCTGGGACAGCCCGTATATCTGAGTCCTATATATGCAGCAGCGCGTATGGTAGCGGGCGTACAAACAGTCACAGCGAAAGTCTTTGAACCACAAGGAGAAAAGACGAACGTGTATCTGCAACAAGGATTTATTTCGATGGGACCATTTCAAGTGGCGCGCATGGATAACGATCCAAGCCTGCCAGCGAATGGTCGTTTGCGTCTGATGATGAAAGGCGGAAGGTGAGAAGACAATGAGTTGCAACGGAGATACAAATTGCATATGCGGCTGCTGCTCCGGCATCAGCGTGCAGACGCCTCAAGGAGAGAGCAATCTTCCCGGCCTCTCGGCGATTGCCTATCGCACTGGCACGTGGGCAACCTTCAAAGACTCGATGCTGGCGCGCCTATCGAGTTCTGACTACCCGGCGCTGGCTGGGCTGAAGACACGCGATAACGATGACTACAGCATCGCACTGCTCGATGCCAGTGCAGTTGTCATGGACATACTTACTTTCTACCAAGAGCGACTGGCCAACGAAAGTTACTTGCGGACGGCAACCCAGTTATACTCACTGACACAATTGAGTCGGTTGATCGGATATCAACCTTCGCCGGGAGTATCGGCATCGACTTATCTTGCTTTTACGTTAACCGCAGCCCCAGGACTGCCAACAAATCCGGGAACAACCGCCATTACAATTCCTGCGGGCACTCAATCGCAAAGTGTGCCTGCGCAGGGTCAAACGCCGCAGTCGTTCCAGACCTCTGCGGATATTTTGGCCAAGCCAGACTGGAACGCGCTTCCTGTGCAGACTGGCATTGCTTGGTTGCCAGCAACTGGACAAACCAGTGTATATCTTGCTGGGACTTCAACTCAGTTACAGCCGGGCGATGCGTTTTTGATCGTCGGCGATGAACGTCTGATGCATGCCGCCAGCAATCAGTGGGACTTGCGAATTGTAAGCACGGTTCAAACGGATGCAGTGAATCAACGCACTCTGGTTACATGGGTTGAACCACTGGGTAGTTCATCCGAATCACCTGCAAAAAAGAATCCTAAGTTCTATGCACTGCGCCAGCGTGCCACGCTCTTCGGATACAACGCGATCAACCCTGTCATGCTTGCAAAGCATACATTGGAGACTCTTGAAAATCAGAATCTGGTTGAAACGGGGATTTTTGGTTCACTTGACTGGGTGTTTGGATGGGACGTAGTGAATCAGGCACGGCTTGGGAATGAGCAGCTTGTCGATCTCGATTCTGTTTACTCAAAAATAACCCCCGGTGGATGGTTGGCGTTGATCAATCCTGATACTGATACAACAAGAACCCCTGCAGGATATATCAGCCTTTTTCTCATTGACTCCGTAACGACGACAACACGATCCGATTATGGAACGAGTGGAAAGATTACGCGCGTGGCTACAGATACTGCCAATTTACTGACCCTTTATTACGCGATGACACGCGTTACTTCGGTCTTGGCGCAGAGTGAAGAGATGGCTGTAACCGAGCAACCGCTTGATTATCCGCTCTATGGCTCGCTGCTGGATCTTGAAGTTGTGCGGCAAGATTTGCTGGGTGTAACCGCAATCGCGATTGTTGGCAAACGTCAAAAGATGACGGTAAACATAGGTGTGGTCGGATTGAAATTCACGCCTGATGATGGAACGGCGAAGATACCGCTGAAGCAGGGCGATACGCTGACCATTTTGCAGCCGCCAGCAAAGATATTGAACAAAGACGGCACGATTCCCGACTGGTCGAATAACTTTGAAAAGATCACGCTCACTGGAGCCGATGCGAGTGGAAGGTCGGGAACAGTAACAGCGACGCTTGCGGATTTCACATTGACATTGGCCGTTAGCAGCGATCCTGTGGCGCAGGAGTTTGCTTTGGTTTCCTCTGTGCAGCTCATTTCAACGCCTTTTGCGCACACCCGTATTGTGCTCAAGAATCCGCTGGTGAACTGCTATGACCGCACGGCGACAACAGTAAATGCAAACGTTGGCCCCGCAACCGCTGGTCGGCCAGTTACTGAGTTATTGGGTAATGGCTCAGCGGCAACGTCTAATCAGGAGTTCACCCTGAAGCAATCGCCCTTGACTTATGTGCAGGCTGCATCGCCCAGTGGAAGCACAAGTTCCCTTGCAGTGACCGCGAATGGTGCTGCGTGGACAGAGGTCGAAACACTATACAACCAAAGCCCAGCCGCACAAGTATACGAGACATTGAACCTTCCTGGAGGCACGGCTGAAGTCCAGTTCGGCGACGGTGTAGAAGGCGCAACACTGCCGACTGGGCAGAGTAACATCATTGCAAATTATCGTGTGGGACTTGGTGCAGCAGGCAACGTTGGCGCGGGCACAATCACGACGCTGGTTGATCGTCCAGTCGGTGTAAGTGGCGTCAACAATCCAATGGCTGCAACTGGTGGGCAAGACGCACAATCAGTAAATGACATTCGCACCAATGCGCCACAATCTGTACTTACGCTGGGGCGTACAGTCTCCATCACCGACTATCAAAATTTTGCCGCAACCTTTGCAGGCATCGCCAAAACTTATGCAATGTGGATTCCAAATGGCGCGAATCGTGGCGTCTTTCTTACTGTTGCGGGCCCAGGTGGAGCGGCACTTCCACCTGGCAACCTCACCCTCGCTAACTTGGTAACTGCATTGCAGGACTATGGCAACCCCAATGTCGCAATCTACGCGCAAAGCTTTTATGAGACGATCTTTAAACTCACTGCAAGTCTCGCCTACGATCAGGCCTACAGCGTGACGGCTGTGAATACTGCGGTGATGACGCTACTGACGCAGACTTACAGCTTTGCCCAGCGTACATTTGGTCAGGGTGTATCAGGCGATGAGATTTCAGCTCTAATTCAGAATGTCCCCGGCGTGATTGCAGTGAATGTAACCAGCCTGCAAGTAGTTGCAAGCAGCGCTGCGGGCGATCTGGGCAGTGCGGCATACTCGGTATCTGCATACAACAATTGGATTGCTCAAAAGGTTGTTGTTCCGCGCGCAAATGCTGGTCCTACTCGTATCTGTCCCTATATGCCGGTAGCGCAGATTGGCGCATTACCAGCGCCTGCCGAGATTCTGGTTCTTGATCCTGATCCCAATGCCGTTGTGCTGGAGGTGATGGCGTGAGCTTCAATCTCTTTCAGTTGGTTCCAGCAGTTTATCGGTTGCGTGACGCGCAGATCGCGCAATCGATGCAACTGCTGACGGCTGCCGAACAAGCGGATTTCGCTGCGTTGCAAGCTCTGGCTCCGCCACTATCCGTCGGTCAACAAACGCAGCTTGATGCGCTCACTGCCAAGGCATCGCGTGGACCGCTTGAGTCCATATTGATGGTGATCGGCGAGCAGTTATCCGCTCTGGCTGAAGACATGGACCAGCTCTATGACAACCAGTTCATTGAAACCTGTGCGCCGTGGGTGATTCCATATATCGGCGATCTGATCGGCTATCAATCCATCAAGGGCATTGCACCTTCGGTAGACAACCCGCGCTCAGAAGTTGCCAATACCATCGCAATGCGACGCCGCAAAGGGACAGTTCTGGTGCTGGAACAATTGGCGCGCGATGTAACTGGTTGGGGTGCGCACGCGGTCGAGTTCTTTCGTGTATTGGGTGATACGCAATACATGAAGCACGTACGTCGAGAGAATTTTTATACGCCGAACCTGCGACGTTGGGAGCCGCGACTGTATATGAATTCGGGTTTCGACAAGACCGCGCACAAAGTTGATGTGCACAGTATCTCGAACGGTCTTGGTCCTTACAACATTCAGAACATAGGTATCTTCCTTTGGTCTCTGGGCGCATACAGCGTTACAAAAGACACGCCAACGCTAGCCGCCTCCACAGCTTCGGCGCAATGTTATCGCTTCAGTTCGCTTGGCATGGATATGCCGCTTTATCATCGTGCCATCTCCCAAGGCGAACAGGTATCTATTGCCGCTGAGCCGACGAATGTGCCTGATCGTTTGCGTCGCCTGGTCTTTTGCGCTGATATGCAGAAAGGTGTGGGTTCAAGCTACTACGGCGAAGGAGCAAGTCTCGCCTTGTATCTCGATAATCAATTATTGAACCCGTATCAGATTCAGGTGGCCAATCTCAGCGGCGCGGATGGAGCCTGGAACAATGTGCCAACTGCTGACTCGACGTATGCAGCGCTAATAGACCCAGAGCTAGGCCGCATTGCATTGCCCCCAGTGGCAGTAGCAGCGAAGCCACCAATCCTGAATGCATCGTATCACTATGGATTCAACGCCGAGATGGGTGGCGGAGAATACGCACGTGGAGGCAGCTTCACAGTTACCAATCAAGAGTGGGTCTATCCCTTTCCAGATACAGCGGCAATACCGCGATATACAGACCTGCAAAGTGCACTCACCTATGTTATCGGCGAGATGGCGCTCGAGGGTCAACTTGCGCTAGAGATAACCGGCAGCGAGACGATCATACTGACGGGTGGAACTCCACTAACTGTCAACTTGCCAGCCGGGGCGACGCTTGAACTGCGCGCAGCCGATGGTGCGCGACCCACACTATTACTTGATGCAGAGTTAGTGGTAACCGGGGCTGCTTCAAGCACGTTGATTGTGAATGGCCTGGTGATTGGTGCAAGTAGCACAATGACTCCGGCAAGTCCTTCTCCTGCCGCTTTGGTACACATCCCCGCGTTGCTGCCAGATGGATCGACGAATCTTCTGGACGAGTTAAAGCTGATTCACTGCACACTGGTTCCGGGCTGGCGGGTCACTTCGTCTGGTGAGCCGGTTGAGCCGACTGCGCCTACTTTGGTCGTTGAGCCAGCCGGCGTTCAGATCGTTGGTGAGCTTTCGATTGTTGGTGCAATCCGCGCAGCAGAGTTGGTTACAGTGAATTTCTCTGACAGCATCGTCGATGCGACGAATCGCACAAATGTGGCTTACGCCGCACTTGATGGACAAAGCGGCGGAGGCGCGCTCACGCTGACCGGATGCACGGTCGTTGGTAAAGTCCACGCTGAAGAAATGACGCTGATTTCAAATTGCATTATCTGGGCAGCTCTTGTTCCTGGCGATACCTGGGCATCTGGATTGATTGCAGATCGCAAGCAGCAAGGTTGCGTGCGCTTCAGCTTTCTTCCGGTCAATGCAATTACGCCGCGCCGCTTCAGGTGTGTTGAGCAGGCGTTGGCTTCTGCAATGCCCATCTTTTTTGCGTTGCGATATGGGCGGCCCGCGTATCTCAAATTGCTTGCCTGCACAGTAAACAGCATTCGTCGAGGCGCAGACGATAGTGGCGAAATGGGAGCCTTCCACTTTGTGCTGGCTCCGCAACGAGAGAGTGATTTGAATGTGAGGTTGCAGGAGTATCTGCCTGTTGGCCTGGATGCTGGTCTGGTGTATCAGAGTTAGTTTGGAGTGTTGATGAATCCCAAGAGGAGACTGCCGTGAGCTTTGATAACAGTCGCTTTACATTTGATCCGTTCAAGGATTACTCCGGAGTTGTGATGGAGCAGGGACGAGTGCAGTTGGACTCGGACTGGAACGAATGGCTCGCCGAGCTTTCGCGCCGCATTCAGGCGGGAACGCTAGACATCATGGGTCGCGCGGTCTATCCGGCCACCACTCCTTATGCCTTTCAAATCTTCGCCAGTAGTTCCGGGGGCAAGAACACCATCGACATTGGTGTGGGACGTATGTATGTTGACGGGTTGCTGGCTGAGAATCATGGCAATCCAACGACTGCGGTGTGGGATCCGGCGCTGGCCGAGTTATCTGGCTCGCCGCAGCCTCCGCCTTCCAGCCCTGTCTTCATTGACTTCGGCAGTCAGCCGTACAATCCTGGCGCAACCGCGCCCACCACCAGTGGACAATATCTCGCGTACCTTGATGTGTGGTTACGGCCAGTCACTTACTTGGAAGATTCAGCTTTGGTTGATGCAGCGGTTGGCGTCGATACAACCGGTCGTTTGCAAACTGTATGGCAGGTAAATCTCAAGCCTGTTCCGTCGGGCAGTGGCTGGACGTGCGGTACACCGGAGTCGGGTTTTGATTTCCCACGTTCTTCTGCGCAATTGTCGAATGGCACTGTAACCAGCGGCCCATCGGGTCCATGTTGCCTTACTACCGGCACAGGCTATACCGGAGTTGAGAATCAGTTTTATCGCGTTGAGATACACGCACCTGGAGTTGGCGGCGGTGCCAATGCAACCGTCAAGTGGTCGCGTGAAAATGCCTCAGTGCAGACCGGTGTAACCGCAATTACCACGGGTGCAAATTCACTGGGTGCGTCCGCCAGTGTCCTGACGGTGATGAGTCTTGGCCGCGATCAGGTGCTCGGCTTCAATGTGGGTAACTGGATTGAGATCACGAACGACACATTGCAGTTGAACTGTCTGCCCGGAGAGTTATACAAGATCGACAGCGTTGATGTGTCGAGCAAAACCGTCACACTTACAACGATGTTATCCAGTACCTTTCCGGCAACCTCGCTTACAACCAATAAGAATACCCGCATCATTCGCTGGGATCAGTCGGGCAAGATTCTGAAGAGCGATAACTCGGTCTACTATGATCTCGATGCGCCAGGATCGGGTGGAATGCCCAACGGCTTCTACGGTATCCCTGTGCCCACCGATGGTTCAACGCTCCTGCTTGAAAGCGGCATCACCGTTCAATTCGGTCTCAGTTCGCCAACAGGAAACTATCTCAGCGGCGACTTCTGGACATTTTCTGCGCGCACTGCCGATGGCTCGATTGATCGGTTGGCCGATGCTCCGCCACGCGGAATTCATCATCACTACACAGCGCTTTCGATTGTTACTTTTGGCGCAACCACCAGCGCCACTGACTGCCGCTCCAAGTGGCCGCCCGCAGGCGAGGGGGGCTGTGGTTGCTGCACTTACACGGTTGGTGACGGCACAACCAGCTTCGGCGCTTACTCATCAATTCAAGCCGCAATCAATGCGCTGCCTGTGACGGGTGGCGAGGTTTGCATCCTGCCGGGTCATTTTTACGAGCATGTACTCTTGCAGAACTTGAAGGACGTTGTGATTCACGGCTGCGGTTGGCAGACGCACCTCTATTCGCCGTCGTTGCAACCCGGCGCAAACGCTGCCCAGGCTGCCTCCACACCTACCGAGAGTGGATTTGCATCCGTCTTTACCGTCGTTGGTTCGACTCATATTGAGTTGAGTTCGTTCTCTGTGCACGCGGCAGATGGCGAGATCGGCATCCTTCTAGATCGTGGTCTTGACACATGGAAGCAGCCCGCTCCTGGTCCAGGTGGAATTGCTCCCGATATTCTCTATTTGGTAAAAGGAACCGGCGATACGGATGTAACTATCGAGGAGCTCGCTGTTACTGCGTCCACGCTTCCAGCTATCATCGCGGTGAGTGTTACTGGACTGAAAATTGCAAATAACAAGATCGCGATGAAAGATGTGGGAAGTTTGTGGGCCGCAGCATACCTAAGTGGCGACAATATCTTCTTCGAACGCAATCATGTAACTCTGTTCTCTGCAAAGTTAGCATCGCAAGTCGCCAATTCCGATCTAGTTGCAATTACGGGTGACGCCACTGCTGCTCCGGGCGGCATTCACATTGCTGGACCTTCAAAAAATATATTTGTTCTGGAAAACGAAATCGTTGGCGGACGACGCAACGGAATCACGCTGGGCAATTTCATCATCTTGGATGCGAATGGCGTGGATACTGGCAAGCTTACTGGCTTGATTGTCGAGACGGAAAATGTGTGCAGCACGGGCGGTTCAAGCCAAATTCCAGGTACTACTCCTGGCCCCACCCCAACGTCGCCCCCAAGCAAGATAGCCGCTGGCGGGTTGATTCAAAATTTGCATATCGACCGCAATATCATCCGCAACTTTGGCATGTGCGGCATCGGTCCAATAGGATTCTTTGATCTGACGCAAGTACTCGAAGTTATCAGTTTGGTGAATGTAAGCATTACGTCGAATGTTATCGCGCACACGCTCACTCGCGCTGTGATACATGCGAATGGTCTTGGTTACGGCGCGATCAGTGTTCCGGATGTAGAAAATCTGATCATTCGCGATAACATCATTTCTGATTTTGGAGTAACTCCAGGTGCCGAGGTTTGCGGCGTATTCGTCCTGCATGGACAGATGATTGAGATTAGTCGCAATCAAATCAAGGAGGCGCGTGACTGGTCCGTTTCACCCACGGATGCGGTGACTTCGGCTGGTGCAACTCGTGCCGGAATTCTTATTCTGCTGGTAACTCCGGCGACCATTGATGGTGCCAACACAGGTTCGGCATGGAACAGCGCTCTCTCCAAGCAGAACGTTGATTGGGCAACCGAATCAAGTACTGGTCTTAAGCCGGATGCTCCTACCTACGCGCCGGGAATGCCAGCACTTCGTATACAGGAGAACGTGGTGCGCGTTGCCATCGGATTGGCGTTGGAGGTTCTTGGCTACGGCCCATTTGAGATAGTCGGCAATCACTTCAGTTCAGGCGGTACGGTCACTGAATCTTCCGACGCTCTGCGCAATTACGCGTACACGGCGGCACCAACCGATTCATCCAATACTACTGTCGCAGGCGCATTGACAGTGATGATTCTGAATCTTGGATTGGCGCTTGAAGATGTAAATCCTGGCTATGGCTACTCAAAGCTGTACGCAGCAGCAGCTACGAATGAACAGGCCAATGAAGCAAGTTTGGCAAGCTCCTCCAACGGCACCGTGCTCTTCACCAACAACGTATGCCAACTGGAGGCATGGGCAAGCGGCGTAAGAGGACTTTCTTCGGTGGCAATCTTCAGCCTCGATCATGTTCTGTTTGCAAACAATCAACTATGGCTCGATGGCCCCACCCTGACGGCAGTGCTCGATCTGCTCGTCTTCGGTCTCACCATTCAGGTCTGTGCCAATCGGCTGCAAGAGTCGCGCAAGTATCCGGTGCTTGCTTCCGGTGTTGCTGCAGGATGGGTAAACATTACCTCGCAGAACATCTCGACTTACTGCCTCAAGGCCACGGCGCTACCCACATTCCTGGTGGATGCGCAGAATCTGGTTCTCTTCTCGACGCTCTGCCCCAAAGGCTAGTGAACTTGCGAGTAACATACAGGGCAACAGCAAATAAGGAACAGGTGCAACAATGAACACGATCAACTTACCCGACGGAGTTACAACAGACTCGTCTGCCCAGCAGATTACTAACAGCGTAACCACAACGCTCAACGCTGCCGACAGCACTTCAGCAGATCGCGTTCAGACCTTGGGTCTTGTTCATCAGGCCCGCGTCTCACGACTGACGCGAACTTCGGTCGCGCTCACGGCTCAGTACGGTGCCAATGCCACACAGGCCGTCAATGCGCAGCTCGCTGTTACCTCCGCGCAGACCACTGTTGCACGCGTTCAGGTTGTTCACAGGCAAGCCACAACCACAGAGCCGCAAGTCGCTGTCGCTGGCTGGGTGCTCCACGGTCGCGTCTACGATGCGCAGTCAAATCCCGTCGTTGGGCATACCGTTTTTCTGGTTGATAGCCAGAAGAATTACCAGAGCGCCTATGGCTTTGCCTACACAGATAGCACAGGCTACTTCGTCATCAACTACGCTGGCAACGCAGCCGGAAGCTCAGAGCAAAACACCGCACCGGCTGCCGCAGCTCCACCGAATCTCTATGTTCAAATTGCAAACACCAGCGCCAAGCCCGTCTATTTGAGTACTGCTGCCTTTCAGCCCAGCACCGGAAACGCGACTTATCAAAACATCACTCTCCCCGCCGGTGAGCCAACACTCGGCGACCCGCCCGCCGCCATTCGCAAGGTTGCTCTTCCTCCTACCGGAAAGACCGCGTAAAACTATCCGTGTGATGATAGTCTGTCTCGACGTGTCGAGGTAATTGTCAACGGGGCCAGGCAGTCTGTCTGGCCTCTCTTGCCATATATAGCGTTCAAGAGCGTCTTGATGAGTGCGAGAAACAGTGACGCTGCGATTGACTGAATCTTGTAGGTTTATAGTTATACGGGTGGCCTCCTTGTGATTGTTTGATTGGATGCTCATTAGTTTGTTGATGTGGAGAATCGAATTGGAATCGAAAGCAAAGTTGGCAGTTGTAATTATGGCTGCGGGCAAGGGAACGCGGCTCAAGTCGCGGCGGCCCAAGGTATTGCATGAGATTGGCGGCAAGCCGCTGTTGAGTCACGTGATTGCTGCGGCTAGCCGCGTGGTTTCAGCCAGCGACATATTTGTCATCATCGGCCATCAGGCAGAGTTGGTGCGGGCTGCTGTTGCTGCCACAGGCGTTGGCTTTGTAGAGCAGACAGAGCAGCGCGGAACTGGGCACGCGATTCAATGTGCGCGTTTGACGATCAAAGATTATGAGCACGTTCTGGTTTTGTCTGGCGATGTGCCGCTGATTCGAACTGAAACCATCGAGGAGCTTTGGCAGTTTCATCAAAGCCAACAGGCCGCAATGACAATCTTGACAGCCGCGCCGGATGATCCAACTGGGTATGGACGGATCGTACGCAAGGGTGCTGATACGGCCGAGGTCGATGCAATCGTTGAGCAGAAGGCGCTGACTGCGGAGCAGCAAAACATCGCCGAGATCAACTCCGGTATTTACGCCTTCAAGACCGCGCCACTGCTAGCTCATCTCGATCAGTTATCTGCAAACAATGCCAACAAGGAAGTGATCTTGACAGATATGGCAGGCCTTTTAGGCAACGCTGGTGAGCGGGTCGTTGCGATCCAAGCGGCTGAGACTGCTGAAGTGCTGGGAGCGAACACGATTGCCGATTTGGTGGCTCTCGATGCTACGTTGCGCACAGCAACGGCCTCTCGTTTGATGACCGCCGGAGTGACGATCTTCAAGCCTGAGACGTGCGTGATTGATGCCGACGTGGAAGTTGCAGCCGACACTGTGATCGAGCCATTTGTGCAGTTGCTGGGTCGTACGCGCATCGGCTCGGACTGTCTGATTCGTTCTTATACTGTCATTGAAAACTGCACGCTCGGCGATCATGTACTGCTGCGCCAAAGTTGCATTTTGACAGACAGCACAGTTGGCAATGGCGCAAAGATTGGACCGTTTGCACATCTGCGTCCGGCCAGCGAGATTGGTGAAGACGCGCATGTGGGCAATTTTGTTGAGACCAAGAAAACCAAGCTGGGCAAGGGTGCAAAGGCAAACCATCTGACGTATCTGGGCGATGCCGAGGTGGGCGAAGGAACCAATATTGGTGCGGGTGTAATTACCTGCAACTACGACGGCGTTCACAAGCACATGACGCAAATCGGCAAGGGTGTGTTTGTCGGCAGCGACTCCACGCTCGTGGCTCCGATCACTGTTGCAGATGGAGCCTACATTGGTGCTGGCTCGTGTATCACCAAGAACGTTCCGGCGGACTCACTGGCCGTGGCGCGGTCACACCAAGTGACCAAAGATGGTTGGGCCGCCACGCGGCGTGCCTTGCAGAAGACGAAGAAGTAGACAAGGAGCAACCACCATGGCCGAAGCGGTTCTTGTCAGTGCCGTACGTACTCCAGTTGGGCGAGCGCCCAAGGGTGCTCTCTCCACCACACGCCCCGACGACCTTGCGGCGCTGGCCATGGGCGCGGCTTTAGACCAGCTTCCCACACTCAACAGAGGCGAAATTGACGACGTGATTCTCGGTTGCGCTCAGCCGGAGGGTGAACAGGGTTGGAATATCGCTCGCATGAGTGCGTTGCGCGCTCAATTACCGGTGGAGATTCCAGGTGTGACATTGAATCGACTATGCGCATCCGGTCTCGAAGCGATTGTGCAGGCTGATCTGCGCATTCGCGCTGGTGGTGACCGGGTGGTAATAGCCGGTGGCGCTGAATCAATGAGCCTGATTCCGCTAGGCGGCATGAAGCCCAGCCCCAATCCGTGGTTGGTCGAACATTATCCAGCGGCGTTGCTGACGATGGGGCTGACCGCCGAGCGCGTTGCCAAGCACTACGGCATCAGCCGCGAAGATCAGGACGCTTTTGCGCTCAGCAGCCACCAGAAAGCACTAGCCGCGCAGGCCGCCGGGCGATTCAAGGATGAGTTGATTCCGGTTTCCGTGACCACTGCGGTTCCGGGTGCAAATGCTGGAAAGCCGACGGTGACTGAGATGATTTTTGCTGCCGATGAAGGGCCACGCGCAGATACATCCGTGGAGGCTTTGGCCAAACTCAAGCCTGCATTTCATGCGCAGGGAACAGTAACCGCTGGGAACTCATCGCAAACCTCAGACGGGGCGGCTGCGGTTGTGTTGATGGAGGCTGGTCGAGCGCGTGAGTTGGGGATTCGCCCGCTGGGTTGCCTGGTAGCCTATGCGGCTACCGGCTGCCTGCCGGAAGAGATGGGAATCGGCCCGCTGTCGGCGATTCCCAAGGTGCTCAAGCGTGCTGGACTGACGCTCGATGACATTGGCCTGATTGAATTGAATGAGGCCTTCGCCTCGCAGGCGCTGGCGATCATCCGCGTGCTCGGACTCGACCCGCAGCGCATCAATGTGAATGGTGGCGCGATTGCGCTGGGCCATCCGCTGGGTTGCTCCGGTGCCAAGCTCACGGCGACGCTGCTTTACGAGATGCGCCGACGCCAGGTTCGCTACGGGATGGTAACAATGTGCGTAGGCGGCGGCATGGGTGCGGCTGGGATATTTGAACTGCTGTAGCGGCGCGAAGCCTTATAGCATTTTCGGAATTACTGTAGACCGAAAGCAGACACTCAAGTGGCTTTTTCCTCAAGAAAAGCCACCTTGCACGCCCCTCTCAAAGTCTATATGTATTCCGAAAATGCTCAAATTCATCCAACAGAAATAATCCTGTCATAACATTTGGGTCATGAAATCCTATCGCTTTGTTCTCACTGCCATCCTTTTTGCGCTGTTCTTTGCCAACGTGGCGGCGGCGCGCGCCCAGGACGTTTGTAACAAACTCTCTGAAGACGAAGTGGCGGCGGCTGTAGGTTCCCCGCTGCAGCGCAGCCCGACAAATCCCTGCCGCTTTGGTCGAGCGATGAAGTCCTTCTCGATCATCATGCATTACGGCGATGGACCCGGGTTCAGCGGCTATGCTGCCCAGTCTCGCAAAGAGTTCAAAGACACGCAAAATGTTTCGGGGATCGGCTCGGATGCGATCTTCTTTGGGGGCGGTAATTTGGCCGTGAAAGCCAAGAATGATGTGATCTTCATCCAGATGTTGATGGGCAAAACCCCAGCAGAAAAGCTCGCGCTCTCCAAGGCTGTTGCGCAAAAGATCATCGCGCATATGTAGCGCAGAGACGCAAAAAAACAGCAGCGGCCATGATTGCTCCTGGCCGCTGCCTGCCGGTTTCAACTATTTTCAGTCGACGTTGCCTGTAACCACTAACTAAGCGGCCTTGGCAAGAACCAAAGCTTTTACGCGCGCGTTCAGGCGGCTCTTGTAGCGGGATACGGTGTTGTGGTGGAAGACGCCCTTCTGCACGCCCTTGTCGAGGACGGAGACGGTCTCGCGATACTGCGCCTGAGCGGCAGATGCATCGCCCTTGGCGAGAGCTTCACGCAGGCTGCGCAGGCTGGTGCGGACACGGCTGCGGTTGGCGCGGTTCACTTCAGTGCGGGTTACGGTCTGGCGCGCTCGCTTGAGCGACGATACGTGGTTTGCCATGTTTCTTCTTTATCTCCGAATCTCTGGGTAAATGCGGGCTGGAACGGAATCCTGGCCGCACCCCTCGCAATTTCCTAGTCTACGGGAAAGCTGGCTTGCGGTCAAACGACGCTTGCGGCGGGGTTGTTCATCCCGGTCCGCGAACCTTGCCCCGCCCACTTGCCTTTACCGAGTACATACGTGCATCGGCAATACCGATGATCGTGTGCAGCGTGGCTCCATCCACCGGTGCAGTGGCCAATCCTACGCTCGCGCTCACCGTCAGCGTCAATCCACTCTTCATCTTGAACTTGGTTTCCATCACCGCGCGATGCAGTTTGGTAGCCTGAGCCAACGCATCCACCGCTCCTGTCTCTGGCATCAGGATCACAAATTCGTCGCCCCCATAGCGAAAGCACGCATCCTGTTCGCGACTCAGATCCTGCAGCCGCTTGCCAACGCACGCCAGCAGTTCACTGCCAATCAAATGCCCATGAACATCGTTCACTTGCTTGAAGTGATCCAGATCAAGAAACGCCAAACTCAGCGGCAGGCCGTGACTCTTGCATCGTTCCAACTCCCGCCTCAGCAGATCGTAGAGATGACGCACATTGAACAGCCCAGTGGTGTCGTCAGTAATCGTCAACTGCTGAATGCGAGTTACGTCATGCGCGTTCTCAATTGCAATTGCCGCGTGATCGGCAAGGATGTGCAGAAACGCAATTGTATAGTCAGTCAACTGTCTCTGCTGCGGATTGAAAATCTCGATTGCACCATGAATGCCCTTGCGGCCGCGCAGTGGCATCGCAATCACTGATCGCACTTTGGAGGTTTGTTCAGGATGCGCGGCACTGTTGCCATTCTTCGGTTGCCCTAGCTGCTGCACGCGCGGATCGTCCTCCACAGCGGGCACAATCAGCGTCTCACCGTGCTCCACCACCCAGCCAGCCACGCCCTCGCCCACCTTTACGCGCAGCCCTTCCAAGGCCGCCTCTTCACCGCCCGCTGCCAGCGCATAATAAAGCTCATTGCTGGCTGGGTCCAGCATCAGCAGCGTCCACAACTCCGCCTGAATCAGCCGTTCCATCTGTTCAAGAATTGTGCGCAGAATCGTATCCAGATCAAAGCTGGAGTTCAGCGAGCGCGTCAACTGATGGAAGGCCAAAAGGTCTTCCAGCGGAATTCGGCTTCCCGGTGCTTCGGTCATCCCTGGCCCATTTCGTCAGCTCAGCTTTTGCGGCGAGCTTGCGTTTCAGCTTCACGAGCCTATACGCAATTTTGTCCCGCCCGGTTCAGCCGAGCGATGGCGATAATTTACTCCGCAAAGTTAAACCTATCCCGACAAATCTATAACCAGTATCTAGTATTACAACTGTAGATCGAGGTTTGCGGAGGGAGCAGGGGCCTTCAGGCCCGGGCATTTGTCCTCGGCTCCCAAACCTAAATCAAACACAACTGAAGTACTAGTCCAGTCGCGGCGTTCCCCGGCGCAGCAGCAAGCCGGTTGTGCCACAACTGCCAATAATCACCAGAGCCAACGCAAAATAATAGGCCATCGGGTGTGCCCAACCCGGCGAGTAGGCCAGATCCTGCCCAACCCACAGCAGCAGTATCGTTGCAATCACCGCAAACTGTCCGGCAATCACCAACAGAGTGTGTCCCAGCTCGCGCTTTTTGTCCAGCGCCTCCACCTGATCCGGTGTCAGAGCGCGTTCTTCGGGGGGAAGAAACAAATTCGGCATCCTCATTCTCCGTTCTGCTGGTGCGCCTTGCGGATGACCTCCCGGCCCACCAACTCACACTCTCGATTCAATCACATACCGGCAACAAAACGCTAGCGATTTCCTCGCCTATGCCCATCCAATGCACTACTCCGACAGAAATGCCAGCGACTGCAACTGCGTAATCTCAAACGGCTTGCGGCATCGCACGTTCACGCACGCCAGCTTGTCGTCCCGCCGCACCATGTACGATTGCGCCTTGGCAAACCGTGCCCGGTCCCGCTCGTCCGCATTGCGCGGCAGTTGCGCCCGCTTGCGCCGCACCACCCACGTCACTTTGTACTCGCCCGCCTGCCCGCATTTGGGGCAGGTCAGCATATGGCTCCGCTGCTCTGTTGTTTCGTTGAAAAACTCCCGCTCTTCCATCGTCCTCTGGTCCTCCGGCTCTTCACCCCGGCAAAATCTTCGTCGCGCAAGGTCCGGGGCTCTTCCACTCCGGCTGATTTCATTCCATACTAATCCTTGCCATGACGAAACGTAAGCAAGACAAATTCTCCGCCACCAAAGCCGTAAAGGCAAATGCCCGCGAGCGCGTCGGCCAGCCCAAACCCGCGCGCGTCATCGACACCGAACCCCGCACTGGCCGCCAAACCAAACACAAACCCAAGCTCCAACAGATCATCCAGCAGCAGGACTAGAGCATTTTCGCTTTTGCTATAGACTTCCGTGCCCCATCCAGTCCGCGTTTTTCAGCGGAATGGGTGGGATAGCGACAGAATTCCGGTCTACACTATTTCGGAAAACGCTCTAGACATCTCGTCTTGAATCAATAAGATGCATTGCTGATCGTTCCGGCAGCGCATTCGATCTGGCCAGCCCGCCGTGATCTGGCCTGGTTCCGGTAGGGCGATCGCTTTTGGACTTTATAGCAAGCAAGGAAAGGCATGGCTTCACAGGCTGCGAAGAAACGCAATACGGAGGGAGGCGGGAGTTTTAACTCCCGCATAAAGCCAATAAAATCAATGGGATTTAGCCCCGGAGGGTTTGCTCCGCCAATTTTCACAGAAAGACCGAACATTTCCGCCCTCCTGTCTATCCCCCCACAAACCCCCGCAAAAATCCCTCGTAAGACCGTAAGACACCCTTTCACCTTGTAAAACGCACTCGTCTTACGCTGTCTTACATTTGTCTTACCGCTGTAAGACGCTGTAAGACACCGCTCGACCCCTGTCTTACAAGCCGCAGCCCCAATATCCACCTCTCAGCAATTCTATTTCTCGCTTCCTCAAAAATCTTCCACCGATACTGGGTTTGGATCGGATTGACGTTAGATGGTTGAAGTCGTCGCATTTGCGACAGGATGTGGTGGCGGATCCAGTACCACGACTACCTTAACCGGAAACACTACGGTCACGGTTCTGGCTTCGAGTACTGCAAACGATCCGTTAGCTGCGTTCACCATGACCCTCGCCAGCGTTACATTGACCGACAAGTCTGGCAAGACGGCCACAGTGTTTACAACGTATGCATTCGAGCAACCCCATGATTGACGGGTTCGGACAGGCAAGGTAGGCTACTTTTCCATCTTGGCGTCATAGTCCGCTGGGGTGAGTTCGGTGAGGGACTGGATGGAGCGATCAGCCA
>Ga0182030_10006198_pt1 | contig 25275 bp, 21 predicted proteins | sample 812S3MmetaG_FD_121299 | JGI IMG/M metagenome (GOLD analysis project Ga0182030, IMG submission 121299) | Permafrost microbial communities from Stordalen Mire, Sweden - 812S3M metaG (Illumina Assembly) | ecosystem: Environmental > Terrestrial > Soil > Wetlands > Permafrost | place: Sweden...
CCGCGAGCTTCAAAAATCCAATCCAGCGGCGACACCACGCGGGCCAGCAGGTTGGTTTCGTATGGCTGGTCTTTTAAAACCGTCCGGGCCAGTTCGCTGAAAAAGGGCGGATCAATCTGCTGGCTGCGGAAATATTGGGCGCGCAGGTAATCAAGATAGGTGCCGTCGGCCAGGGCGTTTTGGGTGATCAAATAGACGTCCCGGCGGTCGAAGTTCTGATCCTGGGCCGGCAGACAATTATGCGGAAGGAAGCTGTCGCAAAAAATCATGTACGTGGGACAAAAACGACCGGGGTCGGTGCCGCCAAACAGGATTGTGTCCTTGGCCATTTCCGGATAAACCAGATCGCCATTGGGTCCCTTCATGGCTTGTTCGCGCAACTTGGCGTCGTAGCTCAGCGTGCCATCGGGCGCGACAAACGGCGGGGTGAACATGTCGTGTCCAAACCAGTAACCGAACCAATGGTTCCGTTGTTCGCTGTGGGCCCAGTGCGACAGGCCGGACGCCAACGGCATGATGGCAAAAAGGCCCAAGGTGATGACCAGCGGGGCGCGTTGACGATAAACAAACAAGCTGCCAATGAACACCACGACCACACCCAGGATCAGCAGGCCGGCAATGACGGGAAGACTGTATTGATGGGGCGCAAACACCTTGCTTATGGCCGTCCAAATAGCTTGGAGGCTCAAACTGTCGCCGGGTGAGAAAATGATGATGAGGGCCGTGCCCAAACAAAGAGCCGCGATGGCGGCAAACACCAGCGGATACTTGCGGTCCGGTTCCGCCAGGTTGCGGTTCCGCATAAAATTTTGCACGGCCATGGAGGTAAAGACGAATGCGGCTGCCAGGCAGATGACCAGAAGCAGGATAAATTTATAAGATAACAAACCAACACCACCGTAAAATGTATTGCTTACGCTGTCATAGAGGGTCAAAAAGGCCGGCACCAGCGTCACCATTCCCAGCAAGAGATAGGCGATGCGAAACCGCCCGAAATGGGTGGCCATGAATGCGGCAATCAACGCCATGCCATAACCGGCCATGATGGCGATGATTCCGTGGGAGGCGATAAAGAACACCTTGTTCAGTTCCGCCGTCTGGCGGTCGGGCGTCGTGTTCATGAGAACCATCAACAGCACACCCACACAAAAGTAAAAGGCCACCAGACCAGTGATCCAGGAACGTTCGCGCTTTTGCATCTTGAAAAAAAACAAAAGCGGAACCAAGGCGATGAACACCAAAACCCAGTTGAACTCGGTGGCGATGTCGCTGACCAATATGCCGAGTTGCATGATAAAACGGCCCGGATCATGAACCACATCGGACGGACTGGCTTTTTCGTACTGGCCGCGGCTCAAGGCGTGGAAGAATCCTTCAACGGTTCGCGGATAACCCCACTGCATCGGCGGATCGGTCATGCCGGCAATCGGTTCGTAAAAATAAAACGAAGCGCCTGCCAGCCATAACAAGCCCATCAAAATGGCCGCCTTCCATTCGGTGGCAATCCCCTTGGTTCTGAGCCCCAACCAAATCCAAGCGCAGAACGAACCGATTCCGACTGTGTGGTAAATGATCAGCACCATCGGGGCCGTATCAAGCAAGTTGGTGAAATGCAGGCTGTTGGCGATCAGTCCCAAAATGTAAACGATGCTGTTGCCGAGAAAGAGATCGCGACCCAGCTTGGGCTGGGTGGCGGCGACCGCGACCTCAACGCCCATGGCCGCGACCAGCAAAGTTTGGTGGATGGTCGCGCAGATGCCGAAGAAGAACATTGCCGTGTAGAGATAGCCTCGCTGGTGCGGGGCATAAATCCATCGCATCAGACAAATCAAGACCATCATCATCCAGGGCACGCCGAAGGGGGAAATACGATTGATGGCAACTGACTCGCTCCACATGACGCCCCCAAGACCAAGCAGCAGGCCGGCAACAATTCCTGAAACCACACAGATGGTGTTTTCCCACTTGCTGGTGATGTTCTTCAGTTCTTCGATTCCTTCCATCAACATGCTGCTACCTCGCGAAACCATGAGGGCGACCAGGCCGCAAGCCAGGGCGGCGGCGGTCGCCTCGCCCACTTCCACGCGCCAAGCAACGTTGCCCACAACCAGCAGCTTCGTCCACAGCCAGGAATAGATCGCCCAGAAGGGATATCCCGGCGGATGGGGAATCCCCGCATAGAACGAGCCGGTGCATAATTCCCCGGAGTCTTCCAGAGTTTCCTCGGGCGACAGGGTCAGAAAATAAACAATCCAAATCACCCCGAAGGCGATGGCCAGGGCCAGCCAGTCAATTCTGCGGAAGAGCGGGGGCACCCGCACGGGCGCCGCTGAAGGCGTCTTGACCGCAGGAGCAGGTTTTGCCGCCGGACTTTTTGCGTTCTTTGGTTTTTCCATTTTGACCGTTATTCGTTTGGTTTTGTGAATGGCGTAAAACCTACAGTAGATGTGGAAGCACTGTGGTTGGTCAATTCAAAAGTACCGGGCAGAACATTCTGCTCGATCTGGGATGAGCCACCGGTCAGATAAGGAACCGAACTGGAATTGCTCAACATCATGGCGACCAACGGGTCATGGCGGGTGGAAGCGCCGGGAAAACTGGTTTCCTGCTTCAAGGCCGCCACGACCATCAACATGCAGGCCGTCGCCGGCGCCAGCCAGTTGAGCACCCGGACCAGTTCAATCCGGGCGGATGATGCCGGAAAAAGCCGGCGCTTAATTCTCGCCGAGGGACGGCGCGGTTCCCAGGAATTTAATTGGGTCTCCAACCAGTTCATCTCTTTCATACGTTGTCCTTTCCAAACAGAATTTGATCTTTTGCAAACCGTACCGGTAACGGCCCGCGGCGGTATTGGGCGAAATCTCCAGCACATCGCCGATTTCTTCGAACGTGCAGCGATGCCAGATTTTCAAGACAATCACTTCACGTTGCTCCACCGGCAGCTGGGCGAGGCAATTCATCGCGGCACGCTCCGTCGGACTTTCCGCCGGTCCCTTGTCAAACCAACGATGCGCCTCCAGCTCGCGGGTCAACCGCCGCCACAGGGAACGCCGGTAATTGCGGGCGTGGTTCCGATAACTGCGCACGCAGTAATGTTCCAGCGTGACCGGCGGCTCCGGCTTGTGCAGCAGTGCAACAAAGGTTTCCTGCAGGACGTCCTCGGCTTCGCCGTGGCTAAGCCCGAGTGCACGGCCGTAGAGAATCAACTCGGCCGCTTTCTTGGTGTACAGATTTTCGCGCCAATCGCTCACAATTTCATTCAATAGACACCGCGGGTTGGAAATTTGTATAAAAAATTTGATAATCCGGTAAACAGGGCGTCCTAAGGCAAGATTATTAACAATTTCGCTGTTTTCCGCCAGCCTCAACTCCAGCCCAGCAAACGCCCGCCGTGATAGGTGATAAAGGCCAAAATCCACGCCAGTACACCCATGTACAGCCATTGGAACAGCGGCCATTTCCAGGAATTTGTCTCGCGCCTCACCACGACCACGGTGCTGACACATTGCATCGCAAACACGTAAAACACCATCAGGCTTAACGCCGTCAGGACGGTGTAAACCGGCGTGCCGTCGGGCCGCTTCTGTTCGCGCAGCGTTCGGGCCAGATTGCCGTTGCCCGATTCCGCATCGTCACTGCCGACGTTGTAAACGGTGGACATGGTGCTGACGAAAACTTCGCGGGCCGCAAATGAAGCCACAATGCCAATGCCCATCTTCCAATCGAAACCGAGCGGACCAATCAAGGGTTCGATGGCATGTCCCATCCGGCCGGCAAAACTGTTCCGCAACTTTGCCCCGGATTCTTCCTTTTCAATTTCCGCCGTGGTTGCCGCCTTGGTGGCAGCATCGCCCGATGCTTGTTGAACCGCGGCCTGTCGGGCGGCAAATTCCTTTTCCAGGGCCGGACTCTGCGGGTACGTCGCCAAAAACCACAACAGGATGTTGATGCCCAAAATCACCGTGCCGGCGCGCCGCAAAAACATTCGCGAGCGATCCCACATGTGCCGTGCCACCACGCGCAGCAATGGACGTTTGTAAGGCGGAAGTTCCATGATCAACATGGGCGTTTCACCCTTGAGCAAGGTCTTCTTGAACAGCCACGCCATCAACAACGCCACCACCGTGCCCAGCAAATACATCGCCAGCATCGTCAGTCCCTGCAGCTTCAACAGGCCGAAAACTTTTATGTCCGGAATGCACGCCGCAATCAGCAGAGTGTAAACCGGCAGGCGGGCTGAACAACTCATCAGCGGCGCCACAAGGATTGTGACCAGCCGGTCCTTGGGAGTTTCGATGGTGCGCGTGGCCATGATGCCGGGAATCGCGCAGGCGTACGAACTCAGCATCGGGATGAAACTTTTGCCGTGCAATCCGACCTTGCTCATCAGCCGGTCCATCAAAAACGCCGCCCGCGCCATGTAACCCGTGTCTTCCAAAAATCCGATGAACAGGAACAGCAGCAAAATTTGCGGAAGAAAAACAATCACCGCGCCGACACCCGCAATCACCCCGTTCACCAGCAGTGAATTCAATTCACCGGGCGGGATGATTTTCCCGATCACGCTGCCGAACCAGTCCACGCCGGCCTGCAAGGCGTCCATCGGGAGTTTCGCAAATGTGAAAATGCTCTGGAACATCAGCGTCATGATGGCGATGAAAATCAGCGTGCCCCAGATTTTGTGGGTCAGGATGTGGTCCAGCTTGTCGCTGAAACTTTCGCCCGGCGGAGCCAGCTCCGCAGTGACCGCGTGTTGGATTTCCGCGATGCGCGCGTACCGCCATTCGATGGGCGCGCCGCGCCAGTCAATTCCGTGCGTTTCGAGCCGCTTGCGGGCGGCCGCCACTGCATCCTGGATTTTTTGTGGATAATGTTCCTTGCTCGATGCCAGCGCCTTTTCATTGCTGAGCAGCAGCAGCGCCTCGGCGGTGGCCTGCAAGCGTCGCCCTTGAAATGTCTCGGCCAGCAGATTGGCCAGCCCGGTTGCTTCAATCCGAAACAAACCGGGCAACTGGCAGAATAATCGCGGCTTTACTTCGGCCGCGTTCTGTGTGGTGGCAATGATTTTTGCTCGCAACTCAGGCACACCGGCCCCGGTGCTGGCGACGATCGGCAACACCGGAACGCCAAGCGCTTCAGCCAACTTGGCGGTGTCAATGTGATGGCCATTGGTTTCAGCCACGTCCAGCATGTTCAACGCGATAATGGTGGGATGCCCAAGTTCAACAACTTGGGTGGTGTAATACAGGTTCCGTTGCAGGTTTGAAGCGTCCACCACAATCACAATCAAACCCGGGGGCGGCAGTTCCGGCAGCCGGTTCATCAGCACATCGCGCGAAATCTGCTCGTCGAGGGAATTGGGGCTGAGACTGTACGTGCCGGGCAAATCAAGAACACGGATGCTTGTGCCCGCCGGGACATCGAGCAACCGGCCTTCTTTGCGCTCGACGGTGACTCCTGCATAATTGCCCACCTTGGCCCGCAAACCGGTGAGCGCGTTGAACAAGGTCGTCTTGCCGCAATTCGGATTGCCCGTCAGGATGACGTAGGGCGGCGCTGGTTTGGCGGAAGTTCCGTCGCTCATCGTGGTTCGCGCGCGGCGCGTCAGGAATTGGGACGAACCAAAATTTGTTCGGCCTCGTGCTTTCGCAAGGTGAGATTGTACCCCCGGATCTTGATTTCAACCGGGTCCCCGAGGGGTGCAAATCGAACCAGTTCGACCGGTGTGCCGACGAGCAGACCCATTTCCATCAGGCGCGGGCGTTGCTCGGTTGGAAGTTTGATTTCCACCACCGTCGCCGTTGTGCCCACGGGGACCGAACTGAGCGGCTGGGAAGCGTCGGCCATAAAGGTCTCAGCCGCCGGTGGGAAGCGTTTCAACCATGATGGCACGGGCCAGTTTTTCACTCAGGGCCAGGCGGGCATTGCAAACCTGGCAGATGACGTTTGCCTGGCAGCTCAGGAGCTTGACCCGTTGTTCTTCGCCCAGGCCGAGTTCACGCAGGCGGTCGCGCACTTCGGGCGCTGCGACCAGTTCCTTGATGCAAACGGTGGAGCCGGCGGCAACCTGGTTTAATGGGCAGACCGCTGGACCGGCACAATGGCCTTCCACCACCTGATAATCTGGCGACCGCTCTTTCATGATGCCTCAACGTAGGTCAACGGTGGCAGCGGGGCAAGCGGGTTTTTGGCATGACATTTGCAATTTTTGCTTCAAGACAGGGAAGCAATAGGGCAATATAATCCGAATTTCAGAAGTACATGTATATCGGGAAGAAAATTGTGGTGGTGATGCCGGCGTACAATGCGGCCCAGACGTTGCGCCAGACCTATCAGGAAGTGCGCGAGCAAGGCATCGTGGATGACATCATTCTGGTGGATGATCACAGTCGTGACGACACCGTGGCCGTCGCCCGTTCGATCGAGGGCTTGCGCGTTCACGTGCATGAACGCAACACCGGGTACGGCGGCAACCAGAAGACCTGTTACCGGCTCGCACTCGAAGCCGGCGCGGACGTGGTCATCATGATCCACCCGGATTATCAATACACGCCCAAGCTGATTCCAGCCATGGCCTCCATCATCGCCAACGGCCTGCATCCCTGTGTGCTGGGGAGCCGTATTTTGGGCGGATATTCGCTCAAAGGGGGAATGCCGGTATGGAAATATATCGCCAACCGCTTTCTGACCTTTGCCGAGAATGTTTTGCTGGGTGCAAAACTCTCGGAATATCATACCGGCTACCGCGCCTTCTCACGCGATGTTCTGGAGCGGCTCGACCTGAGCAGGAATTCCGATGATTTCGTTTTTGACAATGAGATGCTCGCGCAGATTTTCTGGCACGGGTTCACCATTGCCGAAGTGAGCTGTCCGACCAAGTATTTTCCCGAGGCGTCCTCAATCAATTTCCGACGCAGCCTCAAGTACGGTTTTGGCTGCCTGGCCATCGGATTGAGGTTCCGCCTGGCAAAAATGGGATTGCTCCGGTCGGAATTGTTCAGTTCAGCGCCGCGGCCAGCCGCGACTTCTTCCGATTGACGGTGGCGCGGGGAAGCACGCCCGACTTGACGGCCTTGTCGAAGGCGGAATGGACGCCGGGCAGCAGTTTGGCGGCCTCGTCCTTTTTGCCTCCGGACAGAAGCGCGCGATAATCTTTTTCCAGATGGCGCAGGTGCGATTTGATGCTGCGATTGTGCTGGTGCTTGCGTTCGTTGCCGCGCGCCCGGCGTTCGGCTGATTTCGTATTCGGCATAAATTAAGTTTTAATTTCGCTAAAAGGGCTGTGAATCTAGTCGAACGCGAGTGAATGTCAACGGCGAAAACTGACGCATCGCGCTTTACTTTCGAACCGATTGATTGTTTGCTGTTCAGATTATCGGGTGGCCAACTGGGTTCTGACGGATGAATCGAAAGCTGCACATTTTGCATCTGGAAGACGAGCCGGATTTCTCCGAGCTGGTCCGTTTGTTGTTTGCTCAGGACGGTCTGGACGTCGAAGTGGAATGCGTCAGCGACCGGGCGGCGTTTGAAGTCGCCATTGACAAGGGTGGTTTTGACGTAATCATTTCGGATTATCACCTGCCATCGTTTTCCGGTTTGGATGCGCTCGCCATGGTGCGGAAGAAAAGTCCGCATATTCCGTTCATTCTCGTTTCCGGCACCATTGGCGAGCAGGCGGCAATTGACAGCTTGAAGGCGGGTTCGACCGATTATCTGCTGAAGCAGCAGCCGGACCGGTTGCCGTCCGCCGTCCGCCGGGCCGTGCAGGAAGCCGAGGAACGGGCCAGGCTCCGCGAGGTGGAAACGGAATTGATGCGGCGGGAAAAATACTTCCGCACGCTCACGGAAAATTCGCTCGATGTCCTTTGCATTTTGAACCGCGACGGCAATCTCCTTTACGCGAGTCCTTCAATCGAACGCGTGCTGGGTTACAAACCGGAGGAATTGCATGGACAAAATTATTTTGCCCGCGTCCATCCTGATGACCTGCCGCGCGTGCTGGAAATATTTCAACTCGCGCTGGACCATCCGGAACGCACGGTGAAGATGCGCTTTCGCCACCAAAACAAGTCTGGCTCGTGGCAGCATCTGGAACTGATCGGGCAGAACCGTTTGCAAGATCCGGAAATAACCGGCGTGGTGGCCAATTGCCGCGATGTGACGGATCGCTGGCGGGCAGAGGAGGATCTGCGCAACAGTGAAAAGCAATACCGTCTGCTTTTTCATGGCAATCCGAATCCGATGTGGGTGTTCGACCTTGAAACCCAGGCTTTTCTCGAGGTCAACGAGGCGGCCGTCCAACATTACGGTTATTCGCGCGAGGAATTTTTGACCAAAACCCTGGCGGACATCCGGCAAACGCCCGGCAACGATCCGGTTCGGTCCGTCCCATTTGACACGACGGACCGCAACCTCATCTGGCGTCATCGCCGCAAAGACGGCAGCCTCATGGAGGTGGAGGTGGTTTGGAGCCCGATTGTTTTCGGGGAGCGTTTCGCAGCGTTGACGATGGCCACCGATGTGACCGAACGTCTGCGCACCGAACACCGCAACGCGGTGTTTTCCAAACTGGGCCACCGGCTTAGTTCAGCCACCAGCAATTCCGAGGCGGCCACAATCATTTGTGAAGCCGCCGACGCGCTTTTCAAGTGGGACGACTTTTCGCTCGACATGTACTTTGCTGAACGTGATGAAGTTTTTTCGCTGCTTGCCATCACGACGGTTGAGGGGCAACGGGTGGAAATTCCATCATCGCCCCAGCCTAAAAGCGCCAATGCCGTCGTTCAACGTGTCATCAGAAATGGAGCGGAGTTGTTGTCGTCCGTGGAGGTAAAAAACTATTCCGCGGTCACCATGCTGGCTCCCATCCGCAAGGGGGAACATGTCGTCGGCGTGCTGTTTGTTCAGAGCCACACGCCCGGCATTTACACCAAACGCGATTTGGAGGTGCTCCAGGCCCTGGCCGACCAGTGCAGTGGCGCGCTGGAACGCATCCGGGTCGAGCAGGACCTACGCGAAAGCCGGCAGCGTTTTCGTGATCTGTTCGAAAATTCCCCCGATGCCATTTTTGTCGAGGACATGGACGGAACCGTATTGGACGTGAATTTTGCCGCCTGCGTGCTGCATGGCCTGACGCGAGAGCAATTGATCGGCAAGAACGCGCTGAAAGATCTCACGCCGCCGGCACGCCAGGAAAACAGTTACCGCGATTTTCAAAAGCTGGCGAGCGGCAAATTGACCTGGATCGAGGGAGAAAGCCTGACGGCCGACGGCAACGTCACACCGGTTGAAGTCCGCGCCGGCCGGGTGGAGTACAACGGCAAACCCGCACTGCTGCTGCACGTCCGCGACATCACCGAACGACGTGCCGCTGAAGCCGCCGTGCAAAGCTCCGAAATGCTGTTTCGTTCCGTCTGGGAAAATTCCGTGGATGGCATGCGTCTGACGGATGGAACCGGGACCATTATTGCCGTCAACCGAGCCTATTGCAAATTGATCGGCATGGAGGCGGAACAGTTGGAAGGCAAGCTCTTCACCATTGTCTATGCCGAATCGGAAAATCCGCCGGCCATCCTCGAAAGACAGCGTGAACATTTCCGCACCCACGCGGCGAACCGCAAGTTTCAACGCCAATACAAGCTTCACAGCGGCCAGGAAATAGCGTTGGAAATTTCCGACTCATTTATTGAGTTGCACGGACAGCCGATGCTGTTGTTCAGTTTGTTTCGCGACATCACGACGCAGCGGCGGCTGGAGGAACAACTGCGCCAGTCGCAAAAAATGGAGGCCATCGGCCAGCTGGCCGGAGGCGTCGCGCATGATTTCAACAACATCCTCACGGTCATTCACGGCCATGCCTCGCTGTTGCTGTCGTCCGATCTGAATGATTCGGCGGCACGGTCCGCCCAGCAAATCACCCAGGCCGCCGAGCGCGCTGCCGCGTTGACCCGGCAATTGCTCACGTTCAGCCGCCGCCAGCTCATCCAGCCCAGGAAGCTGGACATGAACCGGATCGTCAGCAACATGACCGATCTTCTGGGACGGCTTTTGGGCGAGGACGTGTCGCTGCAATTAAATTACTGCTCCTCGCCGGCGATGGTGGAGGCGGATGCCGGCATGATGGAGCAGGTGTTGCTCAACCTGTCCGTTAATGCGCGTGACGCCATGCCCAAGGGTGGAAAGCTGGCGGTGCGGATTTCCATCACCGACATAAACGAAGCCCATGTTCAAAAACACCCCGAGGCGCGCGAAGGGCATTTCGTCTGTGTCAGCAACACGGACACCGGCTGCGGGATTGCGCTGGAAAATCTTCAACGCATCTTTGAACCGTTTTTCACGACCAAGGAAATCGGCAAAGGCACCGGCCTGGGCCTGGCGACGGTTTACGGCATCGTCAAACAACATCAGGGTTGGATCGAAGTCGAGAGCGCGATTGGCAAAGGCACGACCTTCCGGATTTACATTCCCTTTGCCGGCCCGACCCAGTCCGCGGCGGAAAAGCCGACAACGCAAATCACCATCCGCGGCGGCACGGAGACCATTTTGCTGGTTGAAGATGAAAAGCCGGTGCGGGAACTCGTTTCGCGCGTGCTTTCAAAATACGGTTACACCATTTTGCAGGCCGGCAACGGCCCCGAGGCTCTCAAGATTTGGAACCAGCACAAAAACGAAATTTCCATGTTGTTCACCGATTTGGTGATGCCCGATAACATGAACGGGCGCGAACTGGCGGAAAAACTGCGGGCCGACCGTTCTGAACTAAAGGTTGTCTTCACCAGCGGGTACAGCGCCGACATTGTTGGCAAGGATTTCAAGCTGGAGCCGGATTTGAATTTTCTCCAGAAACCATACCAGCCCCAGACGCTGGCCCTGACCGTGCGCCGTTGTCTGGACAACAAACCGGTTTGACCGGACCCGCAGCATTCAACCATATTCCAACTTTTCTTTGGCGGCGTCTTTGGCTTATACTCGACACATGATAATTGCGCCTTCACTGCTGGCCTCCGACCACACCCGCTTTGGCTGGGAAGCGCAGCGGGCCGAACGTTCCGGCGCGGACTGGTTGCATCTGGATATCATGGACGGACATTTTGTTCCCAACATCTCCTTCGGTCCGACCGTTGTGCAGGCAATCCGTCCGTTGACAAAACTGTTCTTTGACGTTCACCTGATGTGTTCGCGTCCGCAGATTTTGCTTGAACCCTTTGCCAAGGCCGGCGCCGATGAGATGATTGTTCACGTCGAGCTTGGCGAACAGGTTGCATCACTGATTTGGAAAATCAAATCGCTCGGAAAAAAAGTCGGGCTGGCCGTCAATCCGCCCACCGCCATCGCCGAAGTACAGCCGTATCTCGACCAGATTGATTTGCTCCTGGTGATGACGGTCAACCCCGGTTTTGGCGGGCAGGAATTCATTCACGAGTGCCTGCCCAAAATCCAGCAGGCCGACGAGTGGCGACGCGAAAAGAAATTGAATTACCGTCTCGAAGTGGACGGCGGCATCAACAACCAGACCGTTGCCGAATGCGCTCAAGCCGGGGCCGACACATTCGTGGCCGGAACCGCCCTGTTCCGCCAGCGCAACATGGGGGCCGCCATAAAAAAAATGCGGAAGATCGCGCACGACAACGATCCCGCGCTCGCGGATTTGAAGGTTTAATTTTATCAAAATGGCACAAATCAAATTCGGCACGGACGGCTGGCGCGCGGTCATCGCGGAAGATTTCACATTTGCCAACGTCGCACGAGTGGCGCAGGCAACGGCGGATTACTGGAGCGCAAACCCGGTTGCGGGCGCGCAACGAAAAGTCATTGTTGGCTATGACCGCCGGTTTTTGTCCGATCGGTTTGCCCAATGCACTGCCGAGGTTTTTGCCGGAAATAAATTTCAGATCGTCCTCACGCCGGAGCCGACCCCGACTCCTTCAGTTTCATTCGCGGTCAAGGCCCAACGTGCGGTTGGCGGCGTGATGATTACCGCCAGTCACAATCCACCGATATTTAACGGATTCAAACTCAAATCGTATTACGGCGGTTCCAGCGATTCGGAAACCTGCCAGGCCGTGGAGAACTTGCTTGACCGCAACCCGGTCAATTCAATGCCATTGGCCGAAGCCGTCAAAGCCGGCCGGATCAAAATTGCCGACGTCCGCCCGGCACACTACGCCGCGCTCAAAAAACTGGTGAACTTCCAGCTCATTGCAAAGTCAAAGCTTCGTTTTGCGCACGACGCACTTTTCGGCGTGGGAGCGGGTTGTTTTGAGCAGTTGCTCGCCGGCACCACCTGCAAGGTCACGACGCTTAACGGCAATCATGATCCGCTCTTTGGCGGCATCAATCCTGAACCCATCGTGCAAAATTACGCACGCAGCCAGGCGTTTCTCAAAAAACATCCACACGACATTTGCCTGGTGACCGATGGTGACGCCGATCGGGTGGGTGGCATGGACGGTCACGGCAATTATTTGACGACGCACCAGATTATCTGCCTGTTGCTGCATCATTTGGTGGTCAATCGCCAGGGCAGGGGACGGGTGGTCAAGGCGCTGACGACAACTTCGATGGTGGATAAAATGTGTGCAGCTTACGGCCTGCCGCTGGTCGAGACTGGTGTGGGTTTCAAATATATTTGTGCCGAGATGCTCAAGGGTGGCGTGCTGCTGGGCGCGGAGGAGAGCGGCGGCATTGGTTTCGCCAACCACATTCCCGAGCGTGATGGCATCGCCGCCGGATTAATGCTGCTGGAATTGCTTGCGACCGAACGGATTTCGGTCAACAAAATGCTGGCGAAATTGGAGAAGCAGTTTGGTCCGCACCGTTATGGACGAATTGACACGCAGTACCCTCTCGAAAAGCGAGCGTCGTTGATGGAATCTTTAAAAAGGAATCCACCGGAAAAACTGCTGCGTTCGCCGCTGGCCGGCATGAAAACGTTCGATGGAGTAAAATTCATCGCGGCCGATACATCGTGGCTCATGCTGCGCGGCTCCGGCACGGAACCCATCCTGAGGATTTATGCCGAGGCGAAATCGGAAGCGGACGTGAAAAAACTCCTGAAACTTGGTGTGGGGTTGACGCGGCGTTGAACCATTCAAGAATACGTCCATGTTAAACACCGGCATTCTCAACCCCCAAATCCTTGCGCTGCTTGCCCGCGTACGTCATACCAATACGCTCGTCATCGCGGATCGGGGTTTTCCTTTCTGGCCACAAATTGAAACGGTGGACCTTTCTCTGGTGGACAATGTGCCGATGGTTTTGCAGGTGTTGACCGCCATCCGGTCGAATTTCAACATCGCCCAGGCTTACATGGCGCGGGAATTTAAAATGAACAACACCGTTGCCGTGCGCAAAAAATTCTCCGGGAGTTTGAAAGGCATTCCGGTAAAATTCGAGCCGCACATTGAATTCAAGAAGCGCGTGCCGGGTGCTATCGGCCTGATTCGTACCGGAGACACGATTCAATACGCGAACATGATTTTGATCTCCGGCTGACTCGTTCCCGAGATTATGACATCCGGTTCCCGGTTTGCGTTTGGATTAATGCCCGCCGGAAGCGCCCACTCCATGTAATGATTCCGCCTTGCTGAACTTGGGCCAGTTAAACCCATAAAATGCAATGAAGGCGAAGCAGAACAGCGGGACGATAAATCCGCGCGACATGTCATATTGGTCGGCGACGTAACCCATCAATTTGGGCAGGATGGCGCCGCCCATGATGGCCATGACAATGTAGGCAGAAGCTTTTTTTGCCCGGGCACCAAGACCGAAAATGCCGAGGGCAAAGATGGTTGGAAACATGATGGACATGAAAAAATAACTCAGGAATACGCACGCAACCGAAAGCCAGCCCAGCTTGAGAAATATCAGAAGACAGGCCAGGACGTTTATGGTGCCATAAAGTCCGAGAATCTTATGGGCGGAAAATTTCTTCAACAAACCTGCTCCGGTGAACCGGCCAATCAGGAAACAGAAAAAGCCGACCGAAGCGAGATTGGCGGCTCCTTTGTCGCTGAGACCAGGAACGCCGTCTTTGCTGGTTTCAAACCAGTTTTTGAAAATACCGGAGGTCCAGGATGTCGGGAGGGCCGGAACTTCCGATGTCATGTAGTTTATGAAAAAGCTGAAGATGCCGGCTTGGGCGGCGACGTAGAAGAACTGGGCGGCCACCGCCATCACGAAGTGCGGGTGCGACCAAATGGAGTGGGAAACATTGCGTGTGGAATCGTCAAGATGATAGTCGTCCTTGGTTTTGATGTCCGGGATGTAGGCGAAATAGAAAATGACCGAGAGCACAAGTACCACGACAGCCACGACGACATAAGGAATATAAAGCGTCTCATTGCCGGTGCTTTTTCCGGCGGCGTCCTTGGAATAAAAAAACATGCCACCGATGATTGGGCCAAAGATCCAGCCGATGCCGTTGCAGGATTGCGCGAGGTTGATGCGCGTGGCGGCAAACTGTTTTGGCCCCAGCACGGTCGTGTAAGGATTGGCAACGGTTTCCAGAAATGTGAGTCCGGCGGCGATGACACAAACGCCGACGAGGTAGCCGACAAAAGCGATGTTGGGTGACAAACTGCCTGCTTTCGCAAGCGCATTGATATGCGTGGCCGGAAGAAACCAGAATCCGCCTACCGAAACCATCAGGAGACCTGCAATGATGCCGCCTTTGTAACCGAGCCGGCTGGCCAGCAAGCCGGCTGGTAGTGCCATAAGAAAATACCCCAGGTAATGCGCGAACTGCACCCAGGCAGACTGTGATTTGCTCAGACCCAGTTCCGTCTGAAAGTGCTTGTCCATCACATCAATCATGCCGTTGCAAACCCCCCAAAGGAGAAACAGCGAACTGACGAGAATAAACGTGACAATGAGGTTTTTGCCGTCGTCCGAGACGAACATGCTTTTCTTGTTTATATTCATGGTGCTTTAGAAATTATTGTAACGTTCGAGACCGCGTAAAAGCGTCGTTGCTTTAATTTTCGTCGGGCGTGGGAAATTGCCCCATGTTGATTGGTTGATGATGGCGCGATTACTTATTTCAAGAACTGCGTCACGTCAAGTTCTTCATTTCGGGAAGGTTTACCCACCCGCCATGTACGCATCTTCCGTATTTTGAACGTAGATGGCACAAATTAAGCGTTTGTATTGTACATTCGACCTGTTTATAAGCTGACGTCTGTGTGTTGACCTAAAATCATACACTCATGTGCTAGAATAAGACGTATGGGCATAAATTGGACCATATATGACTGAACTTCAAGCTGGCATCCGGAATGCTGAACATCGAGCATGCATAAAGCATGGCTACAAACATTTGCGCTGAATCTGCTATTCATCGCAATTATCGCAAAGCTCCGCAGCGTTATTGCTAATCAGGTTCCTTTGGGTTATCAGGACGAATCTGGGTTTCATCTTGGCGTCAAACAAAACCAAGATAAATGGCCAGCAATCTGGTAATTTCAGTGGAAATTGATTGGTTTGCGGTTTACTGATAACGAAAGTGGAATTCAGCGTATTTGGCGTCTCATTTTTGGGAGGCAATTCTTGCCTATATTTTTAAGCCTTCTCATTTTTTCAAAATTTAAAATAGTTCGAATTCATCTGGAATAGGTTATCGCTTTCAAAATAACTTGTTAATAATTAATAGGTTATAGATACACGAGCGAAATATGTTGCATCTTGCTGCGAACGTTTTATAGTGTACGCCAGAATGGTTAACCGTAGGGGTGAGTGGAGGTTTTTAAATGAAGCTTGAAATTAATAAGAAGGCATTTTGTGGTCGGGTTCGATCAAACGAAAAGGAGGCTCGGCTATTTTTGTTTGTTTGGCAGTGAGCATAATATCCTGCTGTGTGCCTTGGCGTATTCACTAATGTCATTTGTCATTCAACTTCAAAATGAACAGCGAATCTGCAGCTTGGTATTGTGCCCGAACGAAACCCAAACACGAGCATATAGCCGCAGCTAATTTGCGGAAAAACTTGGACATTGAGGTGTTTCACCCCCGGTTGAGAATTGAACGGGCCACGCGGCGTGGTGTGATGCGCTTGAGTGAACCGCTTTTTCCATGTTATCTTTTTTTCCGGTGTGTGATTGATGACAAACTTGGTGACATTCAGCGCACAAGTGGAATCAGTACCGTCGTTCATTTTGCGCGGCGTATACCCAAAATAGCAGATTCGGTCATAGAAGAGTTAAAGGAATGCTTTGAGGGGATAGAAACAATGACGGTTGAAGATCGCCTTTCGCCAGGGGATGAAGTGGTTGTGGTTGACGGCGCTTTCAATGGGATGCATGCTTTTGTTTTGCGGGTCATGCCAGCTAGAAGGCGTGTGCAGGTGTTGCTTGATGTTCTGGGACGGCCTACGCCGGCGGAAGTAGATGAAAATTCAGTGGTTAATGAAGGAAGCACTGTGGCGACCTTGGTGCCAATTTTGGCGGCAACCGGCGTAAAAAGCGCGGCTGTTATTGGTTAATGCTGCAGATGAAAAGAGTTTCCAAACATGGAAACTAGGGTAATGGGAATTAGGGGAATTGAAGTTGGCAGAAATTGCTTTCAGCCAGCAAGTGCGGAGCTTTTTTTTCAAGGAGAACAAAAATTGTAATTTTAGCAGTCATCAGATCCAATTTTTAATTCGTTTCTTTTTTATGGACTTTTCAATCGAAGCGCACCAATTGAGGTGCTCTTTCTCTCCCAAGCCTATCCAGGACATACGCTGGAAACGCAACTTGGATATAATATTTATTTTATTGGCCTCACCATTTCTTATTCCACTCGCACTTCTCATCGCCTTGTTGATCCGCAGTGTTTCCACGGGGCCTGTTTTGTTTCGGCAGGAACGCGTTGGCTACTTGGGTGGACGATTCATGTGTTTCAAGTTTCGAACCATGTTTGTGGATGCAGATACGAAGTCCCATCAAGGGCACTTGCAGAATTTGATGAATTCGAACCGGCCCATGATGAAAATGGATTCTCGGGGTGACCCGCGAATTATCCCATTCGGCTTATTGCTCCGTGCGTCCGGTCTGGATGAACTGCCACAATTGATCAATGTACTGCGGGGTGAAATGAGTCTGGTTGGACCACGCCCATGTTTGCCTTATGAATATGACAAGTATCTGCCATGGCAGAAGGAACGATTTGGCACTGTACCAGGATTGACCGGGCTTTGGCAGGTGAGCGGAAAGAACAAGACCACGTTCGTGGAAATGATTCAACTGGACATTAAATATGCCAAGAGCAAAAGTTTTTGGTGGGATTTAAAGATCATATTTCTGACCATTCCGGCTTTGATCATCCAAATGATTGAAACTCGTCGGGCCAAGGCTGCTGCCGGGGCCCTGGGCCGCCCCAAGGCCGGATATTCCAGCCGAACCTTGGAACCGCCGTATTCGTTCACCAAGAAGGCTCTGGTTGGTGCGGTTCATGCTGTTGACGGGGACGATGTCTGGATACGGAAAGAAACAAAATTAAATTTATAACATGACAAAACCTATAAAAGTCGGGGTGGTGGGATGTGGCTACTGGGGGCCAAATCTGATTCGCAACTTCAGATCGCTTCCGGATTGCAGTCTGAAAATGATGTGCGATGTCAGCGAGAACCGATTGGCTCATCTCAAGTCGCTTTACCCGGAAGTTGAAGGCGAAACGAATTACAATCACATGTTAAACGGTGTTGGCCTTGATGCCGTTATTATTGCCACATCCGTCAAATCGCATTACCCGATGGCCAAAGCCAGCCTGATGTCCGGCAAGCACACATTTATCGAGAAGCCCATGGCCGCCTCGTCACAGGAGTGCGAGGAATTGATAAATATTGCCAGGAAAAAGGGGTTGGTGTTGATGGTAGGGCATACCTTCCTGTATTCGCCGGCGGTAAGAAAAATCAAGGAGATTGTCCAACGTGGTGACATTGGAGAAATCCGATACATTTGCGCGCGCAGGTTGAATTTGGGACTTTTCCAGAAAGATATCAATGTCGCTTGGGACCTAGCCCCCCATGATATTGCCATTATTTTGCACATCATGGAAAAAGAGGCGGCAACGATCAATTGCCAGGGCAGTGCGCATATCACACCGGGAGTGGAAGATGTAACGACGATGTGGCTGAATTTTCCAGGTGATCGCTCGGCCATCATTCACAGCAGCTGGCTGGATCCGAGAAAAATAAGGGAAATGACCATTGTGGGTAGCAAGCGAATGATCGTTTACGACGATGTTTCCCAGCTCGAGAAAATCCGAGTGTTTGACGCGCGAGTTGAAAGACCGCCGCATTATGATACGTTCGCTGAATTTCATTATGCGTATCACTACGGAGATGTTCACATTCCTTATCTCAAACAGGAGGAGCCGCTGAAAACAGAGTGCCAACATTTTCTGGACTGCATTAACCAGGGAACCACGCCCTTGACAGATGGCAAGCAAGGTTTGGAACTGGTTCGCATTTTGGAAGCCTCATCCCGATCGTTGAAAAACGGAGGTGCGTCAATCAGCCTTGCTGGCCAGAATGGTAACAATGGATGGATGCCGTCAATTCCCGAAGCCGCCATTCGTATAACGGGCCTGGGAACTGGGAAGAAAAAAGTTTCTCGTCCGGCTGTAAGAAAGTCGGGTTTGAAGCTTCAGGCCCGTACGCGTCGAGCTTCTTCAAATTCCGCCCTATGAGTCTTCCGCAGCAGCCGTACCAACGGATTGCTCCGGATGTCAAATTGGGTAGAAACGTTCGCATCTACGGTTTTGTCAATCTCTATGGCTGTGAAATCGGAGACGATGTAAAGATCGGCACGTTTGTCGAAATTCAAAAGGGCGCCAAGATTGGGAAATGCTGTAAAATTTCAAGTCACAGCTTTATTTGCGAGGGCGTGACTCTGGAAGACGAAGTTTTTATTGGTCACGGCGTTGTTTTTACAAACGATCTTCACCCCCGGGCGACAAATGGAAACGGTCAGTTGCAGACTGACGAGGATTGGAAATGCATACCAACGTTGGTTAAACAGGGGGCTTCAATCGGTTCCGGGGCCACATTGCTCTGTGGAATAACGATTGGCAAAAATGCAATGGTCGGTGCCGGAAGCATGGTAATTAAGGACGTGCCGGCCGATACGGTGGTGGCAGGCAATCCTGCAAAAGTCATCAAATCACTTGTCTCGAAAAGTTAAGGGGAACTCCTTTCGGTCTTCTTGGTAATGAATTCAAAACAATCTGTTGCTCCGTCAGGAGGAATGTCTGTAGGCGACATCTACTTCACGCTTTTCCGGCACAAATGGACGATATTGTTCTTCTCCGCATCCGGCATTCTGGCAGCGTTCGTACTGCTTTTTGTTAACCCGGCCCTTTATGAATCCAAGACCAAGTTGGACATTCTTTACGTGGTGCAGGGCAAATCCTTCAACCCACCCGGCGAGGAAGCAAACACCGTGTCGTTAAACGGGCAGGGCTATGGCATCATTCAAACCGAATTGGAAATTCTACAGAGCCTCGACGTGGTGATGGAGGCGGTGCAGACACTTGGTCCGGAAAAGATTCTGGCCAAGGCCGGTGGCGGCGATGACACCAATGCGGCTGCCGGTTTGATAGCGAAGAATCTAATCGTCGAATCATCCCCTGGCAGCAGTGTGATACAGGTGACCCTTCAACATCCCGATCCCACAATGGTGCAGCCTATTCTTGGCGAACTTATTGCCAGTTACTTGAGGAAGCACAACCAAATTTATCAGGGCGGCATCATGTTCAACGACTTTTCCATTCAGGAAACCAACCGGCTCTACAAGGAAATTGCCCAGACCAAGGAAGAACTTAAAAACATCAGAAGCACCGCAGGTATCTTCTCCATTGATGGAGCCGATAAAAGTTACGAAGACCAAATATCTCAAATTAGAAGCAAACTGTTCACCGCCCAGGATGAACTCGTCGAACGCAAGGCCGCCTGGATAGCACTGTCCAATGCCGCGCCTTTAACAGCAGATTCCACCAATGGGGGTCTCGAAATTTCCGCCGACAAAATGAGTGAATATCAAAATGTTCAGGCGCGGCTCGATTTGCTTCAAAAAAAGGAACAGGAACTTTTACTTCAATATACGGAAGAGAGCGTCCCGATCAAAGATTTGCGGGCACAGATTGCAGAAGTCAAGGCGCTTAAAGACAAGCTGGAAAGGGATGAGCCGAGGCTGGCAACCCTCGGTGCGGCTTTGAGCCAAACCAATCAGCCGGTCATCACTTTGTCAGATAATGCAGCCCAGATAACCGTGCTTGAAACGAGGATCAGTGTGCTGAATTCACAGTTGAGCCAGATTCAGGATGAGATAACCAAGGCCGACGAATCAAAAGAATCCATTTCGGAGCTGGAACAAAGGGAACATCGGGAAGAAGCTGAGCTTGAATATTTTCAGCGGAATCTGGAAACGGCACGCATTGATGCAATCATCGGTGCCGGAAAAGTCCCTGGCATCAGTCCAATCCAATCGCCGTCACCTCCGGGTGGTAAAATGTGGCCCAAAAAGATCAAGAAAATGGCAATCGGTTTGGTTGTGGGTGGCATCGCCGCGGGCTTGGCCCTGGCATTCTTGATCGAGATGTTTTTGGACCGGTCAATCAAACGCCCTGTGGAAATCGAAACCAAGTTGGGATTGCCACTGTTCATATCAATCCCGGATTTCACCCAACGCAATCGCAATTTTAAAAAAATATCAGGCAAGGCAAGTTTGCTTTTGACAGAGAACGCCGGGAAAGGCGCAACTGAAAATACCGCGCTGCCGTCGTGGAATCGCCAGCATCCATTGCGTCGGTTTTGCGAAGGATTGCGCGACAGGTTGATTGTCCATTTCGAAGTGAAAAATGTGACTCACAACCCCAAACTGGTCGCCGTGACCAGTTGCGCCAGAGGAGCCGGCGTGAGCAGCGTAGCTGCTGGTCTCGCGGCTTCACTATCGGAGACAGGCGACGGGAATGTGCTTTTGGTGGACATGAACATTGAAGGCGGGGCGGCTCAGCAATTTTATAAGGGGAAGCCGGGGTGCGGGCTGGATGCCGTTTTGGAGGTTGAAGCAAGGAAGAATGCGCAGATCCATGAAAACCTGTATGTTGCCACCGAACCCATGCATGGAGGCGATGATCTTCCAGGTATTTTGCCGAAGCATTTGATGGGTCTGATTCCCAAGCTTAGAGCCAGCGATTACGATTACATCATTTTTGACATGCCTGCCGTGACCCAGACCAGCATGACACCGCGTTTGGCAAGGCTTATGGATATGGTTCTGCTCGTCATCGAATCAGAAAAGACCAATCAGGAAGTAGCAAAAAAAGTAATTTCATTGCTCGCCGAGTCGAAGGCGAACGTGACCACGGTTCTTAACAAGACAAGGACTTACGTTCCGGCCAGGCTGCACCAGGAATTTTTAAATGACGTGTAAATGGTTGAGCATCCGGCTTGCTTGGTTCGCGAGATGACAGCTGGCATGGCGGGGTAGCGGGTTTGACTGCGGACTGCGGTTGTAGTGACCGCCTGGGAGCGGGGATTTTCATGGAAAGCATGGGGGGCTTTCTTCAATTAGTTTTTTGGAGGACTGTGGCTCTTATTGTTCGTCTTGATATTGATCGTCCATACGGGAAACATCCCGTATATCGGCATGTACTCAGCCGGTTGAGCTCGGATCTCTGTTGCCCAAAGGTCCACGCTTTGGGATATCTAAAGGAAGTGGAAGAAATGTTGCGCATGTTGAACAAGAGGCGTGCACGTGCATACCTGTTTTTTCGTCGCTGCACCCTTCCTTCGATGCAAGTAATGGAACTTCTTGAACAAGGCGGTCACGAAATCGGACTTCATCTGGAAGATTCACGTTCCTTCGCCAGTTTTTCCAAGGAAAAGGAGATACTTGAACGGCACATCGGCAAGCGGATTCATGCATTCTCCAAGCACGGCTCAGGCGGTGCCAGATATGGTTATCATCACTTTGCACCCTATGAACCGGAACGGTATTTGGAATGGGCCAGTGAAAGTGGTATTCGCCTGTTTCTTGGCAATCTCGAAGATCCGACCTTGACGCCAAAGCACGGTCCCGGTGGAGTTTGGAATTTTCCATCGGCCTTCTGGCTGGAACCACACTGGAGGGATACATCAGCATTTACTGTTGATTGGCTGATGACTCACGCCCAGAAGCGGGACATTGTTTTGCTGGTTCATCCAGAGAATGTGCTGGAGAATCCTGAACTTGCCGCGGCATTCGACCGTTTGATCAGCAGACTGGAGACGAAAATTTTTTCATGAATCAGCATCCGACCCCAACCGGTTCGATCTTGATGATCGCGTACACGAATTATCGTACCGATCCAAGGGTGATTCGTGCTGCTGAAGCAGCGGTGGGTGCAGGGTTTGATGTGGACTTCATCGCCCTGCGCCGTGAAGGTGAGCCTCCGGTGGAAATGGTCCGGGGCGTTCGTTTGCTTCATGTTAATCAATACCGCTATCGGGGGCGTGGACTGTTCAGTTACATGCTCGCCTACTTGAGTTTCTTCATCCGTTGTTTTTTTAAATCCGCCATCCTGTCTTTGAGAAAATCCTATGCGGTCGTGCATGTCAACAATATGCCCGATTTTCTGGTCTTCTGTACGTTGATTCCAAAGTTGATGGGTGCGAAAATTCTTCTGGATATCCATGATCCCATGCCGAATACATTTGCATCCAAATTCAAATCCGGAGACAGGGGTTTTTTCTTCAAGCTGCTTCTTTGGCAGGAGAAGTTGAGCGCCTGGTATTCCGACCGTGTCCTTACGGTGCACGATCCGGTCAAGGACCTCATCCTGGTGAAACATGGACTGCCTTCTGATTCCATCCAGGTCATCGCCAATTTCGCAGACGATCAGGTCTTCACGCTAAATCCAGATTATAAGGCGGATGGTCGGTTGCGGTTGATTTTCCACGGTACGATTCTGGAGCGTTATGGTCTGCGTGTGCTGGTGCAGGCCCTGTCTCAAGTCAGGAACAGGGACAAGATGTCCGTGAAGATTATTGGCGAAGGAGATTTCAGTAATGAACTGAAAGAACTCATCGCTTCCGCGGGACTGCAGGATTTTGTCCATTTTGACAACCGGTTTTATCCCATGCACGACATTCCCCGGATTATTTCCGACGCAAATATCGGCCTGGTGCCATTGGAAATATCTTCAATAACAAACTATGCCCTCCCGTTGAAGATGTTGGAATACACCTCAATGGGATTGCCGGTCATCACCGTGAGGAATGCGGCCATTTCCTACTACTTCGGCGAGACGGATTGTTTGTATTATGAACCGGGCAGTGCAGAATCGCTCCGGGCGGTCCTTGATCGGGTCGCAGAAGACCCGGCGCTCCTGATGGAATACCATCAAAAGGCCGTTTCGATCCGGGAGAAATTTTTTTGGAGCAACGAGAAGAAAAAGTACATTTCCCTGCTGCGGGAGTTGTCCAACTGCCCGTTGCCCAATTCTGAGATCCTTCACCCGGCGGCAAAGTAAGGAATAGCCATTGCCCACATCACGATTCACCCAAGGAGCTACATGGAATTCATTGATCTAAAAGAGCAGTATCGCCGCTATAAAGCGGAAACCGACGATCGCATCCAGCGAGTGCTGGCCCACGGACATTATATCATGGGACCGGAGGTCGCAGAATTGGAACAAGCCCTGGCCGCATACGTTGGTGCCAAACACGCTATCACGGTATCCAGCGGCACCGACAGTCTTGAAATCGCCTTACGGGCCCTGGGCATTGGCCCTGGCGACGAAGTGATCACCGTGCCGTTTACCTGGATCAGTTCAGCCGAAGTAATTGGCTTGGTCGGAGCGCGACCGGTGTTCGTTGACGTGGATGCTGACACGTATAATATAAACGTGGACCTCATTGAATCGGCGATTACTCCCCGCACCAAAGCAATTCTTCCGGTCAGTTTGTTCGGTCAAATGCCGGACTATGACCGCATCAATGCCATTGCCGCCAGGCATGGAATCCCGGTCATTGAGGATGGGGCTCAAAGCTTCGGCGCGACGCAACGTGGACGGCGCAGTTGTGGTGTGACCACCATCGGCAGCACCAGTTTTTTCCCGGCAAAACCGCTCGGTTGTTACGGTGATGGAGGCGCACTCTTCACCAATGATGATGGTCTGGCCGAAAAGATGAAGGCCATTCGAACGCATGGTGGAATGAAGCGTCATCATCACCCGCTGCTGGGCATGAACGGCCGTTTTGACACCATTCAAGCAGCCGTCCTGCTGGCCAAGCTGCCGCACTTCGATCTGGAGGTGAAAGAGCGTGGTCGCATCGGAGCACGATATTCCGAATCCCTTAAGGCAAGTTGCAGGGTGCCGTCCGTTTCTACCGCGAACACACATGTATATGCTCAGTACACCATCCGTGTTGCCGACCGCGACAAAGTTGCGGAACAGTTGAAGGCAGCGGGCGTTCCCACCGCGGTTTATTATCCGAAGTGCCTGCACGAACAACCGGTCTTCGCCTCATTAGGTTATAAATGGGGAGCTTTTCCTGAGTCTGAAAAAGCTTCGCGCGAAGTGCTCAGTCTGCCGATGCATCCATTCCTAAGCGCTGCTGACCAGGACAAGGTCGTAACTGCTCTTCTTCAGGCTTTGGCGAAACCGGTGAACAAAGAAGGAGTGTTGACATGAATCCGAAGATCGCTGTTTTGGGTTGTGGTTACTGGGGCAAAAACCTGGTTCGCAATTTTCATGCGTTGGGGGTTCTTGAATTGGTATGTGATCCGGCAGAGCCGGGGCGGGCCACTGCCAGGCAAATTGCGCCGGGCACCGCGGTTGCCGATACGTTTGAGACCGCTTTGAAAAATCCGGCCATCAGTGCGGTGGCCATAGCTGCGCCAGCCGCCTTGCATTATTCCCTGGTCAAAGCGGCTCTTGAGGCTGGCAAGGATGTATTTGTCGAGAAGCCACTCTGCCTCCAGTTGAGTGAAGCGAATGAAGTCGTTCGCCTGGCCGAGAAGTTGGGCCGGGTTTTGATGGTGGGTCATTTGCTGCAATATCATCCGTGCGTGCAGTCCCTGCACTCGTTGCTGGCGCAAGGCGAATTGGGCAAACTGCATTACATTATTTCAAATCGTTTGAATCTGGGCAAGATTCGGAGGGAGGAAAATGCCCTCTGGAGCTTCGCTCCGCACGACATTTCAGTCATCCTATCCCTGGCCAGCGGTCAATTGCCGGATCGGGTTCGTTGCAGCGGTGGCGAATACTTGAGCCAAGGTGTAGCCGATACCACGCTGACCACCATGCGTTTCA
>Ga0182030_10006199_pt1 | contig 25270 bp, 14 predicted proteins | sample 812S3MmetaG_FD_121299 | JGI IMG/M metagenome (GOLD analysis project Ga0182030, IMG submission 121299) | Permafrost microbial communities from Stordalen Mire, Sweden - 812S3M metaG (Illumina Assembly) | ecosystem: Environmental > Terrestrial > Soil > Wetlands > Permafrost | place: Sweden...
CCCGGGAAGCCCGGGGGAACACCCATTTGGCGGGCGGTGGATTGCTGACATCCCGACATCGACGGCCGCGCGGCGAAAACCCAGGTCAGGCCAGGGACTCAATAAACGGCTGCCGGAGGTCTGTGTTTGCATGATGGTTTTGTCCCACATGGCATTGACCGCGTCCGGCAGGCCTTTCAGCCCGTGGTAGACCACCATCAGGACGTCCCTGACACCGCGGTTCTTGATCTCGGACAGGACCCGCAGCCAGAACTTGGCCCCCTCGCCGTCGCCATGCCCCCAGCCCACAGGCCCAGCACGTAACGCTCGCCGTCCCACGGTGGCGCCCAGCGCCAGGTAGACCGGCCGGTTCGCGACCTGGCCCTCGCGGATCTTCACGTTAATCGCATCGATGAACACAGCGGAATAAACGGGATAGAGAGGACGGCTCTGCCATTCCGCCACTCCTTCCATCACCCGGTCGGTGATCGTGGTGATGGTCTGCTTGGATACCTCGGCGCCGTAGACCTCGGCCAGGTGCGCGGCGATCTCCCCGTGGGTGAGCCCTTTCGCCGAAAGGGAAATCACCATCTCATCGACCCCGGGTCAACCGCCGCTGCCTTTTAGCGACGATTTTCGGCTCGAAACCGGAATCCCGCTCCTGCGGCACCGAAATCTCCACCGGCCCGTATCGGTAAGCACCGTCTTGGCCTGTCGGCCATTACGGGTATTACCGCCACCGCGGCCTTCCGGTTTATGCTTGCCATATCCGAGATGGTCATCCAGCTCGCCTTTCAGGGTGCCCTCGATCACCATCTTGGTCAGCTTGCCCAGCAGCCCGCCCGGGCCGCTGAGCTTCAGGCCACCCGTCCGGGCACGCTCGGTAAGTCGCGCAGGACCGGCTCGTCAGTTGGCGAATGCGGTGACTACCACGCTAGAGTCGATGCTACAAAACCGCACAAGCTCCTCAGGGCATAAGCCGCTAACAGTCACACAAGATCGGCTCCGACAGTCACCTGCCGTATAGGCGCGGATGGGGCTGGATAGGCCATAATTGGATCTCTCATGGGGCACTGAGCCGAGTGGCTGGGGAGGGGACAGTGGCCGACGACCGGGACGGCGTGGGCGATTCCGGGCATCCTGAGGTCCGGGCCGGCCGCGACGCCATAGTCGCCGGAGGGGACGCCACGTACATCGCCAGGGACGCTTACATCACGTACATGCTCCCGCCGGAGCAGCCTGGCCCAGCGGAGCAGGCGCAGTCCGGGACGCTGCTGACATACCTGGAGGCACTCGCCGGGAGCTATAAGTGGCTGGAGCTCCGGGGCATCCCTGAGGCCGAGACGCTCCGCATCGAGCTGGAGAAGGTCTACATTGCCCTCAGGACGGAGCCGGAGACCGACTACGACCTGCACCACCTGGCGAATCTGCACTCCATCGAGGTCCAGGAGGCGGCGGGAGGCATCGCGCTCGACCGGATCGACCCGGTGCGGCTCGCGGAACTGGACGCGGAGAACGTCCGCCGTACCTACCGCCTGCGCCGGGACGAAGCCCGGCTGGCAGGCGTCACTGACGTAACGGACATCGCCGCCGTCAGGCTGTATCACCGGATGGTCATCCTCGGCGGCCCGGGTAGCGGCAAGACCACCCTGGGGCGCTGGCTGGCGCTGCGGTTCGCCAGGCAGATGCTCCAGCAGGCCCCCCATGAGGTCGCGCCGGAGTCGGCCGTACCGGGCCTACCGGAGACCGCCCGCCTGCACGTCCCCGCTGGCACCACTATCTCCTTCGCCACGGTCCACTTCGTGCCGCCGGATCAGGCCGACGCGACCAGCGCGATCAGGATCGACGCGCTGCCGGAGCGCGGGAAGCTGGCGCTGCGGGGGGCACCGGTCGCCGCCGGCCAGGTCATCGGACTCAGGCAGATCGGCCTCTTGACCTATACCCCGGCGGGGGAAGAGTGCGGCAGCCGCTACGCGTACATCCGGTTCACGACGGGCGGCAGGACAACAGCGCGCGCTGCCGGGGTGGTCGTGCTGGACGTCGGGACCCACGTCCGGGTCCCGGCATCGCAGGTTGACCCGGATCGCCCAGGCGAGGCAGGGAGCGAGGAGCTCGTCGACCTTGGCCCCGCGCGGGTCCCCATCTTCCTGCGGCTCGCCTATTTCGCACACGAGCTGGCCGAGCGGGACCTCAAGGGCGAGCCGGCTCCCTCTCTCGAGAACTACCTTGGACGCGATCCAGACTCCCGCAAACGGAAGGACGGCTGCACCCCGGAGAGCCGCAATGCCCTGCTGCGCGCGGCCCTCGACGACGGGCAGGCCGTCGTCATCCTCGACGGGCTCGATGAGCTCCCCGAGGCCAGCCGCCGCACCGTCTCGCCGCAGATCCAGAAGTTCATCAAGGCGTGCATCATGCCGAACGCGGCGGACGGGGCAGACGACGCCGAGGCGCCCTGGCGGGTCGGTGGCAATCAGGTCGTCGTCACCAGCCGCTATGTTGGCTACAAGCTCATGCCCATCAGGAGCGGCTGCGCTCACTTCGGCATCCAGCCGATGCGGCGGCGAGCGGTCGAGCACTTCGTCCGGTCATGGTCGGCCGCGGTCAACGCGAAACTGGATCCGCAGGTCCATGGTCAGCTCTCTCCCGACGCGCTGATCGCGGAGATCTACGACGACTCCCGACTGGCCATCCGTGAGCTGGCGACTAACCCGCTGCTCATCACCATCCTGGCGATCGTCTACTGGGCGGATGGCCGACTGCCCGATCAGCGCGCGGGCCTCTACGACCGCGTAGTGGAGAACCTCCTGCTGATCTGGCTCAACCGGCCGGAGTGCCAGGCCCAGTTCCTGCTGCGCGAAGAGGTGCTCGCCGCCCTGCAGCCGCTCGCGGCCGACATGCAGGGAGACAGCAGCGGCCTGATCAGCCTGGGCCGTATCCAGAAGCTGATCGAGGAACCACTGGCCCTGACGCGGGGGACGACCCCGGCGGATCCCGCGTTCCGGCAGGTGCTCGACGCGTTGCTTACGGCGGTCCAGAAGCACGTCGGCCTGCTAGCGGAGCAGAGCATCGGCAACTACGCCTTCTTCCACCGGACAGTCCAGGAGTTCCTCGCCGCCCGCCACCTGCTCGCCGACCGGCAGCGCGCCGCGGAGAGCATTGTCGGGCACCTTGACGACCCGCTCTGGCGCGAGCCGCTGCTGCTGGCCCTGGGCCTGGCGATGATCAGCCCCGAGTGGGACGAGCCGCCGCATGCCCGGGAGCGACTGCTCGAGAACGTGCTGGCCGCCGACGATCAGGACTCACCGATTCCCCAGGCCGCGATGCTAGTGATGAGCGCCCTGCCCGACCTCAAGGACGTGCCGCAGGCCGTTCTCGCGCGACTGGTCGGGCAACTGCTGCGGAGCTACGCCTTGAGCCAGGGCCAGTCGCAGGCGGAGGGGCTGCGCGAAAGCATCCGCAACGCCTTCGCGCGGCTGCACAGGGGACCCCAAGCAGGGCCCGCCGCCGAGGTAGTCGCCGCGGCGATCAGCCAGCCCGCCGCCGACCAGGACTACGCGGGGGCGGCGGCGGAGATCCTGCTCCGCGTCGGCTGGTTCACGACCGAAATCGTCGACGCGCTGCTGCGGGTGGCGCACCGGGATCAGGTCCGCCTCGGGTGGCCGGTTCGCTGGGCCCTGCTCGCCGCCCTCGGGCAGCCCGCCGGCGACCCGTCCTGGTCGGGGTCAGCCCCCGACCAGGACATGTCCCGCCTGGTGGCTGGGCACCTGCCGATGCGCCGGCTCCTGGAGTCCAGCCCGGACCTGACAGCGGCCGTCCAAGGTGACGTCGGCTGGCTCTGGCTCATGGTTGCGCTCTACGGCGGGCTCGGCCACGTGCAGGCTCGGGAGCACCTGCAGGCGTACCAGCACACGAGGCTCCAGGAACTGTGGGACGCCTCGGACGAGGCGGCCGGTCCGTCGCCCACGGTCCCGCCGATCGAGTTCTCTTCCGGCGACATTGTCTACGACCTGGCGGACCAGGAGCTGAGCGGCGCCATTGCGGACCACCTCCGGGCGGGAGAGCCGGCCAGCGCGCTGACCGCGACCTTCCGTCGCGTATGGGAGGAGGGCACGGATCCCGAGGGCAGCGCCGAGGCCCTGACCGGGCTGGCCGCCTTGGGCGAGGACGTCATCCCCCTCATCCGCACCGCCCTGGCCAACCGGGACCGGCAGCCCGCCGCACAGGCGGCGCTCGGCCGGCTCCAGTGGCTGAGCGCCCTGCTACAGGAGCCAGTGGTCCGGGCGGCAGAGACCGCCGCCCGCACCATCCCCGCGCAGGCACCGCAGGAGCACCAGGTCGACCTGCTCCGCATCCTGATCAGGGCCAGCGCCGCCACCGGCGTGGGCCCCTTCATAGTCAGCGATACGCTCCCCTCCTACCGCTATGCCGCCGCGACCTCGCCCGATCTCCGCGCCCGGCAGGACGCCGAGTACTGGGCATACGCCTTCTCGGGGCTCTCCGCCGGTGACGACACCCTGGACGAGGCTCTCACGTCTGCGCCCGAGGCTGACCCCGGCCGCCTGATCCGGGGCTGGTCGCAGATCTCCCGGGCCCGGAACCTCCTCGCTCGGCCGCGCCTGCCCTGGCCGCAGGCAGACCTTTCTCCGCGCTGCGAGACACCAGTTGAGCAGTATCTGGCGATGCTCGATCAAGTCGTGGAGTCGCCGCCGGAATACGGCTACCACGCCGGGCTCCTGCTGGGCAGGTGCCGACCGCTGCTGGACGACCATCCCGCGCTGATCTGGGAGACTCTGGCGATCTGCTGCTCGCGGGGCGGGGAGTTCCTGCGCGGGTACCTCGTGGGCGCGACCGGCGACCGCGCGGTGCACTCCGCGTGCCCCGCGCTGGCCTCCAGCCTCGTCGCCGCCTGGGATCGCCAAAGCCCCGGCCGCAGGGAGAGCGAGAGCCTGCGGGACACGCTGGGCAAGTTCCTGCACTGGCGCGCCGTCGACGGAGGAATCAACGTCGAGGAAGATGTCCCCAGGGCAGCCCCCTCCCTGCTGGCCCCGGCCGGTGAGATCAGCAACCCTTACCTGCGGCTCCGCGCGCTCTGGCGCACCATGGGTTACACGCGGGCGATCCCGCCCGGGCTCGACATCAACGGCGTCGTCGAGGAGATCGCCGATCCGCATGAAAAGGCGCGGGCGATTGAGTTGCTTCTAATGTCCGTCCCGGACCAGAAGCCCGGCCTGCGCATGAGTGAGTACTTCCTGGACCGGCAGGCTGAGCTGTTCACCCGGATCGCCGACCCGGAGAACCGGGCCCTAGCGCAGTGCCGGCTGGCGCTCATCGTGTCGGGGCAGCTCGACGACATGCTCGACGCCGCGGTGGAGTCCATCGGCCAGATCGCCGACCCGCGCCGGAGGGCGGAGGCGATCGAAGAGGTCCGCTCCGCCCTGGGCCGACTGCCGAGCGTCGCCCGGGCGCTCGACGTCGCCGCCGACGGGCTGCCCGAGCCGTGGCTGCGGGACAAGGCCCGCGGCCGTGACTCCCGCCTGGTGGCGGCCTATCGGGATCAGTACCAGGTCGGCGCGCTAGCCTGGCGGCTTCCGCCGGAGGCCAGCACCCTCGGCGCCGATAGCCACCGGCTCCACTACCCTACGGGGCAGTTGGCCTGGGGCACGCTGTACCTGAACGCGGTGGCCGCCGAGGCGAAGGCGCTCACGGCGACGCCAACCGCAGGCAGCGAGGCTGGCTGGGAGCTGCTGCTCGGCCCCGAGCCGCAGGCCGGTGTGGACGCCCTCATCGAGTCCGCAGCGGACGGCGGGCTGCGCATGTCGGCGGTAGAGGCATCGACGGTCAACCGCGTCATCCAGTCGGGCCACGCCGCTGTCCTGGCGCCGTTGTGGCCTTATCTGGACAGCCCAGATGCGGGAGCGATGGCAATGATTGCCCGCTGGGCCGGCGACGACGCGGACGTACGGCAGTGGAAGGCGCTCGTCCAGATGGAAGCCGGCTACCTGACTCCGGATAGTGTCGCTCCCGTCGTCGAGCTGCTCACCAGCCCGGCGGACCGCCTCCGGCTGCGGGCCGCCCTGGCCCTGCACGGGCCCCGCCCTTACGGCAACAACCGGAACCGCCGCTGGTCCGTCACCCGGGTCGGGGCGGAGGCGATCGAAGCCCTCGCCGAGCACGCGACCCAGGCCGATTATCCGCCGGCAGTGCTTTCCCTCCTCAGCTGGGTGCAATCCGACATCCACCACGATGACGCCGAGGCGCTGGGCCGCTGGCTGTCCACCGCCGCAGCAGGTGAGGGCACGGCCGCCGGCTGGGTTCTCGGCCACATCGAGTCGATCGACGACGCGCTGGTGGACCCACTGCTGACGGCTCTTCCGCTGGCTCCACCCGGACTGCAGCGAGCGCTCCTGCGCGGGCTCGCCCGGATCGCCAGCTCGACAACGGTCCTTGTCGGGGCACAGGACGCGCTGTGCGCGGCTATCGCGGCGGTTCCGCCGACCGTCCGGCAGGACGTGCGCGTTCTCGCCCAGGGCGCGGCAACGTTCCTGGCCGCCGCCGCCGCGACGGCGGCGGCCGAGCCCGACGAGGACACGCGACTCCAGGTCGCCCGCTCCATCGTCGAGGAATCGAGACTCTGGCTCGACGACGATTGCCTCTCCGACAGCGCGACATGCCTCGACCGGCTGAAGGCCATCGGGCACGAGCATTACGCCCACCTCGACCGCGCCGAACATGACACGGAGGCAACCGAGGCCGCCGCGCCCCTGGCCGAGAACGAGGACGCACTGCGGCTGCTGCTCGCCTGGGCGGAGTCCCTCAGCCACGCCGAGGACCGCTTGCGCCACGCCGACCTCATGACCGCTCTCGAAGCAGTCGCCCGGATCTCCCCGAGCGCGTTCACCGCGCTGGCGGGCCCGGACGCCTGGGAGCCGATCCTCATCGACTGGGTAACCACGAGCGACTACTGGACCGGACGCCTGGCCGCCGTGCGGCTCCTTGGCCTGCTCCGCCGGGTCACCGACGGCGTCGCCGACGCGCTCCGGGTGGCGATGCAGGACAACCCCTACGTTCAGCGGGCGGCCTACGCCGCCGTGACGGAGTTCCGCAGCATGAAGGGCGACGTGATCCCGGCACTGCTCGGCCTGCTGGAGGACCCGAGTGCCGGCGTCGCCGCGTCAACAGCCCGCCTGCTGGCGAGCCTGGCCCAAGGCGAGGGCACGCGCGACCGCCGCCGGATCCTGCGCGGACTGCGGGACGCCGTGACCAACTCGCCCAAGTCCGCCCGCGTGTACGTGATGCGGAACGACGAAGGTGGCGCCGACGCCATCGAGTTCGTCGACCGCCTGGACCGGATACTCTACCAGGCGATCTTCGAGGTGAGCGGGTCGTAGCCGCTTAGTACGCTAGAACGGCATCACCGAGGAACCGGACGAGGACTAGCCTTGATGAGCAAATTTGCCAGGCAAAGCCGGGAGGCGCTCTTCCTGGGCCGAGTCGACCGCCCGGGGCGCCGCAGATGGGTCCGGGGCCAGGCCGACGCGCTGCCGGCCGCCGACGAGGCGGTACTCTCCGGCGGAGGACAGGCGCCGCACTTGCTGACGATCGCGCCGAACGGCGCGGGCCGCGATCGGTCCTGCGTGCTCCCGAACCTGCTGAACTACGCCGGGCAGGCAGTGGTCTTTGACGTAGGCGGGAAGGCTTACGCCGCAACGGCGGCCGCGCGGCGGGCGATGGGCCAGCTCGTCATGCGGCTAGACCCCTTCGGCGTCACCGGGCCGGAGTCGCACACGTACTCCCCCTTTGACTGGATTGACCCCAAGGACATGTCAGTCTTCGCGTCCGACTGCCTGGAAATCGCGGAACTGCTCTCCTCTGGTAACTCGTACGGCAACGTTGGCGAGCGTGCCGCAACCGCCCTGGTCGGCGCGGTACTGGGCTACCTGTACGCGGTTCCGGAGAAGCAGTGGGATGACCTCTACTCCACTCTCCACTCCGATGATGTCGTCTACACCCTCGCCGTGGTCCTGGACACCATAGGGAAAAAAATACACCCGACGTCCTACACGGAGATCGCGAGCTTCCTGGAGAGAGACGACAGGATAAGGAGCCGCATCTTGACCACCGCCACCTCGATGATCAAGGACCTGGGCAGCCCTGAGGTGCAGAAGACTCTGCACGATTCAGAATTCGATTTCCCATCTCAGCCTGCCATAACTGTCTATGTCATTCTCCCTGCCGAGCAACTCGCGCTCCATGCGGCTCTGGCGCGGCTCTGGATCGGGTTCCTCCTACTCCGCACGGCGCGGGCAGCAGAGAAACCGGCCCTGCCCGTGCTCTTCCTGCTTGATCACTGTGCGGAACTCAGTCCGTTCCCCCTTATTGAAGGGGTGCTTGCGGCGGTGCCGGCTGGCTCGCTCCGGATCTGGACGTTCTGGGACGATGTCCAGCAGCTGCGCGCCGCCTGCCCGCGGCGCTGGCCGGCCGTTATCGCTGGCGCCGGGGCGGTTCAGGTCTTTGGGACCATCGACCCCGAGGCGGCCGAGGAGGTCGCGGCTGTCCTCGGACTGCCAGCGGATCAGATCCGCTCGCTCGGGCCCGGGGACCAGATCGTCCGGCTGGATGGTGCCGCGCCCCGCCGGGTGCGGAGACTCGACGCGCGGGATGGCTCTTCCCGACCGCTGGCAGCGGCGGACGCATGAGCCACATCGCGCCCGTTACGAGTGCATCATGGTGGAGTGCGCCGGGCAGCGGCGCGGGACGGGAGGGTAACGAGGATGGCTGGCGACCTGGCCACGCTCGCGGCAGACGCGGTGCCGTTCGTGGCGCTTGCGGTGGGCACGTACGGCAGGGCGGTCCTCGCCAAGGCATGGGATGACGTGGCCGACGCGTCGGTCAAAGCGGGACTCAAGGTGCTCCACCTGGTCTTCGGCCGCAGGAACGACGACGAGGCACTGCCGGACGTCGTCATGGAGGTCATCGACAACCCGGGTGACGAGGACTACCTCAGCCAGCTCAGGCTCACCATCCGCAAGGCCCTGGAGCGCGACGCCGCCCTAGCGGACAAGGTCGCCGCCATCGTCGCCGAGGCCCGCTCCAGCCAGTCGGTAAACCAGAACGTCCAGGCGGGCAACAACGCCTACGTCTTCGGCCGCGACGGATTCGTCGCCGGCCGGGACGTGCGAATCAACGACCCTCGTGCCTGAGCCGCCGCACTCTCGGCAGCGGCGACCGATTCACTCCAGCCCCCTCACCACGACGAGCTAGCCTTCCACGACATGGTCGCCGAGAACAGGCCGGTGATGTCGGAGACCCAGACCTTACCGCCCACTGCCTCGCTTGCACCGGTGGCCACCGCAAGCAGCAGCGCTGCCGTAACCGGGTCCACGCCCGCGTCCTCAAGTCTCGCTCCCGTCGTCCATTGTCCCTAATTACCTGCCTCAATCGGTTCCCCCCCGTCGTCGAAACGATCTTGCCGCGTTTCCGTGCCGTACCTCGGCCGTGGTTCCTCGACGATTGACTCCTGGCCCCAGACGCCCGCAGGCCCAGATTCGGGTCCTGGGTCGGTTGGTGCCGGTCCGGTACCGTCGCCGGGAGTTTCGTCATCGCCGGGCCTGCCAAAGTTGGCCCAGGGGAATGGCCGCTGCGGCTGTGTATCCGCCGTCTCCCATCCCTGCCCGGGCTGATACCTGCTCGAGTCCGCGGACTGTGCGGCCTCTTCCTGCTCTCCAGGCTCCGGTTGCTCTCGGTTCCGTCCGCCGAAGAACGACCGCCAGGGCACCCGAGGCCAGTGGAACGAGCGCAGCCGCGCCCGCAGCGGGTTCTCCCCTGTGGGCTCCGGGGATTGCCAAAGGCCGCCCTCGCCACCCTGTGGCGGCGGTGGCTGTACGCCGGAATGCTGTCCAGTCCACGGGCCGGGCCCTGGGCCGCCGCTCGCCTGACCAGCCTGGCCGCCGTTCGGTGAGCCGAACGACGCTCCAGTGGCACTCGCTTCCTCGGTCCCGCGGGCCGCCTGGCCAGCGCCCGGTCCGGCTTGCTGGTGACCATTTCTGCCCGCGCTCGGCCGACCCTTAGAGGACGTGCTACCCCGTGGCGGCCAGGGTCCGTACCCGTTCCCGGATGGTGGTTCGGGACGCAGGCCGAGGCCGATGAAGCTCTCGCCGTCGGCGAGGTCACGCATCCGATCCCGCTCATACCGCTCGCGCCTGGCTTCGTCGAGCCGTTGCACCGTGGCCCGCAGTCTCTCGCGTGAACCGTCAGGTTCGGCCCGCAGGGTTTCGTTCCAGTGACGAACGCTTGCCGCCTCGGCCCGCATGGTCTGCCGATGCGTCATAAGGAGCGTCGCCAGACTGTCCTCCGCGGCTTGGATCCGCATCCTTTCCTCTTCCGCGAGAATCCGGTCATAAGGGCTTGGCTCTTTTGACAGGTTCATCATCGTCTTCACGAAGACGGGCATGATGTCAATGAAGAGGAAGATCAGGAATAGCAGGATTCTCGCCCACTGCAACGTGGGATTACCCGCGGTGACGGCGTCGAGCGCCTTCAACTGCTCGAGTATCCCGTCGTTATTCTTGATGCCGCCGGTGACCTGCACCTTCTGCTGGTTCAGGTCGGCCTGCGCGAACGCCAGCGCCTGCTCGGCGCTCTTAAGCTGCGCCTTTGCAGACTTCGCCTGGGCCTGCAGGGCATTCGCATTCTCGTTTTCTAGGTGCTGAGTCCGTTGTGTGACCTCTTTTTGTAGCGTGGCTACCAACTGTACGGCGTTCGAGTAGTTGACCTGGTCGTCGTGTCCGAGAGGACCGTAACCAGGAACACAGTTAACGCCGCCGCTTTTGCCGCTGCCATAGAGCTGGCAATTCAGCTGTCCCGCCCAGTAAGTTTCCTTCGACTGTGCCTGGCTGAGCTGGCTGCTCAGGCTCTCCAGTTCCGGATCGGAGTTTATGTCGATCCCGGCCCCCCCGACCGCAGCCTGATTCTCTAGCTTGTTGACTTCAGCCTGATCAGCCTGGACTTCAAGGTTGACCTTGTTGCTGGGCAGCGACCGGTAGTACTGGTCGATCTGCGTGGCCTGCATCTGCCTGACTTCGTTCGTGATCTCCGGCTTGAAGAGCTGCAGCACGAAGGGTGTGGAGATCACCAGCCCGATCACGAACGCCATAAGGATCCGCGGCAGTGCCTGGCCCAGGGCATAGAGGCGGCTCGACGGCCGGCGCATGGTGGCCACGAACAGCCGGTCGATCATCATGATCGCGAGTCCCCAGAAGAACGCGAAGATGATCGCACCGATAAGCAGTACCTTGAGCGCGTTGACTAGGGCGAACGCCGCTGAAACAGCGGCCATCGCCCCGGTGATGAAGACCACTGCACCGATACCGAAGTACTTCGGGCGCTCGGTAGGGCAGGCTTCGAGGATCCTCCGGCTTGCGCCGGACAGCCAGATAAAAATTCCCCCACTCCCCACTCTGCACGTAATTTTGCCGCGGGAAGTTGGTGTTCCGAGCTGACCGCGGTGCGGTATCGTCGGTGATTTCCCCAGGTCTCCCGCCCATGACCTGTGAACGTGTAGTCGCTTGTCGATGACCTTCTACGCGTTGATCCTCATGTTAGAGTAAATGAACTCACATGCGGTACCCCCGCGCGGGTTCCGGCTACTCAGCTCCGCGCCACTGGTACCAATTCGTGATTAAGCGCGCAGGGAAACGCAATTGGGGCGGGCGGAAACTCAGGTGAAGCTGCATATTGCTGAGACGTGTGTGGGCACGCGTGCCCTGGGCCCCGGCCTGCGCTCCGTCGCCTGGGTGCAAGGCTGTCCGTTTCGCTGCAGGGGCTGCATAGCTCCGGATTGGATCCCGTTCCAGCAGGCACGCGAGGTCGGGCCGGCGGAACTTGCCGCCGAGCTGCTGGCCGCCCCGCGCGTGGACGGCCTTACCTTCTCCGGTGGCGAGCCGATGAGCCAGGCGGCGGGTCTCGCCCAGCTGATCACGATCGCCAGAGAGCAGCGCGACCTGACGCTGATCTGCTTCACCGGCTACCGGCTCGACGAGCTGCGGACCAGGCCGCCGGGCCCGGCCGTCGCCGAGCTGCTCGACCAGGTGGACGTGCTAATCGACGGCAAGTACGTCGCCGCCCGCAACGATGGCCGCGGCCTGCGCGGCAGCTCCAACCAGCAAATTCACTTCCTGACCGAGCGGCTCAGGCACGCCGAGTCTGAGCTCGTCGGCGGCCAGCGGCGGACCGAGATCCGAATTCGCGCACGGTCCGCGCTGCTCGTCGGGGTGCCGGGGCCCGGCGTGGCGGACGCCTTCGACCGTGCCACGGCGGCGGTGCCTGGGGTCGGCCTGCCGTCGACGGACGCGCCGGTCGGCCGCTGGCCCGGCAGAGACGGATGAGACGCACGTAAAAACCAGTTAAGGGGGTACACAGGGTGAGCGGGAAAAAGCGGATCACGGTTGACCAGGACGCATGGAACGATGCGATGCGCCAGGCCGGGCAACTGCGGCAGGTGCAGCGAGATCTGCCACAGATGCTCGACGCGGTCAAGCGGGCATCGGAGGCGCAGGCAGAGCGGGATCGCCAGGCGTCCGAGGCAAGGGACAAAGAGATCACCAGCAAGCTCGCCGCGCTGAGTTCGTACACACGGCAGATCGAGACGAATACCACCCAGCGGCTCATCACGGCTTCCGCGGCGATCATGAGCGAGGCCAAGCGGGCCAACGAGAGCCTCAAGGCCGAGACCAGGCAGCTGATCGAGCAGCAGAATCAGCGGTTCACCGCCGCGCTTGATGCCGAACGCGATGAGCGCAGGCACGATTTCGGCCAGCTGAAGCAAGAGATAGATAAGGTCCTCGCGGAGAAGGCCGGCGCGCTCGCGGTGGCACGGATCATGGTCGCCGATGCGCGGATCCTGCACGACGCGATCGACTCGACCCTGCCGCACGAACGCTACGCTCCGGGTCGGCTCGCGGATCTCACCAGCACGCTGGTGGCGGCCGAGGCCAACATCGCGGCGGGCTACGGCGAAGCCGCGATCTCGACGGCGCAACAGCTGCTGGTTAACCTCAGCCGGCTGCGCGCCGAGATCGGCCTGCGGGATGCGGAATGGCGGGCGGCTCACCTCACCGCGGTGACCGTGGTGACGGCGCTCATCCAGCAGATCAGCGGCAGTGAGCAGATCAACGTGGTGGACGACGAGTCTGGCCTGTCCGCCGACCTCGACGTGGACTACTGGTCCGAGGGCGAGTTGTCCAAGGTCAGAACACAAGCCGCCATGCTGCGGGCGCGGCTTGACGACCAACCCGGCCCGCCGTCTATGGCGGATCTGACCGAGATATCCGAACGGACCGTGGTTTCATTGTATGAGAGCCTTTCCCGCGCTGTCGCCCTGGCGCAGGAGCGGCAGTGGGCCTCTCAGGTCCGGGTGAATGTTGCCGCGCAGGTGGTCGAGGAGCTTGAGGCCGTCGCCCCCTACGACCTCTACGGTGAGCCCGTCTTCGCCGGGGACGACCCGCGGGCCGCCTTCTACTCGAAGCTGCGATCCGAGGATGACAGCGAGATCGTCGTCGAGGTGGCACCGGACGAGACGGGCAAGTCCTGTGTCGTCCGCGTGCTCTCCTACGACTCGGGCACGCCGAGCGAGTATCAGCGCGCTGCCCGAGCCAGCGCGATCAACGAAGCGATCGGTGCGGCAGGGCCGTCGTCCTCGCCGGACATCGAGCCAGGCGAACCGGAAGCGATCTACCAGGACTTCGCCCAGCTCCGTCGGCGCCCGCCAGCGAGCGCGGTTCAGAGGCGGGCTTGACCGGCCGCGGGCTGAGTAACCCGCCGGCTCCGCTGCCGTCGCCGGGCATCGGGCGGCTGACCGGGGTCGCGACCGCTGCGGTCAACGGCGACCCGGTGATCTTCGTCTACGGGCCAGGCGCCAGGGACGCGTTCATCGACTCGGCCTACCGGGTCTGCCACGTTGAGGAGTGCCTGTGGGAGGTACTGCATGCGGCCGGGTTCGAGCGGATCGCCTACTACTCGTCGGACGAACGATCCCTGCACTTTCTCGACGACGTGTCACGGGATCTGCTGTACCCCAGGCGGGCTAGGGAAAGGGCGAGCCGGGCTCAGGCTGAGCCGGAGGCCGGGGCCGATGCCGGAGCCGATGCCGGAGCCGGGTCTGGCGGCAACAGCGAGCGGCCAAGAATGCGCGCGGCGTTCGCCAGCAAGGGGCCGTTCGGTGACCGGATCGTCGCGCGGCTGCCCGGCCTGGCATTCTCCCGTAGCGCATCGAGCCCAGTCGGCGCCGCGCCCGACGGCAGCGGCACGGACGGCTCTGGAGCGGGCGGCTCTGAGGCAGACGACAGGAAGCCGGGTGGGCTACGCCGGCTCAAGGCGGCGCTCGTTCTTCCGGAGTTCGACCGGCTTGTGCAACCAGGTGCGCCGCGCACCGCGGTCGTGTTCTTGCAGGCCGAGGAGACCATCAAGTATTTCGAGCAGAACCGCGGGCTGGCCGAGTTTCTCGGGCGAGTTGATCAGTTCCGCAGAGATGCCGACCACACCTGCGTGTTCATCTTCCGCGGCGGATCGCTCAGCGACGTGCATGCGATCACCGACCGGGCGCGTGAGGTGCCCGCACTCGCCGACGCGGCCCGCCGCATGCTCGACGCTCCGCGCGGTGCGGCCCGGTCCGGCTATGTCGGGATGCCGGACGAGGAGGAGCTGACCAGGCTCATCCACGTGCTGCGCCTCAGTGATCACCTGCGGGTCGCCGACTGGAAGGGGCTCACCCGCACGGCCCGGGCCATGGCCGCGGCGGGACATGAGGCGAAGGACTGGCGTCGGTGGCTGAGTGGCATGGCCCGGGCGGGCCAGCCGCTCAACGCCGAAACGCTGCGCGCCAGGGGCTTCATCGACAAGCCGGGGCGGTCTACCGGGAGCGTCTGGGAGCAGCTTGACCGCCTGCAGGGCCTCGAGTCGGTGCGGGAGCACGTGCGCAAGCTGGGCGCTCAGGTCTCCGCCGAGGCCGAGCTGCGGCGGCTCGGCCGGGTTAGTCCGGACGCCGAGCCGGGGACCAATCACCTGGTCTTCACCGGTAATCCCGGTACCGGCAAGACGACGGTGGCACGGCTGGTCGGCGAGTTGTACCGGGACCTTGGGGTGCTGCGCGGCGGGCACGTGGTGGAGGTGCTGGCCAGGGACCTTGTCGCGGAGTACGTGGGGCAGACGGCGGTGCGGACCAGTGAGGCGGTTGACCGGGCGCTTGACGGCGTGCTGTTCATCGACGAGGCCTACCAGCTGAGCGAGCAGCGGGAGCGGGGGTTCGGGGGTGAGGCGATCGACACGCTGCTGGCCCGGATGGAGAACGACAGGGAACGGCTGGTGGTGATCGTCGCGGGCTATCCCAAGCAGATGGAGGGGTTCCTGGACTCCAACCCGGGACTGCGCCGCCGGTTCCCGGCGTCGAACGTGATTGATTTCCCCGACTACCCGCCCGACCTGTTGCTGCGCATCCTGCTCAGCCGGCTGGCCGAGCGCGGTGTGAGCTGCACCAGCGAGCTGCAAGCGCAGCTGGAGACCGCGGTCGGTGGCCTGTACCGGACCAAGCGAGAAGGGTTCGGCAACGCGGGGGAAATGCGGAACGTCGCCGATGACGTCTTCGCCCTGTGGTCGCAGCGCGTCGGCAGCCGGGTATCCGAGCCCGCCGATGCCGAGGACCTGCCTCGGCGGCTGCGGGTCTACCTGCGCCCGCGGCTGGAGAGCACCGGCGGCCTTCTGCGTGAGCTTGACGCGATGACCGGGTTGCAGCCGGTGAAGGACCAGGTGAGGGCGCTGGTGTCGCAGATCAGGCTGGCGCAGCGGCGGGGGCGGCCGAGTGCGGAGCTGGCTGCCCCGCACATGGTATTCCTCGGCCCGCCCGGCACCGGCAAGACCACGGTGGCCCGGCTGATCGGCGAGATCTTCAAGGCGCTCGGCCTGCTCACCAGAGGGCACCTGGTCGAGGCCAACCGGGCCAAGCTGGTGGGCGGCTACGTTGGGCAGACCGCGCTGAAGACCATGGAGCGGATCGAGGAGGCGATGGACGGCGTGCTGTTCATCGACGAGGCCTACGCCCTGTCCAGGCACGACTTCGGCAACGACTTCGGACCGGAGGCCATCGACACGCTGGTCCCCGAGATGGAGAACAGGCGCGGACGGCTCTGCGTCATCGCCGCCGGGTACCCGGCCGACATGGACCGCTTCCTCCAGGCCAACCTGGGCCTGGCCTCGCGGTTCACCGAGCGGGTGGACTTCCCCGACTACTCGGGCCCCGAGCTCCTGGCGATCTTGACCGCCATGGCAGCCCAGGAGGGGTTCTCGCTGGACGCGGGCGCGCAGGCCGCTGCGTTGCGCTGGTTCGACGTCGCGCGCACTAGGGAGGGCGCCAACTTCGGCAACGCCAGGACGGCCCGGGGGCTGCTCGGCGAGATGCGCCGCCGCCTGAGCGAACGAACGGAGGACCTGCCGGACGGAAGCCCAGAGCTGGACATCTTCGTCGGCGAGGACGTGCCGCATGTCCGGTGACGTGCGCTGCCCGGCCTGCGGGAGGCCCGCGGCCGGCCAGGCCAACTGCGCCGAGTGCAACTGGCCGCTTAACCACAGCCCGCAGGCCGGCCCGTTGACCGAGGCCATAAAGCAGGACTTTCAGGCGAGACTGCGGCATGCGCAGCAGTACCAGGCCACGCGGGATGAGCGGGCGCTGCTCGCGGTGCTCGGCGAGCTCGCGGCGGCGGTACGGGGCGAGCACGAGGCCGTGGTCGTCGCGGTGGGCAAGGACTGCGTCGAGGTGAGCACTATCTACCTCGACAGCATGGGGACACCGCTGCTGCGCGACGCGCAGCGCATCGGGTGGAAGGACATCGCTCCGCGGCTGCCGTCGGTGCCGGGCGAGCGGCACGCCCAGCTCGCGGCGGGGGGAACGGACCTCGACGGCAACCGCATCGCGGCGTTGGTGCGGGGCAAACTGCCGTCCAAGCGCAGCGCCGGGCTGTTCGTGGTGGCCCAGCCGGCCGGCTGGCGGACGCTGGAGGCGGCGGCGGAGGCGGCCGCCCGCGCTACCCGCCCGCCTTCCCGCTTGATGCGGGTCGCCGGGACCGGTGATGTCCCGGTGCGAAGCCTGCTCAGCGACGTGCTGGCCAGGCAGGCGCCGCGCAGTCCCTACTACCTGCTGACCGCGTCCGTCGACGCCGCGACCGGCGAGGTGCGCCCGCAGCCGAGGCAGCTGTTCGCCGCGGGTGCCCCCCTGGGCGCGGAACGAGCGCTGACCCTGCGGCGGATGCCAGGTGACGGGACCGACGCGACACTGGCGATTTTCGCGGGCAACGGCCAGACGGGCATCGGGCGGACGAACTGGTCGGTCGCTACGCCGCTCACCATGTACCGGGTTCCGGTCCCGGCGGGACCGGAATTCGCGGTCCGTGCGGTCCTTGACGGGCCCGGCCGGGTCAGGATCACCGAGCCGGCCGGCGCGGTCGCGCACCCGGATACCTGGAAGCAGGTCTTCGGCCGCATCCCGGCCCGGGTGGCCATCGCGCCTACTCCGGTCGATCTGGTCTGCGCGGTCGACCTGGCCGGGGACATGGATACCGTGCTGCGGCGCAAGGGCCTGGCGCGCGACCTGATCCAGTTGCTGAGCGACGAGTACCCGGAGGAGGATCGTCTCCGGGTCGCGATCGTGATCTGTACCGACCATGTGTTCGGCGGCCCCCTCAAGGCACAGCTGAGGCGGCCGGTCACTAAGACGTCTGATCTTGGGCCCGCCGACGAAGCACTCACCTGCCTCGCCGCCACGGAAGGGGTGGACCGCAGGGGCAAGTACTGCGCGCCGGTCGAGGATCTGCTGTACGAGGCAGAGCGCCTGCTGAAAGACAGCGCCGGGAGCGGCAGGCGGCCGCGGCTCGTCACGCTGGCTGGCCTGCCGCCGCACCCCTACAAGCAGCCGCCCAGCGAGGAGAACGCATGTCCGTTGCGGCGCGACTGGAAGGTAAGCGTGCAGAAGCTCGGCGCCGAAGGCGCCAGGTTCGCGGTCGTGGTGGACGAGCTGCTCCGCCCCAGTGACCCGGCCCGGGCCAAATGGAACAGGATCGGGCCCGCTGGACAGTTCGCGCTGCCGGCCGCCGGCGCGCGTCAGATCGCTGAGAGCCTCGGTCTGCTCGCAAGTGAGCACCAGCGGATCCCGCTCCCCTTGACCGACACCCGTGAAGGAGCAAGTCAATGACCACGCCTGCGGCGGCACCGGCCGGCCCGGCTGCAGCCCCGGCCGACCCCACTGCGGCGCCGACGGATCCCGCCGCGGCGCCAACCCATCCGGCCGACGCCGCGTCGGTACCAGCCCCGGCCGAGCAGCAGCGCCAGATCGGCATCTGGGGGGCGCCTGAGAGCGGCAAGTCGACGTTTCTCTCCTCGCTGTTCATCGCGACGACTCGGGCCACTGAACGCGTCACGGTCAGGGGCAACGACGCGAAGTCCACGGACTTCCTCATCACGAACACCAACCTCATGCAGAACCATGAGTTTCCGCCGCCAACGGTCTTCCGCGCCAAGCTGAGCTGGACCCTGCAGATGTGGGTGCCTAACACAGCGCGGCGATCCCTGCGGCGATTCTGGCGGCGGCGGCCTAGCCGGGTCCCGTTCGACTTCAATGTCGAGATCCAGGACGCTGGCGGCTTGGACTTCGGTCCCGAGCCGCAAGGCTCCAACCGGCTGGATATCTCGGGCGAAAGAACCGAAGACATCGCCACCTACCTGCGCAGGTGCCAGGGGCTGCTGATCATCATCGACCCGCTGCGCGAGCGCGAAGTAGGCGACGCCTACAGATTCTTCTTCGGCCCGCTGCTGCGGATGGCGGAGGCGCAGTCGCTGCCGTTGCCGCACTATGTGGCGGTATGCGTCACCAAGTTTGACCACCCGCGGGTCTTCGACTTCGCGCAATATTACGGCTACCTGTCCTACCGCCTAGATGACCCGGAATACATGCCGTGCGTGCACCCGGATGCCGCGGAGCGGTTTATACGCCACCTTTTCCAGGACCCGCTCTTCCAGGAACACCCGACGAATGAAGTCGAAATGGTCATCGGCGGCCTGCGGCAGTACTTCCGCCCGGAGCGCGTCAAGTACTTCATCAGTTCCGCGGTCGGCTTCTACATCGACCCCATGGAACCATTCGACGAAGACCACTACATGAACGTGTCGGAAAACGCCACGGGTCACAAGATCGTGGGCGCGGTGCGCCCGATTAACGTGATCGAGCCGCTTGTCTGGCTCGGTGAGCGGCTGGCGGCGGGGGAGCCATGACAGATCCGGTACCCCTCCAGGCGGACTGGGCCGTCTGGGGCAAGCGCCCTGGCACCCATGAGGACTACTCAGTGCTCGCGTCGAGCACCGGAGGACTGAGCCCCGCTGAGTTCTACCACCTGCTGAAGCACTTCACCCCGGGCAACCCGACGGCAGAGGAACGCGCGTCTGGCTCACTGCCGTGGGTGGTACTCAGCCGGTTCGGGGTGGGCGACCGGCTGTACCTGGGGATCTCCCTCCAGCAATCGACTGCGGACCGGGACGGGGTAGGCCGGCCGATCAGCCGGACCTCCTTCTTCTGCTTCCAGTACGCGGAACTCAGCCGTACCCCGGTGTCTTACCTGGATCTCTACGAAGCAGTGGAGCGGGCGGTCGACCAGGATCTGCTCGCGCGTTCGGCCGGCTCACTGTTCCAGTTGCAGGTCCCGCGCCTTGACCCGGTCCGTCTGGCCCAGGAGGTCCGCGCGTTCCACGCGCCGAGCGTGGCGGCGGTCGCGACGCTGCTGCTCCACGGCCCGGTCACCATTACGGGACCGGACCTTCCCGGCCCGCATGAGCGGCTGCGGTTTTTCGACGCGGTCGCGGCATTGCTGCCCTACGGGTACCGGGCGTACCTGACCGCCGCCACCTGGTCAGACAGCGGCGCGGGTGACCGCTTCCGCATGGTGTTCGCCGTCCGAGCGCAGGACGAGGCATCGCGTGTCCCGTGGCGCGGCATGCCGCTGTCAGCCGACGGGCCTGATCGTGGTTACCTTAGCCGCCTGGAGCGAGTCACCGGCCGGGTGAAGGACGGCGACGCCGCCGGTCATGACCCGCTGGAGGCACTGATCGGTGACCTCGCGGATGAGGAGGCGAGGAAGCCATGCATGTTCGAGGAGCCTGAGCATGCGGTCGCGATCCTGCGCCGGTCTTTCCTCACCGAGGAGATCGAGGAGGCCATGGACGCCGGCGGCAGCGTCCCCGACGACGTGATCAGGCAACTCCTGTCGACGCAGCAGGTCAGGGGGCTGTCGGAAAACAACCGCGTACGGGCGCTGCGGCAGCTTATCTCTGCCGCCGACCCGTACGACTGCACTCTGATCACCCAGTGGTTCGATGAGATCGCCGCCCGGGACCCGGGCGCGCTGCTGAGTGACGTTGTCGCCGCATGTCAGTCCCGACTGTGGTTGGGGGACACCAGCCTGGCCCGTCCCTACCTGAGGTTCGCGGGCCAGCACGACCTAGCCGACGACCTGTTCGCACAGCTAGTGGTCCGGCCGCCCTCCGTCCCGGATCAGACGCCCGGCCTGGACGCGCTCGGTCGGCTGCTGCGGGAGTTCGTCATCGGGGTCGCTGACGGCACCGCGATGTACCCGCGGACACAGCGGATGCTGTCCCGCAACCCCGCCGCGGGAGCGGCGCTGCTGGCTCACGTGGCCGTCACCGGGCCTGACCTGGAGAGCGCGGCGGACTGGCTCACGCCTGCCGTGGACCGGGTCGTGGGGCCGTTCGTCGCACTGCTCGGTGATGTCATCGGCGGCAGCGCGCCGGAATCGCTCGATGCCGACGCGCTGGATTCGCTGTCCCGGGGCGGGCGAAGGGAGTCGGTCGGTTACCTGCTCCGGGCGGCCGCTGAGCGGCGTCGCCTGAGCCAGGTCCTGCCTGGGCTCGCCACGTGGCTGGCGTCGTCACAGCCAGCGGGAGCGCAGCTCAGCCAGGAAACCAGCACGTACTGGCGTAACGTCGCGATGGGCCTGGCGCTTGCCGATGAAAGCGAGGCTGTCTGGCTGGACCTCGCGTTGCTGGCGACCAATAACCGGCCGGAATGGCTGTTCTCCGGCACCTATGAACAGCCGCAGTACAGTTCGCGGCTGGCCGCCGTCTGGGGGGAACTGGTTGAGACGGAGCGAAGCCGGGGCGGCGGCAACCACGCGGCCGACGACCTCCTTGAGTCCGCGCTGATCGAGGCACTCGCAAGCACGCCCTGGCGGGCCGACAACGCGCAGGCCGCCGCCGTGCTGGCCCTCGCGCAGTCACTGACCGCGACTAGGGAACGGCCGCGGCTGAAGTCGTTCGTGCTGAACACCAGGGACGCACTGCTCCAGATGCCGCCTGATGCCACACCGGCCGACATCGCGCAGGCGTGCGCCCGAGCGCAACGCGAGGGTGCCGCGCCGGGACCGGCCGCCGAGGCACTCGCCGCATCGGGCACCATCACCTCGGCGGTGAAAGCGCTGCAGGTAATCGAGGACGTACACCAGGCGTTGACTGGGGCGGCTGCGTTTGACTGGCCGGTCGAGTTCGCGAAGAGGTTCGCCGGGGGCGGGTTCGGGCCGCGGATCGCGGCCGATTTTCCGGCGGTCGCCGGCCTACGTTACGCGGAGCAGATCGCATTCCGGATCACCCTTCTCGACACCGTGGTGAGAGGGGGTGCACCAGGCGCATCTCCCGCCGTCGATGCCCAGCGCGCCGAATACCTCGACTATCACCGCCACCGACTCGGTGACCTCCTCAAGGAGGCGCGTAAGCGCCTGCCGCGCGGGGGCATACGCGGCCTGATTGGCGGCAAGGGCGGGCAGAGCGGCGATCCGGGCCAAGGTGCTCAGGGCACTCATCGCGTTTCCGGTACGCCGCTAGGCCAGCCCGGGCCGGGCACACCTCCCGGGCAGATAGCGATGAGCCTGGAGGCCGGGATGGCCGGGCAAACGTCGCCGGGCGGCCCAGGCGACCAGCGGTGAACCTGAACCGGCACCTTGCCATCGACCTCGGCGGCCTGGACGTGACGATGGCGACGGACCGCGGCGTGCCTGAACCGATCCCCACGCCGCCAGGCGGTCCGGCGGCCGCCGTCCGCGCCGCGCTGGCCGCGGCGAGCGGACCGCGCTCCGTTTGCGTCGCCTTGCCCGACGTCTGGTTGTCGGGCGACAAGGTCGGTGCTGCTATCCAGGAAGACGTGCGGCACGAGTGCGAGGACGTGGCGCAGACCGGGCAGGTTAGCTGGACGGGGCAGCTCGCGGCGGCGAGCGCGTTCGCCGCCGCCACCTACGGGCCTGGCCGGTACCTGGTGTGCGACGTTGGCGGTACCGGGGTGCGGGCCGGCGCGTGCACGGTGTCCGGCGCGACCGTGCACGTGGATGCGACCCACTCCGAGCAGGGCGGCGGCTGGCGCGACTTTGACACGCAGGTCCGTGCGGGCCTGGCGCTGACCCCTACCTGGTACAAGCAGGCGCGGCGCGGACCAGACGCGGAGAGCGCTGCGGTGATCCTCGAGGATGCTCTCAACAGCGGGCTCAGGGACGACAGGGAAACTTCCGTCTACTCGATCACCGCAGCGCCAGGCGCGGAAGACGACCTGCAGGCCGGCCTGTTGATCGACAGCTTTGAGCCGACCGCCCGGCGGCTGCGGACGGTCATTGCGGCGGTACTCGGCGGCGCGCGACTGTCACCGCCCGACCATATCGTGCTGACGGGGGGCCTCGGCTGGTTCCCGTTGGCGGCGCGAACCGCGGCCATCGCCGCAGGGACAGCCACCGCCGGAGTGAGCACAATGGGCGGGACACCAGGCGACGCGGCGATTGTGGTCGGTACCGACGCGGCCGCCCGCGGCGCATTGCTGGTGGCGCGAGGCGACTTCAGCCTCGCGCCGCCGACGGTACGCGAAGAAGTTACCGTGCCCGTAAATCTCATCCGAGATGGCCTCATTGAGGGGGAGAACGTGACGCTGCCGTGGACCGAGTCGTTTGCCGGCTTTCCGGGTGGTGAGCTGAATGTCGACCGTGAGGAACTACAGCTGACCGTCGGTGGCCGGCCACATGTCGCCCGGCTGACCGGCCTGGTGCCCGGATCGCACTGGGTCGGTCTGCGGGCCGCCTGGACGGGACCGGGCGTGCTGGTCGTGCGCCCGACGGACGGCGGCACTCCGCACATCGTCCCCCTGACCGACCTGGAGGCGCGATGAGTCACGATCAGGAGCAGGTGCCGGAGCATCGTGCCCGCGCGATCCTAGCCGTCAAAGAATTTGCCCGGGCCAGCACGGAAGCCTCGGCGGCGCTGCGGGCCATCCCCGGCGACGACAGGACCACGGCCATCGTGTGCGCGCGCAGCCTTGACCGAGCGCTCGTTGAACTCGCGTCGTTGCTGGTGGAGGTGCCGATGATCACTGGAGTCGGTCGGCCAGGGAAGGAGATGCGCGCGAGCCTGGACCGGTCGCGGGCGGAGCTATCGGAGCAGCGCGCCGACGTGGCGCGCTACCGGGCAACGCTCGACGATCTCGCGGAAACCGAGGTACGCCTGGCCGAGTCCTCCGCTGAGGCACAGGGACTACGCGACCAGGTCGCGGCGCGGGAGCGGGCCATCCTTTCGGCCGAGGAGCTCCCCGGCCTCCGGCGCCTCGCGGAACAGCTCGAAGCAGATGTGGTAGCGCTCGACGTCGCTGACGCGCCCGAGGTCAACGCGCGGCTCGCCGCTGCCATCGAGCAGGTCGCCTCGCTTACCCGGCAGCAGCGCACTGCGCTGAGCGAAGGAGCCGCCGCCGTGGTCGGCAGGGCGGAGACCGCGGCCAGGGAACTGGATGAACTGAGGAAGCGCAGTGACACAGCGGCGGCAGACGTGGCCAGGCACGAGAGCGATGCCGCGCAGCTGGAGGAGGAGCACGGCGAAACGCTGGCCATGCTCATCGCCTGGGGGAAGGCCGATCTTGCCCTCGCCGACGGGATGAGCACGGCCATCCCCGCCACAGGTGGCAGCGCCCTCAACAGCCTGCGCAGCGAGTTGCGCAGCATGACTCAACGGCTGACGGAACTGCACGTCGCCCTCGGCCCACTACTAGAGGAGCATGCCAGCGCCTACAAGAAGGCAAGACGGATCAGGTCGGCGTGATGATGGCCATCTCAATGCCTGCCGCTGCCTGTGACGCTGAAGAACAGCACCGCCCCAATGACGACCAGGACTCCGCCCGCCAGCGTTAGCCAGCGGGATCGCTCCAGGTCGGCACGCACGAGCCAGGCATGCCCCAGAGCCAGCACCCACCGGACGTAGGTGCCCACGATCTCCCCGTTTTCTGTGGCCCGACGGAGGTTGGCCTGGAGCCTGTCAAGCCGCGCGAGATCCTTCTCCCGCGCCGCCTGACGCGCTAGTTCGGCTGCGAGTTGCCGGAGCTTGTCCAGCCGATCGAAGAGACCATCTACCGTTGTCGCCGCCACGCCCATGAATTCGGCAGGCTCCGCGTTGATTTGATCTCGCAGGTTTACCAGCACGGGGATCGCCGCATCGTGTCGGGTGTCGTCAGCCGCGGCACCAGTACCTGACTAGTGAACCCAGATCGCCACCCCGACTCCGGCGAGCGCGATGACGAGCCCGAGACCGGCCACCACCGCATGGACGATCCCGTGTACCTGGCCGCGACAAGCGGGCCGCCGAATGCCGTGACAACAAAGCGAGGTAACAGCGACGCGGCCCGGCAATCGTCGCCGGGGCTGTGGCTGTGGGTTGGTGGGTATAGTCAGTGACAAACCAAGTGACAATGACCCCAGGCAACGCCAGACGGAGTGCGACGCGATCGGACACCGATATCCGTCTGGCCTGTGGTAACCTGTGGGGTTCGGAAATGCGATTCGGATGGTGAGCTGCGTTTCCGCAGCGGCGTGGGGACGGTAAAAGCGGCGACGTGGTACTCGTGGGTGAGTCCGCCGAGGACCTGCTTCCGGCGGATCCGGTGCTCTGCGAGGTTGACCGGTTCGGGTGGCCGGGTGCCGGCTTGAGCCGGGGTGAGCTGGCCGAGGCCACGGTGCGGCCGGGCGGTGTTGTAGTGCTCCAGGTACTCGGTCAGCACCTGGCGGAGACGGTCCTCATTGATGATCAGCAGCCGGTCGAGAAGCTCACGGCGCAGGGTGCCGATGATCCTTTCGCAGATCGCGTTCGCTCTGGGCGCCTGCGGCGGGCTGAGGAGAATCCTGATGCCTTCCGCGGTGAACACGGCGTCGAAGGAGCCGGTGAACTGGCCCGC
>Ga0182030_10006200_pt1 | contig 25268 bp, 14 predicted proteins | sample 812S3MmetaG_FD_121299 | JGI IMG/M metagenome (GOLD analysis project Ga0182030, IMG submission 121299) | Permafrost microbial communities from Stordalen Mire, Sweden - 812S3M metaG (Illumina Assembly) | ecosystem: Environmental > Terrestrial > Soil > Wetlands > Permafrost | place: Sweden...
GGGGTTAGGGAGGTTATGGGGGGGGTTAGGGTGGCGGGGGATATGGACGCGGATGGGGGGGGTGGGGATATGGGTTTCGCTTCGGGTTAGGCTGGGGGCCTTGGGCTTACTGGCCTTATGCCTATTACGGTGGGTGGGGATATCCCTACTATTCGTCCTATCCTTACTCCTCGTACTATCCCGACTACTCGTCCAACCCGTGCTATCCCTATGGTCCGTACGATTGTCGCATCTCTGGGTACGGCCCAACTGCCTATGCGCCCGACCCCGCTGCGGCTGGGCCCAATGCGGCGACGTATTCCCAAAGGAGCATTTCACCTTCACCATATTCCCAACAGAGCGCTTCACCGGTAACGCGTACCGCGTATCTGGGCGATGGGCAATGGCATCACTTCGGCGCTCAGCCCGCTCCGGCAATACGCGCCACCTCGCCTCAGGCCGTGCCACATCCACAGGCCAGCGAGCCGGTTCGCACTTACAACGTTTCCCTGACGGAAGGCCGGTGATGGCGCTGGTCTTGAGAGCAAGCTGAAGGTAACAGGCAGCCGGCATTTCCCTGCGATCATCAAGAGACGGCAAAAGGGCTCAGTTGCGAATTGCGACCAGCCCTTTTTGCTTTTCATGCTCGGCCGGCAAGAAGGGCGGGGCTTCGCAGGCTGCGGAAAACCCCTCACCGCGGACAACCACCCCGGCGCTCACGGCGCCACCCCTCCTCAGATGAGGAGGGGTGGCGCGCCAAGCGCCGGGGTGGTGCTGACAAGCAGATTAAGGGGTGGCGTTGATAATGACAGCGCCAAAGGGGTTTTCCACTACCTCTTCAGCCCCGTCCTCCCAAACCCGTGATAAGGAATCCGCGCTACTCCTTTGGGCTGCGGGATTTTTCCAGGGGGATGCGAATCAACACGTGGGCGATGATGGCGAATGCGGCCAGCGAAATCCAACCACCCCAGCGCTCGACAAAGGAGAAAACATCCTGACCGGTGAAGACGTGGGTAATGGACTTGACGCCGGTGAGGAAGAGCGTGGCCAGCAGAATGCCGGTGATGGCTTCACCGGCGATGAAGCCCGAGGCGAGCAGCGTGCCGCGCTCCTCAAATTTGGCTTTCTCGTCTCCCTCCAACCTGCGGCGCGCCGCCCATTGATCGGCAACCCACTTCATCACGCCGCCCAGGAAGATTGCGCCCGTGGTTTCGAGCGGCAGATACATCCCGACGGCGATCAGCATGGGCGAAGGTGCGCCAATCATCACCAGCGACACGCCGAACAAGCAACCGATAATCAGCAACCCCCAGGCCATCTGTCCGCCCACGATGCCTTGGGCGAGTTGCGCCATCAGTCCGGCTTGCGGCGCGGGCAGTTCACGCCCGCCGATGCCGCCGCTCGATAGATTCGCTTCGTGCAGCGCGATGATGGGCAACAGCAGGAAGAATGACACCGCGATGACGCTCAGGATTTCCACCACCTCCATTTTCCAGGGTGTGCCGCCCAGCAGATATCCGGCCTTCAGGTCTTGGATGAGGCTGCCGGAAACGCAGCATGCGCAGCAAACCACCGATGCCACGCCCAGCACCGCGGCGACGCCACCCAGACCCTTTACCCCGATGACCACCATCATGAGGGCCGCGATCACCAGGGCTGCGAGCGTGAGCCCGGAGACCGGCTGGTTCGACGAACCCACCAATCCCACCAGGTAGCCACCCACAGCGGAGAGGAAGAATCCGGTGACCGTCATGACCACCGCCGCCACCAGCGCCGCACCCCAACTGTGGGCAAAATAGTAGTAGATGATGGTGATGGGCACCACCAGGGCGGCGGTGGAGACGATGATCCACTTGATGGGGATGTCGATGTCGAGCCGCGTGCGCGCCGCGCCGCCCTCGGTGGTTGCCTCCGCCGCCTGAAACGCACCTTTGATGGACCGCAGGATCGACTCACGCATGCTATAGAGCGTGTACACCGCGCCCACCAGCATCGCTCCTACCGCGATGGGCCGCACCACGTTGTACCAAACCGTGTAGCTCACCAGGTCCCACGGCGCAAGGCCGCCCGCCGTCGTTGTACCCACGCGGTGAGGAAGTTCCGGGTCAATAAACAGCACCAGGGGGATCAGCACCAGCCAGGCGATGACTCCGCCGGAAAAGTTGATGGCCGCAAGGCGCGGGCCGATGATGTAGCCAATCCCGATCAGCGCCGGCGATGCGGAGGGTGTGGCAAAAGCGACGCCCCCGGCATAATCGACCTTGCCGAGCAGCTCCTTTTGGTAGCCGAAGTATTGCACCACCGACTTGGGAAAAGCCCAGAAGAAGCTCACGGAATCCTGGAAAACCTGGAAGCCCTTTTCATCTTTGAGCAATTGCAGAAAAGCGCCGAGCCCCATCGCTCCAAAGATGTACTTGGGGGCGTCGGTATTGCTCTGTTGGCCGGCTTTGACGATTTCGGCGCTGGCGGTGCTTTCCGGAAAGGGCAAATCCGACTCCACGCATAGCGGCCGGCGCAGGATGATGATGAAGAAAACCCCCAGCAGCCCGCCCGCCAGGAGAATCAGCGTGCCGGTCCAAAAGTGGCTGCGAAGGTCGGTCCACAGGCGCTGGCCACCCACGTTCACCATCATGAAAGCGGGAATGGTGAAGATGGCCCCCGCCACCAGCGCTTCACCCACGGAGGCGGCGGTGCGCGTCAGGTTCTGTTCCAACACGCCGCCGCGGAAAAACGGGAGGCGGAAAAGCGCAATGGCAATCACCGCGGCGGGAATAGTGGCCGCCACCGTCTGCCCGGCCTTCATGCCCAGATAGGCATTAGCCGCCCCAAAAATCGCCGCCATGATGATGCCGGCCAGAACGGCTTTGAGGGTGAACTCCCGTTCAGTCGAATCGTGCGGGACAAAGGGTTTGAATTCGGGCAACTGCACCTCCGGGCAATCCAGAGTCACTGCTTCAGTAGCTTTTGGAACTTGTCCGTTGTGAGCTCGATTTCACGCAGGATTTCTCGGATTAGAGGTCATGCAATGTCTCTTCCGGGGTGATTGGGAACGGTTGTCGTCCTGCCGTCGGGATGACGATAAAAGACGTGGCTCCCTTTTTGGCGAACAGCCTGAAAACCAAGGTGGAGAAGCACCCTTTCGATTTGCCGAAACCCGACGATCGGCAGGCGGCTCACACTGCCACCTCAACTTGCTGCAGTCCCACAAACCGCGGGAGGTCCTCCAGCGAGCCCTTATATTCCTCAAGACACAATTCCAGTACCTCTTTAAGGTTCGTCTGGAGCTCATCCAAACTCGCACCCTGTGTGTGCGCGCCGGGAATGCCGGGAATAACTCCCACGTAAAGCTTTGTTTCAGGATCCCACTCGACATAGGCAGAAAAGGTTCTCATGGACATTCCCTCCTGCTTCATTTTGGATTTCTTGAAGGGCCAGCAATCCACGCGGCGAGCGCCCGCCCCTTACCCTTTAAACTTTACACTGCAACCTTTAGTCTTCTACAACCCTTTCCCTATTGCCCGAGCAATTCCAAGAACCTCCCCACCGTCTCGATACCACGGTAGAAATTGGGGATATGGAATTTCTCATTGGGGGCGTGCAGGTTATCGTCGGGGAGGCCGAAGCCCATCATGACGCTTGGCGCCTTCAGGAACTTCTGAAAGGTGCCCACGACGGGGATGGAGCCGCCGGAACGCATATAGACGGTCTTTTTCTTGAAGACCTGTTCCATTGCTTCCGCGCCGGCGGCGATCCAACGGCTGTCGGTGCTCACCACTGAGGCCGGGGCGGAACTCAGAATGCGCACGGCCGTGCGAATGCCCGGGGGCGTAATCTTTTTCACATAGCTCTTGTACAGCCGGATGATTTCTTTCGGATTCATGTCGGGAACCAGCCGCATGCTGATCTTGGCCGTGGAGACGGCGGGGATCACGGTCTTGGCGCCTTCGCCGGTAAAGCCGCCGCGGAAGCCGTGGACTTCCAGCGTCGGCCGCGACCATAAGCGTTCGAGTACGGTGAAGCCTTTTTCCCCCACCAACGCCGTGGTGCCGATTTCTTTCTTCATAAAATTCTTCTCGTTGAAAGGCAGCTTCTTCCAACTTGCCAGCTCCGCCGCCGTGGGCTTCTTTACGCGCTTGTAGAATCCGGGAATAAGAATCTTGCCGTCAGGTCCCTTGAGTTTGTTGATCATTTCGGCCAGAGCTTGCATGGGATTGGGCGCCGCTCCGCCGTACATTCCCGAGTGCAGATCGTGGGCGGCGGCGCGCGCTTCCAGTTCCGTGTAGACCAAACCGCGCAGGCCGGTGTTCAGTGTGGGCAGTCCCGGCGCAAACAGTTCTGTGTCGCACACCAGTGCCGCGTCGGCTTTCAGCTTGTCAGGGTGCGCCTCAATGTATTCGTCAATAAACTCCCCGCCAACTTCCTCTTCCCCCTCCAGCAGGAATTTGACGTTGATGGGCAGCTTGTCTTCCGTTTTGAAGAAGCCTTCCACCGCTTTCGCCAGTAGATAGACTTGTCCCTTGTCATCCACCGCGCCGCGCGCATAGATATTGTTGTTGCGGATGGTGGGTTCGAAGGGCGGGGAGATCCACTCGTCCAGCGGGTCGGCGGGTTGCACGTCATAGTGGCCGTAAATGAGCAGCGTGGGTTTGCCGGGCGCCTCCAGCCACTCAGCGTAAACCAGGGGATGCTGCCCCTCCTTGCCCTCGATGATCTCCACGCTCTTCATGCCCATCTCGCGGAGTTCGCTCGCCAGGAACTCTGCCGCACGTTGAATGTCAGGCTTGTGCTCCGGCAGGGTGCTGATGCTGGGAATTCTCAAAAGCTGGAGAAGTCCCTCCAAGTGGCGTTCCTTGTTCGCCTCGTAGTAGTCGAAAAGTGCTGTGCTCATAGTCCTCCTCTTGTCTCCCAAAGTTCCCTTCCCCGGGTTGCATCCGGGGGAGTGACGGCCGCTCGCGGCGGCGCGCGTTCCTGTGAAGCGCCAGTCTACACTTGACTTTGTAAGCCGTCAATTTGAGGGGGAAGAATTGAGGGGGAAGAATCGGCTCATCGGCTCATCGGCTCATCGGGTAATCCGGTGATCGGGTGATTGAGGGATTTCAGGCGCCGCCCCACCAGGCGCATTGTCATCACGGGCGGCGGCGAAGGATCTTGCTTTGTGCGCGTTTCCGCTGCCGGACCTCGGCTGTTTCTCGTCCCTCGCCACTTGTCACCGCTCTGAATCATCGGATGTTTTGCGATTTTCGAAGTCGGCAAATTGATTCATCCTCTCGCCTGAAACTGCCGATAGCCGAAGCGGGAAGGTGTATCACGCCGGGGTTTGCCGTCGCCCCTGCCGCATTTCCGCCCTCTGGCTTTGCCTTTTTCTAGTCATTCGTCACTTATCACTGGTCGCTTCTCCAACGATTGATCCACTGCATCATCGGTTCGGCCCCACCGTGCGCCGCACCGATGTGAACCCGGCGCGCCATTAGCGCATGAAAGCTCCCCGCCTCGGTTGAGGAGGGGGTAAGGGGGGGGCGAGGAATAAGGGGCTCGCCTTTAGCTCGATCAACCACCCCCTGTCCGCCCCCATATGTGTGCGGGAAGGCACCCCGCCACCGGCCGCCTATGAGCAAAGCATGTGTGCCGCAAACTGCAGAATTCAGGATTGACTCAACCTCCGGTTAGCACCTATCGCCTTTCCTTTCAATGAGTCATCCTGGAAATCCCCTAACCTCCTTATTTTCAAGAACTCATCCAGAGCGATCTATTTGCCCCTTTATTTTCAATAACTCATCCAGACCACTCTTCATTTTTAACATCTTTAGCGCAGAGCTCCTTTCCTGACTTCAACCAGCAACCGTAGCCTATACTTTCGCCAGCAAGGTCTGCGGTTTTTTCCCGAAGGAAGAACCGAGGCCCCCCGAAGAAGGGGCGACCGCGCTTCCCTCCCGGGCTGCTGGGTGGCGGCGTGAATCCGCTCCCGCTCCTCAGATGTGCAGCGGCCACGGGAACGCCTCCCGTTTGTCCGGGCGGCGCCAACCCTCGATTCGGTCATTGTCGAGTTCTTCCTCAGCCTGCGGAACCTCCCGGCGTGCGGGGTGAGGCGCCTGCGGCGGCTGAGAATAGGCTCTTTACGCGGCCTTCTTAACAAGATAAATAGCCTCGACTATAGGATAAGGCTTCTGTTTGCAATTGTCAAGTGACTTGCCGAACGGTTGTGCAAGTGGTCAGATTAAGGCTACAAATATTCTTGGGCTACCCGTAGCAAGCGTAGCGACCTGTTTTTGTAGATCCGCGGATTTCGCGCCCTCCAGCGGTTGCCGGTTCGGGGGACCTTCGGCGTCTTGAGTTTGCCGACCGTTGAGAATCGCCAGGATTTGAAACTATGGGCCGCGCTATGATTTATTGGCATGCGCCGCCCGTTTTGCCCGGTATCGGCCGTATTTTCCATACTCGCCGAACCGTGATAGCATAGGAATATGGCTAAGAATAGCGTTAGATTTACTGCGGTCGAAATCGTGACCAAACCCGCCACTGTCAGGTTTAAGACAAAAGCGGGGGGAACAGTGTCTTTCAAGGCGATCAAGACCTTCAGAAAGAAAGTGGCAGTTCACTCACCTGCCCGAAACAAATGAAACGCATCTATTTAGATAGCAATATTCTGATCGCGCACTACGCGACAGATAAGGCGGAGGAGGCCAAGAAGAAGATGGTTGAAAATGCCTTGGTCGTCTTCGCGGAGCTCAATGATGTTCAGCTTTGGACTTCCATGTGGACGGTAACCGAGATGGTCAATATCTTGGTTTCACAGAAGAGGATGGATCGCGGCGCGGTTGCCGAAATCGAGAGTCAACTTATTAGCGAGAGGCGTCTTGCCAATCTTAAGATATATTTCGCTGAGGTCAGTCCTCAAAAAGACTACGACTTTGCAGAATTCTTCTACCACGTGAGACAAAGTATCCTGAAGTACCACTCCGGGGTCGGAGACGTAATCCACAGCGTCATCATGAAGAATAATGACATCACCCAAATCTTGACGTTTGATGAGAAGGATGACTTCAAGCAGATCCCAGATTTAACTGTGCTCCATCCAAAAGACATCAAAATCGAACGGTAATAATACTCCCTACACCCCAAAAGCAGTAAGCCACTGCCAGCGCCTTTGGGTCCGTGGGCCTATTCCCTAAATTCACGTGGCCGCGCCGCTCTAGTGGTCCGCGGGTTGGCGATGGGGGTGAGTCAAGCAGGCTACGGAAAGGGGACCATCCGACAAGCAATGTTTCCGCTGTCATCGCGGTAAGACGCGCAAACCATTGGGCTCGGGGCGCGCACAGCGTGGAGAAAGAAGCAGTATAAGTGCGTCGCGTGGAGGTTCGCAAAGTGGGTCCGAAACGCCCTCTCGACATCTTCCTCAGCACCGCCTTCCATGGCCGTATCGACGAGCTGTTTCAAAGTTTGCCCTTCCAGTTCCTCACGGGTGCGGCAGTCTAAAATAATAGCGAGGCTTGAATCTGCCGCCATCATTTTGAACGCGGCCAAATCCGGGCTCTCGCGATTCCCCAAAACCGCGCCCACCACCTCGCACCGGCCGTCGGGCGTGAGGGCTTCGGGCAACCCGGCCATCAAGCGGCGCACAACCTCCAACCCATCGGGTCCTCCATCTGCAAACCGGGGATACCGCACACCCGGCGGGACGGGCATAAACGGGGGATTGCAGGAAATCAGGTCAAACCTTCGCCCTGCTACCGGCGCGAGTAGATCGCCGTTGATCAGTTCCACCTTATCCGACAGTCCATTCATGGCAGCGTTCACCCAGAAGAGCTTAGAGGCCAGTGGTTCGATCTCGACGGCGGTTACTCGCGCCGCGGTCCGGGCGCAAACCAACGCCTGCGTGCCCACTCCGGAGCACAGGTCCAGCACACTGCCTTCCGCCCCCGCCACCATGCGACTGAGCTGGATGGAATCATACCCGTAGTAGAACTTTGCGGAGGACGACACCTTTTCACAGAACAGCCACAGTCCCAGGTGAAACACCAGCCGGTAAGCGGGTGCGATCCTGTCCCCAATCCGATTCAGCAGGCCAAGCGCTTCGAGCGTGGAGAGCAGTTCGTCCGGCACGCACGCTTCGAGGTCGCACCGCTTGACGTCCTGTTTCTGGCCGAACAGACGCGCCAGAATCTGGAATCTCGGCGCGACCTGCGGGGACTCTTTCTGCCCGTCGTGGACCAACACTCGGTCCAAACCCGATTCCGTCAGCAGGTTCTTCCACTCGATCAGCGCGTTTTGTTGTTCGCTCGTAAGCATCGTTGACTCAGCGCATGTCTGCCGTTGCTTGGCGGCAACCAACCGAATGCGGGCGGACTTATGCCGCCATGGGGTGAGGCAAACTCGCCGCTACTGAGTCTACCATTACGCTGTGGTCCCCAAGGGGATCGGCTATAGGGTTATCGTCCGACCTGCCGGAGGTACGCCCTGACGAGGCGACGTGAACCCGTATACAAGCTCTAAACGGCCGTTACGGCCGCTCCTTCTTACTCGCGTCCCGCCCGAGTGTCCTGATCGACCGCACGATGTCGCTGGCGTTAGCGCCTGAACCAAGAGCTGCCGAGCCTGCACGGAACAACGAAGGGTGTACACTGGTAAGCATGAGCATCAGGGCCCTAAGTAGCCGCGAAGTGTACCGCAATCCCTGGCTCCGCGTACGCGAAGACCAGGTCGAGCGCAGCAACGGCGTCCACGGCATCTACGGTGTGGTAGACAAGGACGACTGCGCCATCATACTACCCATCCAAGGCGAAACCATCTACCTCATCGAACAGTTCCGCTATACCGTGCAGCAGCGCTGCCTTGAACTGCCCCAGGGTGGATGGGAAACCCCCGGCGTCGATCCCGAGGAACTGGCCCGCGGTGAATTGCGCGAGGAAACGGGCCTGATCGCTGCCAGCATGACTCATCTCGGGGCAATTTGGATCGCTTACGGCTTCGTCCATCAGAAGCAGCATGTTTACCTTGCCACGGGCCTATTGCCCGCCGGCACGGACCCTGACCCGGAAGAGCACGATCTGGTTCTGCGGGCCGTCTCGATTGCCCAGTTCGAGGAGATGATTCTCAACGGAACCATTCGCGACGGCTGCACCCTCGCCGCCTGGGGCCTCTACAAACTCTGGAATGAGCGGAATGCGTTTGCCGAGGGGCCTCAGCGAATTGATGTAGGGAAGTAGAATAGACGGACCACTGCACAGCGCCTTTCGGCGCTCCACAACAGTTTTTTATACTTCTTCCCCTGCCACACCCGCAAGCGTTATTACGTCCTGTCCTGGGCGCTGTCAAAGATTGATGGGGTTGAAAGTAACCCCTCACCCACCGCCTTGCGGTCCCCCCTCTCCCCAAGGGGGCGAGGGCTAAAATCAATTCTTAAAAGCCCTCTCCCAGGGGGGAGAGGGGGGACCGCAAGGCGGTGGGTGAGGGGGCCGCACGTTTTTGTTTGCGGATTTGCCGAGATGTATACACTTAAATTAAAAAGGCTCTAAAGCCCCGCACCCAGCCGCATGAAGTCCCGCCGATGGGTCAGACTCCGCTTTTTAGATCCTGGACGGCGGCGCGTACTTTGGGAATCAGAGCGCCGTAATCCTTGGGGGAAGCCTTCTCGAGGAACTGCTGGTAATAGCGCAGGGCCAGGGGCTTGTTGCCGGCCTTATCAAAGAGTACGCCGAGGTTCAAGAGCGGCTCAACCTGGGAGGGATCGAGGTCCGCGGCTTTCTCAAAATTGCGCTGGGCCGCGTCACTATCCCCACGTTGAATCGCCACGAGGCCGAGACCGTTATATGCCGTGCTGTAATGATCGTTTTGGAGAGTGATGGCCTGGAAGGCCTTTTCCGCCTCATCCACGCGCCCCAACTGCAATAGGGCGGTGCCCAGATTTCGCAAGTTGTCGAGGTTGGTGGGATCGATCTGCCTGGCGTCCGTCATGGCATCGACAGCATGATCCAGTTGGTGAAGACGCAAGTAAAGCTTACCTAACCGTGAATAGATGACATCGGTGAGCAGGTGCAGTTTGATCGCACCCTGGTAAACCTCGACAGCCCGCTCGAACTGGCCGGCGCGCTCATACGCTGCGGCGAGATCGACGCGAGCCCGGGGATTGCCGGGGTCCAGGCGGATCGCCTGCTCCGTGGTCTGGGCGGCGCGCGCGTTGTCGTTTGCATTCAGGAAGTCTTCCGCCCGCTGGATGATCTTCAGAACCGGAATGCGGTCCTTGGGGTCAGCGGCGGCCGAACCGAGCTGGATCTCACGCGACGCACCGCCGTTGACATATCCCAGAGACGCCAGCTCCTGGCGTGTCTGCTCGTCCACAGGGGCAGTCGTAACCGTCTCGGTCTTGGCCTGCTTTCCGGCGATCTCCCAGATCTGCTTTTGGAGCTGGTCGGCTTCCGCCGGGTGATTCGTGATCAGGTTTTGCAGTTCCCCGGGATCGCGTTGCAGGTCATAGATCTCGGGGTGTGGCGCCAGGATAAACTTCCAAGTTTCCGTGCGCATGGCGCGCAATTCCGACCATCCCATGTAGGTCCGCGGATAAAGCGTCTCCCCATAAGAGTAATTCGACCGCACAGGTGTTCCCTGCTTGATCAGGGGCCAAAGGCTGACCCCTTGTGCTTCCGACGACGCGGTCAGGTGCAGGAATTCCATCACTGTGGGGTGCAGGTCAATGGAGCGAACCTGGTCGGCTATAACTTTGCCGCGCGGAACGTCCGGGCCGGCCACAAGCAGTGGGACATGCAGCGTGGCATCGTAAAGGAAGATGCCGTGCGTCGCTTCGCCGTGCTCGCCCAGGCTCTCGCCGTGATCTCCTACCACGATGACCAGCGTGCGTGAGGTGAGCGCCAGGTGATCGAGGCCATCCAGCAGACGCCCCACCTGCTCGTCCATGTAGGCAATCTCGCCGTCGTAAAGGTTCCTCGCATACTCATGCCTGTAAGGTTCGGGAGGGTCATAGGGCGCATGGGGATCGTAGTAGTGCGCCCAGAGGAAGAACTTCCTCTGGGCATTCTGCTTCAGCCAGTCGAGCGCATGGTCGGTGACCACGCCGGCGCGCCGCTCCGCAAAAATTCCGGGAAGTTTTCCCTCCTCCGTTTGGGGTCCCATGTCATCGTCGTAGGTGTCAAAGCCATGGGCAAGGCCGAAATGCCGTGCTACCGCGCGCGAGCCCACAACGGCAGCCGTTTGGAACCCCGCCGCCTGGGTGAGCGAGGCAATGGTGGGATGCGACTTGTCGAGAACGAAGCCGCCCATGTCGCGCAGGCCGTGAACCGTGGGATATGCCCCCGTCATGATGCAGGCGTGGGAAGGAAGGGTTAGGGGCACTTGCGCCGTGGCGTGCGTGAACAGAACGCCACGCGCGGCCAGCGCATCCAGGTTCGGCGTCTTGGCATGCCCCGGAGCGTAGCAGCTCAGGTGGTCGGCGCGGGTGGTATCAACCGTGATGAGCAAGACGTTCGCGTCGCGCGGGGCAACTCCAGCTCGCTCCGGCTCGTGGTGGCGACAAGCGCAGAGGGATAGAAGCAGCGCCGTCGCTGCCGCAACCGACAGGGTTCTCATAGAGATTCGACACAGCAACCCCTTCTCCTTAGCCTCCGTATGATCGTGGATAATCTTACACTGAACCACGCAGCCGCGCTTAAGTAGCTCCTCGCTGGGGGGCACTTCGTGGTAGCGGCGGTCATCGACCGCCGCTACCATGCGCGTCCGCGCGGGGCCGTTCTGAGGGCTGGAAAGAAACGGCCCGCCGCAGGGCGGGCCGTTTGGAGAAAGTTCAATAATCAATTATCAGAAGGTCAGGTGCCCGCCGATCTGGATGAGCCGCGGTCCATTCATGGGGCCCGTAATCATCCCAAATTGGCCGTCGTTGACCCCCGTATCAGGATCCCCGCGGCCGACGCGGTTGAGGGCATTTTGGAAGTCCCCGCGGACTTGGAGTTTCACCCGTTCGGTGATTGGGATGTTTTTGAGGAGACCAAAGTCCTCCTCCTGGTGAGCGGGTCCCCGGACGTTCGGAAGCTCGCGGGGCGCCGTTCCGACCCTCAGCGGGAAGGAGTTATTGGGAGACAAGGGTGGGTCGGCAAACGCGTTGGGATTCAGGTCCGGTGTGTAATTAATAGCGTCCAGTCCGTGTAGTGGAACGGTCTGTTTTACTCCGGCAATGACGTCTGGCCGAACGTAGGGAGTGATGATGGTACTAGCATCATTATCCGAGAGTGACAGTGGATCCCCGGAGCCATACCGTTGGCTTGCGGTAACCTGCCAGCCGCCGACGAACCGGTCGACCAAATGGCTCGAACCGAGCCACCTCTGGCCGCGCCCCAAGGGTAGCGAATAAATCCAGGTCAGCTTCACAACCTGGGGGTAGTCGAAGGAGGCAAGGGATCTCTCCAACTTGCGGTTATAGAAATCCTGGATATAGGTATTGTTGTACATGACGGAGTCGCTGTCGGTGATGTCTTTGGAGAGAGTGTAGGCAGCGATGAACGTAAGGCCGTGCGTCGAGTTCTTGCGCGCCTGGACCTGGAGAGAGTGATAGATCGACATGCCCATTTGGGGTTGGTCATTGTAGAGCCCGCTGTATTGGGGGAAGGGCGCCAGGCCCGCGGCGATCGAAGCCGTGTAGTTATCGTTTTCAAAAGTGGGATAGGGCAAGTGCGTGATGCCGTATTGCGCCAGGGTGGCCGCCGTGGCGGGGTTGCTCAAATCCCCTTGAAAGTCGTCCGTAAGCAAATCACCCAAGCCCATATACTTTGAGTTTGCCTGGTTCCAGTCGCCACCGAAGCTCTTGTTGAACAGGCGAGTCCCCTTCGACCCGATGTAATTTGCCTCCAGGAGGACCTTCTTCGGGAGTTCGTATTGCAACCCGGCGCTCCAGTTCTGGACCATGGGCATGTCAAGAGAGTGGCCCGGAAAGAAGTCAGGTTCCTGGCCGTTCATGGACGTGGGGTCCCGGTTCGGCAATGGCTCCGTCGGAGGCGCAAGGCCCAGGGGCCCCGGCGCCGCACCGCCTGCGAGCTTCGAGAGGTAGAGTAACGGGTTCACTGTAGCCAGTTCGCCGGAGGCACGGAACCGGGTATAACTCTGGTTGTAGCCGATTAAAGTCTCGGGACCCCAACCGTTCTGGGAGGGAGGCTGATAGGAGATCCCGTAGCCGCCACGGAAGACCGTCTTCGAGTTGATCTGGTAGGCCAACCCGAATCGCGGCGCCAAGTCCCCAAAGTAATGATCCTGGAAGGAGTTGCGATGGAGACAGGTGGAGCAACTGCCCAGCCAGACGATCGCGCCGGGAAGGGTCGCGCCGCTGGGCATCGTGTCCGTAGCCGTGGGGCTGAATTCGGACATCCGGTCGTAGGCTTCAGACTTGGGCAAGGGGATTTCCCAACGCACGCCGAGGCTGAGCGTGAGCCTCGAGGTGGCGCGCCAGTCGTCCTGAGCAAAGAAGGCCCATATTCCGGAGCGATAGCCCGGCTCCGTGGTGAATTCCTGGGAACTTCCGCCGTTCGCGGCGCCCATAAGCCAGCTTGCGAAGGCGTTCCCGGTGTTCGACTGGAAACCGGGGAGTTCGGTTTGAATGCTGCTGAAGCTGAAGGAGCTCCCGCTGGGCTCAAAGGTGTCGTAACGATAGCGGAGGAATTGCCCTCCGAACTTCAGGCTGTGTTTGCCGTGCGTGGTGGAGTAGACGTCCTGGTAAGAATAACTCTCCGTAGGATCACGGCTTGGGCACCCAATCCCGAACTGGGTTAGGAACGGAATCGCGTCTTTGTTCGACAGCTTCTGCACCGGGAAGCAAGTGGTGGAAATCCCCGGGATGGCCATGGCCGCCGCATACGTGGCATCGGGAGATTGGCCGTTGCCGTTGCCAAATCGGTTGTAACCTAGTGACAATGTATTCACCGAGTGGTCGTTCACCGTCACGGTATACAGGATGCGCATTTGCGGACCACCCACTCTCTGCACCTTGTCGACGGTGAGGGGGTAATTGGGGAAGGGGAACCAGGAGTTCGACTGCGGGTTGTTGCGAAACGTGCGGTGCCGCATCGCATAAGTAAGGGAGCCGGACAGTTTCTGCTTCGTGCTGATTTCTTCATCGATCTTAGTCGTTTCGGCGTTACGATCGAGAAGCGGGCAGCAAGTGGCGCCGACATAAGCCAGATTCCTGAACAGGGTATTGTATTGCGCTCCAGGGAAGTGGCTTAACAGGGTCGCGGTCGCGGTACTGAATTCTCCCGCCGGGATTTGGTTGCTGGGGAAGGGATCGCGGATGACCGCGTCCGCCCCAGTGTTGTTGACCAGTCCTGTTACCGTATCGGTGGCGCCAGCCGGGACGTCCCGGGTCGTGGTGGGATCGTAAATAGCCCATTCGTTAACCGGCCGCCCCAAGGCATCGGTCCCGACTACGGTCGGCGAGGAGTTGGCGTTCAGCACCCCCGGCGTGCTACTGCCATTGGCCACGGGGTTGCTGGCATAGAGGAAGTCGTTAAAATCCCCCTTCAGCATGTTCGCGGTCGGCACTGAGGTAAGGCCGCCTACGGCTAATATAGCCTTGCGGTCACCCTCGTAATTGAAGAAGAAGAAGGTCTTATTCTTGCGAATGGGACCGCCGAGGGAGGCGGCGAAATTGTTTTCCTTCTCGTTGGTCTTCGCTCCGCCCACGGCGTTGTTCTCCCAACCGTTGGCATCCCACATGGGATTGTTGTTGAACTCATCCGCATTCCCGTGGAATTGATTGGTGCCCGATTTGATGGTGAAGTTTTCAATGCCACCACCCGTAGTTCCGTACTCGGCCGAGTAGTTGGCCTCCTGAACCTTGAACTCGCCCACGGCGTCCGTGCCGGGGGTTTGCTCGCCCAGGTCGGAACCCCAGTCGTAACGGCCGATGCTGACGCCGTCGATCAGGATGGAGTTGCTGGAGTCCTGGCCACCGCTGATGGAAGCGAAGGGGGCCCAGTCGGGGGTAGTTCCCGGCAAGACGTTCCAGACGAAGGTGTCAATCTGCCTCCCACCATCACTAATGAAAACGGGAAGGGTTTGAAATTCCTCCGCGGTAACCGAGCCCCCCACTTCCGCCGTGGAAGGAGTCAGGAGCGGCGCCTCCGTGGTCACGGTGATCGATTGGGTTTCAGCACCCACTTGCAGGGTGAGGTCAATCGTCACCACCTGGGCCACCGAAACCACAACGTTCTTGGCCACCGACTCCTTAAACCCCTTCTCCCGGGCTTGTACCTGATAGTTTCCAGGGGGGACAGGAACGCGGTAGTAACCGGCGCTCGATGCTTTGACCACATACTTGGCGCCTGAATCGGTGCCCGTAATGGTGATTTCAGCTTGTGGTATGACTGCCCCCGAAGGATCAAGAATCGATCCGGTCACGGCACCCAATTGATTTTGGGCGCAAATCCATTTGGGTAGGGTTATGAGCGCTAAACATAGCGCAATGATTCGTAAAGATTTATGCATAGAACTACCTCCATAGTTCTCAGCTTTCCCAATCGACGCCTGGAAACGGAAGTGCGCAAACTACCTCGTTGCGCAGAAAACGTAAGTGCGCACACCACTCGGGTGCGCAGAAGCGCAAAAAAAGGAGCATTTGGCTTGCCAACTTTCAAATTCATGCTTCGTAATTTCCTATTAAAACAAGTTACCTTTCGTATTCTTTCGCAGGTGGACACGCGGCGATATTGTCGCATCGGAGGGGAGGACTCCAGGTTATTGGCGCGACTACCGCAGTTAAATGTTAGGCCGGTCTTGCATTTAGTGAGATGTGCCCTTGTAAATACTCAATCTGCGTGAAGCCAATACCGAAGGTTCGTATGTGGGTTTTCTAACAGATTATCATCAATGGCCCGGATCAAAAGTCATTTCCATGCATCTCGGGAACAATCATTTCGCAACACAATGAAACGATGCGGACACAACGTGGCAATGCATACACGACATTTTGTCGTTAATTCATTAATCTATGCTTATCTGCCACGCGGGCTCGAATCGACAAAGGATGGCCGCCACGCGGAATGGCTTTTGACTGTGCAGATTTACGCGGCGATCCGCAGATCACTAGCTTTTCCGGTGGAATTACGCAACCCACCCGAGCCGTTTGGGGGTCAATTTGATTTTGTAGCGGCGAGTTTACCTCGCCAATTGGCGGCCAAACAAGTTGCGGTAAAACTTGCAAGTGCGGGCATTCTGAGAACAGGCTCAGGGCAATTCCCCTTCCGATTCAGGAGGGGAGGCGCGCCGAGCGCCGGGGTGGTTATCTTACAAAGCCCAAAACCTAAAGTCGCAATCAGCACCACCCCTACCGCCTCCTCAACTGAGGAGGGGAGCATATCTATAGCTGCCCCCTCACCCACCCTTCACCGCTTCGAAACCAAATCGCCAAAAGCCGGCAGCAGCCGGTATTTGTTCTCCCAGGTCGTGTACATGATGCCAACGGCGCCGTGGGTGCGGTCGAGGGACTCGATCCACCCTTTCGGGTTCTCGAGGTCGTCGGCATCATAATAGCCCGCCCCCAGGGTCCGGTATCCGAGCTTGGAGAAGAAGTCGAGACTCAGGTCGCGTTTTTCGTAATACCAGCAGCCGATCACCAGGTCTTTAGGAATGTAATTCCACGTGCCGCGGAAGCTCCCGTCGATCAAGTAGTATTTCTCGAGGGCGTTGTGATTGGGATCGAACATGTCTGACCAGACGTAAATCTCCGCCTGGGGGTTTGCCGCGCGAATCATCTTGTATTGCCGGGTTACACAATCACCGAGGATTTGGGCCATGGAAAGATGTCGCCCCTTGCAGGTTTCGCAGAAGCCGCCCACGCGCACTTCATCCATGCTGAGGAAGTACTTCCTGGGCGCGAGATACTTTTCGATCAGCGGAATCTGGCGCTGCCAGACTTCGTACACGGCGGGCTCCGACATATCGATCGCGGTCTGATCGCGGTAGATCGTAGTGCCGTGGTAGTAATCAACCCGCAAGCGGTCGCCCGCATGGATGCGGCTGCCGGGCAGAAGCGCAATCGCCGGGCCTTCGTGGTCCCACCTGAAATTAAGCTGCGGGTCGGAAATGGCGGCAAAATCCCGGCCCTCCTGATAAACCGTGCCCGTCTTCTCATTGCGAACCGTCACCGGCGTCCCCGGGCGGCGCAGAACGTTGGTAAGACCCACTTCCTCGATGGCGACGTCATCGACCCAAACCTTGCCGGCCTTCCCGTCTGAAACGCCGACGCGAAACTCAACGTGGTCCGCGTACCAACTGTTGAAACCCCAGATCACTTCGTGCCAGTCGCTGGTCTCCGGCAAGGGCGGTTCCATATAGGAAAGGTCACGCCCATCGGGGGCGACGGCGAGCAGATGGATCGCCATTCGCGGCCCTGCGCCTTCGGTCTTCACCCAGGCCCGCAAGCGATAACAGCGGTAAGGATGCACACTCAAGGGTTGTGCGAGATAGACCCCACCTTCAGGGTCGCTGAATTCCTCGAAGCGCACGGAGGCTTTGCCGGAGTGGGAAACAGTGGTATCGACCGTGGCCCGCGCCCCATGCGCCTTGAAGCCCGCCGGCAAGTTGCCCGCTTGCTCCTCAAACCCGCCATTCGCGATTTTCACCGAGGGGTCCGCAAGGAGGTTTGCTTCATGCTCTTTCACCACGAACAGCGATCCGCGGACCGGTTGACCTGCGGCCAGGTTCTTGTCATGCGCCAAGACACCGCCACCATAGCCGACGCCAAAACCGGTGGGAATAATTTCGACCCCAAGGCGGTCGCAGGTCTGCTTCAGGCGTGCGATGCGGGCAAGGGACGAAGCAGATTTCAAGTCCATCGCGTCGAAGCCCGCCGACAGAAGTATGCCGTTGATGCCGTGCTCACTCGCCGTGCGCGCAATACCTTCTACGCGCGCCAGATCCTGGTCACCGTCCAGTTCCGTTGAAACGTAAACCCAGCGGTCACGATACGCCTGCGATTGGCCCAGCACCACCGCCGTCAAGACCACCAAGCAACCTAAAATGATAATAAAAGTCCATTTCATATTTCCTCCTTAGCCGTAATGCTGACCACTTAAGCTGACCGTTCTCAATATTGAACCCCCTCACCCCTAAGGGGTAGAGGGAAGAAGAATTCCCAGTTTTGGTTATGAACTTATTTCCCTCGCCCCTCGGGGGGAGAGGGGGGACCGCAAGGCGGAGGGGGCCCCACGGTTTGCAAGTAGTGGGGGTGAGGGGGTCACTCGGAAGCCGGGGCCTGCAATCGTCTCATCAATCCCTTCCCATGCACACGTTTCACTTCACCGGACCTCGATCGGCGCAAGGTCATACCAGCCATCGGGTTCAAGGCCCTCGATGGCCAGCTTGATGGCGGGCTTCCCCGTTCGCGGGTCGAGCAGCGCCAAACGCAGGCGGTAGCTTCCCGGCTTCAAGCTTTCGGGAATGTAAACCGTGCCGTCAAATACCGCATCACCGGGCAGCCACTTGCGGACGTCCACGGGCAACTTGACTTCCATGCTATCGCTGCCGGACCGCAGCTCCAGGGCCAGATCGTAGGGACGGTAAACCGGCGCCACTCCGGCGTTCAGCCACCACATGTGAACCGGTTGCATGGTTCCAGGCCGGAAAAATTGCGGATACTCCAGCCGTCGCAGGATGAATCGGTAGCCCATCTTCTTCTGAAATTCGTCGAATGGTTTTTTCCACTCCGCCGGAATCGCCGACGATTTGATATTTACCGACGACACATGCCAGCGCAGCGCCTGGGCGATGATGTAATTGACATCCCACCCCTGTTGCATCCAGTGGCCCGGCACCCAGCAGGTCTCGAGTGACACCGGGCTGCGTTGCCACACGTCCTGGATCCCCGCCCGAACGATCTGCTCCGGATAAAGATCCAGCATGTGGCACCAATGCGCCCCGGTCATCCCGCGCATATCGCCCCAGCAATCCAGCCGCCAGCCCGCACCTTGCCCTGTTCCATATGCCAGGGCTTTTTCCTGGTCGAAATTCATCAGCAACGGTGTGCGCTTGAACGCTTCCAGCCAAATATCCGCCAGCTTCTTCTGCACCTCAAACGCCGGCATGTACGGGCTCCAACCCTCACCCCAGTAACCGACCGAGGAGATATCGACACTGTCCAAATCCGGATGCCCGTCGTAGCGCTCGCCTGCCGCCGCCACCACGGCTCCCCAATACTTCAGGTATAACGGGTCGGCAAAGTCCGGCTGCCAGATCTCTCCGTCCTTGTCCGTCGCCTGGTTCGCGCGCCTCGCTCCCGACTTTTGGTACCACCCCGGCAGCGGATGCTTCTGGTCATAGGGCATCAGCCGAATCGCCAGCGCTTGATGATGCGCGTGCGCCTGGCGCAAGGCCTCATCGAGAATTCCCCAGTGCACGTTCCCCTGCTCCGGTTCCAGGGTTTCCCAGAACCAGCGACTATAGGAAATCGAGGACGCAGGAAAATCCACCGCTCCGGCTGCCGGCGCCGGCTTTTCGACGGGCCCCTCTTCCGACCACCCGAGGCCGGGGTTAATCGCATCCCCGTTAAAGCGCTGGAAAGTTTCGATTCCCATGCCCGGATTCAGCAACACATCGTCGATCTGCTTTGGGCGGAGAACAGTGGTTTCCGTCTGCGCGACTGCGTTCCCTGCACATGCCAGGAAAAGAAAGATAATCAGTATGAGTCTTGATGACACGCTGGTTTCTCACCTTCTCATGAGTTCTCCGCGGCGATCCTGTGGGAGACGAGCCGTCTCGGCCCCAGGGGCTTCGGGTGCCGCTCAACCTTCTATTGACCTCAACCATACGCCGACATGCAAACTTGCGCTCCCCCGGAAGCAACAAGCCCGTGCAATAAGCCTTGAGCTGCTCCTCCCGGTCAGCATGCCCTGCAGCTTGCGCCATGCCGGCGAGATATGCCGCTAGGCGTTTCTATCGTGCGCCTGACGCCATGAAGTTGGCACACATGAAAGGAGCATATCGCTTTCTGTAATACGATAGTATTAGAGAACCTTCATCGCCTCAGGGTCCCATCGAACAATCTTTCCCTGCTCGTAACTCAAATTTGCAAGCAAGGCGGCGCCGGCCGCGCGGAACCCGAACACCGGATCCTCCACCACCGGCCGGCGCGAACGGACAGCTTCGAAAAAGTTATGGAAATGGTCGTAGACATCACTATAGCCGGGAGGGGCAGCGTATCTTTCTTCCTGCGCCCGCGGCTCGCCGGAGGGATGAACCGGTGGGTACTTCTTCTGGAACTCAGCAAGAAACTTCGCCTGCGTGGCATTGGCGAAGGAACTAATGCCGTAGCTCGGCGCCGGTGGACGTGGCAACCGTCTAACCACCACTGCATCCTCGGAAATCTCCAGCGTTCCCTCTGAACCCGTGAACAGAAACCCTTCGGTCTCCGCCGCTCCATACACAAAATTCACGCGCAAATGGAGATTGAAACCTTGCGGGTAATCGAACAGGCCCAGCAGAACGTCAGGTTGGTCGCGACCATCTTTCCAATAGCGCAAACCGCCCATTGCTACCGCGCTCGTGGGGCCGTGTGAACTGGTGATAAAATGCGTGCCACTGAAGAGGTGAACAAAAAGGTCCCCCGCCACGCCATTGCCGTAGGCTTTCCACTTCTGCCACTGAAAGAAGTGTTCGGCGTTGAAGGGCTCTGGGGGAGCCGAGCCGAGAAAACGCAGCCAATTGATTGTCTCCGGCGAGGCATCAGGAGGTATGGTGGAGTCAAAGGCCATTACGGGGTCGTTGGGATTGCGGTCCCACCAGGCATTAATCACGCTGATTTGCCCGATCGCCCCAGCTTCAACCAACTGTTTCGCCTTTTTGTAAATCATCGAGCTCACACGCTGGCTTCCCACCTGGAGGATGCGTTGCGTCTTGCGGGCAGTCTCGATGATTTCCGGCCCATCGCTATAAAGATGGATCATGGGTTTTTCAAGATATACATCCTTGCCCGCATTCATTGCGTCGATCGCCGCCTGCTTGTGCCAGTGGTTCGGTGTGGCGATCACAACGGCGTCTACATCCGAACGCGCCAGGATCTCCCGATAATCGCTCGTCGTAGTGATGCGGTCACCCCAGGTTTCGCAGCAGTGGGTCCGCCTACCGTCGTAGCAATCCGCCGCCGCCACCAGCTTCACTCCTGGCACCTGGAGAGCAACGTGGGTGTCATATTGACCTCGGGTGCCGGCGCCGATGAGGGCCAGTTGAATTTGGTCGTTGGCCGAAATCGCGCGTGCCGGCGGGACCTCCGGCGCTGCCCCTGCGCTCGGGCGCAGCCCCCCTGCCAGCAAGCTTCCCGTCGTTACCGCACTCCCAGTTTTCAGAAAATCTCTGCGGTTCAGTTTCTCGCTCATCGCTTATCCCCCCCAATCTCTCGAATCAATGTCCTATCGAACCCACGCACATACCAGGCATGTTTATTGAGGGCACGCCTTTCGCCATGTCGATGGGTCGTGGACTACTTGCCTTCCAATAATTCCGCGCGCACGTTCTTGAGCACAAAGGCAGCGCGCTCAATCCCAACCTCGCCTGGCATGAACGAATCTTCATTCTCGATACTGAGAATTCCCTGGAAGCCAATATCCATATAAGCCTTCACGACGTCCTTCCAGACTTGCGCGCCGTGGCCATAGCCAACGGTCCGAAACATTACCGACCCCTGCGCGGATTTGGCGAGGTCCTCCGAGAAATTCAGGACCCCCGTCTGGTCGGCAATATGCTTAAAGATTAACGTGTCCTTCATGTGGGCATGAAAAATGGCGCCCTGCTTGCCCAGAAAATGGATAACTTCCACCGGATCACAGCCTTGCCAGAAGAGGTGGCTGAGGTCACAGTTTGCTCCAATCTCCTCCCCTACCGCTTCGCGTAACTTCACCAAGGTATACGGGTTGTAAACCACAAAGCCCGGATGCATTTCGAAAGCGATTTTTTTCACCCCGTGTGCGCGCGCAAACTTCACCGCTTCTCGCCAGTAAGGCAGTACAACCTTTTCCCATTGCCAGGTGATAAGCTCGGCGTAATCAGGAGGCCAGCGATAAGTGACCCAGTTCGGATGCGCCGCAGAGGGAGAATCACCGGGGCAGCCCGAAAAGTTGACAACCACGGGAATTTCCAGCCGCTCCGCCAGGAGTATGGCTTGCCGGAAGTCCTGGTCGTACCTTTTTGCCATTGCCGGGTTCGGATGAATGGGATTTCCCGAACTGTTGAGCGCGCCCACCCTGATATTTCGATCTTCGAATTTCTTCTTCCACGCTTTGGCCTTGGCAGGATCGGCCAATATATCTTCCACGGGAATGTGCTTTGGAAGACCGTATCCACCCGTGGTTATTTCGACTGCCTCAATGCCCTGAGCGCTCATCTTATCCAGCATTTCATCGAGAGTGAGATGATAGTAGACGGTATCAATCAGTCCGATGGGTATTTTCCGCGCTGGTGATGCAGCGTCCGGCGGGGCCGGCACCGGCGCTTTCCCCTCCGCCCCTGTTGCCATGCCGCCCACCACCGGCCCGGCGGCAATAAGGCTGCTGGAATTGACGAGAAATTCCCTGCGACTTACCTGCCCGGAACCGATTTCTGTATCCATGAATAAATGCTCCCCAATAGTGATTGACAGACTGCACATCGCATCCTTCGATAGATGACAAGCCTCTCGCGAATAGAGAATCTATGGGAGGATGACCCCAAAGTCAAAACCCTTTCCCTTTATCGTTGGCAATAAGCCCATGCCGGCAAAGTTCTGTTATCTCTCCCCGCCTTGTCCTCCTGCGATACCGGGATTATCTCAACTCCACTCCGCCGTCCACGAACGCGCGGTGGGTTCGACCAGGATTGCGTTGCCTTCCTGACGAAAGCTCGCCCCAGAAATGCGTGACAGCCGGCCCCGATCTCCAAGTGTTGCTGGAAGCTGAACGGTACCCGGTGCAGGACCCACCGCACGTTCAAACTTCAATCCCCAGCGTCCCCCAAGCGGTTCGAGCTCTAAGTTCAGACGGCCAAAGCGTGTGGGAGAGCCCGCGATGGCATACGGCTCTTCTGCCGCAAGCTGATTGGGGCCAACACCGGCCAGCAGCCGAAGAGCCGGCCCGTCCTCGAGGGCCAGCATGTGGCGGAGATACCGGATGCACTCGGCGCTCGCCCAATTGTGTGGCATATCGCCACTCGGGCGGGAAACCACAGAGTCCTGAAACGACTGTTCCTCGACCCAGGCGTAAAGCGGGCTGGCGTGATTGAGGAACCCATGGAATGACGAATCGGCCCAATCGCCCAATCCCGCCCACAAGTACACTTGGGATACGAACGGCCCGTTATAGGTCCACAGACCTTCATGCGCAATCCAGCCGGCCTCGGCCGGTACGTCCTCCTGCGTGCAGGCTTGCATCAAGGCGATGTGCCCCTGAACGATCGGGTCTTCCTTATCGAAAACCACACCGGGATAGATCGCGTGCGATAGCGCCCACTGGGCGCTTTGAGGCCGAGGCCGATCCCATTCGTCCTTGGCCTCCCACTGCGGGTCTTCTTTCATCAGCATCGGCAAGTAATCGAACCCGGAGGGATGCCGACGCATCTCCTGGTGAGCGGCGGCAAAGAAGGATTGGCGGAGTTCATTGTAGAATTGCCTGCTGGGGGCGAAACCGTCAAGTCCCAGCGCGGCAGCAGCCTGGTTGGCGGCTTTCAACCCGGCCAGCGCCCAGACCGTATTGGTAAATTCGGGGCGAACACCGTCCAGCCCGCCGTCCGCGAACCCACGTGGCAGCAGTCCGTAACGGCCGTTCGCGCCGCCTTCCTTCCGGGCTCTCTCCCGCAGTTCCACCAGGAACTGAAGGGCCTTGTGAAGCTTCGGCTGCATGTCGCGGAAGTTGCTCCAATCCTGGCTAAGTTCCGCCTGGCGCACGAGCGAGAAAGCGGCGATGGCGGTATCCTTCCACATCCAATCGCCGGCGTAAGCGAACACACCACCGTCTTCCCTCTGCCACGCCCAGTTTGCCGCCAGGCTTTCTTTTGCCTGGTCGTCGTAACCCAGGTAACGAGCCGCTTCCAGAATGAAATTGCCGTCCACTATGGCCAAACCATCGTATATTGTTGGCCCGACTTGAAAAACCATTCTCTCCCCTTTCTTGTTGCGCATCCGTTGGATATTACTGGTGCAGGCAACAAGAAAATCGGAGTAAGGCCGCGGCAGACGCCAAGAGACCTCGCCATGGAAAGGTTTCCAGCTCTGCCAATAGGTGCGGGCCGCAGCCAGCAAAGTGTTCGGCTTCTCAAGCCCCGTCTTGATCCTCTCCATGTCCTGTCCTTCTTGAGGAAATCGCAGAAAATAACGAAGGGGACGAGGGCTGGTGGCACTTCCAGGCTTCAGGCGGAGTAGGGTGCCGACCTCCATTTCGTCTTCCGTGGACAATCGCGAATCGGCGGCCAGGAACAAGGCGCCGGATTCACCACCCAGCCGCACCGTGCTTGCCCCCTCCGATGGGCGGATCGCTAGTTCGCGCTTCGCGGTCACTTTGATCAGCAGGCATGCGTGGATCTCCATCCTGCTCTTAGGTCGTACCTCTGCGATTACGTTGTCCACTCTGCCTTCGCTGGGATCATGGGTGGCAAACGTGGTGAGCTCAAGGTAGGCCTCGGCACGCTCGATCCGGGTGTGAATGATCGGGACTCCCGGAGCCTCCAGCCGCTGCTGGTTTCCCGTGTCTGGGCCCATACCCTCCAGGAAAAACTCCACCGCCTCATCGCGAGCCCATCCATTTTGGTTGCCCTTGGGAGAATGCCCATAGCGCAAGCTGCCACGCTCGTCAACCACTCCCTTGTGTGGATCGTCTGGAAAACAGAAAATATGCTGGCATGGCAACGGCGAATAGCGGAAATCAACGAGTGATGCAGGAGCCTGGCCGCAGCAAGCCGCATTGGCAGTAGTTGTAGTTTTACTATCCCTTGCTTCCGAGACACCTGGATCCGCCGCAACTGCGCCCACTGCAGCGGCAACACCGGTAAGAAACTGACGGCGATGAATCATATCCCCCCCGATGAACTTGAAAGATTGCGTTTGGTTCCAGCAGCAATTAATTCGAATATCCATTTAGGCTGAGAATTGTATTTTCATCTCCCGGCCGACGGGCAATATACTCTTGGCCGCCTCCGAGTGCAATGCCCGCCCTTCCGGCCTGTCAAGCCCAATTAGAAATGTCCCCATGCTTACCCGGATAGAAGTGTCCCCTTTTTGAGTCTTAGTTTTCTTGTTCTTGGTCTCTCCTGGTATTTGCCTTTTGTTCTAGTTGTTGCTGGGA
>Ga0182030_10006202_pt1 | contig 25257 bp, 20 predicted proteins | sample 812S3MmetaG_FD_121299 | JGI IMG/M metagenome (GOLD analysis project Ga0182030, IMG submission 121299) | Permafrost microbial communities from Stordalen Mire, Sweden - 812S3M metaG (Illumina Assembly) | ecosystem: Environmental > Terrestrial > Soil > Wetlands > Permafrost | place: Sweden...
ACAACTTCGTATCCGCGCTCAACTGCATCCTGGCACAGCGGCTCGTGCGTACCATCTGCGAACACTGCGCGCACTCGGTCAGCTACTCCGACGAGTTGCTCGTTGCCTCCGCATTGGACCCCGCGGACTGGCGCGGCTTCCCTTTCCGCGAAGGCCAGGGCTGCATGGAGTGCGGCGGCACCGGCTTCCGCGGCCGAACCGCCATTCATGAGCTGCTGGACTTGACCGACCCTATCCGCGAAGTGATTCTTGAAAAGAGGCCTACCTCGGAAGTTCGCAAGCTGGCGCAAAAGGAAGGCATGACCTTCCTGCGCGAATCGGCCATCGACCGCGTGAGGCGCGGTTTTACAACGCTCAAAGAGATCAACAAAGTGACCTTCATCGAGGCGTCGCGATGAGGGGAATCTTGTGAGATACATTCACGTTGCCGTCTTCGTGGTTCTCAGTGCGCTGTCCTGCTACTCACAGGAGTCGGCGCAATTCAAGGCGTGCACCAACAAGGATCAAACCCAAACTGGGCTGGATCGCTGCGCTGACGATGAAGCAACACGAACGGACGCCGATCTAAACCGAACGTATCAGCAACTAAAATTGCTGGCAAAGCAAATACCAGGGGCAATCGAGAAAATCGAGAAGACGGAGCGAGCCTGGATTCAGTATCGTGACGCCTACTTGGAGGCAATGTATCCAGCAGCAGACAAGCAAGCCAACTATGGTTCCATATACCCCATGGATTTCGCGTTGCTTCGCGCCGAGTTGACGCAGGCGCAGACGATGCGATTGAAAGAACTAATCAAGCAGTACGCCGGCGAGGGACAGTGAATTCGATTCTCAACAAGGCCACACTGGCCAAGGCTCGGCTTGGCACCCAGGCGGGCGGCCGTCCGCCGGCGGCCATCGAGATTACCCCGGAGGGCGTGCTGGCGGCGGCGATTCCCTCGCCCGGGCAGCCGGCGGTGTACGCTTTTGAGCCGCTTGCGGCGGGTGCGTTGCTGGCCGGCATTGGCGAACCTAACCTTCGCGACCCGGCAGCTATTGCCGCCGCAATGAAGGCGGCTCTTGACCAGGTTTCTCCGCGCACGCGCTCGGTCACGCTGATCGTTCCCGATACCGTGGTGCGCGTGTTTGTGCTGGACTTCGATTCCCTGCCCGCCAAGCCGGCTGAGGCTTTGCCGGTGCTGCGCTTCCGGCTGCGCAAGATGGTGCCGTTCGATGTGGAGCATGCGGGCGTTAGCTACCAGGTGCTGGTGGATACCAAAAACGAAGTGCGGGTGCTGACCGCGGTGCTGCCGGGGCCGATTCTGGCCGAGTACGAACAGGCGGTGCGCGAGGCTGGCTACGAGCCGGGGGCAGTGCTGCCATCGAGCCTGGCCGCGCTTGAGGCTACGGGCGATATGCAGGCGGTGATCGTGGCCAATCTCAACCCCTGGGCGCTTACCACCACCATCAGCAACGGGCAGGACCTGCTGCTCTATCGCACCATCGATCTGCCGCTTGACTCTGCGCAGCGGCTCAGCGAGGTGCAGCGCGGCGTGGCCGTGGCCGCCGCTTATTATGAGGACAAGCTGGGGGCGCGGCCCGAGCGGCTGCACTTTGCCGGCAGTGTGGAAGACGGCGCGGCGGGCTTTGCCCGCTGGCTCGAGGACCCGGATTTGAACATTGTGGACCTTGCGCCTCGCCCTGAGACCGGCGCGGTGACTTCGCTGGGCACGGCGAGCGTGGCCAGCGTGAACGGCGCTTTAGCGGGGGTCAGATAGCGCCATGAGAGTTACGCTCAATCTCGCCACCCGGCCCTTTGCCGATCTTGGACCCGCCATCAAGCGGCTGCGCATTGCCATGGGCGTGCTGGCGCTGGTTTCCATCCTGCTTGCCGTCGGGCTGCACGCCATTCACCAGAAAGCGGAGGCGGCGCGGGCGCGCGACCACTCGCTGGACGGGCAGATTGCCGGAGTGACCCACGAGCGGCAGGGCTACGAGAGCATGATGCGCCAGCCCGACAACGCCAAGCTGCTGGAGCAGGCAGCACTGCTGAATGGCCTGATCGACGACAAGGCCTTCTCCTGGACGCTGGCCATGGAAGACCTGGAGACGGTGCTGCCGGGGGGCGTGCAGGTGACGGCGCTGGAGCCGCAGCGCTCGAAGGACGGCCGCACCACAACACTGCATCTGCGCGTGGTGGGGCCGCGCGATCGCTCCATTGACCTGGTGAGGAACCTTGAGCACTCGAAGCGGTTTGTGCTGCCTCGGATTGTGGGTGAGACGGCGGAGACCAACGAGCGGCCCGGCCAACAACTGACACCGGTGAGCGCCTCAGACCGCGTCGACTTTGAGATTCTTGCCGACTATACGCCGGCAGTGCCGGGCGAGAGCAGGCCTGCACACAAGACAGGATTGAAGGCCGCCGCGGGGGAAGAGCGCGGTGCTACAGCGCGGCCACTGCCGCTCACGCTGGGGGTGCCTGGCCGGGTACCCTATCCGGGGACAGCGCAGCATACTGGTACAGCGCTGCCGATCAATGGGGTGCCGGTCAATGGCGTACCGATCAATGGGGTGCCGGGAAGCAACGGCGGGGTAAGGCCGTTTGCCAATGACCGGCCGGTGCATGGGATAAGGCGGCCGAACGATCCATCCATGCCGCAAAGCCAGCCCCAGAACCAGCCCCAAAACCAGCCCGGAGGTCCGCAATGAGCAACCAGCCCGCATCTCCGTGGCGCGAACGGCTGTCGTCTCCGCTCACCTGGCACTACGTTGGCTTTGGCATGCTGCTGGCGCTGGCCATCGTGCTTGCAGTTCGGCTGGGCCTGGACTGGGCGGCCACCAACGGGCGCTCCACAGACGCCTTGACCGGCAAGCAGTTCGAGCTGAAGGCAATGGACCTTGAGACAGCTCCACTGCGCGGCCTGGACCAGCGCGTGACGGCTTCGCGCGCGGACATCGACACGTTCTATCAGAAGCGTGTCCCCGCCAACTACTCCACCATTGCGTTTCGCGTGGGCGAGCTGATGGTGAAGTCGGGCGTGCGGCTGTCGCGCGTGCAGTACTCGCAGGGCAAGCCGGGGGCTGACCTGACGGAGATCTCGATGGACGCCGGCATCAGCGGCTCGTATCCGGACATCATGCGCTTCGTGAACAGCCTGGAGCGAGACCAGACGTTCTTCGTGATCCGCAGCATGGCGCTGACCGGGCAGCAGGGCGGACTGGTGAACCTGCGGCTGCGGGTTTCCACGTGGCTGCGGCCGGAAGATGCGGCGGCCAGCGGGCTGCCTTCGACGCCCAAGGCGGGCGAAGAAGACGGCGCGCCCGGCGCGGCTCCCGCGGCGAGCCCTGCGGCGGCCGACAAGGAGGGTGAGTAGCATGGCTATCGCTCTCGGGACTGAAAACAAGAAACAGGTCTACTTGGCCACGGCGCTGATTGCCTTGGTGCTGGGTGTGGGCGGGTATGAGCTTTACGACAACTTTAGCGGGTCGTCCGCGTCACCGCCGGTAACCCCCGTCGCCGCAGCTCGGCCAACAAGCGCAAAGCCGGCGCAAGGAACCCGGTCAGGCTCAGCCGCCCAGGGTACGGACGCGCAAAAGCTGAACAATCCCGGCCTCGACCCTACCGTGCATTTCAGCAAGCTGTCGGCGACCGAGGATGTGGAGTACGAGGGGACAGGGCGGAACATCTTCTCCGGCGATTCGGGCCCGGTCACTCCCATCCCGGTGCCGGTGAAGACGGCGCGGAACGAGGCAGCGGTGACGCCGGGACCACCCGTCGTGGAAGCACCGCATGCCCCGGCCATCGACCTGAAGTACTTCGGCTACACGCAGGCCAGGGACAAGACGCTGGAAGCCTTCTTCACGCACGGCGACGATGTGTTCATGGCCAAGAGTGGGCAGGTGGTGGATCATCGCTACAAGGTGGATACGATTCAGCCAGGAAGCGTACAGGTGACGGACCTGAGCTATAACAACACCCAGACGCTTCCGCTTTCGTCCAACTAGCGGTGTCCGCCCCGCAGATGGTCATTTAGGTTTTGAAAGGGCACGACTTGAGTCGTGCCGAAAATGGCGCGAAACGATCTGGGCTTTAGCCCCTGAGGGACGCTTTCTTGCGGTTGGAATACAACTTGGGCGTCGTCCGAAATGGCCGCTATCTCTGACGGACTACACTTGGGTCGACCAAGATCGACGAATCGGCCAGCCATTCTTAAACGGGGCTGATTTAGGTTTGAGGTTTCCCGCCCATTCGCAAAGAACGCGAAAGGACGGGGCACGGTACATTGGTGGCGCTCCCGGCAATCATTATGAAGGCATTGAACAAAACTCGGCGTCCCTCTGAAGACGGCTACATGCTGGTGGCGGTCATGTTCATGCTGGCGCTGCTGATCATCTCGCTGTCGGTGGCGGCGCCCAAGATAGCGCGCTCCATCCAGCGCGACCGCGAACTGGAGACGATGCACCGCGGCAAGCAGTACGCGCGCGCGGTCAAGCTCTATTACAAGAAGTTCAACGCCTACCCGCCCAACGTGGACGCGCTGGTGAAGACCAACGAGATCCGCTTCCTGCGCAAGAAGTACATTGACCCCATGACGGGCAAGGCGGACTGGAAGCCGATCGCACTGGGCCAGAACAAGGCGCCAACAATGCTGGGATTCTTTGGCGTGCCTCTGGGCGGCGTGGGAGGGGCAGGCGGCTTGTGCGGCAACGCGCTGCCCAGCTCGACAGGCTCCGGGGCGTCAATGATCGGCAGCGGTTCGGGATTCGGCGGCGGGTCCAGCATTGGGAGCGGGTCGGGATTCGGCAGCAACGCGGGAAGCACGGGCAGCACATTTGGGTCCAATCCGACGGCAGGCTGCCCTTCCGGCCCCTCGGCAGGCGGAACCGATGCGAGTTCAGGCACTACTTCCGGCACTGATTCAAGTGCAACCGGCGGAACGGACCCGAACGCGGCAAATGGTGGTACGACTGGGACAAATGGGACTTCCAACGGCACTTCCGCGTTCGGGAACGGGACTTCCGGGACCTCGACTACCGGGCAGACCGGCCAGACGTTTGGCGGCGCGGGCATCATGGGCTTCGAGCCGGCCAGCCCCAAGCCGTCCATCCTGGTCTACAAGAAGAAGACTCACTATAACGAGTGGGAGTTTGTGTACGATCCGCTGGCTGAGCAGATGCTGATGCAGGGCGGCGTGGGCGGCGGGAGCAACGGGCTCACGCCTACGACACCCGGCTCGCCAACTACCCCAGGTGTCGGCCCAACCACCTCACCCACGGTGCCAAGCCAGAATCCGACCACGATTATTCCGCAGCAGTAATGGCATAAAATCTGCCAGCCCCAAAATGCAGCAAAGCCCGCTACTCGATTGAGGAGCGGGCTTTGCCGCGAACTTCAGTCTCGGTTTTCGGGAACAACGACTAAACGCTGAACGAAGAACCGCAGCCGCAGGTGGATTTGACCTGGGGGTTCTCAAACTTGAAGCCGGCGGCTTCGAGGGTCTCGACGTAGTCGACGATGCAGCCGTTGAGGTACATGAGCGAGGTGGCATCGACAAACACCTTCATGTCGTCGAAGCTGAACACCTTGTCCATCATGCCGCTCTGGTTTTCGAAGGCCATCGAGTACTGGAAGCCGGAACAGCCGCCGCCGACCACGCCAATGCGCAGCCCGGCGGGAAGGGGATCCTGGGTGGCCATGATCTCACGCACCTTGGCGATGGCCTGCGGGGTCAAGTGAAGGGGCGCCTTCTTTTCGGTTTCCTGTGCGGGTGAAACGGTTGCTGTGGCCATAGTTTCCTCTCCAAGCGGCGAAATGGGTGCCTGTCACTTAAACTCTATCCGTTTCATGGGCTCGGATACAAGCCCCCATTCGCGCTGACGTTCCATTGGATGCAACGGCAGGGGGCAAAGTCGCAGCTTTCCGGGAGCGCAGGACCGGCCCGGGGCCTGGAGGTTTCCCACTTTTGCGCCGAAAAGCGCGCACGGATGGGGTGCCCGGCCCCTTGCGGTGGGGCAGACGAACCCCTGCAGTGGGGCAGACGGCGCTTGCGCGCCCTGGAAGCTCTGCGGTTTCCCGCCCATTCGCAAAAGACGCGAAAGGACGGGGCACAGAGCGGTTGTGGGCCGGCTACGTCCTGATCTGGCGGATTGATCGAAATGACGCGTTCTAAACTCCTGTTGTTCCGGCCAAAACGAACTGTGACCCCGGTCACTATAACGATGTTGCGCCGGGGCTATGATTGGCAACCGTACGGCCCCTCTACTCACGAGACCGCGATTCCGCTTGCGACCCGCCGGTATCTGGGACCCGAATTCACCTGGAGGTGGAGTATGACAGGATATGTACCGGTAATGTGGATGGTGTGGGGAGTGCTGGTGGTGATTATGCTGGCGCTCAAGATGTACAGCGGGCGGCTCAGCCGCGACGAAGACGACCAGCTTGTCCTGGCATCGTCGTTCGATCACGTCAAGAACGAGCAAGCGGCAATTCTGGCAAGAGTGCAGAAGATTGAGCCGCTGCGCAAGGTGGCACTCTACCTGACGGGAGCCATGACGTTGGTGGTCATCGGTTACTACGCGATGGATGTTCTCAACCAGTTCAAGTAGAAAGCAGCTCAAATATGAGGCCGCTGCTCGCGTCTTGATCTTTCCCCGCCCCAAGGGTTTTTCGCGGCGCCTTGCGGGGGACCTCGCCCTCTTGAAGAGGCGCGGCTTCAAAGGTTGCTGAAAAACTCATTCGGGCGGTAGGCCGGGGATTCATCCCCGGCACAATGCCAATCGAATCGATGCGGGCTTCAGCCCCTGAGGATGCGTCTCGGAATTTGGATCGGAATCACTGCCCATCGACTTCGTGTCTCTCGCCTTGCGTCTCTCCGCAAGGCCGCACCGGCCGAATCGTCAGTGGCGCCGGGGCCGCTATGCCCTCAAAACGGCTGTTGTTGCTGCCAAAACAAACTGTCACCCCTACAACTCCAATCGTCCTAGTGCGGGACTATGATGGTCAACCGTACGGCCCCTCTACTCACGAGACCGCGATTCCGCTGCGCACTCGCTTCACAGCCTCGCCGGTATCTGGGACCTGCAGTCAAGGAGGTGGAGTATGGCAGGATATGCACCCGTGATGTGGGCGGTCTGGTCGGCTCTGGTGGTGGTGGTGCTGGCGCTCAAGCTCTATACCGGCCGCCTGAGCCGCGATGAAGACGATCAGCTGGTTCTGGACTCGGCGTTTGACCGCGTGCGGGACGAGCAGGCGGCGATTGTGGCCAAAGTCAACAAGGTAGAGCCGCTGATGAAGGTCTTTCTGTGGCTGGCGGCGGCGATGACCGTGGTGGTCATTGCTTACTACGTGTCGGATTTCTTCAGCCAGTTCAAGTAAGAGTCGGACTCCGCTTCGGCCGGAATGGATTGCAGGCGCGTCGGGCGCCGGATGCGCCCGCAAGTGGATTCCCTGCGCTCTGGCGATGCGCTCAGAAACCGGCGTGGGCGAGGACGCCCGCGCGACAGCCGGTCTGGTGACAGGCGCAATTGAGCGGGTCGGCGAACCAAACTTCACCTGAACTTAACCTGGAACAACTTAACCTGGAGCGCAGCTACTCCAGCGTTCTATTCCACTTCCTGCTTGGCGCGGTAGCCGTCGCGGGCGATGATGTCGTACTTCAAGGGCTTGTGCTTCTCGTCCTGGATACGGAGCGGCTGGCCTTCGTCGTCGACCAGCTCGACGCGCAGCTTGCGGTAGGTGCCGTCCTGCTTGGTATTGAGCGGCTTGTAGACCAGCTCATACTTCGACCGGATGTTGGCGTTGATCTGGCCGAAGTCGTCGGGCAGCTCGCCGGGGAAGCGCGGAAAGTAGCTGGCGCCGCCGGTCATGCCGGAGAAGGTGCGCATCTCGTTGTCGGCCTGCAGCATGGTTATGCTGTCACCGTTCCTGGCCCGCATCAGCCCGCCGGTGGAGATGGTGTAGATGGTGATGTCCTGCGACTCCTTCACCTTTTTGAGAATCTTGTCGAGCGTGAGCTTCGAGAACGAATCCTTGCCCGAGGCGATCAGGATGATGTATTTGCGCCCCTCGATGCGTTGCAGGCGGTCAAGGCCCTCGTAGAGCGCGTCAAAGACGTTTGTCTCGCTGAAGCCCGGGACACGCAGAGAGTCGATGGCTTGCAGCAGTTGTTGCTTGTCCTGGGTAAAGTCGAGCTGAATTTGATTGCGCATGTCGAAGGTCATCAGCGCCACGTAGTCCTGCGGGCGCAGTTGCTCGGCAAATGAGAAGGCCGCATTGCGCATGTCATGGATAAGCGCATAGCCTGCGTAGGCGTTGCTGAACGCCGGCGGCGCGGCGAACTCGCAGATCATGAGCGCGGTGATGGGTGCCTCCACCCGCTTGAAGCCGTTCACCTTCTGCTCCACGCCATTTTCATAAACGCGGAAGTTGGAGGGCTTTAGGCCGGGTACGAACTGGTGCGTCTTCTCCAGCAGCACGCCTACGTCCACGGTGACTTCAGGCACGTCGATGTGGAGGGAATAGGAGGGCATGCCTTCGGGATTCTTGACCTTCGGCTGGGCCGGCGCGGGAGGCAGCGTGTCCGCCGGGGCTTCCTTCTTTTTGGGCAGGGCGATCACGCCAGGGTCGGCGCCGGGACCGCCGGAGGAGTCAGGGGCGGTTTGGTCAGGCGGGGCCGGCGGGGGCGTGGGGGTGGCCTGGGACCAGGCGAGCGGCGCAGCGCCCAACGCAATCAACATCAGAGGCAGTGCCGCATGCCTGAGCAGGGTCGAAGCAGATTGTCGAGGTGAAACAGCAAGCCGGGCAAGCGAAGATTTGCGGCTTGAGGAAACAAATGGGAGCGGCATGGACATGACGACCTCTGTGCTGAACAGCATACGGGATGACCGTGCGGGAACGACAGCCGGGAGCCCGTTGGCCGCATGGCGAGCAAACCGGAACCAGGCTGTACTCTTATAGACGTGCAAACTCTGTCGAAGGAAATCCGCGCCGGCGTGGCGGGTCTGGTCCCCGGTATAAGTCTGGCGATTCTCAGTCTTGCGTGGGTGGCGCCAGCGCAGGCGCAGGCACCCGTTGCGCCGGCCGGTTCGCAGCCGGCGGAGACGCTTCCCGCTGCATCGACGCCGCCCCCGTCTACGGGCGGCTTCTTCCCTCTCAGCGAGGTGCGCAAGGGGATGATGGCGACGGCCTGGACAGTGTTTGAAGGCGACAAGCCGGAAGCGATGCAGGTGGAGATACTGGGGGTGCTGCGCGGGGCGCGCGGGCCGGGGCAGGACATGATCCTGGCGCGGCTGCGGGGCGCAAAGCCGGAGTACACCGGCGTGGTGGCAGGCATGAGCGGCAGCCCGGTTTACATCGGCAACCGGCTGCTGGGATCGCTCTCCTACCGCATCGGGCAGTTTACCAAGGAACCGATCGCCGGAATCACGCCGATTGCGCAGATGATCGAAGTGCGGGAGCTGCCGGTCGAGGGACTTGGGACTAGGGCCCAGGGACTAGAAAACAGGGATCAGGGATCAGGGGTCAGGGGTCAGGAAACGGCTGAGGGCATGAACTTTCAGGCGATGGAGACGCCGCTGGTGATGAGCGGGTTTCGGCCGGAGGCGATTGCGCTGTGGCAGAAAGAGATGGCGGGCACGGGGCTTGCGACGATCGCGGCAGGAGGCCTTGGTGGGTCGTCCGAGGCCGGGTCGTCCGAAATGGGTCTGGATGAGGAGCCTTCCGCGAAGGCTGCGGCGACCATCCTTCCCGGCTCGGCGGTGAGCGCACAACTGGTGCGCGGGGATCTGGAGATCTCGGCGACCTGCACGGTGACTTACGTGGATCCGAAGCAACTGCTGGCTTGCGGCCATCCCATTCTGCAGGCGGGACCGGTGTCGCTGCCGATGACGACTACCGATGTGGTGGCCACACTGGCCTCGCCGCTGAACGCGTTCAAGATTGTCAACACGGGCGAGATGATCGGCGCGTTCACCGAGGATCGCGACTCGGCCATTCGGGGCGTCTTCGGGATGAAGCCGCGCATGATTCCGATGCACATCGCGCTGCACTCCTCGGGAGCCACGCGCACGCTGAATATGGAGATTCTCGATCTGCCTTCGCTGACGGCGCAGGCTACGCTGGTTTCTCTCTACGAGTCGCTGCTTGAGTCAAACCAAAGCACGGCGGAGATGAGCTACCACCTGACCGGCAGTATTGAGCTGGCGCCAGCTGGCGGCACAAAGGCGGGCGGCCAACCGGCATCCCTCCAGTCTTCTCCAATCGATGAGTGGGCTTCGGCCAGTGACTCCGGCTCGGCTGCTTTGGAGCTTGCATTGCAGGCCGGGCAGAACTTCCAGAAGGTCTACGCCAACGACACCCGGCAGGGGTCAATCCGCGCCATTACGCTGGATGTGGACGAGATTCCGCGGCGCGTGAGCGTGGAGCTGGAGGCGGCGCGGCTGGTCTCCGGCAACCTGGTACACGCCGGGGATACGGTGATGGTGGAGGCGACGCTGCACCCGTGGCGGCAGCCGGCGCGCAATGTGCGCATCCCGGTGAAGCTGCCGGCGCGACTCGGAGAAGGCAGTCTGCGGATTCTTGTTTCGGATGCCGGTACGCTGGACCGCACACTGGACCCTCCGCGCTTTACCGGCAAGCCGGCAAACCTGGAGACCGTGCTTGCCCAGGCGCGCGACAAACACGCTGCCGACCGCATCTACGTGAGCCTGTTGGTGCCGGAGACGCAGGCCGGGGTGAGCGGACAGACCCTTGCCAGCCTGCCGCTTTCCGTAGCCAACGCGATGGAGCCTTCGCGCGCGGCCCAGGACGTGAACCTGAACGGCGAGTCAGCCGCGGTGGCGGCGGACGCTCCGGCCGGCGGGGTACTCAGCGGATTCCAGATACTCAATCTGCACATTGAGGCGGGAGGCAGTTTAGACTAAGTGCAAAGCAGAAATACGTAGGCCCCTATGCGCGGGCCGGCGCAAGTCAGGAAGCTGCCGGCCTGCCTCCCATACCCCTAGAGGAACTCGGAACGGCCATGGCCCTAATTCAAGGACTCGCAGCGCACGCAGCCGGAGCAGAACTGCTCCCCTACCGTTACGACCCCGGCAAACTGGGTCCGCAAGAGGTTGAGATCGCCATCACCCACTGCGGAGTCTGCCACAGCGATCTTCATCTCATCTCGAACGACTGGGGCATCAGCCATTACCCGTTTATTCCGGGGCATGAGATTGTCGGCACGGTGGCAGCGGTGGGCAGCGATGTGAAATCGCTGGAAGTGGGCCGGCGCGTGGGGCTTGGCTGGCAGTCGAACTCGTGTGGCGAATGCGAGTGGTGTACGAGGGGCATGGAGAATCTTTGCACTGCTTCAGAGGGGACATGCGTCCACCGCAACGGCGGCTACGCGGAGCGGGTGCGGGCCAACTTCCGCTTTGTGATTCCCATTCCGGACGCGCTCAAGAGCGAGCACGCCGCCCCGCTGCTGTGCGGAGGCATTACGGTCTATAACCCGTTGCGGACGCATGGAGTCAATCCGTCGTCGCGCGTGGGTGTGATCGGCATAGGCGGACTGGGGCATCTGGCGATTCAGTTTGCGCGCACCTTTGGCGCGGAGGTCACGGCGTTCTCCACCTCGGCCGGCAAGGAAGAGGAAGCAAAGGCGCTGGGCGCGCACAAGTTCGTCAACAGCCGCGAGTCAAAGGCGCTGAAGGAAGTGGCCGGCACACAGGACTTTATCATCAGCACCATCAACGCCGACCAGGACTGGGGCGTGTACATCCAGGCGCTGCGCCCCACCGGGACGCTGTGCTTTGTCGGCGTGCCGCCGTCGCCGGTTTCGGTGCATGCGTTCCCGCTGATCGCGGGCATGCGGTCGATCAGCGGCAATCCGACCGGCAGCCCTTACCGGCTAAAAGAGATGCTGGATGTGGCCGCGCGGCACGGCGTGAAGGCGCAGATTGAGGCCTTCCCCATGGCCAAGGCCAACGAGGCGATCGAAAAAGTGAAAAAGAACAAGGTGCGCTACCGGGCCGTATTGGCCAACTAAGCTCCACTGGACGCACGACTTACAGACTGCATGGGACGAGACGGCCGGGCGCCGGGCTCGTCCCTTTCGCATTTTCGCGCTACTTCTGGGCGAATTCCGGGTTTATGAGAGAGTCCAGAAGCTGTAGGCAATGCCTGCCTCAAAAAGAGCTTCGGCGCTCGCGTATCGAAGATTTTTCCGGGCCCCTTCTCGATCACGGCGCGGTTTTGGAAATACCGGACTCCCCTCCTGCCCGTTCCCCCTCGTAAACATGATTGAGAGCCCGCGCCGGGCGACCTTCGATTCCCTTTCCGGAATCGAGGCTCGCAGCCTTGCGGTCGATGAAGACGACAGCACCGAAGTGAACAGTGCGTCGACAAGGAAAACGAGGATTTGGATTTATGGACAGCACATCGGATGACGACAAAGACCTGCCCAGGTTTGAGTCAGTTTCGCGGCAACAGGTTCCCACAGGCCGCAGCGGCAAGTACAAGAAATTCATACAGGAGTTGCTGAGCGATATCGATCAACTGGAATCGAACCGGGCGTTGAAGATTCCGCTGGCGGCGCTTCCAGACCTGAAGGACTCGGTGCGGGCGGCGCTGAACCGTGCTACGCGGCAAAGAGGCATGGACGTGGCCACGTCCAGCGACGCGGAGTTCTTTTATGTGTGGAGGGTTCAGGCGGAGGGTTGATTGACTCCGCACCTTTCCTGAACCCGCGGGTGCCTTCACGGCTGTATTCTCGCGGTGCGACAATCGGGAGATGAGTTCTCCTGGTTTGACTTCTGTTCGCATCGACAAGTGGCTGTGGGCGGCGCGGTTCTTCAAGACCCGCGCGCTGGCCCAGAAAGCCTGCGAACTGGGCCGCATTCATTCCAATGACATCCAGGCCAAGCCGTCGCGCGAAATTCGCGTGGGCGACATGCTACGGGTGAAGAATGAGGGCGGCGAGTTCCACATCGAGGTGCTGGCGCTGAGCGCGATGCGCGGGCCTGCTGCGGTGGCGCAGGGGCTCTATCGCGAAACCGAGGAGAGCATTGCCGCGCGGCAGAAGGCGGCCGAGGAGCGCAAGGCGATGCAGGAGTTTGCCCCGATCCCGGAGCGCAGGCCGAGCAAGCGGGACCGGCGGCGGATCATTCAGTTTCGGGGTGGGGGATAGAAACGTCCAGAACTCCAAGGGCGAGAACCCGCACTCCGTGATCAGGCGCTCGCTCGACCGCTCCGGAACGCGCCCGAAAACTTATGGGGCTACTTGCCCAGTTGCACCACCGGAGAGAAAAGCGCGTCTATTGGCATAGGAATTGCGCGCAGCGGATCGTTGCGGTGACTCGAGCGTCTGATCGAGCACGCAACCTGAAACCCGCTAACACCTTTGTGCAGCTTCCGCGGAACAACTTTCCGGCGTAGGCTGGGTTCAAGCAAGAGAGCGACTCTACCGCCGCTTCGACTCTGCCACGCCGTGGTCCGCCGGCTCGGGCGCTTGGAATATTCGCGACCCCCTCAACAGGAGGCCAACTTGGAACGACTCAAACAAACGCTCGCCGTTCTGATGAGCCTGAGTCTTGTGGCGCCCTCGGCCTCAGGCTTTGCGCAGGCCCCGGCTTCCTCTGCCGCACGGCCCGCTGCGAAATCTTCGGCCAGAAAGCCCTATCAGTCGGGCGAGTTGCAGGGCGACGAACGCATTCTTCAGGCGCTGAACCGCTTTAGCTTCGGACCGCGGCCGGGCGACCTGGAAGCCGTTCGCGCGCTTGGTCCGGGAAAGGCGGGCCTAGCGGGAAAGACGGGCCTCGACAGATGGTTCGCGCAGCAACTGCATCCGGAGACCATCAATAACGCCGATCTTGAAGCGCGGCTGGCCGAGTTCCCCGCCATGCGCGACAGTACCGAGGATCTTCTGTATCGGCTGCCCAGCGGCGCCGTCATTCGCCAGGCAGCCAACGGCAAAGCGCCAATCCCGCAGCCGGCCGCGCTGCACGCCATCTACACGGATGAGATTGCCCGCTACCAGGCCCGCCAGGAAAAAAAGCAGGAGAAGCAGCAAGTGGCCATGAACGCCTCAGTCACGCCTGCGCAGGTGCCGCGGTCAATGAATGGTATGAATACGGATCAGACGAACGTCGCGGCGGCGGCCGAATCAGGCCAAATGATGGCGCCGCCCGCCGACTCCGATTCCGAACCAGCGCCGCCCAGTGAATCTCAAATTGCGAGCATTCTCTCGCTCGACTCGCAAGCGCGGTTGAATCGCCTTTCCGCCATGCCGCAGCCGGAATTCGATGCCTTCAGGAAAGCGTTGAAGGGCCCGCAGCGTGCCAGCCTGTCTGCCGGCCTCAACCCCGCGCAGAAGGAGTTTGTCGCTGCCCTTGAAGGTCCGCAGCGTGTCATCAACGATGAGCTCGCGGCCCAGCGTCTTACCCGCGACATCTACTCCAATGCACAGTTGCAGGAAGTGATGACCGACTTCTGGCTCAATCACTTCAACGTCTATCTGCACAAGAACGAGGAGACGCCGTATTACTTAGTCAGTTATGAGCGCGATGTTATCCGCCCCCGCGCGCTGGGAAAGTTTGAAGACCTGCTCGAAGCTACGGCGCATTCGCCGGCGATGTTACTGTATCTCGATAACTCCAGCAGCATGGGCCCTGATTCGCCCGCCGCGGAAAAGACAAAGATCGCCGCCGCTCGGCATCCCGACAAGAAGAAGGCCGCGCCTGAAGGCCTGAATGAAAACTATGCGCGCGAGCTGATGGAGCTGCACACGCTGGGCGTAAACGGCGGCTACACGCAGGCAGACGTAACGCAGGTGGCCCGCGTGCTGACCGGCTGGACGGTCGACAAACCGCAGCGCGGCGGCGGCTTCAAATTCGATGAGAATCGCCATGAGCCTGGAACCAAGAAAGTTCTCGGCAAAAAGATCAAGGAGCACGGCGAGCAGGAAGGCCGCCAGCTTCTGCACATGCTGGCCACGCGCCCAGCAACGGCTAAATTTGTTTGCCGTAAGTTGGCCGTGCGCTTCGTTGGCGACGATCCGCCGCAGGCTCTTATCGATCGCATGGCCAAGAGCTATCTGCACAGCGGCGGCGATATTTCTGCCGTGCTGACCACTCTCTATCGCTCGCCGGAATTCTGGTCGGCGGGCGATTATCGTGCCAAGGTGAAAACGCCCATCGAGTTCATTGCATCGGCCGCACGCGCCGGCAACGCGCAGATCGATACCATGCAGCCGCTGGTGAATGCGCTGCACGACATGGGCATGCCGCTCTATGGCGCCGTGCCGCCCACCGGCTACAAGTGGGACGCTGCGGACTGGGTAAGTACTGGTGCATTGGTCAACCGGATGAACTTCGCGCTCAACTTCGCCGCCAACAAGCTGCCGGGAGTTACAACAACCTGGACGCCGCAGCCCGGTACGCTCACCACGCAGATCGACAATGGAGTTTCGCAGCGCACCATCGCCTATTCACCGGCAATAACGGCCGCAATGGGGCCATCTTCTGCCCCTTCCCCTGACACGGAGGAGCAGCGCCTGGAAGCGTTGCTCGTTGCCGGCGGCGTCAGCGATTCGACCCGCGCGGCGGTGCTCGATCAATTCCAGGCGCAGACACAGAATGCCCAAACCCAGAATGCGCAAAACCAGATGAATGCGAAACCACTACCCGTGGCGGCCAAGCCGATGAATCCGGCGCAGACCGCCAAAGCACTGGAAAAGCAGGACCAGCTCTTGGCCGGTCTCTTACTAGGCTCGCCGGAGTTTCAACGGCGATAAAGAGCATGACCCGAATCGGTAAAGCAGGTGCAGGATGCAAACAAACCGTAGATTCTTCCTCCGCAACGGCGCGCTCGCCATCGCCGGGACCGCCGCCATCCCCAGCTTCCTGATTCGCTCGGTGCTGGCAGAGGCCGCGCCCGTGCCTGGGCGCCGCCTTGTCGTCATCTTCCAGCGGGGCGCGGCAGATGGATTAAATGTCGTGGTGCCCTATCGCGAAAAGAATTACTACGACATGCGCCCCGGCATCGCCATCCCGCAGAATCAGGTTCTCGACCTCGACGGATTCTTCGGCCTGCATCCTGCTCTCGCGCCTTTCAAGCCGCTTTACGATCAGGGTCATCTGGCCATCGTGCATGCCGCCGGTTCGCCCGATATGTCGCGCTCACACTTCGATGCGCAGGACTTCATGGAGTCGGGCACGCCCGGCGTCAAAGGCACAGACGATGGCTGGCTCAATCGCGCGCTGCAGGAGGAAGACCTGCGCCGTCGCCAGCATCACACAGCTTTCCGAGCATTGGCTCTCGGCTCGCAGGTCCCGCGCACACTGGCGGGCACTGTGCCCGCCATCGCACTCAGCAGCGTAAACAGCTTTGCAGTCGGCGGCCGCAGCGCCACACCTTCGCCGGCAGCCAATGCATTTCAAGCCATGTACGGACAAAGCGGCGACCAGATCTTTCACGCTACGGGCGATGAAACGTTTGAAGCCGTGAAGATGCTGCGCGACGCCAACCCCGCACAGTACAAGCCCGCCGGCGGCATCGAATACCCCAACAACGAATTCGGCAACAACATGAAGCAGATTGCGCAGCTGCTCAAGTCTAACCTCGGTGTGGAAGCTGCCTTCACCGATGTGAGCGGGTGGGACACGCATCAGAACCAGGGCGGCGTCACCGGCCAGCTTGCAGATCGGCTGCGCGAGTTCTCTTCCGCCATTGCCGCATTCTGGCAGGACATGGGCGACGGTGCGGAAAACATCACGCTGGTCACCATGTCTGAGTTTGGCCGTACCGCGCGACAGAACGGCACCGGTGGCACGGACCACGGCCACGCTAACGCGATGTTCGTCCTGGGCGGTAATGTTAAGGGCGGCAAGGTCTACGGTCGCTGGCCGGGGCTCAGCAACGAGCAGTTGAATGAGGGTCGCGATCTCGCGGTGACTACGGACTTCCGCCAAGTCCTCGGCGAAGCTGTGGCAAAATCCATCGGGTCAAGAAATCTCGACCAGATCTTCCCTGGTGCGCAACTGCGGCAAGACCACTTTCTGCGCATCATCTAGCCCGCATTTCTCACAGCTCGCTGAAACCTGTAGCGCCGATCTCCAGATCGGCTGTCCTGCGGGCCTCCTGGCCCTCAGAGACCTCGCCAAACTTTGAATTTCGAGGAATCGCACAGTCTGTGAGAAATGCAGGCTAGGCGCAATGGGGACCGAAGAGCAACCGCAGATCCCCTTCGGCTTCGCTCAGGGCAGGCTTTCGACTTCGCTGCGCTACGCTCAGGATGACAGTTCTGTGGTCGGCATCAGAGCGCAAACCTCACTCGGCCCGCAGCGCCTCCGTCGGATTCACAGACGCAGCGCGCCGCGCCGGGAAGTAACTCGCCACCATTGCCGACGCCGACAGCACCACCGCCACGCCGGCAAGCGTCTCCGCATCCCATGCCTGCACACCGAACAGCAGCTTGCCCATCAGCATCGCCGCGCCCACGGCCCCGGCAAGCCCAACCACGACGCCCACAACGATAAGGCGTCCAGCCTCTCCCAGCACCAGCTGATACACCGAGCTCCGCTGCGCGCCCAGCGCCATGCGGACGCCAATCTCGCGCGTCCGCTGGCTCACGGAATACGCAATCACGCCATACAAGCCAACCACGCCCAGCACCAGCGCCAGCGCGGCGAATCCGCTCACCAGGTACGCGGCCGAGCGGTGGATATAAGCCGCCTGCGAGTCGTCAATCAGCTCCTGCATGGTCCTTAACCAATCCACGCTCACAGCCGGGCTTACAGAGTGAATCATCGAGGTCAGCGTTGGAAGAATCGTGGCAGGATCCTGCGATGTGCGCAGCACAATCGAGAAATAGCCGCTCGGATCCTGATCGAAAGGCTCGTACTCGGCCGGCCATTGATCTTCGTCCAGGCTTGCGTCCCGGAAGTTTTCAACTACACCCACAATCTCGCGCAGCGACGCCGGCGTTAGTTCCGTGTCGCCGAACCTCTTGCCCACCGCATCTTCGCCGGGAAAGTATTTCTGCGCGAACGCCTGGTTGACCTCCACTACCTTGGGACTGTTAAGACCATCCGCATCGGTAAAAAACCGCCCGCTCTTGAGCTTCACCTGCAGCGTGCGAAACAATCCCACACTCACCACGCGGTCGTTCACTTCATTGTGAATTCCGTTATAGGGCTTGCCCACAAAGCGCACCCAGTCGGTGTTGCAGTTGCAGCTTACAGGCAGCATGTCCATGGCTCCAGCGGACTCCACTCCAGGCAGGCTGCCGGCCCGCGCCAGCACGGCGTGCTCAAACGCAATGCGCTTCGCATCCGTCTCAAAGCCGATTTGCGGCTCGCCCACATTCACCGTCGCCAGGTGGGCGGGGTTGAAGCCGAGGTCTTCATGCATCAGCCGGTACAGGCTCTTGGCCAGCAGCCCCGCACCTGCCAGCAGCACCACCGCCGTGGCCAACTCAATGATGACGAGATTGGCGCCCATGCGCCGCCACAGCATTCCCGCCGAACTGCGCCCGCCTTCCGACAAACCATCGCGCATCCTGGAAAGCCGGAAGTGCAAAATCGGCGTGAGGGAAAACAGAAGACCAGCGAGGGCCGCCAGGCAGGCCGTAAACAGCAGCACGCGCGGATTGAGCCCGAGCCCGCGCAGAAATGGCATTCCCGCCATCCAGTCTTTGGAGATCAGCACGCTCAGTCCCTTCATGCCGGCGTAGGCAACGGCCAGCCCCAACCCGCTGCCCAGAATCACAAGTGTCAAGGCCTCGGTGACGAATTGCCGCGACAAGCGCAGGCGCGATGCGCCCAGTGCTCCGCGCACGGCAATCTCGCGCCTGCGGCTCTCCGCCCGCACCAGCATCAGGCTTGAAACATTCACGCAGGCAATCAGCAGCAGCAAGCCTGCGCCTCCCATCAGCACCAGCAGAATTGGCTTGATGTCTCCCACAATCGCGGCCGATAGAGGAATCACGCTCGCGCTCTGGCCCCGGTTGGAGTCGGGATACTGCTTCTCCAACTCGAACGCAATCGCCTTCATCTGCGCCAGCGCAGTGCCCACACTTACGCCATCCTTGAGTCGTCCCACTCCGTCCAGATCATGGCAACTGCGCCGCTTCTGGCATTCCGTGGTTGGTTGCAGCGGCTCAAAAAACTCTGCAATATCCCGCGGCGCAAATTCGAAATCCTCCGGCAGCACGCCCACGATGGTGTGGGCCACTCCGTCCAGATTCACCGTTTGCCCCACCACGTTTGGGCTAGCGCCAAATCGTCTCTGCCACGCACCATACCGCAGCATCACCACCGGCGAAGCGCCCGCTACCTCCTCACTGGGCAGAAAATCCCGGCCCAGCTTCGGCCGAACCCCGAGCGTTTTGAAAAAGCCCGAACTCACGTGCAACCCATGCACGGACTCGGTTCCCGTCGGCGTCATGAAATTGATGCGCCCTGCGGTATATACATCCAGGGAGCTGAAAACCGTATTCATCCGCTTCCAGTCCTGGTAGTCGGGATACGACAAATTGTTGCGCGGAAACAAGGCTGTGCTTTCATTGATTGCGACCAGCCGCGTGGGGTCCGGATACGGCAATGGCTTGATCAGCGCCGCGTCTACGAAGGCGAAGATGGCCACGCTGGCGCCAATGCCGAGCGCAAGAATGAGAACCGCCGTTATCGCAAAGCCGGGATTTTTTCTTAGCTGCCGCAGCGCAAAACGCAAATCCTGCGCCACTGTCTCCATCTTGAATCCAACCATCTCGTGGCTCCTCTGCCTCAGCTTTGTCGCGTTGCCAAACTGTCGCATGGCCGCGTAGCGCGCGGCTTCCGTCGTCATGCCTGAAGCCAGAAATTCCTTCTCCGCCTGCTCGCGATGAAAGGCCATCTCTTCTTCGAGCTCATCGCCAAAGCGCCGGCGGCCAAAAAGGAGCGAGAGCTTTCTCACCAAGCGCGTGATTGAATTCATTCAACCCCCTGAGTGAATCGGCATACTGCGCGAATTACTCTGCCCGGAGCGCAATCATCGGACTAGCCTTGGTGGCTCGGCGCGCGGGCAGCCAGCAGGCAAGCATGGCGATCGCGATCACACCGAATCCGACGGCCGTAAATGTCAGCGGATCCGTGGAACTCACGTTGTACACCATGCTGCGCAGAACACGCGCCAGGACGAGTCCTACAATCAAGCCCACGACGGCACCGGTGATCGTAAGCCGCGCAGCCTGTACCAGCACCATGCGCAGCACGTTGCCTGGTGGCGCTCCAAGCGCGAGGCGCAGGCCAAACTCGGGCAGCCGCTGGCTCACTGAGTAAGAGATCACGCCATACGTGCCAATCGCAGCCAGCACAATGGCCAGTCCGGCAAAAAGTCCTACGAGGGAAAATGCGAAACGCGGTGTGGCAATGGATTCGTCAGCGACCTGATCCATCAATCGAAGGTTAGCAACTGCGAGCGAGGGATCGAGCAGTCGGACCTGGGTGCGCAGCGAATCGGCAAGCGCTCGCGCATCGCCATTGGCACGCACAACAACCGTCATATCAGGATGAGGCGCCTGCGGATGGGGCCACCAGAAAGCAGGCTCTGCGCTGAGGCTGTCGGGCTTGTCCTTCACGTCGCCTACCACACCAACAATGCGAAACCAATCTTTCTCCACTGGCTTGTCTTCAAACGTGAATCGCTTTCCAACGGCATCTTCGCCCGGCCAGTAGAGCGCGGCCATGCTGTGATTGACGATCACCACCTGCGGCGCATCCTTGGTATCGGCATCAGTGAAGAAGCGTCCGCGCACCAGCGGAATTCCCAGAGCGCGGAAGTAGCCCGGCGTGGCCATGTGGTAGCGCGCGTGATCTTCCTGTTGCGCCGGCGGACGCTTGCCTTCGATGTTGAATCCGCCTGCATTCTCGTCGTAGCCAGTCCAGGGCAGGTCGCTTCCGGCTCCCGCACTCTCGACGCCAGGTAGATTGCTGAGCGCCGTCGTCAGCCGGCTGTAGAAGCGCGCATTGTCTGCGCCGGTCTTGTATTCGGCGTGCGGCAGAGAAAGAGTCGCAGTGAGCACCTGCTCCTGGCGAAAGCCGGGATCGAGATGCAGCTGATTGAGAAAGCTGCGCAGCATGAGTCCAGCTCCGATGAGTAGCACGCAGGCAAGACTCACTTCAGAGATCACGAGTGCGTTCCGCAGCCGGCCCTGGCGCGCGCTTCCCGTCTGGCTTCGGCCCCCCTCATGCAGTCCGCGCCGCGGGTCCATGCGCGAGGCCTGGAGGGCCGGGGCAAGGCCGAAGAGAATACCGGTGCAGATGGAAACAAAAAACGTGAAAGCAAAGACCAGCAGGTTGACATGGATCTCGTGCGCGCGTGGAAAGCCGGCGGGCAGCAACGCTACAAGCGTTTTCACGCCGACCTCGGCCAGCAGCGCGCCCAGGCCGCCGCCCAGCAGCGCGATGACCAGGCTCTCTGTCATCATCTGGCGGATGAGCCGCCGCCGCGGCGCGCCCAGCGCCAGCCGCACTGCCACTTCTCGCTGCCTCGCCGCAGCCCGCGCCAGCAGCAGGTTTGCCGCGTTGGCGCAGGCAATCAAAAGCACCATGCCGACGGCGCCCAACAGCACCAGAAGCATGCGTTGGTTGGCGCCCACAATCTCGCGATAGAGCGGAATCAGCAGCACCTTCCAGCCGGTGCCACCATGCTCGTTGCCGATCTGGGCCATCAGCGCATTCATCTCGGCGTTGGCCTGCTCGGACGTGACGCCGGTCTTCAACCGCGCAATGCCTTCGATGAAGTGCGAGCCGCGCTGCGCCGGATTGCCTTCAAACGCGAAGGGAGACCACACGTCCACGCTCTCGCCGTACGGCACGGCATGGTAGTCATTGCCGGGATGCTCCGTGTTTGCGGGCATCACGCCGATGATCGTGTAGGGCAGCATGTCGAGAGTGATCTTGCCTCCCACGATCTGTGGATCGGCGTTGAAACGGCTGCGCCACAAACGGTCACTCAGGATCACCTGCTGCGTATTCCCCGGGACCTCGTTATGCGTGTCAAACTCGCGCCCCAGCGCAGGCTTGAGTCCCAGCACATGAAAATAACCTGCCGTAATTTTGAAGCCGGAAAGCTGCACAGGTTGCCCGTTGCCGGAGAGTTGCATATCCCCGCGCGTAAAAGCTGCCAGCGATTCAAATGACTTGTTACGCTCGCGGAAGTCGCGGAAGTCGAACGGGTTCAGCGGGAATTTTGGAAACTCAGCGCTGCTCAGGAAGACACGAACGATCTGCTCGGCATGGGGGTAAGGCAGCGGCTTCAGCAGCACGCCTTCAATCACGCTGAAGATGGCAGAGTTGGCGCCGATGCTCAAGGCCAGAGTAAGTGTGATGACCGCCGTAAAGCCGGGGTTGGCGACAAGCTGGCGCAGCGCATAACGCACGTCCTGGAGTACCGATTCAAAGCTGAACCCGACGACTTCATGGCTGCTCTCTTTGGCACGCGTCGCGTTGCCGAACTGCCGCATCGCCGTGTAGTGCGCCTCTTGCGGGCTCATGCCGGCGGCGATGAACTCCTGCTCCGCCTGCTGACGATGAAAGCTGATCTCTTCATCAAGGTCGCTCAAAAACTGCTGGCGGCCAAACAGGATGGAAAGCTTCTTCGTGAACCGGCTAAGGTTATTCATCTAAGCCTCCTGAGGATCGCGCAGAACGCGGCCGATGGCCGCAATCATCTGGTCAAACTGCGTAAGTTCAACGCCAAGTTGCTTGCGACCGGCAGCGGTCAGCGTGTAGAAACGCGCGCGGCGATTGGTCTCCGTCATCTTCCACTCCGCCTTCACCCAGCCCTGCAGCAGCAGTCGCTGCAAGGCTGGATACAGCGAGCCTTCTTCCACTGTGAGCACCTCGTCGGAGAAGCGCTTGATGGAGAGCGCAATGCCGTAGCCATGCAGCGGCGCACGCGTGAGCGTCTTGAGGATGAGCATGTCGAGAGTGCCGGGCAGCAGGTCGGGTTTCTTGGCCATGCGTCTATGTATAGATTATCTATGGGTAGAGAGTCAATGGAATTTCCGCTCCCGCACTTTACTTTTTTTGCGAACGAATAAAAATGGCCGCTTACACCTCGGCAAGCGGCCGTTCCCTGGTCCCCTACGGGTGCGGGCGTGGACGCCCGCTCGACAGCCGATCTGGAGATCAGCGCTCCTGCTTCTTCAGTGCTTGGCGTACATCTCCATCACGTCCTTGCGGAGCGCGGCACGGCTTGATTCGCGGGTGTAAAACATGTGGCCGCCGGGGAACTCATGCACCGCGACGCGGGTGGGATCGCCCATCACCGGGATCTGATCCACGGTCAACACCGAACCCATGAACGGGCAGGAAAGATCGTTCCATCCATGCACGATGAGCACGCGCAGCTTGGGGTCTGCCGCGATGGCTTCGCGCAGGTCAGGCACTGCGCCTTGGCGCAGGTCGTTGCCGCTGCGATCCCATTGCCGGTTCACATCGTAGGAGAGCGCGTTGTAGCGCGCGTCCACCTTCCAGCCTACGATGCGCGTCACAAAGTCCACCATCGCCGTGGTCATGGGCGCAATCATGCTGGCCAGGATAGGATCGTTGGCGCGCTGGTCGGGCGAATAGGGGAATGGGTCGAACGAAGTCACATTCGAGTCGTAGACCGAGCCAAGCTTTCCCTGCTCGCGCCAGACTTCACGGAGATAGGCTCCGGTCTCAAGCCGGCCGCCGGAGTACTTCACAAACGCGGGATCAAGGCCGGTGAGTTCCGTCACATGCTGAATCATCTTCTGCGTGGCCTCAGGGTCAGACCGGCCCTTGAGCAATGCCGCCGCGTAGTCGCCGCGCGTATACGCGATCACGTCGGCCATGGCTTCCGGCGTGAGCTTGTTCTCGCGCTCCAGATGCGCCGCAGTGATGGGGCCCAAGGTCATCAGCCACGGCACCGGCGACAGGTCGCCGCCGTCCTCAATGCTGGGATTGAGATAAGGCGAAACCAGCACCACGCCGTTCATGGCTACGCCCAGTTGCGACTGCAGAAAATGCGTGATGCGCGGCCCGCGATAGCCGCCATAGCTCTCGCCCACAAGATACTTCTTTGAGCCGAGGCGGTCGTGTGTCACCAGCCAGTCATAAATCACACGCGAAAGGTACTCGATGTCCGGCGTGGTGGAATAGAAGAGCTTCTTCGCCTCTGCCTCCGGCACGCTCGCGCGGCTGAATCCAGTCCCAATGGGATCGATGAAGACAAGGTCGGTAAAATCGAGCCATGTGCCGGGGTTGTCGCTCAGCACGGTCGGGTCAGACGGGCTGTCGCCCTCGTTGCCTGCCTGCAGATGCTTGGGTCCGATCGCGCCAAAATTGAGATAGACGCTTGAGGCGCCCGGCCCCCCGTTGAGCGCGAATGTCACCGGACGGTTGTCGCCCTCAACGGTGTAAGCCGTCACCACAACCTGGCCGGCCTGCTTGCCGTCTCCATCGCGCACCGGAAGCGCGCCCACCGTCACGGTGTAATGCAGTGGCTTGCCGCCGAGCTCAATCGACTGCTGCACGTGGGCCTCAGCGGGCAGCGGCGGCAGGGCCGTTTTATCGGGACCCTTATCGCCCGCAGCCTTGTCTGCACCGGCCTTGTCAGAACCAGGTTGGGCATCGCCGGCAGCGGCCTTGTCGCCGCCATGGTCCTTGGCCGCCTGCGCAGCCGCCGGCATTGCTGCCAATCCAAGACAACCAAGCGCGCACACGGCCAGAGCCGTGCGCCGGAGAGCGAGAGTCAATCGGGAAACCGTCATTTCGATACAATACATGCTCCGCGCTCCCCTCTGGCAGTCCCCCCGCCGCATGATTTACCCTCAAACATGGTATGAAGCTCTCTCAAGCGCTCCTGTTCTCCGCCCTGTTTTGCGGCCTGACCGCGGCCTGCGACTCCGCAGCAACCGCCCAGCAGTCCACGCCTCCGCCGCCTGCCGCGCCGGCCGCGCAGGACCTGCCGGACGCACCGCAGGCCACGGCCGCCGTCACCATTCACCCCAACGGCCCAACCGCGGTCATCGATACATCCATGGGCCGCATCACTTGCCAGTTCTATCAGCAGCAGGCGCCCAAGGCGGTGGCCAACTTCATCGCCCTGGCTGAGGGCACCATGGACTGGACCGACCCGACAACCAAGAAGAAGATGCACCACAAGCCCTACTACGACAACACCACCTTCCACCGCGTCATCCCGGAGTTCATGGTGCAGGGCGGCGACCCCACCGGCACCGGCATGGGCGATCCTGGCTTCAGCTTTGACGACGAATTCGATCCCAACCTTAA
>Ga0182030_10006207_pt1 | contig 25250 bp, 21 predicted proteins | sample 812S3MmetaG_FD_121299 | JGI IMG/M metagenome (GOLD analysis project Ga0182030, IMG submission 121299) | Permafrost microbial communities from Stordalen Mire, Sweden - 812S3M metaG (Illumina Assembly) | ecosystem: Environmental > Terrestrial > Soil > Wetlands > Permafrost | place: Sweden...
ACCGCCGGCGGAACCACAAACGCAAGTTGCCCCAGAGGATAAACGTGTCGTTGCCGAACCGCTGGCGGAAGCTGAGCTTGCGGACGAAGCACGCCTGGCGGAACAGCCGGCGAGCGCCGTCCCGGCAGAAGAGGCCGTTGCGGAGCTGCCGATAGAAATTGTGCCGTCAGAACCAGAAGTTGCGTCCCCGCCTGAGCCCGCACCGGTGGAAGAAGAATCCGCGCCCGAAGAGTGGGAGCTTCCGACCAGTTACGCTGATACTCCTCAGCCTGAGCCCGCGACGGATCTCGTGGTTCCGCCTCCCGCGATGGTGCCTGAGGCCCCGCCGCAGGTCGCGGAATTTGCGACGCCACCGCCTGTGCATGAACCCGCGGCTGAGGAATCGGCCGCCGTGGGCAGCGGCGGCATGGACATACTGGGCGACCTGGCCGTGGATTTTGCCTCATCAATCGACGGGTTGGCAACCTCTGCCGACGCTATGCAGGCAGCGCTTGGTGCCTCACCGACGGCTGCGGCTACTCCGCCCTCAGATCCAACTCAGGGCGTGGCGCAACTCCACGGTTTGCTGGCGGAGATGGAAGAACCCGGCGCCGCTGCGGCCGCCAAGGGTGATCCCGAGACCCATTACAATTTGGGTGTGGCTTTCCGGGAGATGGGGCTTTTGGACGAAGCTATTGGAGAGTTTCAAAAGGTTGTGAAGGGCGCGGGGAAGGGAAACCTTCCTACAAATTTCCTCCAAGCGTGCAGTTTGCTGGCGATTTGTTTTATGGATAAAAAGATGCCTGCAATTGCCGTCAAGTGGTACCTTCGTGCGCTGGAAACACCCGCCCTCGACGAGGAAGCGCTGATGGCCCTGCAATATGATCTGGGCCTGGCTTACGAACAAGCCGGCGATTCCCATAGCGCCTTGGAGAGATTCATTGAAGTCTATAGCCAGAATATCGACTTCCGCGATGTGGCGGAAAAGATTCGCGAGCTCCAGCAGAAGGCCTGAAAGTCATTCCACCCGCTGCCGCGGGGGTGCCCTCCTATTGCCTTGCCTGAGACCGAATTCCCGGATCGACACAATATAATGAATCGCCTTCTGACGATCGTGTACATCGTGTTTTGCTTCGAGATTGGCGTGTTTCTTTTTGTCTTCCCGTGGGTTTCGCTTTGGACCAAGAATTATTTTGTGGGCCACTACCCTATATTTGCGAGCATCGCCCGCAACTACTTCCTGCGGGGGGCGGTCTCCGGCCTCGGGCTGGCGGATGTCTGGCTGGCCTTCTTTGAGTTGTGGCGCCTTCGTCACGATTTGGGTTTCGTGAGTTCCCGTGGTAGGTCGTAGGTGGTCAGTGGGAAAACCCCACCCACCGCGTGCCACCTAACCTGCTACCACGCACCTATGCTGCAATGACCCAATGGCCCAATGGCCCGATGGCTCGATGACCCGATGAATTTCCGGCTCTACTACATTACTGACCGCAGGCAAATCAAATCTCGCACTCTTGACACATGCATTACGGGAGCCATCGCCGCGGGCGTGGACTGGGTACAGATTCGGGAAAAGGATCTGCCGGCCCGTCACCTGCTCGCCCTAACGGAAGCTGCCCTTGCGTCCGCGCGCCAGCAGGGGCGCACACGCGTGATGGTGAATGATCGTTTGGACGTGGCGCTGGCGGCCCAAGCCGATGGCGTGCATTTGGGCACGCGCTCGATGCCGGCGGGCTTGGTGCGGAGATTGGCGCCGCGTGAATTCGTTGTGGGGGTATCCTGCCACTCACTTGAGGAAGCCCTGGCTGCGCAAGCGGCGGGCGCGGATTACATCCTGCTGGGACCGATTTTCGCAACCCCCTCCAAGCTTCCGTATGGCCCGCCGCTCGGACTCGCCAAGCTGCGCGAAGTGACTTTGCAGGTTTCGATCCCGGTTTTCGCGCTGGGGGGAATTACCATCGACCGCGTCGCTGTCTGCCGCCAGAACGGCGCGGCGGGAATCGCCGCAATCCGGTTATTCCAGGATTGCGATTCGGTAGAGGAGTTGGTTCGCGAGCTGCGCGAAAAGGCAGGAGAGTAGCGTGGAATTCTCACCACCAGTCTGGAAGGGCGGGGCTGATCAGGCTGCGGAAAAGCCCCTGACATTGTCATCCTGAGAAGGCAATGCCGACGAACCACCTCTGTATTTGCTTGAAAATCCAACTACCGGAGTCCTTCGCTTCGCTCAGGATGACAGCTTTGGAGCGTTTTCCCGCAGCCTGCGAAGCCCCGCCCTTCCGGCAGCCTCATCCAAGCGTAATGAGAAGCGCGGGCAGCGCCAACCTTGCCTCGTTACTACACTTGTCCGGTCTTGCGGTGGACGAAGACGATTTCGCCGGGTTCGTCCACGGGGGTGCTTTCAACCCTTGATTTTCGACCTCGCGCAATTAATCTCCCTTGCTACCCCTCATCCTTCGCCCATCCAAGCGCCATAGGGTTTGAGGGCCTCAACGTTATCACACACGGCTTTGATGGCGGCGGTGATGGGCACCGCGAGAACCAAGCCGAACCCTCCCCACAGCCAGGACCAGAACATCATGGAAATGGTCACCGAGAGCGCATTCAGGTTGACGCGCTGACCCACGAGTTTGGGCGTAAGGACATTGACGGCCACAAAATGAACGATCGCGACGGAGACCCCAATGGCCACAAAGGGGCCGGTGGTATCGTATTGCATCAGGGCGACAAGTAAGGGCGGAAGAATTCCCAATGCCACGCCGATATAAGGAACCAGGCTGAGGAGGGCGGCAAGAGGTCCCATCAACAGGGCGTATTGAAGATGGATGATGGCGAAAACGGGAGTGATGAGGCAGGCGGAAATGAGCCCGACGAATAAGTTCCCCACTACAAACTGGCGTAACATGCGCGCGATAGCATGAATCACATCTTCCGCCTGTTGGCGGCGGTGGATGGGAAAGAGGTTCAACGACGCCGCCCACATCTGGTTCTTCGAAGTGAGCATGAAAAACACCAGGAAGGGAATAAACATCACGGTGACGGTAAAGGCGTAAACCGATCCGATGCCCCGCAGCAGGAATTGCATGTAGGGGGATTCCTGCTGCAACCGCACAGTGGGCATGTTCGCCTCAGGGGAAGCCGGTAGCATGGTCTGCGTGCTCTGCTGGATGTTGTGCGCCGTCACCTGAATGTTTGCGGTGATTTGTTTCAGCCTTTCGACCAGCCTGGGCATTTCCCCAAAAAAAGCCTGCGCCCGATCGTAGGTTACGTAGATCGCCAGATACGCGACGGTTAGCATCAGAAGCACCATGATAAGCGAGGCCAACCAGCGCGGAATGCGATAAAGTTCCATCATTCTGACTCCCGGGTCCAGTACCGAAGCAATCAAGATGGAGCAGATCAAAGTGATGACCACCGAACTGGCGTAGTAGATGCAGCCAAAAAGAACGGCAATGGCAATGATTCGGACGCTGGCCGAAGCGGATGCCGCGGAGGAAGTTTCAGAATGGGTTTCAGACATGGGCTGTGCCCTCGGAAGGGATTCTAGCTCGCCGCGCCGGGAATTGCCAGAGAGGAGCACGACTGGCTCCGGCCAGGGTGGTGTCCTAATTTAGAGGAGCGCACTCGGGAAAGGGGGTTGGCCCTTCAGGTCCAGCAAGAGCCGAGACTTCGAGTGGGGCCTTTAGGCGCTGAAGCTTCCGGGGCTTAAACGGGCTGCGGAAAACCCCTCCAATGCTGTCATCCTGAGCCCGTTCGCTGTCATTCTGAGCGCAGCGAAGAATCTCGCTCTGCCCGCTCAGGGTAAACTACGCGAAGGATCTCGCTCTGAGTATTTTCAAGGCTGTGCGAGATTCTTCGTCGCCTGCTGCTCCTCTGCAGAAACTCGACGCGTAAGTCCTTGGAATTCAGCAGGCGTAGCGCGGACCTGTTTTTTAGGTCCGCGGCACGTCCCCGATGGACAAGGGAAAGCCGCGGACCTAAGAAAACAGGTCCGCGCTACCCTTCCTCGGTCCGAGTTTCCGCCAATCATGGGCAGCCGAACGGCTGTCTATGCTCAGAATGACAGTGCCGACGGGTTTCCCCGCAGCCTCTTAAAGCCTCTGACAGCGGACGGCCCGCACCAATCAGAGCTAAAGCTCCGGCCCCCTGCAGAGCTCCATCGAGCGTAGCTTTTCAACTAGGGACACACCCATCGCCAGGGCTTTACTGGGGGCGCTGCGGCGAGCATAGTATAATGGTTCTTCGCAATTTCCGCGCCAGAAGCTGGTACTATGCACGAGCAGGGAAACAGGAGGGAAGGCGACGATTTGCTATGGCGCCTCAAAGATGACATGAAATTTTCGCGTCGCAATTGGCTGGGCTCCTCAGGAATACTTCTGGGGTCAGGAATTCTTGAGGCTCTCACCACGCCCCTGTGGCGATGGACAGGAATTCCCACGCTCCAGGCGGCCCCCGGACCTCATCCGGAAGAGCCTTCCTCCGTCACTTTCGTGGATGTGGCGAAAGAGGCCGGCCTCAATGTCACCAATGTTTGGGGCGGCGTTAAGCGCAAGAGCTACATCATTGAAGCCAAGGGCAGCGGGCTGGCCTTTTTCGACTACGATCAGGATGGCTGGCTCGACATCTACCTCACCAACGGCGACCGTCTGCCCAAAGAAGAACCCTATCCCGATGGCAAAACCCCCACGCAGCACCTTTTTAAGAACAACCGCGACGGCACGTTCACGGACGTGACGGAAAAATCCGGCTTGGGCCGCACCGGTTGGGGCACGGGCGTTTGCGTGGGCGACTATGACAATGACGGCTGGGATGACCTGTTCTGCTGCTATTGGGGTCACAACATCCTGTGGCATAACAACGGCGACGGCACGTTTACGGATGTGACCCAAAAGGCAGGGTTATGGCAAGACCGCGTCCGCTGGGGTTCCGGCTGCACCTGGGTTGACTACGACCGCGACGGCCGCCTTGACCTGTTCGTGTGCAACTACATCGAACTGGACCTTCAGAAAGTGCCGGTGCCGGGGCAGACCGGCTATTGCCAATGGAAGGGCATTCCCGTGATGTGCGGCCCACGCGGCCTGCCGGGCGGAATGAACATTCTCTACCATAACAACGGCAACGGAACATTCACCGATGTTTCGGAGAAGGCGGGCATCCTGAAGCCGGGGCCGCGCTATTCCATCACCGCCGTCTCCTACGATTTTGATAACGACGGCTGGCCCGATATTTACGTGTCGGTCGATTCCGAGCCCAGTATTCTATTTCATAACAAACACGACGGGACTTTCGAAGATATCGCGGTCATGGCCGGGTGCGCCTACAACGAGGACGGGCAGGAGCAGGCCGGCATGGGCATCGGGGTGGGCGACTACGACGGCGACGGCTGGCTCGACATTTTCAAAACCAATTTCTCCGATGACACCCCCGACCTGTATCACAACAACGGCGACGGGACGTTCACCGATGTGACTTTTGTAGCGGGCTTGGGCGTCAACACGCAATATGTCTGCTGGGGCGCCGGGTTTATGGACTACGACAACGATGGGTGGACCGACATCTTCCAGGCCAACGGCCACGTTTACCCGGAGATCGAGGATTACCACCTCGACGCACAATTTGTTTCCCCGCGGCTCGTCTATCGCAACCTTGGCAATGGCAAGTTCAAGGACGTATCCAAAGAAATGGGCCCGGGGGTGGCAGAGAAGTTTTCCAGCCGCGGCTGCGCTTTTGGCGACTACGATAACGATGGCGACATCGACGTGTTGATCCTGAACATGAACGATTACCCGTCGCTCCTGCGGAACGAAGGTGGCAACAAGAAAAATTGGATCACCATCAAACTGCTCGGCACCCAATGTAACCGCACGGCTATCGGAGCGCGCGTGCGCGTGGTGACTGGAAAGCACGCGCAAATCGACGAGGTTCATACCGGCACGAGCGTGATGTCGCAAAGCGACCTGCGCCTCCATTTCGGCCTGGGAGCATCCCCCCAGGCGGACTTGATTGAGGTGAAGTGGCCCACCACACAAAAGACGGAGCGATTCTCCAATGTCCCCGCCAACCAGTTCCTTACCATCAAGGAAGGCTCGGGAATCATCAAAAGCGAAAAGCCCTCCCCCCCTGCGAAAAGCTAGACGGTTCGGGTTACGTCTTTAACGAAATCGACGCGCAGCAATATCTGGAAGCGTGGCGGGGATCCCCGCGCGTGAACAACACCTGGGTTTCGCCGATGGGTGGGGTGGTGCATCCCGACGTCTAGCCTGGACTTCTCGCCACGGGTCTGGAAGGGCGGCGCTGAACAGGCTGCGGAAAAACTCTTTGGCGCTTGGCGCTAGCACTGTCAGCACCACCCCGGCGCTCGGCGCGCCACCCCTCCTCATCTGAGGAGGGGAGCGTCTTCAATAACTCCCCTCCTGATTCAGGAGGGGTGGCGCCTGGGGCGCCGGGGTGGTTGTACACCGAGGACAGTTTTTCCGCACTCTGTGAAGCCCCGCCCTTCCGGCAGCGTCCAACCGCGGTGAGAAGTCCGGGCTAGAAGTTGGAATACACAGGTTATGCGAAGAAAGGAGGCCGGAATCTCAGGAGCTGTGAACGACGTAAGCCTTCAGCTCTGGCGGCCCACAGTGACGGGCCTCCGGCCTCTTGTTTCAGTAAATTCCGGCGCTCATAGAGCGCCGCTACAGCAAACTGTATCATTACCAGGAAATCGGCTGTGAAGCGTTTATTCTGGGATTAGACTTAAGCCGCCGGTGAGTGCTATTTCCCGTGCGCTGGATGTGCGGGACTTTGAAAAATCTCTCTTTATAGCGGATCACTGGGTGCCTCCACCGCTTCTTTGATAGCTCGTTGGATAACCTCTACCAATCAAAGCTCGAGGACTCGAGCCGGCGGAGTAGGCCCAGGTGTCGGGTGTCAGACGACGGCGCGCCGTGTCTTCCACGGTCAACCAGGCTGGGACATTCACGGTGAATTGATGGTGGGAAATTGGGCGGCGCTGCCGCGCCGGAGGTTGGCGGGGCGTATGGAGCGCCCTTGGCGAGGCATAATAAGAGCTTCTTACTGGAGCGTCCCCGCTGCCTTTATGGGATTGCCGTGTCGGCTTCTCTCCCCTTTCACCGGGGCCGGAAGTTGCTGCCCCAGGAGAAGAACGGGAGACGCACAATATGGACACACTTGCCAGGCCGGGTCCAGAGGTTGAGCGCAGGAGGTACAAACAAGCTTCCACTTGGTTTCACAGTGCAGACAGTTTCTGGTTTGATTGGAGACCGGTTTTCCACATTGGGGGCAGGAAGTCTGCCCCTCATCCACCCATTGAATGACGCGCATTACTTCTTCGGGGGTCGTCTTGCCCTGCCGGATTTTATTGCGGGCTGCCTCCAGCAACGGGACCATGCCGCTTTGTGTCGCCGCCAATCGGATGACCGGCTCAGGAGAACGCTGGTTGATGGCTTCACGTACTGCGGGAGTCATCCGCAGCAATTCATAGATACCAACCCTTCCCTTGAACCCCTTACCGCGGCAGACTTTGCACCCCTTCCCGTGGCTGAACCTGAATGCGGGGTCGTTCCAGCCCAGCCGCTCCAAGACATGGGCGTCGGGATTGTAATTCTCCCGGCAAGCGTCGCATGTTACCCGCACCAGACGTTGGGCTACCACCAGGGATATGGACGAAGTTAGCACAAAGGGATCGATTCCGAGGTCTAACAATCGCAGGACCGTCGCCACCGAATTGTTCGTATGCAGCGACGTCAAAACCAAGTGGCCGGTCATGGCCGCATGGAAGGCGATCTCCGCGGTCTCGCGGTCGCGAATTTCCCCCACCAGGATAGTGTCCGGGTCCTGGCGCAGGATCGAGCGTAAACAAGCCGCAAAGGTTAGCCCCGCCTTGGGGTTAATCTGGACTTGGCTCGCGCCCTGCAATTGGTACTCGATGGGGTCCTCCACAGTCACGATGTTGACTTCCCTGGACCGCTTGTAATTGAGGAGTGAATAGAGAGTGGTGGTTTTGCCGCTTCCTGTCGGCCCCGTGACAATGATCATGCCCTGCGGCTGCTTTACCGCCTCCAGGACGGCGGGTAAGTTCTCGCTCGGAACGCCCAACTGGTCAGGCGCGGGAATCCGTTCCCCCGACCCCAGGACGCGGAGGACAATCTTTTCCCCATATTGTGTAGGCAACGTTGAAAGCCGCAAATCCGTGATGCGGTTCTGGGAGCGCACTTTGAAGCGCCCATCCTGCGGGGCACGCTTTTCCGTGATGTCGAGCTTGCCCAGTACCTTCAAGCGTGTGCTCAGACCGGGTTGCAGCCAGGCGGGAACCTGGAGTATGTCCCTGAGCACGCCATCCACTCGCAGGCGAATGTGAATTTCGTGCTCGGCGGGTTCAATGTGGATGTCGCTCGCGCCGTCACGCAGGGCCTCCGCCATGATCATGTTGACGAGCTTAATAATGGGCGGGATTTTCGAGCTCTTCACCGAGGCCGCTTCATCCAGGTCGAGGTCCTCGCGGATCGGTATTATTTGAATTTCTGACTGATCTCCGGCCTTATCGATAACGTCCAGAACCTGCACTCGGGAATAATGCTTTTCAATAGCTTCCAGGACTTGGGACCGTAACCCCACCAGAGGTAGAACCTTACTCCCGGTGAAGAACTCTATGGCTTGTACCGAGGTGAGGTTCGAAGGGTCGACAAAGGCCACTTCCAGGTGGCGCCCCTTCACCGCCACGGGAATACATTCGTGTTGGCGGGCCAGGCTCTCAGTAATTCGATGGGCCGCTTCCTCGTCGACGGCGAGGGGGCTTACCCCCGCCAAGGGGATATGCAGCCGCTGTGAAAGCGAATCAGCTAACCACGACTCCGTAATCTTATTTTCAGCCAGCAGTATCTTCCACAGCGGCTCACCCCGAGCTTGGGCGAGCTCGGAATAGTGCTTCATCTCCTCAGCCGTGAGGATTCCGGATTTGATTAATGACGTTCGAATGGAAGGTACCCCCTTGCCAGCGTTTAAATCAACTTGCCCAATGTTGTTTTCCACATGATAACATGGGGCTTTCCGGTTTTCTGGTGTCCCCACGACTATTGCGGCCCTCCTTTGCAGGAGAACTGCCGTAACTACTCTATTGCATTGGTCGCAATCGGTATAGAGTACTAACGTACTATGCAAAGCACAAGGGATTTCGGTGAATAGCCAACAAACAAACACACTAGAATACGTTGGGGTTCATGCATGACCGTACCCCATCATTTAGTGGCGGAAGTGGCCCCGGTGCCCTCACCACTTCAGCAAAATAGGCGCCCCCATGACGGTCGATTTGATAAAAACGCGGGGATGCCATCAACGAAGCGAGAATTGCCAGGTGCGGTCAAGACATTACGGGGCACACGGGGCGACTCAAATTTCTCTCCTGCACTCGCTGTCGCCTTGCAGGTCGCACGCAATATCCGGGGATGCAAACGGCCGGCCACATTTGTATGAGAGCCCTTTCCGGCGCACGTTGTACCCCAGCAGCCTTAAGCCGGATGCCGTTTCCAGCCCCGTCCTTCACCGGACACTCTCAGTCGAGAGGGAACCATTGAATCGAAGCTCCATGAAGTGTATCGTATCATCCTGGGGTAAGCTAATCGGGAATCACGGATAAGGTTATGGCAAAAGACAGCCCTACAACTGTATCGATGAGTGAGCCCGTGGCGCCGGTCGGGCTGACCGGGAACTGGCCAGAGGGGCTCAGGAACTTCATCGTCCGGCATCTGGAACTTCTGTTCATCCTGCTGGTGGCCGTAATTGGCGTGGTGGTTTTTTATTTGGTTCCGTACAAGATCGCCTTTCTCAACTTCTTCTTCCTGCCGGTGTTGGCGGCGGCCTACTTTTTGGGGAAGCGAACCGCGGTAATGGGTGCGGTGCTTTGTCTCCTCTCTGGGGTGTTGTTCGCCTATTACAAGCCCCAGTGGTTTGCCCTGGAGGGCACTCACCTTGACGCCTTCATGGCGCTCGCCGCGTGGGGCGGATTCTTGATCCTCACAAGCGCCGCGATCGGTTCGCTCCAGGAAAACCTTGACAAAGGCTTCCACGATACCCGTCGGCTCTACGAAGAACTGAAGAGGAGCCAAGACTCGGAGGAAATAAAGGACAGGGTGGAGAAAACCCTCTACGCCACGATGGACCCTATAGTTGCCAAGCTGGCCACGGAAGGAAAGCTCCGGTTTGAGAAGCGCGAAATCAGCATCCTGTTCGCGGCGCTTGCCGACTTCATGACCTCTACTGCGGAGAGTCGTCCGGACGTGGTGTTGCATGATTTAAACCGCTTCTTGGGTGAGGTCGAGCCCATCGTGGAGTTGTTCCGCGGGCATATCGACAAATATATGGGTGACGGTGTGATGGTGGAGTTTGGCGCCCCTGTGGATTTCGACCGGCATGCGCTATTGGCGGTACTGGCAGGTCTAAAAATGCAGCAGATGGTTAAGAATCTCAATCTGCCCTGGCAGCTCTGTGTGGGAATTGCCTCAGGAGATGCGATCGTGGGCATGTTGGGAGTCCGGCGTCAGTCCTACAGCGCCTTAGGCGATCGCGTCAATATCGCCAAGCGTCTGGAAGAGATATCCGAGCCGGGCAAGATTTACATTGACGAGCCTACCTATCGGGCTGTCGAGCCCCTCGTGACGGCTACCAAACTTCGCTCCCGGGAGGACGGTCGACCGCCGAACCCTGAGCATTTGGAACGCTTGCGATCGCTGGAAGAGAATCTGCGCCGCCAAGGTGAGAGCGCGGCACTTCTCTATGAACTGGGTAAGATCAATCTGGATCTCCATGATGCGACCGCAGCGGCCGGGTACTTTCGGCGCTCGCTGGCGCTTGATCCGGGCTCCACGGAAATCAAGCTCGCGTATGCCGATGCCAGTATCAAACGGGGTGAACTCGGAAAGATTCAACTCAAGGGCAAGCAGGAAAAGATTACCGTATACGAAGTGGTGGGGATTAAGGACCGGTGGAGGGATCCCGCGGTGATACCTCCCGCGCTCGCCGCCAAATACGGTGGAGCGGATTCCCTAATCGAGATCCCCCATGACGCTGTGCTGGCCATCGAAGCGCTGGACGGGGCGGTGGGGCATGGCCGTGTCGTCGCCCTCCTTTCATATGCCATTTCCGATCGGCTTAAGCTGAATGACGAAATGAAGAAGATCATTCTCTTGGCGGGATACCTCCAGGATCTCGGCAAGGAGGCTGTGCCTCACCACATCTTGAACGGTACGGGGAGCTTGACCGACCAGGAATCCGAACTGCTGGAAGCCTACGTCCACGGGAGTGTGGCTGCCTGCCGGAAATTGGGCTATGACGACCCCCGCCTGTTAGAGATTGTCCTTCACCCGCATGAGGCATGGGACGGAAGTGGCTACCCCGACGGGTTGAAAGGAGAGGCAATTCCGCTGGGTGCGCGCATCACCGCTGTCGCCTCGGCCTTTAGCGCGCTTACGTCTTGGCGCCCGTATCATGAACCCTGGGACGCGCGCACCGCGCTGAAGGAAATTCGCAATGGTGCGGAAAAAGGCCGGTACGACCCGAAGGTTGTGGAAGTTCTTGATGATCTTCTGGGATTAAGATCTTAGGATCGTCTTACCATTTCCCCATAACTCAAAGAGCATGTGCGAGGGGAGCAGTAAATTGCATTTACCCCCCTCGCCCTTGGGGGAGAGGGCCGCAACCGGCGCCTTCTCCAGCCGGGGCGGGCCGGGTGAGGTGGTCACCCAGATCGAATGCAGAAGTTGTTTCCTGAAAACCGCTAAGAAAACATGATTGGGGTTAACGCGCTTCCGTCCGCCATCATCCTGCTGATTTACTTTTACGCCTACTTGCGGTGCCGTAATGTGCGGGCGGCGTTTTGACATGGATCCGCCATGGCCGCAGCGGCCAGGGGTTTTCCATCATGATGATGTGGATTGAAGCCGGCCTCTCCTTGGTTTTGGTTTTGATGGCATTTGTGGGTCCCCGCTGGGGCGCGAGTTGGTTTGATTCGGTTGAGCGCCGTTTCTGTGCGCTGGCTAACCGGCAAAGGATTGCAGTAATTGTGGTGGGGCTCGCGGCGCTGGCTTTGCGCGCGGCGGCGCTGCCGGTTCTCCCTGAGCCGCAAGCCTATATCAACGATGAATTCAGTTTTCTTCTGGCGGCGGATACTTTTGCGCATGGTCGCCTGGCAAATCCTCCGCATCCTATGTGGATTCACTTCGAAACTTTCCATGTGATCCAGCAGCCTACTTATGCCTCGATGTACCCTCCCGCCCAGGGCCTGGCGCTGGCGCTCGGGCAGGTCACGACCGGCCATCCGTTTGTGGGAGTTTGGCTGAGCGTGGCGTTCTTCTCCGCCGCTCTCTGCTGGATGTTGCAAGGATGGCTGCCACCGGCCTGGGCGCTGCTGGGCGGGCTGCTTTCCGCAATGCATTTCGGTGTGTTCAGCTATTGGGCGGATAGCTATTGGGGTGGGGCCATGGCGGCCATCGGAGGCGCGCTGGTTATGGGGGCGCTGCCGCGCATCAAAAGGTCGCAACGCGTGGGCGACGCCTTACTGATGGGTTTGGGGGCGGCGGTCCTGGCCAATAGCCGTCCTTACGAGGGGATGATCTTCTGCTTGCCGGTCGCCGCGGCACTGATGGTGTGGGCGGTGCGCGGGCCACGCCCTTCACTGCGCGTGGTGGCGGGGCGCGTGGCGGCGCCCTTGGGCATTGTGCTGGGCCTGGCGGCACTCGCGACGTGCTATTACTTTTGGCGCGTTACCGGCAGCCCGTTTAGAATGCCCTACCAGGTGGACCGCAGCACCTACGCTGTGTCACCTTACTTTATGTGGCAGTCTCCTCAGCCCGAGCCGGTCTACCACCACCCGGCGATGCACGATTTCTATACCCACAATGAGCTGGATTTCTACCAACAAACGCGCACGCCCCTGGGCATGTCGGCCGTCATCGTGGCCAAATTCCTTGACCTCTGGATCTTCTATCTGGGCCCCTTGCTGACGCTCCCTTTGGTGATGGTGATTGCCACCCTGCCCCTGGGTTTTTCATGGCGTTCGATCTCCCGGGAAACTCGCTTCCTGCTGGCGGGGGCCGGCACATTTTTCGGGGGCCTCGCCCTGGAAGTGTTTTTCTTTCCCCATTACGCCGCACCCCTCACCTGCGTGATCTTTGCTCTGCTGTTTTCGGCCCTGCGTCGCCTGCGCCGATGGGAGTGGCACGGTCAGCCGGCGGGACAGTTTCTGACCCGAGCCCTGCCGCTCGGTTGCGTCCTGCTTTTGATCGTTCGGGCGGGCGCAGGCCCGCTGCGCTTGCCCCTCACCCCGGACTGGCCACCCACCTGGTACAACGCGAAGGTGGTTAAGACAGACCGCGAGCGCATGTTGGCCCAGTTGCTGGCGTTGCCCCAAAAACAGCTCGTCCTCGTTAGATTCGCCCCTCGCTCCAAGTCGCTATATGACTGGGTCTACAATTCCGCCGATATCGACCGCGCCAGGGTGGTTTGGGCTATGGACATGGGCGCGGCCCGCAATCAAGAGCTTATTGATTACTATAAGGGCCGGGAAGTTTGGCTGGCGGAACCCGACAGGGATTCCGCGACGTGGACGCCCTATCCTGGGCAAGCGGGAAAATAATCAATCCCAATGCCAATACCGTTCGCATGAGAGGCTTTAAGGAAAATATTCATCAAATTGTTCGCGAGCGCCCCCTCGCCCACCGCCTAGCTCGGATTTCTCACCACGACTCTGGAAGGGCGGGGGTTTAGCCCCGCCGTTGCAAGGCCGCCCTGATTATTTCCAAGTCCCGCACCCCGCGCAGCTTGCAGCGGCAAGCTGCGCGGGGTGCGGGGCGAATAGCGGGGGGGAGCCCCGCCCTTCCCGGACTCGTGGTGAGAAATCCAGGCTAAGGTTCCGTCAAATTCCGATGGGGTCGAAAGAGCCCCCTGACCTGCCCTCCTCCGGCGGGTACCATCTCCAATGAGGCTGCGACTATTGCCGAAATCGTAGCCGCGCCAACTGGCAGGCGCAGAGCCATCCCACCCGGGCCCAGCGCGAAATTCCCCGCAGCGAGGGTGTGCCCCCGAGACGCGGCAGATGCTGAACGCCAACTTCCGTCACGCGGAAGCGTTGTCGGCGCGCCAGAATCGAGACCATCACCATGGGGATAAATGCATCTTCGGGGACGCGCTTGAGCACGGCCACAAGAGCCTCGGTCCGCATGAGCTTGAAGGGGCAATTGGCGTCGGAAATCCACACCTGCCAAAGCAGCCAGTTCAGCACACGCATCAGCGTCGTTACGAGTTTGCGGAAGGCGCCATCGTTGCGTTTCTCCCGGACTCCGAATACAAAATCGAATTGATCGCGCAGCTCCCAAAGCCGCCAGAAGTCAGCCGGACAATGTTGGCGGTCGCTGTCCGTTTGAAACACGAATTTGCTGCTCACCTGGCGGAAGCCGAACAATAAAGCTGGACCGTGCCCGCCATTCACATTACGGCGGGTAAAGGTGATACCCGGCAGGCTGCGGGTGAGTTGGCCCAACACTTCCGGGGTACCGTCGCTGCTGCCGTCGTCGATCACCAAGAGGCGAGAACCCGGGACCTTGGCGACAACCTCCGCGTGCCATTCCGTGACGGCCGCGGCGATGATGTCCTCCTCGTTGTGCGCGGGCATGAGTATGGTCAACACTTGCTCTGGGGCTTTGGAGACGACGCCAGGTTTTGCGGCCTCAAAAAGTTTGCCGGGGTTTGTCTGATTCATCCGTTATCCGCCGGTAAAAGCCACGTTGAACTTACCATGCCCAATGTCCAGGCTTTGATCAGCAAAAGGAGAAATATCGTTGCCATGCCTCCAACGGCAAGAGTCAAGGCCTTTCTCGCGGTGTTCTGGGCGGTGAGGGCAACCGAGTCCGGCCGGGCCGCTTGCTTCTGTTGGACGATGAACAGCGCCCCGGCCGAGATCTGGCTACTGAGCATCGCGAGGTAATAAACCCTGCTGAATGGGAAATCAAAGACCCCTCCCGGAGACGCATACAAGACAACGATCGCCGTGCTGGTTAAAGCCCACATCGGCCAGCTTGGGTACAAAATCGCGCAAGCGAGCATGGGTAAGGCAAAATAGTAATCGTTCACGGCAGGCGAGAACGCGAACATCACCAGAAGATACATCGGGAAAAGGTCGCTTTCACCGCGTCCCACCTTAATGCCGGCTGCCATCAGCACGGCCATCCAGATTAAGGTGAGGAGTTTCGTCTCCGTGGGGGAGACCATCCAAAAGTGACGCGAGGCTGCGACAAGGTGATACACGGAAAAGTAAAACCTGGAGCGATAAAGGAAGACGTGCTGGTAAATCCCCGCGCGCGATAGCGGGTCGGCCGCCCAGGGCAGAAACGAGACGACGAAGAGTCCGTAGGCGATCGCCAGGTACGCCATGCGCTTTCGTAAACTTCCCAGCTTGGGCCAGAAGAGCAGCCACAGCGGGAACAAGAAGAAAACGTGTTTGATGACGAGCGATAGGCCGAGCAATCCGGCTGATGGCAGGACGCGGCGCCACGCGGCGGCTCCCTCGCGAACCAGCAGCCACGCCGCAAGCCCGGCGAGCAAGGCGAAGTTATCGAATTGAGAATAGGAGCCGGTTAATAGTACGGTGACGGGACAGCAAAGGAAGAAGATTCCGGCGCCGTACCGATATTTTGCGGCCAGAAGTGCGGCCAGGGCCACGTCCACAACGGCCAGGAAGGCGGCGATGGAGAAATGAAAAGCCTGGCCTCTCATGGTGGGGAGCAGGGTGGAAATCTGCTTGAGGCCCGCCAGAAAGAATGACCAAAGCGGCGCGTAATTGTAGTACTCCGTGTTCGCGTAAACGCTCTTTCCGTGCAGGACAAGCGAGGCAACATTCCCGTAAGATCCCAAGTCATAATCGCTCCACCGGCTTGCCAGGACCAACTTCAGCGCGATCGATATGAGCGCCGCCACCGCAAATTGAATTTTGTTCCGCCGCTCGAGCTTCGCCTGCGCCAGTAGATACACCGCACCGCCGGCGTTAAAGAGGAAGCAACAACATACGAGGGTAATATACACACCGGCATTATAGTTGACGGAAGGCGAAACAGGGAATGTGGGATTTACTTTATCCAACCATTAGAGCAGTTTTGATTTAAGTGCTTACTTATCCTGTAGCACAGACCGTTAGCGCCAAATTGTCCACTTAAGAGGTGGGAGGAAATTATTGATCCACCTGTTCCGGAAAGGCCCCCTCACCCCCCGCCTTGCGGTCCCCCCTCTCCCCAGGGGGCGAGGGCTAAAATCAATTCTTAAAAGCCCTCTCCCAGGGGGGTGAGGGGGCCGCACGTTTTTGTTTGCGGATTTGCCGAGATGTATACACTTAAATTAAAAAGGCTCTAAAGGCGACGCCCGGTGTGTGTGGGGCGATCGATGGCAAAGAGGAAACCTCGGCGCGCGTGTCGGCGCCGACCTGAGCAAAACCCCGGCAAAGCGCGGGTGAGTTGGCCCAACACTTCCGGGGTGCCGTTGGTGCTGGCGTCGCCCATCACCAGCAGGTGGGAACCCGGTACGTTGGTGATGACCTCCGCGTGCCACTGGGAGACGGCCGCGGCGATGATATCCTCCTCGTTGTGCGCCGGCACGAGAATGGTCAATACCGGCGCGGCAGAGAGTGGTACGAGGGTGGGCTGCTTGTCCCCCCTCGCCTGTGCCGTCAACGCTTCACCACTCGCATTGACCATCCCGGGGGGTTTATGGGAATGACCAAGACTGTTCCCTGAGGCGCTTGCTTCAGTTTCTCTGCGTACTCTTCGAAATGCAAATTTACCCGGGGCGGATGGCGCCAATCGCGAACCACACCAAAAGGCATCAGCACAAAGCAGAGTATTGCTCCTAAACGCAGTGCCGTCGGGATGGCAGGTTTCAGTAACCAGACCAGAGTCGCGACAAACGCCAGCATCGGGATGTACCAATAGCGCTGACCCAGCCCTAACTCCAGCCCCCTCCATCCTGGAAGCGGGGGTCCCGTCGGCATCCCAATAAGGGTCGGCAAGGGTGAGGCCAACGCACAGGCCAAGACTAAATTGGCAAAGAGGATGAAAAGCCTCAGGTGTAGGGGGCCCCGGATGAGCCCGTACAGAAGGGCGACGATTCCCAGGAAGGTCACTACCAGCGCGCCCAGCGGACGGCCATGAAAGAGGGCGTTGCGTCCTATCAGCGAGCCCAAAAACACGTGATCCGCAAGTAATTCCATGAGCGATACCCAGCTAGCGTTCAGCGCGTCGGTCACCCGATGCGAGCGGCCGGCGATCAGAATCAAAAAGCCTTGAACCCCGGCGCATGCGGCCACAGTTGACGTTAGAATGAGTTTCCAACGACCGCGGTTTTTTCGCCAGTCCAGGAATGCGGCGGGAGTGAGCATGACCGCGAAAGGTCCTGTCAACCCGGTCATCAAAACCACCAGATAATCAAAAGTTCTTGCTACTCTGCTTCGAGGTGGGGCGGAAACGATCACCAAGAAAGCGAGTATCGCCATGTTCCAGTGTACGTTGGCAAGAGTGGCGTGGATCTCGAAACTGTTGGGTAGGGAAAGATACAGCAAAGCCATGAGCAACCGAGACGGCAGGCTGCCGATTGCGGAGAGCCGCGAGGAAAGGAGAATCTGAACCGGTAAGATTTGCACCGTCATGGCCACCAAGTTGAATAGCAGCGGGGCGGAGGCAAGGGGAAAAAACTGGGCGAGGGCCGCGACCAAACGGGAAAAGATAAGAAGGTATCCGCTATAAGTCCAGAACAGCGGGTGCACCAAGCCCCCATTATAGGCCTGGGCGTAGAATAGCCAACCGTCCTCAGCCCAGAATTGGGGCCGAAAGATTGCATCGGGCCGCCGCGATACAAGGATTGCGAACGAGAGCAGGAAAACGATGGCTTGCCCGCACCAGGGACGAACGGTCTGGAGCCGCGTCTTGAAACTCTCCCGCAGCGTCGAAGGGCCGCTCGCCTGGGTCCATCGGCTGTCAAAGACAACAGGATTGCCTGGCGTCAACGTGCCACACCTCCGAGCGGATGAATGTTCCGTGGTCTCCCGACCGGAATTGCCAGGGTAAGGAGTTGTCGATTCTTAAGATCCTCAAGCCGCCCACGACGGCCGCGGCGATGATTTCCTCCTCATTGCACGCGGGCATGGGGAGGGTCAAAGCCTGCCGGGTAGAGGGTGGCGCCTCGCTGGGCTGCGTTTCCCCCATCGATTTGGACGTGCAGGCGGGATCCGTCATCTGTTCATCAGGGGCTGTGCCGGACCTGCCCCATGCAGTGCAAATAGTTTGATCAGGAATATAACCAAGACGAGCGCGAGGCTGCCGAAGCCCAGGGTCACCGCCTTTTGCGCGGCTTCCGGCGTGGGTAATGAAACCGCTCGCGATAGGCTCACACGCCGCAGTTGAACCAGTAACAAGGCCGCTGCGCAGATTTGGGCGCTGACCATGGCGATATAATAAACGATGTTGAAAGGGCAGCGAAAGATATCGGCAGGGGAACTGGACAGAGCCAAAATGGCTGTGCCCGTCAAGGCCCAACTTGGCCAGCTCGTGTAGAAGATCGCGCTGGCGAGCAGAGGGATCGCCAAGTATTGGTCCATTAATGCCGGCGAGAACGCGAACATGGCTAGCAGGTACATCGGGAAAAGGTCGCCCTTGCCACGCCCCACGATCATACCGGCCGCGATCACCACCGCCATCCAGCCCAAGGTGAGGACGGCCGACGTTGCCGGGGAAACCGCGGCAAAAGGGTGTATCGAAACAAGGAGCCGGCTTAAGGAGAGGTTGAACTCCGAGCGATACAGGAACACGTTATGAAAAATGCCCGCGCGCGAGGACGGATCAAGCATCCAGGGTAAGAACGATAGTCCAAAGATTCCGTAGGCGATCACGACATACGCCAGACGCTTTCGCCAGGTCCCCAAGGGGGGCCAGAAAAACACCCAAATTGGAAACAAGAAAAGAACGTGTTTGATGACCAGCGATAAGCCCTGTAAAGCCGCAGCAAAAACGAGCCGGCGCGGCGCGATTGCGCCACTTCGAATCAGCAGCCACGAGGCGAGTCCGGCGAGCAAGGCGAAATTCTCAAATTGCGAATGATAGCCGGCCAACAGGATGGTTCCCGGACAGCAAAGGAAAAAGATCCCCGCGCCGTAGCGGTAGTTTGCCGACAAAATCGCGGCCAGCGCCACATCTGTGACCCCCAGAAACGCGGCGACGGCCACGTGGAAGGCCTCTCCCCCCATCGCCGGCAACAGGGTGGAAAGCTGTTTTAGTCCTGCCAGAATGAAGCCCCAAACGGGCCCGTAATTGAAACGCGAGGTATTTGCGTAAACTGATTTTCCGTGCAGAATCAGCGACGCAACAATTCCAAACGAATCCAAATCATAATTGTGCCCTTGCGTTGCCAGGGTCAACTTCAATGCCAGTGAACCTAGCGCCGCCAGCGCGAACACGGTCTTCTTCCAGGGTTCGAGCTGCGCATGTGCCAAAAGGTACACAGCCCCGCCGGAGTTCAGTAAGAGGCAGCCACACACGAGGGTGACAAACACTCCGGCATTATAATTGACCGAAACCAGGATGGGGAATGAGTTTATCTGCGCCGTTTGGATCCGGGAAATTATCGCGCCCGTCGGGCCTTAGGGGCGATCTTCCTGGGGGGGGACCGCAATAACTTCCGTGTAATAGTCTTCCGACAATTTTCGGCCCTGAGGATTCAGCAAGCGGAAGCGCCCCAGTCCCCTTTTCTGAAGCCAGAACTTCAGTACGACCACCAACACTTGCAGCCCGTACTTGGCGCAGCGTGAGAAATTAAGCGATGACGCCTCGGGAAAGTAGCGAGCCGGGCAGGAAATTTCCCCAATGCGATAACCGAGGTAAATGGCTTGCGCCAATACCTCCCCATCGAAAATGAAGTCGTCGGAATTTTCTTCCAAGGGCAGGTTGCTCAGCACCTCACGTGAATAAGCGCGGTACCCCGTGTGGTATTCCGAGATTTTATAGTTGAAGAGAATGTTCTGATAGGAGGATAAGAGCCGATTGGCGACGTACTTGTACAGGGGCATCCCCCCGCGGAGAGCTCCAGGGCCCAGAATCCGCGATCCTAACACGAGGTCATATTCTCCAAAGGCGACCATGCTTGCCATGGCGGCGACCAGCCGGGGGGAATATTGATAATCCGCGTGCAGCATCACAACGATATCGGCACCCCGGCGCAGGGCTTCGCGATAACAGGTTTTCTGGTTGCGACCGTATCCGAGGTTGCGATGGTGGACGAAGGTAGTCAAGTGCAACTCACCCGCCAACTGCACGGTAGTGTCGGAACTGTGGTCGTCAACCACCAGGACTTCGTCCACAATCTCCCGCGGCAGCTCCGCGCAGGTCTGCCGTAAAGTGCGGGCGGCATTGTAAGCGGGCATTACCACAAAAACTTTCTTTCCGTTCAGCACGGCTCATTCTCCAGGCGTCTCAATAAGTTCTCCGCTCCCACCGATTATGCCATCGTCGGAATCGTCCACGGCATGAAAAAGCCGGGGCCACGAAAGCCTTGCACGCGGCGACAGCCCTAAAGCGGGAAACCCCCAGCACGCAACGGGTGGTTTCCACAACCACTGGCAGGGTGATCCTCATCAAACTGTCAATCCTCATCCTAAGGGACGCGGATTTCATAATCAATCTCCATCGCCCAGCGGGAGAGCAGCAGCAAAAGTCCGCTGCAGCGCCCGGAGAGCGAGGCTGATTTACTCCGGATATATCATCCGGAGTTTAACCCATGATATGCTGGCTGAGCAATTTTGACCAAGCGGTTGAGCAATACTGAACTGACAGGCCAATTGCTGCTAGGATATAAGAATGAAGGGATTGAATTCTTGCTAGGCATTTACCCATGCGGTAATAAACTTTTCCTGACTAGCAGGAGGCAGGATGTTTCGGGGAGTGGATGACCAAATGGTAGGATGAGGAGGGTGAGATGTTGAGCGCATTCGGTTTTGCTGCGGGTGGCGTCGGCCTGGTGATGGTCATATGGTTTGTGCATGTCGGGTTCGTGGTGAAGAAAGTCCTCAAAGAACAGCAGGAGACCAACCGTCTGCTTCGTCATCTGGGCAATGCGGCTCCAGGGCTAGGGGCTGGTTAGTCGGCTGGGATTTCCATTGTCCAAGTCCGGCCGACTCAAAATGTACTTCTGTCCGCCTCAGGGCAATTGTCATTCGGGTTTGCACTGCCGGGTGCTTCCACGGGCCACGCAAGGGGTCATTTTGGCCCTTCCTGGGACTTTCAAAGACCGCAATTGCCTCCCCCCCCGTCCCGTGTCTCCGCCACTTTTCCTGCTTGCAGGTGCCGGGGTTCGGCAGCCAGTTACGATAATGGATTTTTCTGTTTTTGACAGGTGCGGTTCGTAGAGCGGTACCGATGAGTCGTTCAACATAATTGTGATTACATCAGCTCGTAAGACAAGTTGGCAATATGACAAAGCAAATCGGAAAGTCGAAGAATGGGACACTTAGTGTCACGAAAGGTGACAGATAATGCTCGCGCACCTGGCAGAATCGCTTGACTTCGGGTGTTCAGATGCTAAATTCTTTGTTTTCAGTAAGGATATCCTGTTACTTTAGTACTATAGGTTTGGAAGTTAGCATGCGGAGTATGTTGTGACAATTAAAATGGCGTAAGCGTGCCATATTCATTCAAGGAGGACGTAGACTATGAAAATTCTTTTGAAACGGCTTTGGCAGGAAGAGGAAGGACAAGACCTTGTGGAATACGGCCTGTTGATCTTTCTGGTCGCTCTGGCTGCCATCGCATCCATGAAAGGTTTGGCAAGTGCCATCAGCACGGTATTTAGTAGCGCGGCCACTAGCTTGACCAGCACGACCTAATACGCCTTCGCCGAGTTCATGGCCTGCTGTTGAAAGAAATTGATGGTAGATGCCATGGGGAAGAAGGTTCAGTGCAACCTAAGTGGTACACAGTGTTCTCGGAGGGTCTTGGCCTGATCACATGTGTGTTGAAACGACTTTGGCAGCAGGACGATGGTCAAGACCTCGTGGAATACGGCCTGCTTCTGTTTTTGGTTGCTCTAGTCGCCGTCGCCTCAATGAAGGACCTGGCAAGTTCGATTAGCGGGGTATTTAAGAGTGCAGCGACGAGTATGACCACCACCAGCTAATATGCTTTCTCCGCAAGAATGGCTTGCCATTGGCTGATTTGATGGGAGTTGCCATCGGAGGAGGTTTTAGTGCGATCTCGGACGTGCTCAGGGTTCTCGATGGATCTTGGCCTGACCGCCGGTGCGGCAGCGTCTTGATTCGGCCCTGAGTGCGGCAAGTTGTTCTAGCCATTGTCGAACAATGAGTGGCGCGCTAAGATGTTCTTGGCCCCAAAGGGGGATTTTGAATGAAAGCGGTTGTTCCTGTCTCAGCTTTGGCTCGATCAGCAGGGTCAGAATTGGGCGGCTATGCCTGATTTTGATTCCTCTCAAAGGTGTTGCGATAAACAAACCACCCGCTGGCGGCGTGAAGGTATTGCTCATCAACGCCGCAAAAAGCATAAATGCCATGAGTTAGACGGGGTCGGCTTGCCTCCAGCGAACCTCGCATTGCGCCATCTGCTTGCAGGGGAGGCAGATGGATACTTGTTGGGCGTGTCAGGCTTTTGCCAGGTCTCTTGGCCCGACCATGGGGATGGCGGCCGGGGGCCGGTGCTCATCACCCCTGAGTCCAGATCCGGCGGCTGTAGCGCGGGAGCGCGCCACACGCTCAATTTGCTCGCCCCAGCAAAACCTTGGGGCCGGGCGATCGAGGTCCACCGAAGGCGACTGCATGTCAGGCCGCAAGCTTAGGTGCGGATGTCTCTGCGGAGGGGCGAGAATTGCCTCAGCAGCGGAGACAGGCATGGCACGACGTGTGACAGAATTTCTCGTTAGTACTTGCCAGCTATATTAAACTTACTCTTTTGGATTAATAACGGGCTCGAATTGACAAGCAAGCGCTGGCGCAGTGGGGCGAGATGAGCATTCCGCGCGTGGCGGCAATCTCCATTGCGATTCCTCGTGGCGGCAACGCTTCCCATGGGGCAGAGAACTCAAACGGGAGAGTGGCGACCTCGGAATGGATGGATAGCGGCTTGTGGAAGGAAGTTGTGATTTCGGCAAGCGCCCTGGGCTTGGCCGGATGGGCGGGTTGGCTTGATTGGCGGAGGCGGAAGATTCCCAACTGGTTGACTGTTCCTGCGCTCTTGGTGGGATTAGTCCTGAGTGCGGTGCTGGGGAGATGGCCGGGGTTGAAGTTGTCCTTAGAAGGCGCCGGCATCAGTTTGGGTGTCTTGCTACCTTTCGTGTTGATGCGGGTGCTGGGCGCGGGAGACTGGAAACTTATGGGAGCACTCGGCGCCTTTTTGGGGCTGCCGGGGGTAATTGTGGTGCTCCTAGGCACAGTCATCATTGCCGGTATTATGTCGGTCGTGGAGGTTATCCGGCAGCGGAAGGTGCGAGAGACTCTTTACAATCTTTGGGTAGTTTTCGTTGCATATTCCACTTTTCACGTCAATAATGCTCGTGCCATCACGCTGGATAATCCGGGATTGTTGAGGATCCCGTTCGGCGTGGCGGCAGCGCTTTCGACAGGCTTGTTTTTTGTGATAATGTCTGCACTCCGATTTTTCCACAAGTTGGGATGAGCGCATGAATCGTAATCGGATTTTGCTCGGGCTAGTCGTGGCGCTGATGGTAGCATTCCTGGCGAGTTATTACGTCTACCGGCAACTCCAGCGCGTTCAGCCGGCGGATGCAGGGAATTTGGGAAAGCATGTTCAAGTGGTGGTGGCGGCGGGCCCGCTGAAAGTGGGCCAGCGTTTGACCGCCAGTGATTTGACGTTGCTGGACTGGCCGGCAGGGAAGCAGCCGCAGGGGTCACTTTCACGCGTGGAAGAATGTGTGGGCCGCGCCTCAATCCTTCCGTTGGTGCAGGGCGAGGTCGTTCTGGATCAGGAGTTGGCAAGACGCGAGGCGGGATCGGGCTTGGCCGTAACCATCCCCGACGGGATGCGAGCAGTGTCCGTAGGTGTTGACGACGTCGTGGCGGTGGCAGGCTATGTGACCCCGGGTACGATCGTGGATGTGCTGGTAACAGGCATCGGGCCGGGAGGGCCGTTAACTCGCACCATCCTGGAACACGTTCGGGTCCTCGCGGTAGGGCAGGAGTTGCAAACCGAGGGTGGAAAACCGCAGACCGCCCCCGTGGTCACGTTATTGGTAAATCCTGAGGATGGGGAAAAGTTGACCCTCGCTGCTGCGGATGGCAAGATCCATCTGGCTTTGCGCAATGGGGATGACTTGACCGATGTGAATACCCCACCTGTCTACGGCTCTGCGATCTTTCTGGGAACGGCTCCGATAGTGGCAGGGGCTCCGAGGGTGATAGTGCCCAAGCCGGCCCCGTTGACGCCACCGTGGTCGGTGCAAGTGATCCGTGGCGACAAAGTTGAAAACCAATCTTTTCCCCAATGATTGATTAAACTAGGCGGCTCCATGAAGGTCCCGAACACGCGAAGCAATTTGCTGACGCTGGCAGCCACGATGCTGGCAGCCACTCTGCTGGCGCTTGTGAGCTTGGGCCCGGGGGGGAGTGAGGCATTTGCGGCTCAAGCCGGCGCGGCGGCGGCGCTCCAACCCGGTCCCGCTGGGCCTTCCCCTGAGGCGCTGCATCTCTTGGTGGGGCGGTCGCTGGTGATTACCTCGCCAGCGCGCATCTCCCGTATTGCTGTGGCCGACCCGACGATCGTGGACGCGATGGTGGTGAGTCCAAACCAAGTCCTGATTAACGGCAAGTTACCTGGCGTGGCTTCCTTGGTGATCTGGGATGAGACGGGGCAGAGCCAGACATTTGATGCCTATGTCGATATCGATGTGGCGGAAATATTGGGGAAAATCCGCCAGGTCTTACCCAGCGAACCGGTTCAAGTGGAAGCGCGGGGAGGCATAGTGACGCTTTCGGGCGCGGTTTCCTCGCAGGCCGTGGCGGACCATGCGGTGGCCATCGCGCAGGCCATGACGCCTCGGAAGGATAGCGTTATTAGCCTCTTGCAGATACCTACGCCGAGAAGCGGAGAGGTGTTGCTGGAAGTGAAATTTGCCGACGTCGACCGTTCCACCTTAAGCCAGTTCGGTGTGAACCTTCTGAGCACATCGCCGGCGAAAACGGTTTTTACCACCTCGACCGGGCAGTATTCGCCCCCCGCAATTCAATCCGG
>Ga0182030_10006210_pt1 | contig 25245 bp, 25 predicted proteins | sample 812S3MmetaG_FD_121299 | JGI IMG/M metagenome (GOLD analysis project Ga0182030, IMG submission 121299) | Permafrost microbial communities from Stordalen Mire, Sweden - 812S3M metaG (Illumina Assembly) | ecosystem: Environmental > Terrestrial > Soil > Wetlands > Permafrost | place: Sweden...
CACCAAGACATTGCCCATGCCAACCGAGGCTACCTGCACCTAGTCGGAGCTTCTGTCTTAGACCTCTAGCGTGGCCGGTTTTGAAGTGACCTTTCGTGGCCGGTTTTGGGTGACCCCCGAGGACTGTACAGCGAAAGAAAACGCGGCGCGCAAGGTCGAGCGAGAGATGTCAAAACACATCGCCGCCGTTGCGATGAGCAACAGGATAGGCCAGACATTCGATGCGATCGTTACCGGCGTGAATGCGCACGGGACATTTGTGCGCATTCTGCAGCCTCATGTCGAAGGACTGCTGGCACTTGGCCAGACTGGAGTGGATGTGGGAGACAAGCTGCGCGTCAAACTTCTTCGTACCGACGTCCAGCGCGGATACATCGACTTCGCCAAGATGTGATTTTCAACTCCCCTAACGGCTCTGTAAGGTGGCCCAAAACCTTTGGGTTGCGGTAGAGGGGGCTGCGTGTAAAACACTCCCGCCGGAGCCTTAAGACGCGAACCAGCACTATGTCTTTCCGATCCTGATGTCTGAAAAGCGTCCGCAAAGCAGCCCACGCAGGCTTCGTGAACCCTACGGCGTTTAACAGGACCGATTCCGTCGGGGCTGGTGTACAGTGGCCCGTTTTGCCTTGGCATTGTGCGTTAGGCTTTTCCGATTTGTCCGCAACCCGATCTATTTATCTATTAGCTCATAGGGTCGATACACAGGTTCCCAGATGTTCGCAGTGAGCGCATCCTCTGTCTCTCTTGGACTTATGCCTGCCAAGCCATCCTGGATGGCTTGGTTGCTGACGGCCCACGCTATTTGCTTACTGACGGAGCGGATCGTCTTCAAATCGGGCAGGAGACTTGCCGTCTTGTCTCTCTTGGTTGGTGAGAGTTCAGCCAGGGTCCGTGCCGCAGCCTTTATCATTGAGTCGGACACGTGTCTTGCGCGCGAGGAGATGATGCCCAGAGCCAGTCCGGGAAAGATGTACGAGTTATTTGTCTGATCAATACGCACCAGCTTGCCTTCGACGTTGACCGGTTCGAAGGGACTGCCGGTGCCGATCAGTGCGCGTCCCTCTGTCCAGTCGAGTAGTTGCTGCGGTGTGGCTTCGGCGCGCGAGGTCGGATTCGACAAAGGGAAGATGATAGGCCGAGGTGTATGCTTTACCATCTCACGCACTGCGTCCTCTGTAAATGCGCCTGCCTGGCCTGAGACTCCGATTAGCACTGTGGGCTTTGCATTTCGAGCGACATCGAGCAGACCGATGCACTGTTGATTCGAGAGCTGCCAGCTTTCGATGTCGGAGCGTTTGCGCACGAAAGGCTGCTGCTCGGGGCGAAGATCCTTCACGCCTTCCACGAGCAGACCGTAGCGGTCCACAGGATAGAAACGTGCACGGGCCTCTTGTTCGCTCAGCCCTTCGTCCTGCATCAGGGAAGCCAGAAGGCCGGCAATGCCAAGGCCGGCCGAACCGAAACCAACGATGGCGATGCGGTGCTGTTTCAGTGGAATTCCGGTTACGTTCACAGCCGAGAGCAAGGCGGCGGCGGCGACGGCGGCTGTGCCCTGTATGTCATCATTGAACGTGCAAAGCTGCTCGCGATAGCGATGCAGCAGCCGTGCTGCGTTTGTGCCAGCAAAGTCTTCCCACTGCAACAGAACGTGCGGCCAGCGCCGCTTTACCGCCGAGACGAAAAGGTCGATAAACTCGTCATATTCCGGACCTCGTATCCGCTTGTGACGCCAACCAATGTATAAGATGGAATTCAACCGGTCTTCGTTATCCGTTCCTACGTCGAGCAGGATAGGCAGGCAACTCTCAGGCGGGATGCCGCCCAATGCCGTATACAAGGCCATCTTCCCGATGGGAATGCCCATGCCTCCGGCTCCCTGATCGCCGAGGCCGAGGATGCGCTCGCCGTCGCTTACGACAATGCAGCGGACCTGATCGTAGTGCGCATCCGAAAGAATCTGATCGATGCGTTCCTTATTGGGGTAACTGATGAAGAGGCCCCGCGGCTTACGCCATATCTCGCTGAAGCGCTCGCATCCTTCGCCAACTGTTGGTGTGTAAACGATTGGCATCGCTTCTTCTATGTTGTGCTGTAGGAAGGCGTAGAACAGCGTTTCATTTGTGTCCTGGAGATCGCGCATGAAGGCGTATTTGCCAAATGGCGTCCGGCGATTCGCAAACACCTTCTTGCGGCGTGCAATTTGACCATCGAGCGTGAAAACGTGGGGAGGCAGCAAGCCATGAAGGGCAAAGAGGTCTCGCTCCTCCTCGGTGAACGCAGTACCTTTGTTGAGCCTCGGGTCATTCAGCAGCTCGAATCCTGTAAGGCTAGTTCGAACTTTCTGATCCTGGTGGGCGCTTGTCGTATTTTGCGTCTGCATGGACTCTCTCTCTCCGTAGCTTAGCTTTTCACTTAGCGAAATAGACCACACTCCTCTGCCATGCTGGCGTAAAGAGCAGTGAAGATACGATAGCGAAGTCGCTCGAGGGTGATTACCGACCAGAGCACTTGTTTGCGCTCCGACAATCGCTTGCCGCATTTCACTACTATCGGGAGCTGGTCGTTGAAGTAGACGAGGAGATTCAACATCAACTCGGCAGCTTGGAAACAGCGGCGACTGCGGAGGCGACGGTAGCGGCCAAAACACTGACAATTCACTTCAATCTTTGCATCTTATTGATTACACATCGTTTAATGGCAGAGAGGGAGGAATTTCAGCCCTCCATTTTATGCATCTCCTTAAAATCAAATCACTTATGGGGTAGCGACCCCATTTTCAGCCTTTTACCCTCGCTTACGAAATCCCGCATCAGACCGCATATACAGGCACAAAACGCATTGTATGGCAGGTAATCTAACATGAAACAGTAAGAAGTAGTAGGACAGAGGTAATCTTTAGAGCGCCCGGCATAACTGTGCAACGCGCTTGGCGAACTCTGATTATAGTATTCGATTCCATGGTTCGCCAAGATTCTACTCTTCCCTCCCCGCCACCTGCCCCAACCCCTCCAACCACCTCTGGTGCCACTTCGACATCCTTCCCGGCATCACCAGCGCACCCAGTCGTGTCAGCCAGCCGTTCTGCGTCTCCTCGGTCAGCACATACACCCCAGCATCCCTCCGCTCGAACGCCCACGCATGATATGCATGCATCCCATTGCAATGAGCATCCCACGCCAGCCGCTCGTGCCGGACGAACTCAAGCACGGTCGAGTCGATGGTCACGCCGAAAGTCTTCCACCGGAACTCGGTGCCGAGGTGTAGGTCAGGCTGGGTCTGGTTCCGAAGAACGCCGTCTTCATGAAGTTCGCGCCGGGAGTGACCGCCGCCAAGCTGAACGGCAAGGCCGAGGGACGCAATCCGCCACGTGATGTGACCTTACGCTCCGCTAGTTTGTCCAAACATTGTCTTTGTTCCCTATTCGCTGCTGCCACTTGCCTCGCGAAAGGGCCGCTTCGTACCCACGCATGTAAATCTTGCCGCCTTCTTACAAGGAGCAGATTAAACCCACAACGAAGGCTTCTGGCAGGCAGTGGCAATAAGGCGGCAATGATTCGGCTTAGCAGTGTGGCTAAGCCATGCTGCACAGCGTGGAAGTCGGAAGAAGCCATGGCACGCGGCGTGCCCTTATGGAAGCGAGGGAGCGTGGCTATGATTCTCATCGAAGTTGATTCAGGCACGCAGGTACAGGCGCTTACGAATATTTATCCGGGAGCCGATGATGAATCGCGGGTCTGCAAAGGAAACTATATCGGCATCGTTCGACCCAACGAGAATCAGTACGAATTTCTCGTCCGCGACATGCGACGGGAAGGCCCCACAATCTATGGCTCCGGGGTGGACTTCCTCCATGCGTCCAATGCTGTCGCGCAACTTATGAATGCGTTGACAGGTCAACCTTGACCTTACCGGATGTGTCCCTCCATTCGGTCTTCCCGGTCAGACCTTCAGGAGCACCTGAGATTACTCTCCGCAACTCTCGCGACGAGCAGCTTACGGACTAATGACGATATAGACGAAAGGCAGAACATCATGAAGAGCCTCAAGAATGTGACGAGGACGAAAACGATGACAGCTACAGCGAGTAGCCCTGAGCAAGGGTATCGTCAGCAGCAGCCTTCAAACAGAACGAAATATCCCTGCCAGCCGCATCCGGCTTCCTATGACTCTGGCTACGAGTTCAGCATAGAGCACGCGCTTGATGTACGTCGGCTTGTTGAAAATGCGGAAGCGTAAGAAGAGAAGAATAATGAACGCTGCCTAGCAATGGCGGTTTCGCGGGAAAACTTAGCAGCGATGTCCGAAGGGCGCAGGGTGGGCGCTATTGGCGGTCGGTGCTTTAACCTCCATTCCGTTAGCGGTAGCCGTGGTCAGCAAGCCTCATCTTGCCGAAAAACGAGCGGCCTAGTCGGCTCGCTGCTGCGGTCTGCTTCTTGTACATGATTTTATCGCTTCACCGGCATTGGCACGAGTGCGCGTGAGGCTGTGCATTCCAACCAGTGAGCACAGGATTGCCGGGGAGATTCCATGGGTGAAAATGTAAGGCTGAAGGCCGATGATAGCCATGAACTAGATGCCTACGTGTCGCCTCCTGCTGGGAAGCCAATTGCGGGACTCGTGGTTTTGCAGGAGGCTTTTGGCGTCAATCGACATATTCGCTCCGTCGCGGATGGCTACGCAAAGGACGGCTTTCTGGCAATTGCTCCGGCGCTCTTCGACCGGATTGAGCGGGGTGTGGAACTGGGCTATGAGGGAGAGGAGATGCAGCGAGGAATTGCTTTAGCTCGGCAGAGCAATCCCGCAGATACCGTAAAGGACATTGCTGCTGCATTGCACTACGTGCGAGAGAAGGCAGGGCTGAAAGCCGGAGTTATCGGCTACTGCTTTGGCGGAACAATGGCATGGTTGGCGGCTACGCGGCTCGACCCCGCCGCCGCCGTGGGCTATTACGGTGGCCATATTGCCCATTTTGCAACTGAAACACCGCTGGCTCCTGTGATGCTGCACTTTGGAAGGCTAGACCAGCACATTCCGAAGGAAGACGTTGATAAGGTGCAGGCTATGCATCCGGAGGTCTCGATATTCTGGTACGACGCCGGGCATGGCTTCAACTGCAACGACCGTGCGAGCTACAGCGCGGATGCCGCGAAACTGGCTCGTGAGCGTTCACTGGAATTTCTGAAGTTGCACACTCGGTAAACAGCTGAGGCGCACCGCCAGCTCATTCCGGCTGGGGCGTAGGTTTCACTTCTACTTCGGATTCATGACCGATGCTGCGACCTTTGCCAGCAGGTCTGTCGGGTGAATCGGCTTCGCCACCAGTTCAAAGTCGTATCCCCGCCGTCCGACCATATCGAGGATATTCAGCGTGGATGCCATCCCTGAAAACAGCAAAATTTTACATTTAGGGTGACGCTCTCTGAAGAGAACGGCCATTTCCACTCCGTTCATTCCGGGCATCATTACGTCGCTGATAACCAAGTCGGGAGAGCACGCTGCTGCTTGCCCTAGCGCACTCTGAGCGTTGTAGAATGCACTGGCCTCGTAACCGGATTGGCGGAGGATTGCTGCCAGTGTGTCGGCAATACGGTTTTCATCGTCCACGACATATATCCGCTTTACCATCACTCCCTCACTTTCGGTCTGGCACACGTTAGCGTGGTCGGTCTGTAATGCAGGAATGCTGGCTACTTTGGGGAAACAGGCGTTGCTTCGCCTTGGTTATGCTTGTCAATGTAAATGGGGACGTGACTAAAGTGTATTCCCAAAAGTTCTGTTCTGAAATCAGAACAGACTCTCTTGTCAATGTGGCTTCGGATACAAATGATTACCTGAAATTATGATTTGTCAGCCAGGCTTTCCAAGTAAGCATTTGGTTTCTGTTTCGAATTCAGAACAGTTATGCCATGGAGAAATCCGGCAGCCAAAAAGTTAAGGCCGGAGGGCTCTGTTGCGAGGAGCCTGTCCGGCCTGAAGTATTCAGGCGGTTATACGTAATAGACGCGCCTCATAGACGCGCCTCCCTCAAAAAGGTTAGCGACCGTTCGCCATCACCGCAGGCCGATTTATTCCAACCAGCCCCGGTAACTCGATACACTTTTCCCCAGTCACCCGGTCGCTCGAACGATACCGCCCATTAATCTAGGCCCAGTGTCGGAGTCAAGCTGCACGCCCCCCATTCTCACACGCACAGGGACTTTCAACGCCGGGCTCACAAAGTGCACCGCATAGGGGACAGAGATTGACAGGCTTTTCGCAGCGGGCGCAGAACGTCCTGCCCATTCTCTCATAGAGGGGGCGCGTCGGCCTGTCTCCGTAAATGTTGCATTTACAGCATGTCGGTTTCACTTTTACGATCCCTAATTCAGAAGCTTGAACTGAATCGACCAGAGGTTGGGTCGGGACTGGACTTCGGAAATCCTACCCGGAGGCATTGGGCGAACCTCCGTCTGAATATTCGTGGAGTTTCTCTCTTGCCAACTGCGAATAGCGTCATTGGGGCACCTCGGCATGGCGGTTGTACTCGCTCTGGAATTCGGGAGGCATGGCTTCGTCCAATTCCTTGAAGCGCGGATCATGGGTATTGAACCATAGCGATGTGATGATTACCCAAGCACTGGATGCGGAGCAGTAGTTGCCTCGTTGATCGAGTGACAGTTGGGCCGCTTCCTTCGCAGCGGCAGAGATGGTGTTCATTTACCCTACTTTCCCGGCTGTTTAACAAACCGTGGAGAGACTGTTAGAGTCACGGTAATAGTTAAGCCGTTTTGCGAGAACCTAAACGGCTCGGAATCCAGCTACATTGCGAATGAGGAGAAGCGGCAATGCGCACTCCTGGCCACGGTCAGAGGCATTGGCGGGTGTCGATGAAGTTAGTGCGGTTCGCAGCTCAGAACTGATGTGCTGCCTTAAGAATCCTGTTCATATTCGCCTGCACTGCGATGGTTTCGCTGTAAACATCCTCATCTGCGCTCTGTGATTTTATATTTGCAGCCATACTGCTGGGATGGGTGCCGCTCCACCTTTCGGACTGCGCAGGAGAGGGAGGGGATATAGCGTGTGCGGCCAGAAAGAAACTGTTATGCTCCGCCTGTGCTGCAACGGTTTGGTTGTAGAAATCGTGGTCTGTACGTTGTGCATTACCAATATTGCTGTCCATAGTTTGAGCCATGGCGAATGTGCCGAGTGAAAGTGTAGCGATCAAAAGTAGTTTCTGCACGGGTAGTTCCTCCTCGTAAAGCTTTTCGTTTACGCTTTCGCGCTCCACACTGAGTCATCCATTCAGGGTTGGAGAAAAGACGAACTTGCAATGACCCGATTCGCTGCTGCTGAGACAGACGGAGCGACCTAGTAAGTTTCACCACAATTAGCAAAAGAGCGTTCCGGCTATCTCATCCTTAGCTGGCCTTCGAACCCTCGGGCTGCTGCTTCACGGTGTCGCTCACTTCCTTGGTCTGCTTCACGGCAAGATCGAGAGCCGTTTTCTGGGCTGCCTCCGCGTGATCTACCGACTGCCGGATGACGTGGGTGATTTCTTCCTTCGCCTTGCTGGCATCGTGGCTGTATCGGTGGGCCGCTTCGACCGCAGCGGTGTTCTGCTCAACGGTGAAGTCCAGCAGGCTCTTCTGGAACGTGACATAGCCTTCAAATACCGTACCAGCCATATCGAACAGAAAACTCCCCGGCATGGACGACGCATTCAGCGCCTTCTTACAAGAGGCCAGAACCTCGGCATTCTGCTCAACCGCTAGATCAAGGGAGGTCTTGCTCGCCTCGATGACGCGCTCCAATCCCTTGCTGAACAAGGTAGCAGACGCGAAAGGGCAGCATGTGGCGTCGGTGTTTTCCGCTTTAGTAGGCTTAGTTTCTAAGTGCATAGTCATATTTATCTCCATTTTGGGGTTCTCTACATTAGATGCCGATGCTGCGAACAATACCGCACTGCAGCATGAAGAATTGAAGAATTACAGCTTTCCGTCAATCCAGTGCTCAATTCCTGCCGCAGTATTTATGCAACTCATGGAGTGAGCAAGCCCGCAGATTGGAGACTCCTCCCAACGCCGATTGAAAAAGGAAAGAAGATGGCAAACTGGTTCTGCATATGCGCGGGATGCGCGTTGACTGACATGACTTGCGGTGCATCTGCCCACGGGCGATGCATGATTGAATGGCTGTACTGACACTCGATGCACGTTCGAACATGTTTGGCAGCCGACTGCCGTGCCTCACGCCAGCAGAATCCACAGGAGTGAGCAATATGGGGCAGTCTGCCGAGAGGAGTAATGCGTATTATTTGGGGTAAGGTGCGTTATGTGGCAGCGAACTTGTCCCGTGTGCAAGAGCTTTTTGACGAAGGGTTCCATAGCTGAAACGCTTCGTTGCTGGTGTGGTTGGCTTTGGAGATAACCACGGGAATACTGTCCCGCTGGGGCGAAAGATTTGTTTGAGACTACAAGAAGGCCACGCAGTTCGATGAAACGTAGCGCCTGTAAGCAGAACGCAACTCGTGGAACTCGCTCTAATCTGCACGGATTGAAGAGAACATTCCGCATCCACCGATCCGTAGGCGAACGTTCGGTGGCGTTTTCCGCTCGCTGGAAAAAGTCTCATCCTCAAAGGAGTTCTCCTAATGTTAGAGAAATGCGCAAGCCTGACGTGTTCGGCAGTGTTCCGCCATCGAGGTGATGGCATGCTTCTCCGTGTTCCATTAAGGAGAAAACTCCGCTTGTTCGGTACGGAAAAGAAGACGGTTGCAGTAGAGCACTTTTGGTTATGCAGCCATTGCGCTGAGACTATGACCTTCGAAATTGACCGAGATCTCTTTAAGAAGGCGACTGTGAAAGTGATTCCGCTATCTTCTCCTTGTGACGCTGCCGCCTAGTGGCAGAGTGAAGCAATTGCAGCCGCAATCGCCGGGGCACACTATTTCCTTTGTTCCATCTTTCTTCCACATCGTCCAGCCAGTAGGTACAAGGGGTGAGCAATGTAGGACAGCTCCCGAAAAAAGTTTCCGCTAGGTTATATGCAGACCGGGGGGATTTCTTATGCCGAGGCGGGTTGAAGCAAAACCAGTTCGCCGCAAAGCGGGACAACCGAAGATTCTGCTAGTGGACGATAACGAGGAACTGCGTAAGGCAATGGGGGCAGTACTGGGAGACAGTAAGTTTCAGGTCACTACAGCCGCCAATGTCACCGAGGCTCTGCATCTGATCGACACGCAACCCTTTGACGTTCTCCTAACCGACTTGCACATGCCGGAGGCAGGCGACGGCTTTACCGTTGTCAGTGCGATGCGCCACACGAACCCGAATGCAGTCACCTTGGTATTCACTGGATACCCGGCGCTGCAGGCGGCGGCGGACGCAATCCTGTTGCAAGCAGATGAGGTTTTACTGAAACCGATGGCCATGCCCGCGCTTATTGCAGTAATTCGTGAGACGTTGGACAAACATAAGGTGCGAAAGCAGACCAACATAGAACGGGTTGCCTCGATATTGGAACGTGATACCACAGCGACCATCAACGATTGGCTTGACCGGGTGGATGGCGAGAGTGAGTTGACTTGCATAGCTCTCAGCCGCGACCAGAGAACCGGGCATCTTCCCAGACTGCTTCAGGAGTTAGTTCACCGATTGAGGGTGCCAAGAAATCTCGGAACGAAACAAGTGTCGGAAGCTGCCGTCCAGCACGGCAAGGTTCGCCAATCGCAGGGCTATTCGATTCCGATGATCGTAGAGGAATCTCGTATCTTGCAGGTCAGCATCTTCAATACGTTGCAGAAAAACTTGAAAACCGTGAATTTCAGCTTACTGCTTACGGACGTAATGACCATAGCGGATGAATGTGATTCGCAACTGAAGCAGACCATCAACAGCTTCATGGGACAGGCGGCGATGATTGCGGCGTAGAGCTAAGGCTCCAAGGAGCAGTGACGCGATAACGAAAACAATGAAAGATAAGAAACCGGAACAGCCAATGATTCTGCTGGTAGGCGGCGGAGAGGTGAGTTCGTCGATAAAGGCGCTCAAATTTAACCAGTGTTGGGTTACCACAGCAGCAAATGTTGGCGTGGCTCCACATTATAATCGACAGCGAACACTTTGATGCGCTGCTCTGCGCCTTGCACATGACCGAAGCGGGGGACGGTTTCAGCGTAGTGAGTGCATTGCGTTCGAATTCGGACGCGGTCACGTTGATGTTCACAGGTTACCCAGAGTTGGAACATGCCCCCATTATGGACATGGAGGAATGCCGTGACAAAGCTCAACAGAGATGAGGATGAGGATATCGAAACCGCTAAGGGTGCGCTTCCGGGGCAGGCGCTTAGAGATTCTGAAGCCAGATACCGGCGACTGTTTGAGACTGCCCAGGACGGGGTCTTGATTCTCGATGCGAAGACAGGATTGATCACAGATGTGAACCCCTTCTTGATCAAGCTGTTGGACTATTCCCGTGAGGAATTTCTCGGAAAGGCACTCTGGGACATCGGCCTGTTCAAGGATATCGAGTCCTCCAAGGCAGCTTTTCGAGAGTTAAAGGCTAAACAGTATGTCCGTTACGAAGACCTGCCGCTCAAGACCAAAGGCGGGCGATCCATCAACGTGGAGTTCGTAAGCAATGTCTATGGAGTAAATAGTAAGAAGGTCATCCAGTGCAATGTTCGTGACATTACAGAGCGCAAGTATGCCGAGCGGTCAGAACAACAACATCAACAAGCCCAGAAGATGGAAGCGGTCGGCCAACTGGCCGGGGGGGTCGCTCATGACTTTAATAACCTTCTCGGTGTCATCCTCGGATATTGCGAGATTTTGGAAGAGCGGCTGGGCCAGGCCGAACCAACCCGCGAGATGATTGTGGAGGCTCGCAGGATGATCGTGGAGATTCACAAAGCAGGCACATCCGCCAAAGACCTCACGCGACACCTTCTCGCGTTCAGTCGTCGGCAAGTGCTGCAACCAGTGTTTCTGGACTTGAACGCAACCGTGAATCGCCTCGATACTATGTTGAGCCGGTTGATCGGGGATGACATTGAGGTGGTAAGCGTGCTCCGCAGCGACCTGGGAACAATCAAGGCAGACCCGACTCAGCTCGAACAGGTGCTGATGAATCTTGCGGTCAATGCTCGTGACGCCATGCCGCAGGGCGGGAAGCTCACCATCGAGACCGCCAACGTAGAGATCGATGAAACCTATGTTCAGCAGCACCCTTCTGCAAAGCCTGGTTCCTACGTAATGCTGGCCGTGAGCGATACGGGTGTCGGAATAGACAAGGAAACCCAATCCCGCATCTTCGAGCCTTTCTTCAGCACGAAGGAGATCGGCAAAGGCACGGGGCTCGGCTTGTCCACCGTTTTCGGCATCGTCAAGCAGAGTGGCGGCAGTATCGGCGTTTACAGCGAGCTTGGCCATGGAACAACATTCAAAATCTATTTTCCTCGATACGAAGAAGCGCCGATGGTCATTCGGAAGGAGGAGGCGAAGCCATTACGCGGAGGGTCAGAGACAATCCTCCTGGTTGACGATGCCGCTCCTTTGCGTGAACTGACGCGACGACTTCTTGAAGACAGTGGATACACCGTGCTCGATTCAGGGAACCCAGCCGAGGCACTTCGCATAGCAGGACAGCACAAAGGACCACTGCCTCTGTTGATCACGGATGTGATGATGCCTGGGTTCAGCGGGCCTGTTCTTGCTGAAAGACTCGTCGCCGCCAGGCCGGAGACGAAGGTGCTTTATGCGTCGGGGTATGCCGACGACGCAGTGGTCAAGCACGGCATGATTGGACCGGACTGCGCGTTTCTTGAGAAACCTTTCACCAGAGATGATTTAATAAGGAAAGTACGCGAGCTTCTCGATTTAGCGATGCGTCCATCCGTCTGAATTTGCATACTACTGCCGCCCGGCTGGTAGTCCATATCCTGTAGCCATTTGACCACCGCCCGACTGCCGAATCCGGGGCGAAAATGCCAATTAAGCTGGGGTCGTGGAATGAGGGCTTGTGAACCACCCCGGTTTGGAGGACGTGTCCTGGTTCAGCGTGAAATGGAGAAGCGACGTTCTCCGTTGGTGTTAGATTCCGCCCCTTCGGGGCGGGGATTTTTAAGGCATTGGGGTCTATCGTCCGATGACGATTTCGGCTAACCGGTGCACAGCGCGAGAGCATGAGTTCCCGCGCTGCCAACCATCGGCTCGATGAGCCCACCAGGTTATCCCTCAGCATGGTTGCATTCCTGCATTGCCTGCTTCCGTTTCACCCGGCGAGGTCATTGTAGCCCCAAAGGGCAAGCGCGAAACCGTCGATGATGCCATGTGCTGGCGGTGGAGTTGCCGCTGACGACGAGCCTCTTCCAACTTACGATCGCGTTTGGCATGGATCTCAGCCTGACGCCCGGCCAGCATATCCTGCGGCGTCACATAGCCGATGGCGCTGTGCAACCTCACCGTATTGTAGTGATCCAAATACGCTTGAATGAGGTGGACTGCATCCTCGCGAGTCAGCGGGGTGCCGGGCCGGATACACTCCGTTTTGAGCGATTTATGCCAGCGCTCCAGTTTGCCGTTCGACTGCGGATAGTACGGCGAAGTCCGAACGTGGGTCATGCCCGAGATCCGGATGAACTCCTTGAAGTCCCGTGCAATGAACTGCGGTCCGTTGTCGGAGATGATCCGCGGTCTCGCCTCCGGGTACCTCTCCTTCGCCCGTTCCAGAATCACTTCGATCTCCGCTTCCGTCATCGACTCCCGTAGGTTGGCGTCCTCACCCTCGTACCACATCAGGACGTAGCTGGAACCGTCTGTCAGGTTCTTTGGGCGCTCCGGTGCCTTCCGGTACTTCCACTGACCGCCCACTTTTGAATAGATGTAAAGAGATACTCTCCGATTCTTAGTCATGCATTGCCTCCAATGGTTAATACCGAGGTGGCGGGCAGATGCAGGTACCTAGTTTTCAGGAATCGTTAAGAAGTGTAGTAAGAAGTTAGGCGAGTCTGCCTAACTTATTGATTCTAAATAAATGGCGGAGAGGGGGAGATTCGAACTCCCGGTGGAGTTACCCCCACGTCTGATTTCGAGTCAGGTGCATTCAACCACTCTGCCACCTCTCCGCAGTGCAGAGCGAGCGAGCGCTCGCAGTGCGAGTGTAACAAACTCTCCACCTTGCCGTCATCTGAAGCCTGTGGAAGCCAGCCCTCGACTTCTATCTACACGACAAAGTACTTCGCTCCCGGATGATGCACCACGATGGCCGAAGTGCTCTGCTCGGGCTCCAGCAAGTAGGTCGAGGTCAGACGCACCCCGATGTTCTCCTCCGGCCGCAGCAGCGCAAACAGCTTCGTCTGATCCTCCATGTGCGGGCACGCCGGATAGCCAAAGCTGTAACGCGAGCCGCGATATTTCTGGTGGAACAGGTCACCGATACGCGATGAGTCCTCGTGCGCGATACTCAACTGCTGCCGGATGCGCCGGTGCAGAAACTCGGCCAGCGCCTCGGCCGTCTCCACCGAAAGCCCATGCAGATACAGATAGCGCGTGTACTCGCCGCGCTCAAACAGCGTCTGTGTCTCCACGCTCGCCTTGGCGCCAATCGTCACCACCGAGAGCGCGATTACGTCCGCACGCCCGCTCGACTGCGGCAGGAAGTAGTCCGAAATACTCAATCTGCGCCCCTCCGCCTGCCGCGGAAACGTGAAGCGCAACAATTCCGGCAAATCCTTCGCCAGCGCGCCGCCCGCCGTCAGCGTCTTGCCATCGAACGATAGACTTGCCGCGCCAAACTCCTCCAAGGTTAATCCCGGCGCGGGCGCATACACAATCAGGTCGTTGCCCTTCGACTGGCATGGGAAATAGCCATAGACCACCTGCGGGTCGAACCATCCGCCCGCAATTGCGTCCTCCTCCAGCGCCGCCAGAATCGGCTTATACTTCTCCTCCACCAGCCTTGCGTAGTCCTGCTGCGACGCGGTTTTTAGCTGCCACTGGTTCTTGAACAGCGCCGTCGGATTGACGTATTCAAACAACGTCTTCAGATCGAAATCCGCGGCACGCTCCGTGCGAACGCCCCAAAAAAGCGGCTGCGGAATCTCCGCCGCTGCAATCGGCTCGCGCGGCTCATCCTTCAGCGACGCGTCTGCCACGGCCTTCGTGCGTAAGAATTCACGCACCACCGAGCCCGCCGCGATCGTCGCTTCGCGCTCGCCTCCGCTGAGCTTCTCCATCGCGTGCAGCCCCGCGAATGCATCTTCCGCGTAAAAAACGGCCGACGAATATTCCCGCCTCAGATCGTCCTCCACATACTTGCGCGTCAGCGCCGCGCCGCCGCAGATCACCGGATACTTCAGCCCGCGCAACTCCAGATCCTGGATCACGTACTTCATTTCGAGGGTCGATTTCACCAGCAACCCGCTCAGCCCGATTGCGTCGGCCTTGTGCTCCTGCGCCGAGTGAATGATCGTCTCTGCCGACTGCTTGATGCCGAGGTTCACTACCTTGTAGCCGTTGTTGGTCAGGATGATGTCCACCAGGTTTTTCCCGATGTCGTGCACATCTCCCTTCACCGTGGCCAGCACCATCGTTCCCTTCTGCGAGCCGTCCAGCCGCTCCATCTTCGGCTCCAGATGCGCCACTGCGGCCTTCATCACCCCGGCTGAGTCCAGCACCGACGGAAGCTGCATCTTGCGCGCGCCAAATAGATCCCCCACCGTACGCATCGCATCCAGCAGAATCGTGTTGATGATCTCCAACGGGGTGTAACTTTCCAGCGCGGTCTCCAGAATTTCCTCAATCGTCTGCCGCGAAGTGCCCGCGCCCACGCCTTTCTCGCCCTGGATGATGCAGAACTTCAGCTTGTCTTCCACCGCCAGCGTCTCGGCGTGCGCCGTCGGCTCCACTTCCTGCTTGCCCTTCATCGCGGCAAAATGCGCCATGTATTTCTGCAGCGGATCGCCTGCCCCGCGATCCCCATAAATCAGCTTGCGCGCCAGTTCCACCTCGGCTTCGGGAATCTTATACAGCGGATAGATCTTGGTGTAATTGACGATGGCCAGGTCGAGCCCATGGTCCACCGCCTCGCGCATGAACACCGAGTTCAGCACCCGCCGCGCATACGCGTTCAGCCCAAACGATATATTCGATACGCCGAGGATCGTTTTACACTCGGGCAGAGCTTTCTTGATTCCCCGCACCGCCTTCAGCGTCTCCACTCCCGCCGAGCGATAGTCCTCCTGCCCGGTCGAGATCGGCAGCGTCAGCGCATCGAAGATCAAATCCTGCGGACGGATTCCATACTTATGTACAGCCAAATCAAAGATGCGCTCGGCGATGGCAATCTTCTTCTCCGCCGTCAGCGCCATGCCATCTTCGTCGATGGTCAGCGCGATCACCGCCGCTCCGTAGCGCTTCGCCATCGGCAGCACAAGGCCGCTGCGCTTCTCGCCATCTTCCAAGTTGATCGAGTTGATAATCGCCTTGCCCGGCATGCGCTTCAGCGCTTCTTCCAGCACCTCCGTCTCCGTGGTGTCGATCAAAATCGGCGCGGGTACGCGTGTCGCGATCTTCTCCAGCACCTGGCTCATGTACGCTTTTTCGTCCTCGCCCACCACCGCGCAGCAAAGGTCCAGCATGTGCGAACCATCGCTCACCAGCTTTTTCGCCAGGGTCAGAATCCCGTCGTAATCGTTCGCGCGCACCATGTTGCGGAAGCTCTCCATGCGCGTCGTCGTATTCATCTCCTCGGCCACGATCAGCGGCTTCGGGTCCAGATCGAGCGGCACCGTCGTGTATGCGCTCGAAGCTGCCGACGTGGCCTTAACGTTGCGCTCGGCGGGAGCGATCCCGCTCACCGCATCGACCACCGCCTTCAGGTGCTCCGGCGTAGTCCCGCAGCATCCGCCTACGATCCGCACTCCGTAGTCCTCAACAAAGTGCTTCAGATAGGAGCCCATCTCCTCCGGCTTCAGCAGATACACCGCATGACCGCTCACGTTCTGCGGCAATCCTGCATTGGGCAGCACGGAAACATGCTTGGTCGAGTTCAGTCCCAGGTAGCGCACCGCATCGTTCATCTCCAGCGGCCCGGTGGCGCAGTTCAATCCAATCGCGTCCACGTCAAAGACTTCCAGGGCCGTCAGCGCCGCGCCAATCTCGGTCCCCAGCAGCATCGTCCCCGTCGCCTCCAGCGTCACCTGCACCTGCACCGGCACTCGCCGTCCCGCTTTGTGCATCGCGTCAAAGCAGGCCGCCACCGCGCACTTGGCTTGCAGAATGTCCTGACAGGTCTCCACCAGCAGCAGGTCCACACCACCCTCAATCAGCGCCTCGGCCTGTTCCACGAACGCCGCCAGCATCGCATCCCAAGTGATGTGTCCCAGCGAGGGCAGCTTGGTGGTCGGCCCAATCGATCCCGCCACAAAGCGCGGGCGCTCCGGCGTGGAGAACTGTGCCGCCACATCGCGTGCGACCTTGCATGCCGCCAGGTTCAATTCGCGGGTGCGATCCTCCAGCCCATACTCGGCCAGCACAATGCGGGTCGAGCCGAACGTATCGGTCTCCACCACGTCGCAGCCCACCCCGTAAAACGCCGCATGAATGTCTGCAATCACATCCGGACGCGAGAGTACCAGCAGTTCGTTGCACCCCTCTTTGCCCCAGTAGTCGTCGGCGGTAAGGTTGCGGAACTGGATGTTCGTACCCATCGCGCCGTCATAAACAACGACGCGCTCATTCACGGCTTTCAGAAACTCACTCATCAGGAACGGGGCCTTTCGCGTTGGCAAAACTATAGGATAGCTGAAAATAACCGCCCAGTGGCGGCGGGCTCACGCATGACTCTGCTTTAAGGCCATCGCCGCGCGCCTGCTCTGAATGAGCTTCTTTTAATCCGCCAACCAAATGAATGGCACCAAGGATGCCCACCCCGATTCAGGGGTGAACTATGCATATTCACGGTACTCATCTGAACCCCAACGCGACCAATCTCTATTCCGCGGTGGCGGACGAAAAAGCCGCCGCCGCGAAACAAGCCGCTGAGGTTCGCAAAAAGCTGCGATCGAGCGCTTCAGAGATCGAAGGCGAAGCTGAAGCCGAAGCCCCGCCAATTTCCACGATCAGCGAAGCCAACGAAGAGGACCCCCTTGCGGGCCACCACCAGGAAGAGCCCCCCGCCTCAAAAAAGAACGCCGTTAAAAAGAAAGATGCCGCGGAGGAAACCGACTCCGGCGACATCTCCATCTGGGGCTGAGCGGAACTTTCAGGATTCTATAAAAGAGCGGGCGCGCCCGTTCACCAATGGCCGCGAGTCCGCTGCAAAGACGAACGGCTCCGGACCACCGTTGCAGCGGTCCAGAGCCTTCGAAGGTGCTATCTGTTTCGGCCTATCGCTCAATCATCCGCATCTTGTCCGCGTCGCTCACGTTGAAGCGGGCGTTGTCGCCCTCGTGTGCCGGAGTGATCGCCAGCAACTTTTCTTTGCGATACACCAAGCTGGTCGCGTTGTAGGTTGCCAGCTCAAATCCGTGGCCATGCGTAATCGCATCGACCGGGCAGGCCTCCACGCAGTAGCCGCAGAAGATGCAGCGGTTGTAGTCGATGTTGTAAACCTTGGCGTAGCGCTCGGCGCTGGAGATGCGGTTCTCTGCCGTGTTCTCCGCCGCCTCGATATAAATGCAGTTCGACGGGCAGGCGGCCGCGCACAGGAAGCACGCAACGCACTTCTCCAACCCATCCTCATCGCGCTGCAACACGTGCAGCCCGCGGAAGCGCTCCTGGAATACCGCCCCGCGCAGCGGGCCTTTTCCATCCGGATAGTTCTCCACCGTGGTCGGCTGGAACATCTCCATGAAGGTGATGCTCATACCTTTAGCAATTGCCGCTATGTTCTGTAAGAGTCGCATGTCCTCACCGAGCCAAAAGTATAAATGCAAGGCTGCGTTTGGAGCCAGCCAAATCTACAAAGAAGCTCTTAGTTCTTCTTTCCCTTCGCCAGTTTGTGCTGCTCCACCGTGGACCACGTCTTATCCGCCGCGTGGCAGAGCGTCTCCAGCGGGCACTCCGCGCACTTCGGAGCCCGCGCCGTGCACAGCGCCCGCCCGTGATGGATGATCTGGTGCGAAAAGTCGATCCACTTGCCCTGCGGAATCACCTTCATCAGTTCCCGCTCGATCTGCGATGGATTGTCCGCGGTGGTCAGCTCCAGCCGTCGCGAAATGCGATGCACATGCGTGTCCACCACAATTCCCTCGCCCCGCCCGAACCACGAACCCAGTACCACGTTCGCGGTTTTGCGCGCCACCCCCGGCAGCGAGAGCAACTCATCCATCGTCTCCGGAACTTGCCCGTGAAATTCCTGCATCACCCTGCGCGCCGCCCCCGCGATCGACTTCGCTTTGTTGCGGAAGAATCCCGTGGAGCGAATCAGCGGCTCCAACTCCTCCGGCTCCGCCTTCGCCAGCGCCGCCGGAGTCGGGTATTTCTTAAACAGCGCCGGGGTCACCAGATTCACCCGCACGTCCGTACACTGCGCCGAGAGAATGGTCGCCACCAGCAGTTGCCACGCGTTTTCGTGATGCAACGCACAACGCACCGCCGGATACGTTCGCTCCAGTATTTCCAGGATAGCTGAAACCCGCTCCGTCGCCAGCGGATTGAACTTGCCCCGGCCAGATTTCTTCGCGGCTTTCTTTGCCGCACTCTTCTTCGCCTGCGTCGCCATATCGATGCCAGCGATGGTAACAGAGTGCACCTGAGAATACTGGATGCCCGCGCAGCGGGAGCCCGAAGCGGAGAATGAAACCCGGCGTTACAATTGAGGACAGGTTATCCGCAATTCCGGGGGTTCGAAAAGCCATGAGCACGAGCGAGCAAAGCGTAAGCGTCCAATCCTCTGAGCTGCCTGCCGTTCCTTTGACCTTGGAGGGCTCGGCGGTACTGCACCAGATGTTCCGTTTCCGCTGGAACCTGTGGCACGGCCAGAGCGATGAAGATCGCACCCACATCACCGCCGAGGCGCAACAGGCCCTGGCTGAGATGGAGAGCGCGGGCTCGGCTCTCTTCTCCATCTTCGGACACAAGGCTGACCTGCTCTTCGTCCACTTCCGCGATGATTTTGAAGCGCTCAACCAGGCCCAGCTTGCGCTCAGCCAGCTCGAACTCAACCAGTATCTTGAGCCGGCCTCTTCCTATGTCTCCGTAATCGAGCTCGGATTGTACGAGTCCACCATCAAGCTCTACCGCGACCTCGTCGCGCGCGCCGTCGAGCCACACTCGCCGGAGTGGAACGAGGTGATCGAGGAGGCGCTGAACCGCCAGCGCGAGGCAATGCACGTGCGCCTCTTTCCTCAGATCCCCGAGGGCCGCTACGTCAGCTTTTATCCCATGGACCGCAAGCGCGGCGAAGGCAAGAACTGGTACACCCTCCCCATCGAAGAGCGCCAGCGGCAGATGGATCTGCATGGAAAAATCGGCCGCCGTTATGCCGGAAAGGTGCAGCAGATCATCAGCGGCTCCATCGGTTTTGACGACTGGGAGTGGGGCGTCGATCTCTTCGCCGATGATCCCGTGATCTTCAAGAAGCTGATTTACGAGATGCGCTTCGACGAAGTCAGCGGCGTCTTCTCCAACTTCGGCTCGTTTACCGTCGGTCTGCGCTGCGCCGCCAGCGAATTGTCCACCCTGCTCGAAGGCAAAACGCCGAAAGCACTTCCCAAAACGCGACCAGTCGCGACGGGCAGGCCGCCGCGGCCCTAAATCTTCGCGTCCGAAGAAACCCGCACCGAAGATATCCACCGCCAAGGGTGGGGGTTGCCAGAACGCATGCAATAACCACGCCAATCCCGGCACTTTAGTAACCTATCTTTCGATACTTTCGTATTACGGACACCGAATCAATCCGAGTAAAACCACCCCGATGAGTAGTAGTCTGCTCTGGACCGAAGAGATCCTTTAGGGATTTCAAATCGAGGGCCCTTGGTGCGCGTCACGGTCCAGCCCCAGGGCAGGAAAGTAAATTGCGCCAATTGTGCCACGGGATTACATAGGAACGAACAAATGCGCAAACAAAAGGGTTTCTCGCTGATTGAGCTTCTAATCGTTGTGGCGATCATCCTCGTCATCTCCGCCATCGCCATTCCGAACCTAATGCGCTCGCGCATCGCTGCCAACGAAGCCTCGGCCGTGGGCTCACTCCGCACCATTAATAGCGCGCAATTCACGTATGCCATGACCTTCCCGACGACTGGCTTCGCCACTTCCCTGTTCATTCTCGGCCCAGTGTCTGCCGGCAGCACAGCCGTCACTTCGGCCAATGCGAATCTGCTCGACAACGTTCTGGGCGCCGCCAGTAATGGTGGAGCCTCGTCTGCGGCACCCAACGCCAAGAGCGGATACAATTTCTACATCACTGCCTCTGCTGGCTCTGCGGGATCTCCGACCTCCTTTTATCAGTCCAACGCAAATCCCATTTCCACTCGCACCGGAACGCGCTACTTCTACAGCGATGCTTCTGGCGTGATCCACTACAACGCCAGTTTGACTGCCACCTCGACCGACGCCCCCTTGCAGTAAAACAGTTTCATCGGCGGACGTGGAACTGCATACCCATCATCCGGCGAGCTGCCCATTCAAGCCATCCTTCGGCTTGAGTGGGCAGCTTTGCCTTTATTTCCGTATTTGACCCGCCTGAGCTAAACTGGAGATAACCCCTTATGGCAGTCAAAGCGATACAACTCGGTCAGGTTTGGCGCGAAGAGGCCAGCGGACAAAGCTTCCTGGTCACCAAGGTTTATAACGAAGTCTTTTCCCAGTTCGCCATGCTGCGTCCCGCCGACGTATCGGCGCCCTCGGCCGAGACCCGGCGCATCAAAGTTTCCAAGACCGCGCAGGGGCTTCTGCTGCCGGGATACGTTTTTACCCAGGATTCCAACCAAGAGTTTTGAGGCTTCATGATCGAACACGTTCTTCTGCTGCTCGCCGCATTCATTAAGACAGTAATTTCCTCGCTCGGCTATCCGGGCATTGCGGTTCTGATGGGCATTGAGTCGGCCTGCATCCCGCTGCCTTCCGAAGTCATCATGCCGTTTGCCGGATATCTGGTGTACGCCGGGCGTTTTTCTTCGCTGGCGGCGGTGGCAACCCTGGGAGCCATCGGCTGCAATGTTGGCTCGCTGCTGGCCTATGAGATCGGAGCCTACGGCGGCCGGCCGCTGATCGAGCGCTTCGGCAAATACATTCTGATGAACCGGCATGACCTGGACGTAAGCGATCGTTTCTTTCAGAAGTATGGCAGCATCACGGTTTTTATTGGCCGCCTGCTGCCCGTCGTGCGCACCTTCATCGCCCTGCCTGCGGGAATCGCCCGCATGCCGCGCGGCAAGTTCCATCTCTACACCTTTGTCGGCTCCTGGCCCTGGTGCTACGGGCTGGCCTACTTCGGCTTCGCTCTCGGCGTGCGCTGGGACACCGATCCCCGCCTCAAGTACTGGCTCCATCGCTTTGACGCACTGATCGTGCTGGGGTTGGCCCTCGGAATCGTCTATTTCGTGCAGAGCCACTGGCGCAACCGCGTCCGCGCCGCAAACGTGGCAGCCGCCGAAGGCATCGCCGACTAGCCGAGCGCCCGCGTTTCTAGCCGCTCAAGCAAAAGGCCCGCGTTCGTCGCGGGCCTCATTCATTTGCTTAGGATGCTGCTCTTAAACCTTGGCCGTCCCCGCCTCGCGAGCCGCCTGTTTGGCGCGCGCTTCCTGCACCGCCTTGATGCGCGACTTGCGCAGGGTCAAGAACTCCTTCGCTTCCTTATAGAGACGCTTACGATCTTCGCTCTTGAACAGCGAGCCGAGCACGATCGGAACCCAGACCTTGGGCCGGAAATAGTACTCGTCATAAAACTTGTGAACCATCTCCATGGTGTAGTCCGCGGGCAGCCCCGGATACTGCACTTGCGCCACCTGATGTCCGCCGAGATCCACCATGTTTTCCTGCTTAATGATGAAATTGTTGTCCCGCACGTAGTCGTAGAACTCGGTGCCGGGATAGGCATGCGCCATGGAAATCTGAACCGTCTCCACGTTGAGTTCCTTGGCGAAGTCGATGGTGCGCCGAATGGTCTCCCGGGTTTCGCCGGGAAGCCCGAGGATAAAGTCGCCGTGAATCGCCAGGCCCAGCTTCTTGCAGTCCTTCACAAACTGGCGGGCACGCTCCAGGGTCGCGCCTTTCTTGATGTTCTTCAGAATCTGCGCGTCGCCGGATTCAAATCCCACGATCAGCAGCCGGCAGCCCGCATCCTTCATCGCCTTCAGCGTCTCGAAATCGGTGGTCACGCGCGAGGTGCAGGACCAGGTAAGTCCCAGCGGCTTGAGCTTCGAGCAGAGTTCGGTGGTGCGCGCCTTCTGAATGTTGAAGGTGTCGTCGTCGAAGAAGAATTCCTTGACCTCGGGCCAGTACGCCTTTGCCTTCACCATCTCGGCCGCAATATCGTCGGCCGAACGCTTCCGCCACGCGTGTCCGGAGTGCGTCTGTGGCCACAAGCAGAACGTGCACTGCGCCGGGCAGCCGCGCGTGGTGTACAGCGCAACATAGGGATGCTGCAGGAACGGCACATTGTAGCGGGTTACGTCCAGGTCGCGCTTATATACATCCACCACGTGGGGCAGAGCGTCCAGGTTCTCAATCAGTGGGCGGTCCAGGTTATGAACCACTTTTCCATCCGGACCGATAAAGCTTGCGCCGAGGATCTCCGCCAGCGGCTTGCCGTTAGCGTATTCCACCACCGCGTAGTCGAATTCGCGGCGCACGATAAAGTCGATCTCGGGATGGCTCAGCGCGTGCTCCGGCGAAATCGTTACGTGCGGGCCGACGAAGCAAACCTTAAGCCTGGGATTGGCCTTCTTCATCAGGCCAGAAAGTTTGACGTCGCCTTCAAATCCCGGCGTACTGGTGAACAGAACCATGAAGTCGTAGTCTTTGCCGATTTCGATGGTCTGCTCCGCACTGATATGGTGCGGATTGGCGTCCAGCAGACGCGACCCCTCCAGCATCCCGGCCGGATAGGCAAGCCAGACCGGGTACCAGTAGGATTCGATTTCGCGGGTGGCTGGCCAGCGCGAGCCGGCGCCACCGTCAAAGTTCTCAAAAGATGGCGGATTGAGGAATAGGGTTTTCAAAGGCATAACAGTCTATGTAGATCGTATCACCCGAGTTAGCCCCAAGGCAGCAATTCCGGGTGGAAGGGGAAAAAGCCGCGCTCAACAGTCGTGAGCCGTCACCGGACAGAGCAGAGTGAGCTATCCCCAACCGCGGAATTTCCCTCTCCCCAATCCCCCACTTGCCAATCCCACTCTCACCCTTGAAACTAATGAAAGAATCGAGTGAAGGAAATCCATGACCATCAGCCGTGAGACATGGCAGGTAGCGTTCGACGCCCTGCGCGCCAATAAAGTGAAGGCCGCGCTGACGATGTTGGGTGTGGTCATCGGCTCGGCGTGCATCGTCCTCGTCGTGACGATTGCCACCATCGGCAAGACCTACGTGCTGGCCCAGATCGAGGGCGTCGGCGCCAATATCGTCTATGCCGCCTACAGCGGCGGAACCGCCAACGCGCGTTCCCAGGCCGATGAAATCAACCTCAACGACTTGGAAGCCGTCCGCCATCTTCCCCACGTCATCGAGGCCGCGGCCACCTACGACATGCACACCAGCATCGTCGTCAATGGGCAGGAGAAGGCAGTGGCGCTGGTCGGAGTCACCGAAGGTTTCCAGAAGATTCGCAATCTCCTCATCCTGGAAGGCCGCTTCTTTGACGATCTCGACCAGACGACCGGGGCCAAGGCATGCCTGATCACCCAGGAACTGGCGAAGCAGCTACCTCCCGGACCGATGATCGGACGCCAGCTCCGCATCGGCGAGCAAACCTTTACCGTGATCGCTGTTTTTCGCGAGCGCGTTTCGACCTTCGGCCAGTCCGAGATCAGCGCGCAGTCGGTGCTCGTCCCCTTCGGCCTCATTAAGTATTACTCCGGCTTCGACTACGCCCACACTCTCTACGCCCAGACCGATACTGGCGAGAGCGTGCCCGCGACGACCCTCGCCGTGCAATCTCTGCTCAAGAGCCGCCATACCACCGGCGCCGTCTATATCGTGCAGAACCTCGCGTCGATTCTGGAGGCGGCGCGCAAAATCTCCACCGCCCTCACCATCGTCCTGATGCTCGTCGGCATGATCGCCCTGATCATCAGCGGGGTTGGCATCATGAACATCATGCTCGTGACGGTGACCGAACGAACCCGCGAGATCGGTCTGCGTAAGGCCGTCGGCGCCAAGCGGAACGAGATCCTCTACCAATTCCTGATCGAAGCCTTCATCATCAGCGGAGTTGGCGCAATTGTCGGAATCGCCATCGCTGTCGGCGTGAAGATCGTCGTCGAGCCCCTGATCCCGGCCGAGATGGGACTCAAAATTCCCATCTCGATCTATTCCGTGGTCGTCGCCTTCGTAGTCTCGTGCGCCACCGGGGTGCTCTTTGGATATCTACCGGCCAGCCGCGCCTCCAAGCTCCAGCCAACCGAATCCCTCCGCTACGAGTAACCGGGCTGAAAGAAAGTCGGGTGCCCCGTTCAAGCTTCCGTTGCTTGGGCGGGGTTGTTGACCTTGCTCTTGTAGCTGTCCTTGCTCTTGTAGCTGTCCTTGCTCTTGTAGCTGTCCTTGCTTTTGCCGCTGCTCTTGCTACTAAGTTGTCATGCTGAACGAAGTGAAGCCGGGTGCCCCACCTTCGACGCGCGCCTTTTGCGCGGCAAGGTGGGAATCAACTCACGCCACCCCAAGTGCTTTCGCTTCTGACCGTCCCTACCCTCTCGTCTGCGCCTCCATCTGCTCAATCTGATAAAGCGGCCAGCCGCTTCCTGCCGCCAGCCGCACCCGATCCACCAGCTTCCCGTAAATCTTCACCGTCACCCGCTCTTCCGTGCCGATGCGGAATTGCGCCGTATCGTAATAGCCGAAGAACATCTTTCCCGTCTCCACCTCAATCTCCCGCCACGGAATCAGCAACGCCGGATGAAAGAGCCGGAACGGTAGCATCACCGTCAGATACAGTCCCTCCTGATTCGCCCCGACGTTCAGGCAGTTGTTGTAGCTGCACCACTGGGAAAACGGAAGATAGATGAGAATGACGGGACGTGACGGGAGGTAGGAGGAACGCGGGGGAAGCGCGCAATTAATTCAGCAACTTAGCCCATGAATTGCGCGGGAATGAACCATAACTGGC
>Ga0182030_10006211_pt1 | contig 25244 bp, 15 predicted proteins | sample 812S3MmetaG_FD_121299 | JGI IMG/M metagenome (GOLD analysis project Ga0182030, IMG submission 121299) | Permafrost microbial communities from Stordalen Mire, Sweden - 812S3M metaG (Illumina Assembly) | ecosystem: Environmental > Terrestrial > Soil > Wetlands > Permafrost | place: Sweden...
CCGCGAACTCGGCGGGCAGCCGATGTTTTTGAGCGCGGTGGACATCCAGCTCGGCCGCGGCGAGCCGATCAAGGACACCGCGCGCGTCATGGGCCGGATGGTTCACGGCGCGGTCATCCGCACCTTTGCGCAGCACGACGTCGAGGAGTTCGCCAAATTTTCCGGCATCCCGACCATCAACGCGCTGACCGACGAAGAGCATCCGTGCCAGATTCTCGCGGACATTTTCACCTTTCAGGAAAAGCGCGGCGCCATCGCGGGCAAAACTGTGGCGTTCGTCGGCGACGGCGCGTGCAACGTGGCGAACTCCTGGATCTGGGCGGCCTCAAAATTCAATTTCGAGCTGCGAATTGCGGCCCCGGAAAAATTTCAGCCCTCGCCGGAACTGCTGAAACGCGCGGGCGGGAAAATTTCCGTGACGAGCGACCTGCAAGCCGCCGCGCACGGCGCGGATTTGCTTTACACCGACGTCTGGATTTCGATGGGCAAGGAAGCCGAGGCGAAAGAGCGCATCGCGATTCTAACCGGCTATCAGATCAACGCCGCGCTCGTGAAACTGGCGAAACCGGACGCGCTGGTGATGCACTGCCTGCCCGCGTATCGCGGCAAGGAGATTGACGAGGAAACGCTCGAAGCTCACGCCGACACGATTTTCGAGGAAGCCGAAAACCGGCTGCACGTGCAGAAGGCGATCATGAATTGGGCGGTGAGTTGAAGGAGTTGCCGGTTACAAGTTAAAGGTTGCAGGTTTTCTTTTTCGATCGCTTGGCATTGCAGAACCTGTAACTTTCAACCTTCAACTTGCAACAAATCCGACGGCATACTGCCGCAGGTATTTCACCGCGACGCGCACATCTTTCGGCCACTCGCTTTTGATGACCACGGTTTCGCCGGTGACGGGATGCACCAGGCTCAACTCCTCCGCGTGCAGCGCGACGCGGGAAATCAGCGGGCGTTCTTCCCTGCCCGGCTTGAGGCGAAAATCTTTTTTCAAGCGCGAGAGCCAGAGTTTTTTGCCGCCGTAAAGCTCGTCGCCGACAATCGGGAATCCGGCGTGCTTCAGGTGAATTCGGATTTGATGCGTCCGATCCGTCAGCGGTGAAGCGCGCAGCAGCGACCAGTCGGAAAACTGTTCCAGCACTTCAAATTCCGTGCGGGATTTTTTGCCTTCTTTCGGACTCACGCGCATCTCGCCGATTTTCAGCGGATGCGGCGCGAGCGCGGCGTCCACTTCAAAATTTTTCGCCGGCGGACTGCCCCACGCGAGCGCGACGAATTTTCGCAACGGCTTTTCGGTGCCGAACAAATCCGCCAGCGCGACGAGCGCCGGTTTGTTTTTGGCGAGCAGCAGCACGCCGCTCGTTTCAAAATCGAGCCGGTGCGCTTGGTTCAAATAATCCAGGTTCCGTTCCCGCGCCCACGGTTTTTTGTCCGTGATGCCGGCGTGCAGCAACGCCATCAGGCTCGGCCGCTCCGGAGCCAGATGATCCGGCGAAAGCAGCAGTCCGGCGGGCTTGTCGAGCGCGAGCAGATGCTCGTCCTCAAAGAGAACAGGGATTTCCCAGAACTCGCGCGTGGCGGGCGATGAGAGTTTGATGGCCGCGCTCACGAATCAGCGGGGAGCCGCTTTGCCGGCGAGTTCGGCATAGACTGGCGTGTTGCGGAGTTCGCGGTTGGCCTCGCTTTGCAGCCAGAGATTGAACGCCTCGTTCTGCCGCGCGCGGCGGACTTGCGTGGTGAACTGCGGCAACTCCGCCGTTTTTTTGGCGAGGTCCACCGGCAGCATTTGCTGGACGAACAGGATAAATCCGCCGTCGGCGGTCGGCACAAAATTGCTGACGTGTCCCGGCGGCGTGGTGAACGCGGCCTGCTTCAACTGTCCCACCTCGGCGTGGTCGCCGGCTTCCGGCACTTCCGACGAACTCAACGAAAACGGCGACAGCACCTGCGGCGACTGTCCGGCGGTGATTGCCGCCTGCGCAAAAGTTTTTCCGGCGGCCATCTGGTTGGTGGCGGCGGCATAAAAACCGGTCCCGGCGCGCTGGGCGATCATCACGGCCTCGCGCTGCTGGAAATCCTGCGTGACCCGGAGGTTGATCTGGGCGAGCGGCGGAATGGTGCTGGGCAACTGGTTCGCCAGCGCGATGACATAAACGGCTTCCGTTCCGGGAATCGGTCCGGCGAGCGGTTCATCCGCGCTCAATTTGAACGCGGCTTTCGTGAACGCGGGCGGGGCGTTGAATTCTTCCGGCCCGAACGCGGCGGCGAATGGCGCGGTGGTGCGGACGGCCAGCCCGTTTTTCTTCGCGAGCGCGGCGAGGTTTTCGGGTTTTGCCGGATCTATCGCGAACAGTTCGGTGGCAAACGCCTTGGCCTGCTGGCCCGCGTCGGCAGTCGCGCGGTTGTGGATGAGCAGTTCGCGGATTTTCGCCTTGGCCTCCTCGGGTGTTTTGGCGTCGGCAAATTCCGTCGCGCCGTATTGGCGATAGACGGCTTCCACGTTTTCTTCCAGGTTGGTTTTCGCCCACTCGGCCTTGGACTGCGCGAGATAATTCGTCACGTCAAAGGCGACGTAGCTCACCTGCACGCGGTCGGGTTCGCGGTAGGCGGCCAGATTGTTCGTGTAAAACTGCGCCACGGCGGCGGGCGTGACGGCGGCCTGCGCAAGATAATTCGACGCGGAAAAGAAAACCGCCTGCGCGGAAAATTCCTGGTGTTCACGGTCGTAAAGCTGGCTGATCTCCTGCGGTGCCACCAGCGTGCCGGCCAAGCCGAGCGTCTGGACCAGTTGCTGGATGGTCAGGTCGCTGCGCAGAAACCGTTGCAGGTCGCTGGCGTTGAGGCCGGCCGGCGCGAGCACCCGCTGGAGAAAAGTATCCATCGGCATGGGCTGGCCGTTGCGGCCGAGCGACTGCAGCAGTTCCACGGCGGCGGCCTTGACCGTGTCATCGCCGATGTGGACGCCCAGCGCCTGCGCCTTGCGGGTGAGCATCAGGCGGACGTAGGTTTCGCGGTTCATGTCTTCGCGCTTGAAGCTCACGCTTTTTTCCGGCCACTCGCCGTAATGCAGCCAGTAATAAATGAGAAATTCGCGCTCCGACAGGGCGAACGCCTCGGCGGTCACTTCCTTCCCGTAAATCGTGCCGAAATCGCTGGCGCCGCGGCCGCCGCTGCCGCTGCCGGGACCTTTGCCCATAAAATAAACAAAGGAAATGATCGTGAGCGGGACGATGGTCCACCACATCAACGCTGAATGTTTGCGAATTGTTCCAATCATAGAGAAAAAAAGTGAACGCGAAGCCTAGCTTGCTGGAAGCAACATGGCAAACGCAAACTACGGTTAATAGTTCAGGGTTCGCGGTTCAGTGTTCAGGGTCGGCCACCGGCAACGCCGAACCCTGAACCGCGAACCCTGAACTTTTTTATTTCAGCCACTTCGCCACGTCCATGGCCGCGTAAGTGATGAGGATGTCCGCGCCGGCGCGGCGCATGGCCAGCAGGCTTTCCAGCGTCACGTTGCGCTCGTCAATCCAGCCGTTCGCGGCGGCGGCCTTGATCATCGCGTGCTCGCCGCTCACGGCGTAGGCGGCGGTCGGCAGGCCAAATTCTTTTTTTACCCGATGGATGATGTCCAGATACGCCAGTGCCGGCTTGACCATCACCATGTCCGCGCCTTCCTGAATGTCCAGCGCCACTTCGCGCAACGCCTCGTTGCCGTTCGCCGCGTCCATTTGATAACTGCGCCGGTCGCCGAAGCTCGGGGCGGATTCCGCCACTTCGCGGAACGGGCCGTAAAAAGCCGACGCAAACTTCGCCGCGTAACTCATGATCGGCGTGTCGGCAAAACCTTCGTTGTCCAACTCCGCGCGGATGGCGCGCACGCGGCCGTCCATCATGTCGCTCGGCGCGACAATGTCCGCGCCGGCCTCCGCGTGGCTCGCCGCCGTGCGGGCGAGCAGCGCGAGCGACGGGTCGTTCAAAATCTTTCCGCCATGCACGATGCCGCAATGGCCGTGCGCCATGTATTCGCACAGGCACACGTCGGTGATGACCAGCAGCGACGGCAATTCTTTTTTCAGCCGCCGCGTGACTTGCTGGACGATGCCGTTCCTGGCGTAGGCACCGGAAGCCTTTTCATCCTTCTTGTCCGGAATGCCAAAAAGCAAAACGGCGGGGATGCCGAGCGCGTGCGCCGTCGTGGCCTCGCGCACAATCTCATCCGGCGAAAGCTGGAACACGCCCGGCATGGCCGCGACCGGGCGGCGGAGCCGTTTGCCGCTGCGCGCGAACAGCGGCAGGACGAGCTGCGAAACATTCAACGTGGTTTCCGCGACGAGACGGCGCAGTGCGGGCGACGTGCGCAGCCGGCGCGGGCGGACGACTGGAAATCCGGGCAAATTCATGGCCGGAGTCTAGCTTCTGCCCACGTGGCCGCCAATCCCAAATCCGCCTTGGATGGCCGGCGGGTGGCCGGCAGCGTCAACGCCAGGCGGACGGAGACGCTTGCCGAATAGAATCCATTTAAGAAAAAATGAAACCCTTCACTTGACGCTTGACCGACGAACCCTCATCGGCGGCGCGGAATTGTCATTGGTGGAATTTTCAGTCGCCTTTGACCACCTTGGTTCCGGCAATCGTCTGCGTAAATCGCTGGTTTTTGTTGCCCGACCAAAGCGCCCCGACCATAAAATCAATCGGCCAGATGACGGTTATAAATCCGACTTAACATCGAGCCGGTTTGATTTCAAATCTGCGAGGCGGGCGTGCGCTTGAGCATGACCTTGATGATGCCGATCATGTTGTCCTTGTATTGCGGGTCGGACTGCAGCTGCTTCCAGACGGGGGCGGAAGAAAATCCCTGCCAGTGTTTTTTGTGCTCGTCCATGTTCACGCCGCACGTCAGATAAGTCAGGCTCGGCATGGTCGAGCCGACGAGCGTCCGGCCGTAAAAAATCGGCGCGAGGCCGACTTCCTTCATCGTGGTGATTTCGCCGCTCTCGAACATTTTGATTTTGTTCAGGCCCTTGGCTTCGCTGGGGCTTTTATAGGTGCGCAGTTCAAAGACATTGGGCTTCTGGTCCGCCGGCGGTTCGCAAAGATGTTTCATGCCGTCGAACGCCACGAGCAGCGAACTCTCAATGCGCTCGTAGGCGGGATTTGATTTCGGCGCGGCCAGAAATTCGGCGGCGGCCTTCTGGTAATCCGCGTCGGCCGCGAGCTTCGCGGGAATCGCGGCGAAGACGGTCACGGAGTCGCACGGGATGAGGACAAAAATCCGGTTGGTCGCGGAATCCTCCTGCTCGGTGAAGACGCCGACGGGTTTGATGCCCTGGCGGTTGTAGGCGGGAATGGCGGCGTTCTGCCAGTAGTCATTGACGCGCTGCTGCTGCGCGGCGGACGAGGTGGTATAAACGCGCAATTCGTAATACTGCGGCTGGTCGGCGTCGGCGGCGTGGCCGGCCGGCGTGCCGAGCACGGCGAAAAGGGCGGTGAGCGTGGCGGTGAACGGGAGCAACAGGCGTGAGATCATGGAAGATTTCTACCCGTTGCGGCTCCAAGAGCAAAGCGAAATCGGTCTCTCCTGAAATTTTTTCAGGAGAGACCGCCAGTAACCGGCGGTTACTTTTTTTTGCCGGCGGACTGCTTGGCGGCGATGGCGGCGATCTTCTGCTGGTTCGCGCTGCTGACCTTGGCTTGTTTCTGGCCGGACTTTTTCTGGTTCGCTTTCGGGGATTTGTCGCCCATAACTTTATTATTTTGTTGCTGCGGTTGACTCGCCGGCGGCATGGAATTTTCTCCGCCGGCATGGTCATCGTGCGCGCCGGCTGGCTGAATGTAAATGCCGGAGCGGATTTATTTGCCGGCGCGGCGGACGCGGACTTCCACGCGGTAGGTGATGCGCACCAGCAAATCACCGCGCCCGCCGCGCGGTTTGGGCAAACCTTCGCCGCTGATACGAATGATTTCTCCGCGCGAAACACCGCGAGGAATTTGCACGCGGAGCATGGTGCCGGAAATTCCGCGAACCATTTCCGAGCCGCCTTGCGCGGCGCGTTCGGCTTTGATTTTCAAATCGCAGCGCAAATCTGCGCCGCGCACTTTGAAACGAAAATCAGGCTGCGCCTTGGTCCGAAGCTGGATGAAGCCGCCGGCAAAAGGCTCCGGGCGTGGCAGCCGGAAGCGCGTGCTGGGTGCGGTTTCCGGCGGAATGACGAGTTCGTAAATCTCCGCGCCGTTCGGATTGGCGGGATCATTGACGCGAACTTCGCGCGTGGTGCCGCGCAGAAAATCTTCCAGCCGCAAAAAAACATCCTGTGCCAGGTTCCGCTGGATTTTGGCCGGGTGAGTTTTTGGCGCGGACTTTTTGGGAGCGTCCAGTTCGCGGTCGTAAGCGGCGCGTTTATCCGGGTCGCTTAAAATTTCATGCGCGGCATTCAGCGCCTGCGTGTGCGTCACGGCGGCGGGCGAACCGGCGTTGAGGTCGGGATGATGCTGTTTGGCCAGCACCCGGTAGGCGGCGCGGATTTGCGCGGAGGAGCAGCGGCGGTCGAGGCCGAGCGTGGCGTAATGGTTGGGAACGGCGGTTTGCAATGGCTCAGCTTGCCACGCCAAAGCGGCGGCGTCAGCTTGATTGCGCGGGCGGAAAAATGACGAGGGGAAACCTGTCTCTCCTGATTTTTGTTTTCAGGAGAGACAGCAGTTGGCCGAAAACTATTTCTTCTTGGCGGCAGCCTTTTTGGGCGCGGCTTTTTTCGGGGCGGGTTTGGTTGCTTTGGATTTTACAGTGGCTTTAGCCATAAGGTTGATTTGATTGAGTTACAGTTTGACCTCGTGCGGCATGGTTAGTTTCTCCGCAGCCAAGCTCATCATGGGCCGCGCCGGTGGCGTTGTAAATGACCGATGTGAAATCATTTTCGTCCCGGTCAGTTTGGAACGCCTTTTTATTTATGAAGATAATGCTTGCGTTTTGGCGGAAAGGGTCCATGCTTGCGTCACCTGTTAGATAGCTTGTCAGTCCCACGGCTTGGTAAATCCTCAAGTGAACTTGTTTCAGTGATGATTTGAAATCCGGTAAACGGAAACAGTCTGGTGAATGCAGTGTTAGTCGGACAGTAAATAAATCACATGAGCAATAAACTATTCGTAGGAAATCTTTCCTTCAATACCACTGAAAACGACCTCAACGACGCGTTCGCCGCGTTCGGCACGGTCACCGAAACCAACCTGATGATGGATCGCATGACCAACCGCCCCCGCGGCTTTGGTTTCGTGACCATGAGCACGGCCGAAGAAGCCCAGAAGGCCATCGAAGGCATGAACGGCAAGGACATGGACGGCCGCGCCCTCACGGTCAATGTCGCCCGCCCGCGCGAAGAGCGTCCGGCTGGTGGCGGTGGCGGTCGCCGCGAATTCGGCGGTGGCGGCGGTGGCGGTCGCCGCGAACGCTACTAATCAGTTTTTGGATTTCATGGCGGGGTTCGGTTTGAACCGAACTCCGCCTTTTTTATTTGCGGCGTCCTGTCTGCCAGCCGGCGGGAAGTTGCGATTTTCATCACCGTCCCGCCTGGCATTCGCCCATGAAAGAAGAACACATCGAAGTTGAAGGTCGCGTCACGACCGTGCTGCCCGGCACCATGTTCCGGGTCGAGCTGGACAACAAACATCTCGTGCTGGCCACCATCTGCGGCAAAATGCGCAAACGCTGGGTCCGCCTCACCGTCGGCGACCGCGTGAAAATGGACATGTCGCCCTACGACCTCGACAAGGCGCGCATCACCTGGCGGTTGAAATAAATTTTCTCGCGCGCGGCAACTTCCGCCGCGCCTCCATTTGAGCGTGCCCGCGCGCTCCCAGATTTTACCTTTTTTTCGTCATGTCATTTCAAGTCCTCGGTCTCGCGCCCAAAATTTTACAGGCCGTCAAAGAAGCCGGTTACACCGAGCCGACGCCCATCCAGATCGCCGCCATTCCGCCCATTCTCGCCGGCCACGATCTCATCGGCATTGCGCAGACCGGCACCGGCAAGACGGCTGCGTTCACGCTGCCGATGCTCACCATGCTGGCCGCCGCGCAGGTTGCCGCCGGGCCGAACCGCCGCACGCGCGTGCTCATTCTCGCGCCCACGCGCGAACTCGTCGTGCAGATCGAGGAAAACATCCGCGCCTACGCCAAACATCTTCCGCTCACCATCGCCACCGTGTTCGGCGGCGTGGGTGAACAGCCGCAAATCCGCGCGTTGCGTTCCGCCACTGACATTGTGGTTGCGTGCCCCGGACGCTTGCTCGATTTGCTCGGCCGTCGCAACGGCGATTTTTCCGGCCTCCAATTTCTGGTGCTCGACGAAGCCGACCGGATGCTGGACATGGGTTTTCTCCCGTCCATCCGACAGATTGTCCGCCAGCTTCCGAAGCAGCGGCAGACGCTGATGTTTTCCGCCACGCTCTCGAAAGAGATCGAAGCGCTCACGCACGAATTTCAACGCGCGCCAAAAATTGTCCAGATTGGCCGCCGCGCAAATCCCGCCGAGACTGTCACGCAACTCGTCTATGAAGTGCCACGGCATTTGAAGACCGCGCTGCTCGTGCATCTGCTCAAAGACCCGGCGATGGACATGGTGCTGATTTTCTCGCGCATGAAACACGCGGCCGACCGCCTCGCGCGGCAGTTGGAATCGGCGGGCATTCTAACCGCCACGCTTCACTCCAACCGCTCGCAAAACCAACGGCTGCGCGCGCTGCAAGATTTCAAGTCCGGCAAAGTGCGCGTGCTCGTGGCGACGGACATTGCCGCGCGCGGCATTGACGTGGACGGCATTTCGCACGTTGTGAACTATGATTTCCCGATGCACTCGGAGGATTACGTCCACCGCATCGGCCGCACTGGCCGCGCGAACGCCGTCGGCGACGCCATCAGTTTCGTGACGAGCGAAGATCACGGCGAACTCCGCGCGCTCGAACGCTTCATCGGCCGCGGCCTGGTGCGAAAAAAGGCGGAAGGTTTCAATTACACCGCCGCCGCGCCCGCCTACAATCCCGCCGAAGAAGAACGTCGTCATCCGCGCCAGCAACAGCGCGGCCAGCGTCCGCCGCGCCAAGAACAACGCGGCCAGCAAAATTCCCGTCGCCCGTCCGCCGCGCCGCGTCCGCCGCAAGCGGGCCGTCCGCAATTTGGCGGTCGTCCACCCGCCGGCGACAGCGCGCGTCCGCAACCTCAACCCGCCAGCGGCAATCGCGAGGGCGGCAACGAGCGGCATTTCCCCAGCACTTCGCCGCGCCCCGGCGGCTTCCGCCGGCGTTTTGGTTTGCGCTGACGCGGCCGGATTTTTTCAGCCCGAATAAATTGCCGGTTCAGGATAAAAAAAATCCTGCCGGTCCGGTTTGAAATTTTTGCCGTGGAAATTCCCGTCGGAAGTGCTGCCGCCGCTTCGCTTCGCTTCGTCAATGATGTTTGCTCCGCTTCCGCTGCTTCTGGATTTTTTTGCGGTGCCGATGTGTATCAATCACGGAAAGGATGAAAATGACCAACCCGCCCGCCAACAGGATGATGAGGATGGGTTTATACTGCCAGATTTCGCCAATAAATTTGGACAGGTCGGGATCCATGCGAAGCATCATACACCAAGTTCGTCAAAAATGAAAACAATCCCGGATCAGGGCGCCGCCGGCTTCGCCGCGCGGGACCAAGCCGCGCGGCGTTCAGGCGGACGATTTCATTTTCGCCAGCACTTCCGCTTCCGCCGCCAGCAGGCAGTCGCGCATCGCGTCGGCGTCGGGCGCGGCGCGAAGCTGGTTCAGGATGTCGGTCTTGAGCGCGATGAGGCACAGTCGCGCGAGCGTGTGCAGATGCAGCCGGTCGTCCTGGCAGCAGATCAGAAAAAAAAGCTGCGTCGGCTCGCCGTCGGTCGCGCCAAAATGAATTTCCTGCACCGGCCGGCCCACGACGAGAAACGACGTGTCGAACAAATACGGATCGGGCGAACGCGGATGCGGCAGCGCGAAACCGCCGGGTATGGCCGTGCAGCAAAGCGCCTCGCGCGCCTCCAGACTGGCGATCAGCACTTTCGGGTCGGTCAATTTTCCGGTGCTTTCCGCGAGCGCCACGAGATCGTGCAAAACCGACGACTTGGTTTTGGATTTCATGGCCCGGTCAATGACGCCGGCCGCGAGCATTTCCGGCAGGATGGCCTCGTGCGGCAAAAAATTTTTCGTTTGGCGCGTGGATTTTTCGTGGTAGGAATCCAGCGGCCGGTCGGCCAGGCCGAGGATGCGCTGCGACGCCCAGCCGTCAATCTCCTCTTTGCTGAACACAATCCGCCCGCCGCGCCGGACGAAGGGAATTTCCTTGTCCTTCACGCGCTGCTCGACTTCCGCCCGCGTGAGGTGCAGGTAATCAGCCACGCCATCCAAATCAAGAAGCTGAAACGACATAACCGTGAAGCTTAACCCAGCGCGCCCAAGCTGCGAAGAAAAAATATGTCAGCCCGCCCGCCGCGCCCAGCGCAGCTTGGCCGGCGCGGAACGCGGATTGGAATGTTGTTCGGCGGGCGTCGGACGAATGATGTCGCCGGAAATTTCCGAATAGGTGCCGGCGCGGAAACCGGCTTCAAAGGCCTTCTTCACGCGTCGGTCTTCGCCGGAGTGAAAAGTGAGAATTGCCGCGCGGCCATTGGGTTTCAGACACGCCGGCAGGTTGCGCAAAAAAGTTTCCAGCGCGGAAAACTCGTCGTTGACCGCGATGCGCAAGGCCTGAAACACGCGGCGCACGGTCAAATCGGAATCGTCCTTGCTCAGGCGCGGCAGCGCGGCGCGGACGGCGTCGGCCAGTTGACGCGTGGACGAAAAAGTTTTTCCCGCGAGGACCGGAGCGAGCGTGGCGGCGTTTGGTTCGTCGGCGTTTTGCACCAGCAATTCCGCCAGCGCGGCGGATTGGATTTTTTGCAGCAGCGCGGCGGCGGGCTGGCCGCGCTGCGGATTCATCCGCATATCGAGCGGGCCGGCGAGCTTCACGGAAAAGCCGCGCGCCGGATCGTCAATCTGCATCGAGGAAACGCCGAGGTCGGCGAGAATCAAATCCGCGCCGGCGATTTCATTCGCCGCCAAAACTTGCGGCAGCCCGGCGAAATTGCTGCGATGCGCGGTGAAAACTTTTTGGTCAAAACCCAGCACCCGCAGCCGCGCCTCGGTTTTCGGCAGCTCCACCGGATCGGCGTCGAGACCGAGCAGTTTTCCGCCGGGCAAAATTTTCGCGAGAATTTCCTGCGCGTGGCCGCCATAGCCGAGCGTGCAGTCGGCGGCGATTTCGCCGGGCTGCGGCGCGAGCACGGCGAGAATTTCCGCCACCATGATCGGGCGATGCGTGCCCACCGGCGTTTTGCCGCCGGCGATGACTTTGGCAATCGTTTCGGGATCGTGGCCGTGTTCCTTGTATTTTTCCTCGAACCGGCGCGGATTTTTTCCGGCATAGCGCACGCGGCGCTTGTGCGGCACCGGCGGCGGCGCTGGTAAATTTTCTTCGGACATGGCCGGGATTCTGCGATTATTCGCGCGTGAATTCGAGGCAAATCATCGTGGTCGGCGGCGGCGCGGCGGGTTTTTTCGCGGCCATCGCGGCGGCGGAAGCCGGCGCGGACGTGACCGTGCTGGAAAAATCTGCGCGCTTTCTCGACAAGGTCCGCATCTCCGGCGGCGGCCGGTGCAACGTCACGCACGCGTGTTTCGAACCGCGCGAATTTTCCACGCGCTATCCGCGCGGCGGTTCGGCGCTGCTCTCGCCATTCTCGAAATTTTCCGCGCGCGACACCGTCGCATGGTTTGAAGCGCGCGGCGTGAAATTAAAAACCGAGAACGACGGGCGGATGTTTCCGGTCACCGATTCCTCGGAGGCAATTGTAAATTGTCTCTTCGACGCGGCAAAAAAAAACGGTGTGAAACTGCGGCTTAACTGCGCGGTGGAATCCGTCGTTAAAAGCGCGGCGGGAAAATTTGAGCTGACGCTGGGAACGGAACGCCGGCCTCCGGCCCGGCTCGAAAATGGCGTGGCACAGGAACACGCCGGGCCGGAGGCCGGCGCTCCGGGCGGAAAAATCTCGTGCGACAAATTGCTTCTCGCCACCGGCGGCTGTCGTGCGGCGGCGGCGGGGCAGCTCGCGGTTTCACTCGGCCACGCCCTGGTGCCGCCGGTGCCGTCGCTGTTCACGTTTCAAATCGAATCGCCGTGGTTGCGTTTGCTCGCCGGGGTTTCGGCTGACGCGGAAGTTTCCATTCCCGGCGCAAAATTGCGCGAACGCGGGCCGCTGCTGGTGACGCATTGGGGTTTGAGCGGCCCGGTGGTTTTGAAATTGTCCGCGTGGGGCGCGCGGACGCTGCACGATTTGAATTATCAATTTCCGCTGCTAGTGAACTGGCTGCCGGAAACGAATGTGGAAAAAATAATTCAGGAATTTCAGGCGCGCCGCGAATCGGCGGGCGCAAAACTTTTGGTGAACGTGCCGTTGTTCCCGCTGACAGCGCGGCTGTGGGAGCAACTGGTTTTGGCGGCGGGAATTTCGCGCGCCACGCGCTGGTCGGCGCTCGCGCGGGCGCAGGCGCAGGCGCTCGCGCAGCAGCTCACGCGCACGGAATTTTTCGTGACCGGCAAAAGTTTGAACAAGGACGAGTTCGTGACCTGCGGCGGCGTGAAGCTGGCCGAGGTGAATTTCAAAACGATGGAAAGTAAAATTTGCCCGGGACTTTTTTTCGCCGGCGAACTGCTGGACGTGGACGGCATCACGGGCGGCTTCAATTTTCAGGCGGCGTGGACGACCGGTTTTGTCGCGGGCCACGCGATGGCGGCTTGATAATTTTTTCCGGCGGCTGTATTTCAAGCGCGTGGGCCGGACTTACATTTTCGAATGTCCGCAGTGCCAATACCGCGCGAAAATTTCGGGCGGCGCGGACAGCGGTATCCATTGCGAACTCCAGACGGTGGTGTGCCGCGACTGCCGGGAGTTGTTCGACGTGTTCATCCGGCAGCGGCGGCGGGCGGGCACGGCGGACGCGGTGAAATTTCCCGGTTTTTACCGGCCGGAAATTCCGCCGTTCGTGCCGCGCGATCCTGACCGGCCGCTGGTCTGGCGGGATTTCAAACTGGCCTGTCCGGTGGGCCAAAACATTTCGTCGAGCCGTGGAACGATCCGGGCCGCTGTCCGCGCTGCGGAAATTTTTTGGAGAAGAACGGCTTTCCGTTCCGGCGCTGGGATTGAATCTTTTTTTGCCGTTCAAACTTCCTTTATTGCCTTGAAAAACGAGCCAATGGTGATTTTTCCAAACGAGCCATCAGCCTGTGAACCAATGGAATCCACGGGTTGTTCACAAGATGTTCACAATTTATTCTTGCATTATACCCGCTTTTAGTGACAATTATGCGCGGTCGGCGAAAAATCGCCGGCTGACAGTCAGAAATTCAGGTTCCTCACCGCGAATAGCCGAGTCAACCAGCCGGTGCTGGTTGATTTAATCCGCTTTATTTTTACCATGACTCAAAGTTGTTTGCGAAACAAACTGGTCTGCCGCCTGGCGGGTTTTTCGCTGGCGGTGGTTTCATATCTGGCCACCGGCGGCCCGGCGCGGGCGGCCAACCTGGTGGAGGAGTTTTACCTACCGCTGCCGGAGGCGCAGATGTTGCAGGCGTGCCGCGCGGTTTATCCCGCCGTGACGGACACCAATTTTGCCTCGACCACTTCGATTTTGGTGACGGGCAACGGGACGGTGATTTATTACGACCAGTGGGAGGACGGCTACGAAACGGATTTGGGCAATCCGACGCAGTCCACGACACAGATCTGGGGCGACGGCAATGACGCGCACGGAATTCCGCCGGGCTTCGCGCACAATCCGGCGGGGCTGTCGGCGGGAACAGTGATTGTTTTGACGAACGCGGTGCCGTGTTCGCCGCGCAATCCCGGGCAGATTTATTTTGACGGCCGGGACCGGATTGGCGCCAACAAGGCGCTGGTGGTGACGCGGGCCGGCTGGCCGTCGCCGACCGGGCCGGTGCTCGGCGGGGCGGTGGTGGTGCAAGGAACAATTGATTGGGGAACAAATTACGTCAGCCCCATCGGCCAGGATATGCCGGAAGGCTTGTTCCGGTATGTCGGCTTTTTTGTGATGGCTTCGCAGAACGGAACGACGGTGACGATTGATCCGGATGGCAGCGGGCCGCTGGTGCCGCTGACGGTGACGCTGAACCAGGGCGAATCTTATTTTTACGCCGGCGTCCGGCGCGGCGGCACGGTGACGGCCACGAAGCCGGTGGAGGCGGATGTGGTTTGCGGCGATCCGGTCAACGGCTACTCGTTTGACTGGTTCACGCTGTATTCGCAGGATTCCTGGAGCAGCAGTTATTTTACGCCGGTGCCTTCGACGTATAATGGCGCGACGCTTTACACGACCATCAATTATTTCTACAACACCAGTTCCAATCCGATCACTGTTTTAAGCTCGAACCTGACCGGCTCGGGATTTTTCACCATTCCGGCCGGTGGTGGTTACACCTATCCGATGCCGACCAATTCCGGAGCCAGTTTCACGAGCGCGGGCGGGGAGCCTTACACCGTTCTTTGCACGGTGGCGACCAATCCCACCAATACGCCGACGGGGAATCTCGACGCGGCTTTCAATTGGGGTTACACGCCGCTGCCGGAAACCAGTCTGACGACGGAGGCGGTGGTCGGCTGGGCGCCGGGTAGCCAGGATTACACGACCAACGGCAGTCCGGTCTGGGTCACGCCGGTGGGCAACACGACGGTTTATGTGGCTTATCACGGAACAAACACGCCGTTGACGGATCCGGCCGGAAATAAATACAGCACGAACTTTATTTTGACGGCGCTCCAGTCCAAAACGATTTATGTGCCGGGCACCAACGACCAGACGGGCATGAAAGTTTATACGCTGGACGGAACGCTGCTCAGTGTGGCGTGGGGTGAAGATCCGGCCCATGCGCCGTCGGGCAATCCCGGTCTGGATCTTGGCACGCCGGTGCTGCCGTTTCCCACGCCGCGAGTGTTCAAGTCGTCCACCATTTTGACTGACGCGCCGCCGGCGGGTTTGAGCACCAACGACGTGCTGCTTTACACCGTTGAGGTGGACAACAAAGGCTTGCTGCCGCTGGGCAATCTCGTGGTCATTGACGCGCCGCCACCGTCGTTGAACTACGTTTCCAACAGCACCACGCTCAACGGGATTCCGGTTCCGGACAACACCACCGGCACGCCGTTCCCGCTGGATGCGCCGGGCTACACCATTCCGATTATTTTGAGTCGTGGCACGAGCATATTTCAATATCAGGCCACGGTGGTCGGATCGGGCAGCGTGATTAACACGGCCAACATTCCCGGCTACAACACGATTGTCACCAATATCGTGACCACCAATCCGCCGGCGCCGGCCCTGCTGGTCAACAAAACCATTTTGTCGCCGGCCTCCGGAATTTTCGGCGTCGGCCAGACGGCGCAATTTAATTTGCAAGTGATTAACACCGGCGGCACCACGCTCACCAACATCGCGCTCAACGACACTTATCCGTCGAACAAATTCAGTTTTGTTTCCGCCAGCATTGCGCCCAACAGCGTCATCAACGGCCAGATTATTTGGACCAATATTGGCAGCCTGGCGTCGGGCAGTTTGACCAACGTCATCGTCTCGCTGCTCGCCACCAACACGGCTGCGCTGGCGACGAATCAGGCCACCGCTGTTTCCAGCGGTGTCACTAATTTTAACCAAGTTACCTTTGTCAACAACGCCAATCCGACGCCGGCGGTCACGGTCAACAAGACAATTTTTTCTCCCAGCGGCGGCAAGGCGGGCATCGGCCAGGCGGTGCAATTTAATTTGCAGGTGGTCAACAGCGGCTATACCGTGCTGACCAATCTCGCGCTCACCGACCGTTTTCCGGGAACGAATTTCAGTTTCACCAGCGCGAGCGTGACCCCGAACATCGCCAGCCCCACGAATCTCGTCTGGACCAATCTCGGCTCCTTCGCTTCCGGCCAGATCACGAACATCACCGTCACGTTCACCGTCACCAACTATTCCGCGAACGTCACCAATTTCGCCACGGCCGCCGCTGTCGGCGGCAGCACGAACACCGGCAGCGCGGCGGTCGCGCTCACCCGCAGCGGACTGGTCATCACCAAGACTGTTTTGAGTCCGACGAACCAGCCGGTCAATCTCGGCAGCAACATTGTTTTCCGCATCGTCATTAAAAACACCGGCTTGGTGGCCGTGAACTTCCTGCCGTTGGAAGACACGTTTAGCGCGGACTATTTTCAATTTGTGTCCGCGACGACTCCGCCGAATGCCACCGCCGCCGGCGATTTGCTCTGGACCAATCTCGTGGCCGGTTCCTCGCTGGCCATCAATGCCAGCCTCACCAATGACGTGACGATGACCGTCACTGGCGGAGCCACGCCCGCTTACAACACGGCCTCGGTCAACTACGCCGTGGACGCCAGCGGCAACAGTGTCGCGCCGTCGTCCGGCGTGGCCGCCGTCAACACCGCTGCCGCGAAAATTACCGGCTATGTCTATAACGACCTCGACCAAAGCGGCACGCTCACCGCCGGCGACCTGCCGCTGGCCAATGTCACGCTGTCGGTTTATTCGGATCCGAATGGCGACGGCAATCCCGCCGACGGTGTGTTGATCGAGAAGATTGTTTCTGATCCGAACGGTTACTACGAATTGCTGAACCTCAACACCGGTGCCTACGTCGTGGTGGAATCGCTGCTGCCGGGCTATGCCGGCACCGCGCCGACCAACAACCGGCTGCCGATTGTCCTCACCACGCTCACGGCGACCAACGGCAATAATTTCTTCCAATACCAGGTGGCGGCGACGAACTACGCCACCGTCAACGGCACGGTGTGGGACGACCTTTCCGGCATCGGCTATTATCAGCCCGGCGATTTCGGCCTCACCAATGTCGAGGTGGATTTGATTCAAGACCTCAATGCCAGTGGCGTCGTGGAAGTTGGCGATCCGCTGGTGCAATCCGTGTTCACCGCCAACAATGGCAGTTATTCGTTTGCCGGCGTCGTGCCGGGCCGCTACATCATCCACGAAATTGATTACCCCGGCTACGTCAGCACCGGCGACTCGCAAGGTGCCAACGACAATCAAATCGCCGTGGTGCTCGGCAACGCCACCGTCACCAACGGCAACGACTTTTTTGATTATTACATCGGCACTTCCGGCGGGCCGGCCGCCGTGCCGGATTTTGCCAGCACGCTGGCGAACGTGCCCGTCACCGTTTCGCCGCTGCTGAACGACGTCTCGCCCGGTGGCTATGCGCTCACCATCACCAACGTCAGCCCGACGAACGGCACGGCGGTCATCATTGGCGGCACCAATGTTTTGTTCACGCCCACGGCCGGTTTCATCGGCACCGCCACCGTCGGCTACACCATTACCAACGGCATTGGCGGCAAGGCGACTTCGCTCATCACCGTCACCGTGATTCCCGCAGCGGATCTGGCCATCGGCAAAACGGCATCCACGGCTTATGCGGCGGGCAATTTTAATTACACGATTTCCGTGACGAACCGCGGGCCGGCGTCCGCCAGCAGCGTGGTGGTGACGGACACTTTGCCGGCGGGCGTGACGTTTGTCAGCGCCAGCGGCAGCGGCGCGACCAACAACGGCGTGGTGAGTTGGAGCCTGGGCACCTTGACCAACAATCAAGTCACCAATCTGATTTTGACCGTTACGGCTCCGTTGACCGGCACGCTGACGAACGTGGCCAGCGTGAGTTCGCCGACGGGCGATCCGAATTTGACGAACAACGTGACGCCGCCGGTGGTGACGAGCGTGACGCCGCTGGCCGACGTGAGCGTGAGCAAAACCGGCCCGGCGGGAATTATTTTCGGCACGAATTTTAATTACACAATCACCGTGAGCAACGCCGGACCGTCCACGGCCACGACGTTGTCGGTGACGGACAGCTTGCCGGCGGGCTTGATGTTTTTGAGTTCCGTGCCGGTAACGACGACGAACGCCAGCAGCCAGGTCATCTGGCCAAACCTCGGCAGTTTGACCGCCGGCGGCAGCACAAATCTGACGGTGACCGTTATTTCAACTTTGCGCGGCAGCGTGACGAATATCGCGAGCGGCGGCAGTCCGGTGGCGGACCCGGTGCCGACAAACAACGTGACGCCGCCGGTGATCACCGCCGTCACTAATTTCCCGCCGGTGGCGAATTCGGACAGCTACGCCGTGAATGAGAACAGCACAAACACCTTGAATCCATTGGTGAATGACGTTGTCCGCACGCCGGGCGGAACGCTTTCCATCATCGGCGTCAGCGCGACGAACGGCACGGCCACCATCATCGGGACGAACATCATTTTTACGCCGACACCAAACTTTGTCGGCACGGCGACGATTGGCTACACCATCACGGACAACGTCGGCGGCACCAACAGCACGGTGATCACGGTGAGCGTTTCCAATGTTCCGCCGGGGGCAAATCCAGACAGCTATGCCATCGCCGAAAACAGCGGGACGAACGTGTTCAGTCCGCTGCTGAACGACGTGGTGCAGACGCCGGGCGGAATTCTTTCCATCATCGGCGTGAGTCCGACGAACGGCACGGCCATCGTCAGCGGCACGAATGTGTGGTTTGTGCCGCTGACGAATTTTGTCGGCGTCGCCACCATCGGTTACACGATCACCGACAATATCGGCGGGACGAACATTGGACTAATCACAGTTTCTGTGACGAACCGCCCGTCGGTGGCGAACCCGGATAATTTTGCGGTGAGTGAAAACAGCACGAACGATTTGAGTCCGCTGGTGAATGACATTTTGCGCACGCCGGGCGGAACGCTGGCAATCATCGGCGTGAGTCCGACGAATGGCACGGCGGTGATCAGCGGCACGAATGTTATTTTCACGCCGGCAAATAATTTCACCGGCACCGCGACGATTGGTTACACGATTTCAGACAACGTCGGCGGCACGAACGGTTCGCTCATCACCGTGACGGTGACGAATATTCCGCCGCTGGCGAATCCCGACAGCTACGCGGTTTCCGAAAATAGCACGAACACATTCAGCCCGTTGGCGAATGACGTGGTGCGCACACCCGGCGGTAATCTCTCGCTGGTCAGCGTCAGCGCGACGAACGGGACGGCGACGATTTCCGGGACGAATGTTATTTATTCGCCGGCAAATAATTTCACCGGCACGGCTACCATCAGCTACACCATCACCGACGGCATTGGCGGCACGAACAGCAGTTTCATCTCCGTCAGTGTCGCCGGCCTGGCGGACATTGCGGTGAGCAAAACCGGACCGGCGACGGTTTTTGCCGCGATGAATTTTGATTACATCATCACTGTCACGAACCTCGGTCCGGGCGTGGCCGTGAGTTTGTCGGTCACGGACGCGCTGCCTTCCGACGTCGGTTTTGTCAGCGCGACTCCGGGCGCGACGCTCAACGGCAGCCAGTTGGTCTGGGCGAATCTCGGCCCGCTCGCCGCCGGCGCGGCGACGAATCTGACCGTGACCGTGACCGCGCCGATCAGCGGCGGCAGCCTGACCAATCTCGCCAGCGGCGGCAGCCCGACGAGCGACCCGGATCCGACGAACAACACCAGTTCGCCCGTGTTCACCACAGTGATTCCAGTGGCCGATCTCGCCATCGGCAAAACGGCGGCGGCCAATGTTTTTGCCGCGAGCAATTTGAGCTACACGATTTCCGTGACGAATTTCGGGCCGTCGGACGCGGACAATGTGGTGGTGACAGACAGCTTGCCGGTGGGCGTGATATTTGTGAGCGCGAGCGGCAACGGCACGAATGACAACGGCGTGGTGAACTGGAATTTGGGAACGTTGACGAACGGACAAATCAGCAGCGTCACTTTGATGGTGACGGCTCCCGCGAACGGCACGCTGACAAACGTGGCGAGCGTGACTTCGCCGACGAGCGATCCGAATCCGACGAACAACGTGACGCCGCCGGTGGTGACGGACGTGACGCCGCTGGCCGACGTGAGCGTGAGCAAGACCGGGCCGGCAGGAATTATTTTCGGCACGAATTTCAGCTACACGATTTTGGTGACGAACTTTGGTCCGTCCACGGCGGCGGCGCTGGTGGTCACCGACAGTTTGCCGGCGGGCTTGGTGTTCTTGAGTTCCGTTCCGGCGACGACGACCAACTCGGACAATCAGGTCATCTGGTCATCGCTCGGTGATTTGGCGGCGGGTGGCAGCACCAATTTGACCGTGAATGTCATTTCGACGCAGCTTGGCAGCGTGACGAATATCGCGAGCGGCGGCAGCCCGACGCTCGATCCGGTGCCGACAAACAACGTGACGCCGCCAGTGGTGACGGCGGTGACGAACAATCCGCCAGTGGCGAATCCCGACAGCTACGCCATCACGGAAAATACGACGAACCTTTTCAGTCCGCTGGTGAATGACGTGGTGCAGACGCCCGGCGGCAGTTTGAGTTTGATCGGTGTCGCGGCGACGAACGGCGTGGCGGTGATTTTCGGGACAAACATTGTTTTCACTCCGGCAATAAACTTCACCGGTCTCGCCACCATCGGCTACACGATTACGGACAATGTCGGCGGCACGAATAATTCGCTCATCACGGTGCTGGTGACGAACATTCCGCCGGTGGCGAATCCTGACAGCTACAGCGTGGCCGAAAATACGGCGAACAATATTTTGAGTCCGCTGGTGAACGATTTGGTGGAAACGCCGGGTGGAACATTGTCCAGCCTCGGCGTGAGTGCGACGAACGGAACGGCGAGCATCAGCGGGACATATGTGCTGTTCACGCCGGCCACGAATTTCCTCGGCGTGGCGACCATCGGTTACACCATCACCGACAGCATTGGCGGAACGAACGTTGGACTTATCACAGTTTCCGTGACGAATCGGCCACCGGTGGCGAACCCGGATGATTATGCCATCACGGAAAACACGACGAACATTTTCAGCCCGCTGGTCAATGATTTGGTGCAGACGCCAGGCGGCACGCTGACGATTGTCAGCGTCAGCGCGACGAACGGCACGGCGATGATTTCCGGCACGAATGTCATTTTTGTCCCGGCGACGAACTTCCTCGGCCTGGCCACCATCGGCTACACCATCACCGACAATGTCGACGGCACGAACAGCAGCCTGATTTCAGTCGTTGTTACGAATCTTCCGCCCGCCGCGAATCCCGACAGCTACGACATCACGGAAAACACGACGAACACGTTTAGTCCGCTGGCGAATGACCTGGTGCAAACGCCCGATGGAAGCCTGACGATTCTCGGCGTGAGCGCGACGAACGGCACGGCCAGCGTCAGCGGCACGAACGTGATTTTCACGCCGACGCTGAATTTCCTCGGCGTGGCGACAATTGGCTACACGATCACGGATAATGTTGGTGGCACGAACAGCAGCGTCATCACCGTGCTCGTAACCAACATTCCACCGCTGGCGAATCCCGACAGCTACGCGGTGAGCGAGAACAGCACCAACACTTTAAGCCCGCTGGCAAATGACGTTCTTCGCACGCCGGGCGGAACGCTTTCTATCATCAGCGTGAGTCCGACGAATGGCACCGCGAATATCGTCGGCACAAATGTCATCTTCACGCCGGCGCTGAACTTCATCGGCACCGCCACCATCGGCTACACAATCACGGACAACATTGGCGGAACAAATAGTTCGTTCGTCACGGTGATGGTGACGAATATGCCGCCGCTGGCGAATCCGGATAATTACATCGTGGCCGAGAACAGCGGGACGAATGTGTTAAGTCCGCTGATGAATGATGTGGTCCGCACGCCGGGTGGCACGCTTGCTCTTGTCAGCGTCAGCGCGACGAATGGAACCGCGCTGGTCAGCGGGACGAATGTTTTGTTCGCACCCGCCACGAATTTCTTCGGCGTGGCGACGATTGGCTACACCATTACCGACAATGTGGGCGGCACCAACACTTCGCTCATCACGGTGAATGTCACGAACGTGCCGCCGGTGGCGAACGGCCAGTCGGTTGGCACCACGGAAAACACGGCGAAGGTCATCACGCTCACCGGGACCGATCCGAATCATTTGCCGCTCACGTTTGCCATCGCCGGCAATCCGGCGAACGGCACGTTGAACCTGCTGAACACCAACACCGGCGCGGTGACTTACACGCCGAACAATAATTTCACCGGTGCGGACAGCTTCACGTTCCGCGTCAACAACGGCCAGGCGAACAGCGCGGTGGCGACGGTGAGCCTCACCGTGACGCCGGTGGCCGATCTCGCGGTGGCGCAGTCAGGCCCGGCGAGCGGCCTGGCGGGTTCCAATTTGGTGTTCACCGTCAACGTCACGAACCTCGGCCCGGCCGCGGCGACGAATATTGTCGTGACAAATCAATTGGCGTCCGGCTTCACGTTTGTCAGCGCGTCCGCGTCCGGCACGAATGTAAATAATTTTGTCACCTGGTTCGTGGCGTCGCTGCCGGCGAACGGCGTGACGAATTTCACCGTCACCGCATTCGCCACGGAAGGCGGCGCGTTCACGAACATCGCTTCCGGCGCGTCGGCTGTTTTGGATTTGAATCCGACCAACAACAACGGTTCGCTCGCCAACGCGCAGTCGCTCACCGTCATCACGCCGCTGGCAGACGTGGCGGTGTTCAAGGATGGCGGCACGAATGTTTTTGCCGGCCAGTCCGTGAGCTATGTCATCACCGCGACGAACGCCGGTCCGTCCACGGCGTCGAATGTCGTGGTTCAGGACACGCTGCCCGCCGGGGCCGTGTTCTCAAGCGCGTCCGGCAGCTACGCGGTCACCAACGGCGTGGTGACGTGGAACGCGCTCACGCTCGCGCCGGGAGCCACCACGAGTTTCAATCTCACGCTGGTCGCGCCGGCGTCGGTGAGTTCGTTTGTGAACATTGCGTCCGGCACATCCACGACTGCCGATCCGAATCCGACCAACAACAACGGCTCGTTCGCCAAGTCGCGCGTCACCACAAAAGTCGCGCCGTCGGCGGACTTGGTGGTTTTGCTCACCGGCCCGGCCACGGCGATCACGGGCAGCAACTTCGTCTATAATCTCGTCATCACGAACGCCGGGCCGTCCACCGCGTCGAATGTGGTGGTGTCCGACAGTCTGCCGACAAATCTGGTTTTCATCTCGGCATCATCCGGCGGTTTGAATACAAACAACGTCGTCACCTGGCCGCTGGTTTCGTCGCTCGCGCTGGGTGCTTCGACGAATTACACCATCACGGTCAAGTCGCCGCTGGCCGGATTGTTCACCAACATCGCCTCCGCGTTCAGTAGCACGTTTGACCCGAACCCGACGAATAACAGCGGCGTGTCGCCCGCTTCGCAGGCGCTGACGACGGTAGCGTTGCCGCAGTTTAGTTTGCTTGCCGGCAAGCCCGTGCTCAATCCGCAGACCGGTTTGTATGAGGAAACCGTCGTGGTGACCAACACCGGTTCGGTGACGGTCGCGGCGTTCCGGCTGTCGGTCGGCGGCTTGCGCAGCGGGATTAAGCTGTGGAACGCCACCGGCACCAACGGCGGCGTGCCGTATGTGGATTACAATTTCCCGTTGAATCCCAGCAACACCGCGAGCCTGCTCTTGGAATTTTACAATCCAAGCCGTCTGGCGTTCACCAACACGCTCTCGGTCGTCGCCATTATTCCGTCGAACCTCGGCGTGGGCGGCACGAATAATTTTGTTTCGGTCAACAAAATTTTCACGGACACGCGCACCAACGGCATGCGCTTCGTCATCGAATGGAGTTCCGTGATCGGCACGACTTACACGGTGCTTTACGCGACGAACGTGAACGCGGCCGTCTGGTATGTCGCCACGCCGTCCGTCACCGCCACTGCCAACATCACGCAATGGTATGACGACGGGCCGCCCAAGACCGCCAGCCCGCCGGCGGCCACGCCGTCGCGGTTCTATCGAGTCATCCAATATTAACAACCTTTTTGCATGAATAAAAACCACAGAGCCTGGAGCGTGCCGGTGAGCGGCGCGCTGTTGTTTGCCACCGCCGTTTCTGCGGAGCAGGATTTGCAAACGTATCTGGATTCGACCAACCGCGTGACGCTCTCGCTGCGGTTCGGGCTGAACATCACCGGCAAGTTCAAGGGCGTCGGCAGCGCGTTCAGTTCCGGCGTGCCGCTCGCCAACGGCCGTCGCACGCCGAATGGCGACGCTTACAATTACGACAACGGCTACGTCCTCACCGACATCAGCGGCAACGCCGGCGGCCAGACGTGGTATTGGGGCTATGACCGTTCCAGCCAGATCAACGCCGGGGCCAACACCATTGCGTTCGACCGAACAGTTGCGGTTGGCTTGCCCTCGGAAAATCACGGCGGCGACTCGCCCAACGTCGGCGCGGAACTCACCTACGATTACGAATTGGCGCGGGATCAGTGGCGGCATTTGCATTACGGCCTCGAAGTGGCCGTCAACTATATGCCCATCAGCTTCAGCAGCGGCGGACTTTTCAACGCCCTGCTTTCGCGCCAGACGGACACTTACAGTTACACGGCCGGCACCACGCCGCCCGGATATAATCTGCCCGGCGAACTGCCGTATCAAGGCACGTTTCAAGGCCCGAATTTTCTCCTCAATGTTCCGCCCGGCAGTTCCACCACGACGCTGGTGCCCGGCGCGACGTTTCTGGCGCAGCAGCATTTTGACGCGAATCTCTGGGGCTTTCGCCTCGGGCCTTATGTTGAATATCCGTTCAACGACAAATGGAGTCTGCACCTTTCCGGCGGGCTGGCCGTGGGGGTGATTGATGCCAATGCCTCGTGGAAGGAAACGCTCAATCTGCCCGGCGGCGCCGGTTCCATCAGCACCAGCGGCGGTGGCAGCGACGCGGCGTTGCTGTGGGGCTATTACGTCGGTCTCGAAGCGGCTTATCAAATCAACAAGGATTGGAGCCTCGAAGCCGGCGTGCAGTTTCAAGACCTCGGCACTTACAGCCACAATTTCGGCGGGCGCGTGGCGGAACTGGACTTGAGCCAGTCCATCTTTGTGCAAGTCGGCGTCAGCTACAGTTTTTAACCGGCGAAAAATTTCCGGTTCGTCGCGGCGCGAAAATGCAAACCAGGCTTTTCGCGCCGTTTGTTTCTGCTATGCTGGGCGCGACTTAAATTGAAATCTCTCATCCAGACCCGCGACACGCGCTCCGTGCGCGTCTTTCTCATCGGCGTGGAACTTAAATCCCGC
>Ga0182030_10006212_pt1 | contig 25243 bp, 24 predicted proteins | sample 812S3MmetaG_FD_121299 | JGI IMG/M metagenome (GOLD analysis project Ga0182030, IMG submission 121299) | Permafrost microbial communities from Stordalen Mire, Sweden - 812S3M metaG (Illumina Assembly) | ecosystem: Environmental > Terrestrial > Soil > Wetlands > Permafrost | place: Sweden...
CCATCGTTGAGGGTGAATCTTGCGTGAGGTAGTCTTGAAAGGGAGTTCAAAACGGTCACTAAATAATCGGTTAGATTTGGTGGACCTGGCCGGGATCGAACCGGCGACCTCTTCCATGCCATTGACCCAACGCTAGGCTTTTCAACAACTTACAAGACCCCGGTGGCTTCCTAAGTCCTTGTAAGCACGTAACACCTTGAGAACCAGCGTATCGCAAAACGTATCGCGTTTTGCTGTAACAGTTCAGGTACCCCATAGGCATAAGGCCTGGACATTGCTGGAACTGTCAGTCAACGTAGGCGAATGAGGGAGAGAACTTCTCGCCACCTGTTCCGCAAGCGCAGTGCCGCTGGTGCGCGCGAGCCCCATGGCGAAAATCTTCCCCCGGGAGATGATCGTCTTTTGCGCGAGAATGAGAGGCTCCGCAAGCAGATCGCAGAACAGGAAAAGCGGGTTACAGAGCTGGAAAAGCAACTGGGGGAAAAGGGGAATCAGGTTGGAGAACTGGAAAAGCAGATCGCGGATTTGGAGCGTCAACTGGCTGGTTTCCGGAAGAATTCCAGCAATTCATCCAAGCCGCCCTCTTCCGACGGTCTAACCAAGCCAACTCGGTCGCGGGGGCATCGGCCGAAGAGCAAGCGCAAACCCGGCGGGCAGAAGGGGCACCCGGGCCATTGCCGCCCGCTGGTCCCGCTGGAACAGGTTCAGCAAATCGTGCCGGTGTTGCCGGTCTCCTGCAGAGGTTGTGGCTATAGTTTGGCGCAACGGGTTGAGGAGTTACAGACGGTGGGGCAACCCTATCGTCACCAAGTGACCGAGTTACCGCCGCTGCAGCCGTATGTTTTGGAGTACCAGTGCTTCAAAGTGCGTTGCCCGCAATGTGGAGAAGAGACGCTGGCCCCGCTCCCGGCAGAAGCGCAGGGTAGTTTCGGTCCCCAACTGACGGCCCTGATCGCCTACTTGACGGTGGTCTGCCGTATGCCCCGGCGCGTAATGGAGACCTTTCTTGAAGAGGCTTTGAAGATATCGATCAGTCTGGGCAGTACGCAGAATGTCTGGCAGCAGGTGAGCGCCGCCGTCGCCCAGCCTTGTCAGGAGTTGGAAGAGCAACTGAAGCAGGAACCGGTATTGAACAGCGACGAGACCGGCTGGCGCAGCGATGGGCAAAGATGTTACTTGTGGGCGCTGGTAGCCCGGGCCTTTGTCTTCTATACGGTGGCTCGAACACGCAGTTCCGAAGTGTTGATTCACCTGTTGGGGGCAATCTTTGCGGGCGTGCTGTGCAGTGACCGCTTCAGCGCCTATTTCAAGTATCAGGCCAAGGGAAAAGCGCAGTTGTGCTGGGCCCATCTGAAACGGGACATTCTGGGCATTCGGGACTTCGCCAAGACCACGGAGGCGGAGCGGTTCGCGCGCGATGCTCTGGCATTGTATGCTCGCCTGTTTCGACTGTGGCATAAGTTTCAAGGCCAACTGATCACGCGCGACCAGTTAAAGGGGCGCTCCATCCGGCTGCAAAAGGACTGGTTCGCCTTGGCTCAGCGTCATTTGGACAGCGAGGACGCGCCGGTGCGCAACTTGGCCATGGCCTTGTTTCAGCACAGCGACCGGCTGTTCGCTTTTATCCAGTACCCCGGCGTGGAACCCACCAACAATGGCGCCGAACGCGCCCTGCGCATCGCTGTGCAATGGCGCAAGACCAGCTTCGGAAATCGAAGCGCGCTGGGGGAGATTGCTACGGCACGCCTGCTCACCGTTTCCCAAACCTGCCGCATCCAGGGCCGCAGCGCCCTGATCTATCTCGGCGATGCGGTCTCCCGCTACCGCCGCTGCCTGCCCATGCCATCCCTCTTGCATCAGCCACCGCACGGGACGTGAACTGTTACGTTTTGCTTTTGGTTGTGTACCATACCCATTGACATTCGTTGTCATATTTGACAACATGAAAGCGCGGAGAAATGACCAGGCAAACGCGGCCCATCTCGTGGATCAAGGCTGCCCGCAAAGGCTTTGACGGGTTTCCCCAGGAAGCTCAAGGGATTTGTTTAACAGCTCTGACGATTGCAGCGGAGGGCGGGAAAGCCGACATTGTTAAGCCTCTACAAGGTTTTGGGGCTGGAGTTTTTGAAATAGCACTGCCCTATCGAGGGAATGCGTTTCGCGTCGTTTACGCCGTGCAGCTCGGACTTGATTTGTGGGTAATCCATGCCTTCCAGAAGAAAGCGACACAAGGCATCACGACACCCAAGCATGAAATCGAGCTGGTCAAGGATCGACTAAGGAAGTTGAGGGAGATGCTTGGATGAAAAGCGAACAGGTAGAAGTAGTACACGGCAGCGGAAATGTGTTCCGCGATTTCGGACACGAACAGGCAGATGTCGAACAGTTCAAGGCTATTCTGGCGGCTGAGATTATCAAGATGCTGGATCGGGAAGGACTGAGTGTGCGCGTCGCTCACAGTCGCACAGGAATTGCGGCAGCCGATTTTTCCCGTATCCGCAATGCCGATCTTGGACGATTCACTCTTGACCGTTTGGTATCAATCATCAATCGGCTCGGATCGCGGATTGAAATCAAAGTAAAAGTGCGTCGAGTGCAAGCGGCAGAGCGCGCGACAGCATAAGTTCGAGGCCGTCCGTTACATAGCTGACGCCCCACACTGGGGCCGCCCTGGCCACCAAATCCAACAAGAGATTAGGGTTGTCCTATGGCAAAACCCGAACGGTGCTGGATACCGCCTTTGGGTTGCGAGTGAGCCGCCGGAGCTGGCCCAAGCCCTGCGACGGATGACGCGGAAGGCCGAACCGAGCTATGAAAACCTGGTTAAGCAGATTCGTGGCTCGCCCAGCTCCCGCGAACCGCGGCTGGCCGCCCATTTACGGCGTGAGCGAGATGCGATGTTCACATTTCTATACTGTCCGGGGCTGGAGGCGACCAACGATCGGGCCGAACAAGCGATTCGTCCCGTGGTAGTCACCTGCAAGGTATGGAGCGGCAATCGTACCGAGCAGGGCGCACATACGCAGGGTGTGCTGGTCAGCATTCTGCAGACCTGTCGCCAGCAACTCCGACCGGCCAGTGCGTTCTTGGTACGGCTGTTACATCTACGCAAGCCCCAAGTGCTGGATCTGACACCACCTGCTATCCGCTAAACAAATACTACAGTTCATCTGTACAGGTAAACTGTATATATGCCATAATGAACTTCATGGAAGATCGAGCAAGTCGTTCTCAAATAGAGCGGACCTCCGCACTTGCAGCGGAACTGCGGACGACCCTTGGCAAAGTCAAGCGGAAGATGCGCGAACACGGCGGGCGGAGCGATTTGAAGCCTTCGCAGGTCTCCGTGATCCTTCGCCTTGAGAAAGATGGCCCCACCACAGTATCGAGTCTTGCCCGAGCGGAGGGCATGCGCCCTCAGTCCATGAGTGCCATCATCGCTTCGTTGTTCGATGCCGGATTGGTGAGTGGTTCTCCGGATCCCAACGACGCACGGCAGACCTTGATGTCACTCTCCCGGAAATGCCAAAAGTCTCTTAAGGAGGGCCGTGCTGCCAAACAGGATTGGCTCACAACCACAATCCATAAGAAGCTCTCCGTTCAGGATCAGGAGAAGCTTGCGGCTGTTCTCGAATTACTCGCGCGGCTCGTTGAAGACTGAGGTTTCCTGTGCGCATCTCGCCACCTTTACAGAAATCGCCTGCAAGGAGAAGACACTTGTGCCTGTTACGACGCTAGACCCGAAAACCGCCCTGATTGTCGTTGATCTTCAGAAAGGTATCGTCGGCTCACCGTCCATTCATCCGATCACCGACATCATTGAACGCGCGCAAGCCTTGCTCGCAGCGTTTCGCCAGCTTCATCTGCCCGTGGTCCTGGTCAATGTGGCTGGAGGCGCACCAGGACGAACGGAGCAGCCGCACCGTTTCGCGACGTTACCCAAGGAATTTACCGATTTGATCCTGGAGTTAGATCAGAGGCCCAGCGACATCGCGGTAACAAAGCGGACATGGGGTGTTTTTGCCAGTACCGATCTTGAAGCCCGGCTCAAGGCGCTCGGTGTAACGCAGGTTGTCATTACAGGCGTAGTCACCGGCACCGGCGTAGAGGCCACAGCGCGTCAGGCGTATGAGGCGGGATTCAATGTTACGCTGGCCACGGACGCCATGACCGACGCGAGGCCTGAGGCCCACGCGTACAGCCTCGCACATGTCTTTCCCCGTCTTGGCGAGACGGGCACAACACAGGAAATCATCACCCTGCTTGGTACAAGGAGCGCATGAATATGAACTGGATTCATCTCGTTTCGTACTTCTTTGGTGGCGTGTTTGCGGCAAACGCCATCCCTCATTTTGTCGCCGGCGTGATGGGACGCGCCTTTCAGACCCCCTTTGTAAAACCGTCGGGTGAAGGGCTCTCCTCTTCAACGGTCAACGTTCTTTGGGGGTTCTTCAACGCGATCATCGGTTATCTGCTTGTTGCACACGTCGGAGATTTCGATGCGCGTGCGACAACCCACATCTTCGCGTTCGGCCTGGGCGCGCTGCTCATCAGCATCTTTTCGGCGCGTCACTTCGGGCAGTTCCACGGGGGCAACACATCCACGCACGAATGAAGAATCCAGCGTCCGGCACATTCCGCTCCTTAAGGAGCTTCAACTTCCGTCTGTGGACGGCTGGCGCTCTGGTCTCCAACATCGGGACCTGGATGCAGCGCATCGCACAGGACTGGCTCGTACTCACGCAGCTGACCCATCATGATGCTTCGGCGCTGGGTGTCGTCACGGGCCTGCAGTTTGCCCCGCAGCTTCTGCTGCTGCCATGGACGGGATCGGCTGCGGACCGGCTGAATCAGCGCAGGCTCCTGATGTTTACCCAGGCAGCCATGGGCTTACTTGCGCTGTTCCTCGGAATTCTCACGATCGAAGGAGTCGTTCGGCTCTGGCACGTCTACATGTTCGCACTCCTGTCCGGCGCCGCCGCAGCGCTTGATGCTCCTGTGAGACAGACCTTCGTGGCAGAAATGGTCGGCGACGGGGATCTTCCGAATGCCGTGGCCTTGAACTCAACCTCGTCCACCGCAGCCCAAATGATTGGTCCCGCAGTTGCCGGTTTGCTCATTGCAAAGATTGGCACCGGCTGGGCGATTCTCCTGAACGGGTTCTCGTTCGGGGCGGTCCTGGTCTCGATGGTTTTCTTCCGTCTCTCCGAGCTCCGTACAAGCGTCAGGGCGCATCGCTCGACATCTGGATTCCGGGAAGGACTTCGCTATGTGTGGAGACATCGAGACCTTCGAGCAATCCTGGTCATGCTGTTTTTGATCGGCACCTTCAGTTTTAACTTTCCAATCTTCATTTCTACAATGGCCGTGAGCGTCTTCCACTCCGATGCGCGCGGTTTCGGCCTGCTCTCTTCCATCATGGCAATAGGAACCATCTCTGGGGCGTTGTTTGCTGCCCGTCAGGAAAAACCAAGGTTTGCATCGCTGTTGGTGGGAGCCGCTGTCTTCGGAGTGGGGTGTACTCTAGCCGGCCTCGCGCCTGGATACTGGTGGTTTGCGGCCGCTCTTGTAATCGTCGGTGCGGCCGCCCTGACGTTCACCAATGGCACCAACAGTCTCATGCAGCTCTCGACAGAACCATCGATACGGGGAAGGGTGATGGCCCTCCGGGTCGGCATCGCACTCGGAGGAATGGCGTTCGGCGCCCCGATCATGGGCTGGGTAGCGAACCACTTCGGCCCGCGCTGGTCGCTTGGCATAGCCGCTGTTGCTGACTTCGCGGCCGCCCTGGTCGCAGTCTTTGTTCTGGCCCACCGAGAGGAACCAAGTGCTAGCGCGGTAATACGACGAAACCGGGTGGTCACCACGGGGTTCCAGCGGAATCGGACTTGCGATCGCTAAGCTCCTGCTCAATCAGGGAGCTCGCCCGCAATATGAGGATTATGTGTGATTCAGAAGTTTGAACAGGTGCATCATGCGCCAACTCAATTTATCGATGGAGGGACTTATCGCGGCCGGAGAACAACGCGCGCAAGTTGCGCAGCGACGAGCGCGGCTGTTTCGGCAACTGCGCCAGGGCGTGCAGCAGGCCGGTCTTGGCGTAGCTGCCATCGATCATGACCACCCAATAAGTTTCAATGGAATAAAGCCGGTCAGACTTTGATTGGAGAAATGCCGCACGCTGTTCAACAGCGGCGCGGACCAAAGGATTGTCATATTCGGCATGGGGGATCGCCGGGTGATTGCGCTTAAATAGAATTTGGTAGAGACGTGTGCCGTCATCAAGGCTGCGGAATGCCGCCTCCAGACGTTTGACGGCATAATCTCGTCCGGCATGGTCGAGGCTTTCGTAGTCAACACCACCGATGTGCAGGACGCTGCCGAGGTCGCCCGATTTGGTCAAAAAGCAGTGCTCATCCCAAAACCCATATAGGTTCACTTGCGCGGGAAACGAGCCTGCTTCCTTCCAGTCTTTCGTGATGGTTTCAATTCTGTACATTGGCGTTCCTGATCCTGATTTCCGTGGGTTCCCACTTCAGCGGGTCGTAGCGTCTGCGAAATTGCGAGGAATTCATGAGCACGCGCAGAATCTCAACGTCATGCTTGGTGGCAATGCGCGCAACAATGACGCCTACGATGAAGAATCCGATTCCGCCCACGAGCGAGTGCATGAGGGAGAAGATCGCGCCGCCTGTAATCAGCGCGACAAAGAACAATCGGCGCTCCGCGCCCAGGATGGTCAGCGGGCGGTTCATCGCTTTATAAACTTTGTTCTGCCGGGAACCACCCTCTGCCATACACATCTCCTCTCTGCCTATCAAGCGTGTTTTGTGTTGTGGTTGCGGCCTGCCGTCAATGAACTAGGACGGAAAGAGCCAGGCCATGAAGTTGACAGCGCCAATCGCCATGCCGACGCCGAAAACGATCCCGGCAAGCATCTTCTTCGATTGGCCTTCGCCATAGGCGAACATGAGACCGCCTACGACAATGGCGACCAGACTAAGCCCGGTCGCAATCGTGCCGGTGAAGGCGGTTTTGAGGACGTTCACCGCGTTGTCCCATGGATCGCTGCCGGACGATTGTGCATAGACCGGCAGAGCCATAAGGAACATCAGGGACGGTAATGTCAACTTCCGGGCATACAGGCGCAGTCGCCGGAAGCGGGGCAGTTTTATTGGAAGTGTGTTCTGCATGGTTTCCTCACATTTCAAGTTTTCCGGCGAGTGGGCACTCCCGGCTGCAATGTCTGGTGTGAAGGTAGGGTGAAACCGGCATCCCAGCGCGGACGATTTTCCGAGCCGCCGCTAAAATGTCCGAGCGGCTTTCCAGGTGCGGCGGCATAATGCGCGGCCCAGGCCGCGCCAGCCCGTCGGGTGGGATAGAGACGGCCTCCTGCGTAGCAGGAGAACTGATGAAGGGTGGGAATCGACGGGCGTTTGCGAAGCAAGAAAAAGGCGTCCAGCAAGCGCCAGACGCCCAAAGAGAAACACAGTGTTTATGCGGCCTTCGCGGCCTTCGTTGGTTTTGCGGGTGCCGTCTTCTTTTGCTTCGCCGTCACCTTCGCTTGCCTCGCGGCAAACTCGGCTGTGACGGCCTGACGCACCTTGGCCACATCCACACGATGCTGCCTGGCTGCGGCGGTGAGCGCATCTGTCTCGTCCTGCGCGGCTGATTCCACATTGCCGAGCAAGGCAATCTCGACGATCAACTTGGACAGCCCGCTCTCGTCCAGTTGCCGCAAGAGCCGTGCAAGACCTTTCTGCACCTGCGGGTAAATCACTTCGCTGGCCGTGCCATCGACCATCTTGTGCCGCCGTGCCAGTGTTTCCCGGCGCAGCGGTTCCGTCCTGTCGAGCATGGCATTCGCTACCAGTACGAGGTCGGCGCGTTCCATCGGCGCGGAGACCTTCTTGAGCACTTCGGCCAGTGTGCGATGCCGCACGGTGATTTCAAGTTTGTGTTTCTCAAGTTCCTTGCGGCGCTGTTCCCGCTCCTTAGCCTGTTGTGCCGGGTCGGGTGTGCGACGGTCTGCAAAGTGGACCGTGCAACTCGGTTCCGCGCATATCTTGGCGATATGCCCGCGCTCCGCGCCGTCCACCACGATTGCCTCGGCCATGTGCTTGCATGGCTTCTGGTACGGCGAGAGCGGCTGTTTGGCCTTTGCCGTCTTTGCGAGTTGCAGGGCAACGTAGCGGTTCCGTGGGAGTACAGCACCGTCGCCGCGTGTTCCGTGGTTGGTGGTGATCTGTACCAGCTTCGGTTTCTCGGCAATCTGCCGTTCAACAAACTTGCCGAGTTTGTTGTTGTAGCAGGTAGCGTCCGAGCACTGGTCATGGTGACTGCCCAGTTCCCCGAAGAGCAGGGTGTTGAAACCTGTACGCTTCGGGCACTCGGCGCAACTTCCCGCCTCGGGCACAAGCGTTGCATCATTCTTGTCGAACGGCACGGAATCGAGCGAGAGCAAGATATTCTGCTCAATCCATGCGGTGAGGTCGCGCAATTGGCAGCAACACGCGGGTGTCTTTGCCACCATTCCAGACCGTGCGGAATGCGGCATCGAACGCCTTCTCCTGCTGTGCCTGTGGCAGCTTGGCGATTTCGAGCGCATGGCCTACGCCGATCTGGTCCGCGAGAAATGCTTCCGCGATGGACGGAATGAGTTCGACCAAACGCTGGCGTTGCGCCACAAACGCCGGGCTCTTGCCCGCCTTCTGCGCCACGGCTGCAATATCGTAACGTGGCGATTCCAACCGCAAAAGTGCATCGAAGGCCAAAGCCTCTTCCATCGGATGCACTCCTTCCCGCTGGATGTTCTCAATCAACTGCGCGATTACACAGTCGGAATCAGACAACGCAACTACGCGCACGGGAACATCGGTGAGTTCGGACAACTTCGCGGCACGGTAACGGCGAGCGCCCGCGACGATCTCATACATATCCGTGTCGATGACGCGGACAAGCAAGGGCTGCAAGACGCCTTGCGATTTGAAACTTGCTGCCAGTTCGTTCAGGCTGTGCTCGTCAAAGCGGCGGCGCGGGTTGGTAGGGGATTCCTGCAACTGCGCGAGGGGCAGATTGCGGTATTCACTGGTAACTGCAACGGTTTTCGACATGATAATTCTCCATTTCGGTTTGCTGGCGCGTGAAAGTCATGCGGACAGGCACACCTCACCTGTCCGCGCTGATTGGCGGTGGTGATGGAAGCGGCTGTTTATGCCGCTTCCGTGGTAGCTGTCTGTGTGCGGAAGCGCCGCGCCCGCTTGGGTTCGGGCGCTACCTCCGCTGCCGGTTCGCAAACTTCCGGCGGCGTTTCCTGCGAGACGAATTCCTCCGCCGTGATTGCGGCAAGGATGACGGCTGAGGTTTGCTGCACGGCCTCAAGGCTCTCTGCCAGCAGGGCCGCGTTGCCGTGGTACAGACTGATATAGTCGGCGCTGGCGTGGATGTGGTCAGCCCGATTGCTTTACCCACCACGAAAGCTATCGCCTCGGCCTCCGTCTCGCGCACGGTCTTGGTTGTCGCCGTGCGGCGCTCCGTATGTTTGAGCATAAGGTGACTTAGCTCGTGAACAAGCGTGGTGAAGGTTTCCGCGTCGGTCTGCCCCGGCAAGAGGCGGATGGTGTTTCCGAAAGCCATGCCCAGAGCGGGCGCGATGCTCTCGCTGTATTCGAGCGTGATGCCCTGTACGTTGACGTACTCGCGCAAGCGGTCGAGATACACGCCCGCCTCGCCTGATACCTTGTCTAGTTCCGGCAAGGGTGCGCCTTCGGTCTGCGACTCGTCCCACACATACACTCTGCGGAAACCGAGCAGTGACGGCCTGTTGTCGTCCTCGCTGCTGCTCTTCGCGTCGTCCTTGCGGGCCTTCGCCACCATCGGCGCAAGGATAGCGATGCCTTTCTCGCCACGCTTGCCCCTGCGCCCAAGCTGGTTCCATGCCCACATCCCCGCTACATTCGTGGCCTGTGGCTTTTGTCTCGCTATCAGCAGGACATTGCCAAAACTGTAATTTCTGAAATGAGCCATCGCGTTCAGAAACGTGGTCAAGGCTTCGCTGTGCCCCGCCTCTAACTGCTCGATGAGGTACTGGACGTTTTCGCGCACAAGCTGCTGTGCGGTCGCAGGCTTCCGATTTTTACTGTCGGAAGCCGGGTTGCTGGCGATGCTGCCGGTTGAGCCATTGCTGGCGGTGAATGCGCTGTTGCTGCTGTTGTTGCTCTGATATTCCATTGTTTTTGCCTCTGTCTGCCCTGGGGGGCGTTTTTTTCTTTCACCCTGGAGCGAAGCGAAGGAAAAAACGTACCCACAGGCAGACAGAGCAGAACGACCAAGCGGCGGAAGGTAGGGACGAGTGGTGGGCGTGGCACCTGACAAACACGTTCTATCGTTTGGCGGGGGACGCGCTTGCCCGAAGGCCCGGCCCGCAGCAACGCTGAGGGCACCTTCCGCTGCGCGGAAGTGGACAGAGGTCGCGCGCAGCGCCTCCTTGTATTCGTGTCTCCGCATTGTTATGCGGATAGGGAGGGACATATGGGGCAATTTCCGAGTAGTCTTACTCACCCGAAATCGACATTGGGAGTTCAATTTCTCGGCTACTGCACCAGATGTCCATGCAGCATGTTGGTGACCGAGGCCGGGGCAACCCCGAGCCGGTCCGCCAGCACTTTACTAGCCACGCGGCCTTCTTCCGGTCCGCTCAGAACCAGGATGGCCTTCAGGTAGTTGTCCACGGATTCGGTGTTCACGTTGGGTTGACGATACGCTGCCATTACCCTGCCTCCGTTGGTAGTGGGGGTGCAGCTCAACAGCAACCGCAAGCCTGACCTTGCCAAGCTGCGCTGCCTTCCTTTAGCAGCAACGGTATAGCTGCCAGCGCGGCAAGAGAATCAAACCATGCAATATGGAAGAGCGCGTTCATTGCCAAACCAGCCAATGCAATCAAAACGAAGCCACAGCAACAACTCAGCCCTCGCAGCCGACGCTGTGCCAGTCGACCGGCGCATATACATCCTGTTTGCTGTCGGCGACTCCCCCCGAACTTCAGCAACTCGTTGCTGGTCCAGCCGAACAACTCTAGCTCGTTTCTGACGCGGACTTGCTCCCTCATGCGAAGTAGGTGATCGGCAACGGCGTTGTCGCAGCGTCAGTATCAAGCCAACGGAAGGAACTGGCAGCAAACAACCAAACTCCATCTCGCGAAGCACAAACGGGAAATGTCGTTCGCTTTTTGTTCACCATGCTCTATAATGTAAAATTAGGTTCGTTTCTGCGGCCCTTATTCCTTCTGTACGAAAGAGGAAGAGTCCATGGACGCTGCCACGCTTACTCAAATGGTTGCCGAAGATGCCGCGTTGCGCCGCCGCCAACGCCTACAGCCTGTGGGCGGCAAGGGAGACAAGATATTTCCGCCCACATATCCGGGCGAAGGCCGGAATGCTCCCCCGCGCCATGTCTTTGAACGCCGTCGATTGGATGGCAGGGAGGTTTGGTGTGTGCTGGTGGACAGTGTGCAGTCCCAGGCCAACCGGCTGGAGGAGAGCCTGCTTGGGATAATCCGGGGAAACTCGGCTTGCATTCCCCATGTGGTGGTGGATTTCAGTGGGAAGGGCCTTGAAGGTATCAGCACAATCACGTCGCTCGAAGCTCCGCACCGGGTGTATGACGCGATATTCCGCGACAGCCTCTCCGATGGAAAGCCTTTCATGGATAGCGACATTGGCAAACGCCTGAAAACGGCTAGCAATGCCGACGCCTCGGCGTTGTTGGAGGTCTCGCCCACGGCGCTGCTCTTCGGTTCCTGGCACTCGACTGGCGAAGGCGGCGGCATCGGAGCCAAGTTCGCGCGCTGCCTTGTATCGGAGATTGTGGCGGCGGATGTGCCGGTCGACTTGGTTGACCAGCGGAACGGTGAGGTTGAAGCACGCACGGCAGGTCGGCGCACAGGCAGCCGCATTGATCCGCTTGGGGTGCTGCGCAAAGTGGAGGTGTTCAAGGGAGAGGCGGGTTGGGATGTCACTGAGGCCGGAGCTGGCAAGAAAGCAAAGCAGGTGCGGCCTTCGGAGATCAACCATGGCAACATTGCTCCCTCGGTGCAGGCGCTTGGCATTACCTGCGACTTCTTGGAACAGATGTTCGTGCTGAGTTTCGCTGCGCTACGCCACCTGCACTTTGGATCGCCGGAGAAAGATCACGCAGGACGTGCTTTGCTGGCAGCCCTTGGGCTGATGGCGGCAACCGAACAGGATGCGCAGGGTTACGCGCTTCGCTCGCGGTGCGATCTGGTCTGCGAGGGGAAGGCTCCGCTGGAAGTGGTCCATGCGGATGGAACCACCGTGGACATGACCCTCGATGCTCCGCAGGCCCACGATCTTTACCACCAAGCCTTCTCTGCCGCAAAGGATGCGGGGCTTCATCTCCGGGAACAGCCTCTCTTGCTCACGCCGCATGACAAGCTGGTGGAGATCGTGCGTCAGAGCCAGAATCTGGCCCTTTCTGGTGAGGGTGGCGAAACCGACGAATCACAGGGATAAACGCAATGACCCTGGTCTTGGAGATTGAATACCTGACTGGCGTTGCATTCGCGGCCCATGGCCCGGAGAGCAATCTTCCCGACTGGCCTCCGCAGCCGGACCGGATTTTCTCGGCGCTCGTCGCCACTTGGGGAGCACGCGGCGAGCAAGCCGCTGAGGCGGAGGCCCTGAAGTGGCTAGAAAAGCAGTCCGTACCCAGGATCGTTGCGTCGGAAGCAGAGCTCCGCACTGCGCCCGTGAGTTTCGTGCCGCCCAATGACAAGGCCGTCCTGCCCAATCTTCGCAGACGGCAACCTCGCCGCTTCCCAGCCGCACTGCCTGACGACCCGGTCGTTTGCCTGTACTGGGAGGACACCGCGCCGGACGCGTACATTTTCGAGGCCCTGGGCAGGCTTGCAACCGACACCTCCTATGTGGGCCATTCCGCCAGCCTGACTCGCTGCCGGTTCCTGAACGCGGAAGCGCCCCCATCCACACAATCGATGTCGCCAAAGCTGCGAATCTATGGCGGAAGGTTTGAGGAGCTGCGCGGGAACTACGCACAATTCGTCCAATCCTCCGGCAAGAGCGGTCGTCCTCGTCCGGGAGAGCAAGTCATACCTGTTCGGCAGGTCGCGAACACGGCAGCCAAGGGCTGTTTTGACTCGAAATGGCTGGTGCTGGAACATACAGGCGGCGAAATGCCGGACATTCGGGCTGCTGCGTTGATGGCCAAGGAGATTCGAGACACCCTGCTCTCCGGCTACCGGCAATGCGGCATGGAGGACTGCATCCCCCAATTGGTAAGTGGACATACACAGGATGGCCGTCCAACGCGGGAGCCACATCTGGCAATTGTCCCGCTGGCCTTTGCGGGCTTTCCCTATGCGGATGGGCATCTGCTTGGTTTCGCGCTTGTGCCGCCGCGTGGCAGCGGTCTTTTGGAAGATAAAGATTTCCTTCAGGTAATGCGCAAGATCGCGCCCTATGTTGCGACGGAGGAGAGAAGAGCGCTACGCCTTCACTGTTTCGGTTTGGAGTTGTCTCCCACCCTCGACCCTGGCAAGCGGTCATTGGATTCGGTTCTTTATGCGCAGGCGGCATCTGTCTTCGCCACCATCACTCCCATCGTGCTGGACCGTCATCTTAAGGAAAAGGGCGCGGCGAGGCAAGAAGAGATCATCTCCCAGATCAAGTCCGCCTGCATCAACGCCGGTCTTCCAGAACCGGACATTGCGGTCCCGGACAAGCATTCAGCCATGGAAGGCGCGCCCTCGGCGCAGCCCTCGGGCAAGGCACCGGACTGGATGCGCTGGCGGCTGCCGCCCTCCCTGACTGGTCGTCTTCTCACTCACGCAGTGCTTCGCTTTTCCCAGCCAGTGGAAGGCCCCGTGATCTTGGGGGCCGGACGATTTGTGGGCTTGGGGCTGTGCCGTCCGATCTCTCCCACGGAGGATTGGGCATGATAGATGATCTGACTAGCGAAGACTTCGCGGAGTTCTTCCAAGAGGTTCATAATTGTCTGCCCTTTCCTTGGCAGACGCGCCTTGCCCGGAGACTGGCCGAGGAAAGCAAATGGCCGGAGGTGCTTGACCTTCCCACCGGCTCGGGAAAAACCGCGGCTTTGGATGTTGCTATTTTTCATCTAGCCTTGGAAGCAGTGCGCGGCACGGCGCGGCGGGCGCCTGTACGCATTGCCCTGGTGGTGGATCGGCGACTAGTGGTGGACGACGCGTTTGAACGAGCGAAGAAGATTGCCAATGCACTCGCCAATCCGCCCGGAACAGTGACTGCCGAAGTCGCACGACGCCTGAATCTGTTCGCCGGTGAGGGTGCTTTGCCTTTGCTCGCCCGCCGACTGCGAGGCGGTATTCCGCGCGAAGACGATTGGGCGCGTACACCGTCCCAACCGACCATACTGTGCTCGACCGTGGATCAGGTCGGCTCGCGCCTGTTGTTCCGCGGCTATGGCGTATCCAACAGCATGAAGCCGGTTCATGCTGGACTCTTTGGTTCCGATTGCCTAATTCTGCTGGATGAAGCTCACCTCTCCGAGCCGTTCCGGCAAACGCTTGGATGGGTACGGCGCTACAAGAGCGAGTTCTGGCGCGAGAATCGGGATGCCGTCGCTCCCTGGGGCGTGGCCTTACTCACCGCCACACCGGGAACGGAAGCAGCCAGCCACTTCGGTCTCGAAGACGAAGACAAAGCCAATCCCATTCTTGACCGCCGTTTGAGTGCTGCAAAACCCGCTCGGCTCATCGAGTTGGCCAAATCCAGGAACGCCAAGGACGCTGTATCGGACGATGAATCGGCTGAACCGGACAAGGTTGCGGACAAGCAGCGCATTGATGAGCTTGTGAAGTACGCGAAAGAGGGACTCGAATCCCTTAAGAAAAGCGGAATCAAATATCCGGCTATCGCTGTCGTGGTTAACCGTGTTGTGCGAGCACGAGCGGTCTTCGAGGAGCTTCGCAAGGATCTGGGCGAGGAAACCAATGAACTGATTCTGATGATCGGCCCCTCGCGCCCGGTAGAGCGCGACCAACTCGCCGGTCGGCTCAAGCCGATCCATACCTGCAATCCACGCAACCTTGAAAAGCCGCTGCTAATTGTTTCCACCCAGTGCATAGAGGCAGGTGTGGACATCGATCTGGACGGCCTTATCACGGAAGCCGCGCCTCTCGATGCCTTGCGCCAACGCTTTGGCCGACTCAACCGCGCGGGACGCAACATTGCCCCATACGCCGCCATTCTCGGTAGTGGCGCAAAGGCGGATGCCAAAGACCCCGTCTACGGCGAAGCCATCGTCAATACCTGGAAGTACCTGACGAGCAATCCCGATAAGCCGGCGAACAAGAAGCAGCCGGCCGAGGTTGACTTAGGCCTCAAGACTTTCGAGGAACACCAGGATAAGTACCCGATCAACAAACCCGGCGATCTGTTCTCTCCCAAGCCGGATGCGCCCGTGTTATTGCCCGCGCATCTCGACCTTCTGAGCCAGACCGCTCCCATTCCTACGGCCGATCCCGACGTATCGCTCTACCTGCATGGGCCGAACCGCGCATCCGATTCGGTCTCTGTCGTTTGGCGCGCGGATGTTGATTCCGAATTTCCAGAGGGAACCTATCGTCTCTTGTTACTTGTTCCGCCGCGCAGCGCCGAAGCCATCGAGTTGCCTGTCTGGGCGGTGCGTCGCTGGTTAATCGATGAACGTTCCCGAATTGCCGAACTGGCCGACATTCCAGGTCAAGATCTAGACCCAGAGGAAAGCTGGATTTCAAAGCAACACAAAAAGGAGCAAAAAGTCTTTCGCTGGACAGGCAAAGAGGACAGTTCCGAATGGATTCAGCCCAACAAGATTCGTCCCGGCGATGCGCTGGTGGTACCCATAGATTGCGGCGGCGTGGATGAATATGGCTGGAACCCGGATGCTCCAAAGCCGGCTAAAGATGTTGCCTCCGAGGCAGCCAAAGTGTATGCCGGACACCGCTTCGCAGTGCGGGTTGCGCCGGGACTTCTGAACGCCCCCTCTGACGAAACCCGGCTGTCCCAAGCCATCGCCAGCACTGACACAAGGCATTGGAAGACTCTGCGGGATGCGATCAAGGCAATCGGCCTGCCGGAAGAGATTTCTGAAGATTTGCATCGGCTGGATACAGCCAAAGGCAGTGGAAGAAGCAAAGTTGAATGTTACCTCGACGTTTATGGCTATACCGGCGATTGGCCGCGAGGCGTCGTCTTTCTTGCGCCACGCGGAATCGAGAGCCTCGACAAAGAAGAACTTGTTGCGTTCAATGCGACCGAGGACGATATTGCCGGTTCACTTCCTGGCTTTGTACTGGCACTCCGCCGACACTGCCTGGATGTGGAGGAAATGGTAGAGAAGTTTTCCGAGCGGGCGGGCTTGCCGCCGGAACGTATTTTGGACGTGAAGTTGGCGGGGTATTTGCATGATTCGGGTAAAGCCGATCCGCGTTTTCAGGCTTGGCTTGCCTACGGCGATCCACTGGGCGCAGATTCGGAGCATATTCTCGCCAAATCGGCGCGACCGTTGCCTCGCAATGCCAGAGATCATTCTGGCTTGCCGGCAAACTGGCGGCACGAAGCGTTGTCCGTCCGACTGGCTCCGCTCATGCCCCGTTTTGCAGAGGCAAAAGACCCCGAGTTGGTGCTCTGGCTGGTGGGCACTCATCATGGCCATGGCCGCCCGTTCTTTCCTCATGCTGACCCAGAGGATGCAAGAGAGCGTACCGATCTTCCCGATGTGCTTGGCATTCCGCATAATACGCTGGAAGCTGGCCCCGGCCCGCAGTCGCTCGCCTTTGATTGGCGCGGACTCGATTGGCCCAGCCTGTACGAACGCCTCAAGGCCCGCTATGGCGTATGGGAACTTGCCCACATGGAGGCCATCCTGCGCCTTGCCGATCATCGCGCCTCAGAGCAAGCCGAGCACGTGACCCATGCAGAGGAGGGGAAGGCACAATGACCGAAGCCGTTACCCACCATCGCTTGGACGGACTGGAACCGGACAACCTGCTTGCTTTTCTGGCATTGCTGGGGCTGCTGCGGTCTTTGGAGGCAGTGGTGGAAGGCAGGAGACTCTCTCCTCGCGCCTGCTGGCAGCTTGACCATCCGCCCTTGCGTCCGGTGCTTTGTCTCAAGAGTCCGGCTACCCGTGAAGAGGTCGCTGACGTTTCGGCCAAAGGGATCGCTGCCCTGGCTAGGAACCATAACTTCGGAGAACGAAACAAGAGTGACCTGAATTACGCGCGTTGCGAAGCTCGCGCCATTCTTGATGAGGCCGCATGTGCTGCGACCTATTCGGATCGTGGCCGCGCCGACCTGCTGGCATCGCTTATGAGCGATGCCGCCACCAAAGAGGACAAGAACCCAGACGCAGCACCCATCGCACCCACTCCGCTGTGCCTTTTGTTTGGCCAAGGCCATCAACATTTTCTTGATCGGTTCAGAGATATTCCCGCGAAACCGGCACCGCCGCAGCGTGGAGAAGGAAAGACCGCCGTTCAGCTTTCCGCCGCCGAATGCCTATCTGAGGCATTGTTCGCACGGTGGCATCGCTCAGACCCGACCTTCTCCTTCCGATGGGACCCTGAGGAAGATGTTCGCTATGCGCTGATGGCAGGAGACCCTGCTGTCCCAGTCTACAAACTTGGCACACAGCACGGCGCAAATCGCCTTGCCGCAGTGGGGCTGGCCGCACTCACATTGATTCCCGAAACACGAGCCGGACGGATACGTCCCTCCATCCTTGGTGGCTCCTCCGGTCAAGATGGATTTTCCTTTACTTGGCCCATTTGGAAGGAACCCACAACACTTTCATCTATTCGTGCCATGCTCGGCCACCCGGACCTGCGCAAAATCGACGGCCTCGCGCATCTGAGCGTAGATCACGCCTTAACAGCAAGACGAATCTCCGTGGGCAAGTTCATGAACTTCACCAGGGCAGAAACAAAATGAAACGTAGCTTTCGTGCAGCATGGGTAGCATCGAGCGATATTCCACGCCAGCGGAGTAAGGAGTAATTTTGCCATGCGCAGCTCGTATCTGGTTTGTTACGACATTTCGGATGACAAGCGACTGCGGAAGGTCTTCAAGCTGATGCGTGGGTTTGGGGACCATCTCCAGTTTTCTGTTTTTGAGTGCCAATTCACGGCATCCGATTTGGTGCGCTGCCGGGAAGCCTTGCGCACAATTATTCACCACGACGACGATCAAGTCCTTTTCGTCAACCTCGGGCCTTCAGAAGGGCGTGGGGATCGCGTCATCACCGCTTTGGGAAAACCGTACACAAATTTGGATAGCCCTTGCATTGTTGTCTGATTCGCATTGCTGCCGAAAGGAAAGGCTATCTAATGAAAGCAAATCTAAAACGAATTCTTGCATTGTTGTCTGATTCGCATTGCTGCCGAAAGAGACGGCGCGAGCGGCGATTGCTGCGCTGGAGACGCTTGCATTGTTGTCAGATTCGCATTGCTGCCGAAAGGAGTGCTTCTCGTGTCCGCTGAGGCTCAATATATCCAACCCGTTCGAGTAGATGAGGACTTGGTCCATCATCTTCAACTGAAACTGCCGGACCTGCTGCCCGCACGCATGTTGAACGAGTTCGTCTACTGCCCCAGACTTTTCTTTTACGAATGGGTTGAGGGCGTTTTCGAGAGTAGCGCCGACACTCTGGATGGTCAGGCCAAACACACGCGGGTCGATTCCGGCCCAGGCGCCATGCCTCTGGCCGACGAAATGAACGGCGAAACCATCCACTCGCGGTCGGTGACCTTGACGAGCGAGCGCGTCGGACTGACGGCTAAGCTCGACCTGATTGAAAACGATGCAAGCGCAGCCGACGGAAAGTCTGTGCGGCCGGTGGACTACAAGCGAGGCAAGCCGCGTGATCTCGATGGAGTGCCCACACCCTGGCCTTCGGACCGGATTCAAATCGCGGCGCAAGCTCTTGTGCTGCGTGACAACGGGTATTCCTGCGATGAAGGCATCCTTTACTATGCCACCACGAAGCAACGCGTGCGGATCGTGATTGATGATGCGCTTATCGCTGAGGCCGAAGAACTCATCGAGCAGGCACGGAAGGCGGCAGTAAGCGACCAGATCCCCGAACCTCTTGTCGATAGCCCCAAATGCCCACGCTGCTCTCTGGTTGGAATCTGCCTTCCCGACGAAACCAATGCACTGCGAGCACGGGTACTCAGATTCGAAGAACGTCGTCCAATACAGTTTTCACTCTTTGACAATAATGAAGAGGCGGCTACTGCGGAAGTGCGACAGTTGGCGCCTGCGCGCGACGATCTCCGTCCCTTGTACCTGAACTCACAGGGCTTCCGTGTCGGGAAATCGGGTGAGGTCATCCAGGTCAAGGATGGCGACAGTCTAAAACAGGAAGTTCGCCTCGGCGAGGTCTCGCAAATCAACCTCTTCGGCAATGTGCAGCTTTCGACACAAGCCATCCAGTCCTTCTGTTCGGCCGAAGTTCCAGTCTGCTACTTTTCGCAGGGCGGCTGGTTTTATGGCATCACCAACGGGCTCAATGCGCGCAATGTCTTCCTGCGTCAGCGGCAGTTTGCCTCAGCGGGATATGACGCGGCCGCCCTCTCAATTGCTCGAAAACTCGTTGTGGGCAAGATTCGCAATCAGCGCACGTTGCTGCAACGCAACCACATTGAACCGCCTGAAACCGCATTGCGCCAGTTGAAATTGCTGGCGGAAAAGGCGGAGGTGGCCTCGGGGCTCGACACTCTTCTGGGAATTGAAGGCTCTGCCGCGCGCGTTTATTTTGGCGAATTTGCCGGAATGCTCAAATCGGATGAAAACGGCGATACTGCACACCGGGGAACGCCCACGGAATTCAGCTTCGATTTTACGCAGCGGAACCGCCGCCCTCCGCGTGATCCCGTCAATGCGTTGTTATCGCTGGCTTACAGTATTCTGGTAAAGGATCTGACCATTACCTGCTACGCTTTGGGGTTCGATCCCTATTGGGGCTTCTATCATCAACCGCGTTTTGGTCGTCCAGCACTGGCGCTCGACCTCATGGAACCGTTCCGGCCCTTGATTGCCGATTCCGTCGTGCTGACAGCAATCAATACCCGCATGGTGACAACTGCGGATTTTATTCGGTCCGGACCGTCCGTTGCGCTGAAGCCGAATGGACGCAAAGGTTTCTTTCGCGCTTATGAATTGCGCATGGACACACTTGTGACGCATCCAATGTTCGATTATCGTGTCAGCTATCGTCGACTGCTGGAAATTCAGGCACGCCTTTTGGCCCGCTTCCTGAACGGCGAGATCGACGACTATCCGGTGTTCATCACGCGTTGACGTTGCAGCGAGCGGTCCGGTGATGCGCCAAACCTGGCAGCCGCTCGCAACCCGTAATTTGAACAAGGAGAAGGACTTGAAGCACTCACCTATGCGCTGCTATGCTCTGAAACGGCCACTTGATGGTAGCCTCTCGCAAAACGTAGCGAAACTGCCTGAAAATAGGCCGCTTGTACAGGCGGCCTTTCCCCGGTGAATTCACCGGGGCCTCATTGAAGCGGCAGTAATTCTGCATGGCCGACATATCGCCTATGTACTTTCCCCGGTGAATTCACCGGGGCCTCATTGAAGCGAGTTCAACGCAGGAATGATTGCCAAACTTGCGGCAGCTTTCCCCGGTGAATTCACCGGGGCCTCATTGAAGCACGTGGAAGGACCTAGCTACCAACCAACAACTGGGCTACCTTTCCCCGGTGAATTCACCGGGGCCTCATTGAAGCAGTACAAGGGCGGAGCATATCACACACTGCTTACTTCTTTCCCCGGTGAATTCACCGGGGCCTCATTGAAGCGAGGATTTCTGGCCGCTAGGACTACGCCTTGACTTGCCTTTCCCCGGTGAATTCACCGGGGCCTCATTGAAGCCCGCGCCGGCGGAGTTGGCGCGAAAATCCTGCTGCTTTCCCCGGTGAATTCACCGGGGCCTCATTGAAGCTACTTCCCCGACGCAGCGAAAGACGAGACGGTTGGGACTTTCCCCGGTGAATTCACCGGGGCCTCATTGAAGCGGCCTGACGCCAGAGCAATACAAAGCCTCATTGAGGCTCGGCCAGGAAACTTCCTTCTGAATAACGGTCAGGCGTTCCGAGCGGAGGTCGGCAAACAGGAAAGCAATCCGTTACCCGAAGGCATTCCGCAATCGATCCTGCCTTGGCCTTGCAACCTTTTAAATCATCTCGGACGATTTGGAGTTGGCGCGGACAAATCGTCCGCGCAGCGTGTCATGTTCCCTGGCTAGGCTTACTCTTGGGTGCCGTTTGCCTCTTTATGCACCCCTTTGAGGTGGGCCCATGGAACATTCGTTCGCCCCTTTGCAGCAGGAATCCTACGTGGACGCGGAACGAGCGGCAACGTTTCTTGCCATGTCCCGGAAGACGCTCCTGGCGCTCTCCCGCAAGGGCCATTTGCCCGCCCATCCAATTGGCCGGGGGCCTCGTAAAATATGGCGATTTCGGCTCTCCGAACTCTCTCGATGGCTGGAGGAAGAAGCGGTAAAATTAGATAGCCATCGGGGTCGGAACGAGAGGAATATCTCTTGAATCGACCACGGTATCAACACGGCTTTTTCAGCCGGCACAAACGCAAGAAGGGGCCGGAAGTCTGGGTATACAGATGGCGCGATATTGACGCCATAGGGAAACCCAAGATGCGTGCTCTTGTAGTGGGCTCAGTGAAGCAATATGCAACGGAAACGGCAGCATGGAAGGCTGTTTCCACACTGCGCCTCGACGTTAACTATCACACCTCCCGTCCGGAAGGCGTTCCGGGGACGTTCGAGCAGTTGGTGGAGCACTACCGAATGATCGAACTGGATCTGGAAAAGGAATCCGAGCGGAAGGTTCGCCAAACGAAGCAGACCTATGATGTCTACCTGAAGGCGAGAATCGTCCCCCGCTGGGGCGGCTACCGTCTCGGGGAGATTAAAGCGGTGGCAGTGGAGCGGTGGCTTGGCTCCATCGACGATCTGTCGAACGGAACCAAGGCGAAGATAAAGGGCATCATGAGCGAGGTTTACCAACACGCAATCCGTTACGGCTGGCTCAACGATGGGGAAAACCCGATCTTTGCGGTGCGCCAGAGTGCGAAACGGACGCGAGTCACGGAGCCGCTGGAAGCGGCGGAATTCCGGGCGCTCATGCTGGAACTTCCGCAGAAGATGCGCCTCATTGGCATTGTGGCAGCTACGACAGGGCTACGCATCAGCGAGGTTCTGGGCCTGAAGTGGATGGACATCGACTGGAAGACTTTGCAGATGGAAGTCACCCGGTCGGTCGTGGACGGCATTGTGGGAAGGTGCAAGACTGAAACCTCCCGCAGGCCGGTGCCCATTGACGAGTTTACCGCCGACGAGCTGTTGTCCTGGAAAAAGGAAACCTGCTACGCCCAACCGGAAGACTGGGTCTTCGCCAGTGAGAAAGTGCAGGGGAAAATGCCTCCCTGGACGGACACGCTGCTGGATCGTTTCCTGCAACCCGCCGCAAAGCGGGCCGGGATCACCAAGTGGGTCGGATTCCATTCCTTCCGGCACACGTACTCCACACTACTCAAAGCCAACGGGGAAGATGTCAAAGTGGTGCAGGAGTTGATGCGCCACGCCAACATCTCCACAACGATGAACGTTTACACGAAGGCTCTGACGCCCGCCAAACGCGAAGCGCAAAGCCGGGTAGTGGATGTTCTGATGGATCGTTCACGGAAGATCACAGAAAACGCTGCAAAAGATGCAGCGTGAGAACCAACGTATCGAAAGCGTATCGCGTTTTTCTTGCCGATTCGCTAAGTTGTTGAGTTTATTGGTGGACCTGGTCGGGATCGAACCGACGACCTCTTCCATGCCATGGAAGCGTCAGGGCAGCCGGCCATTGATTCTAAAGCAGTTAATGGCCGGACAAACCGGTAAAACCGGCATAAACAGCGCAATTTGCTACCAAATTGCTACCAAACTGAACGAGTGGGATCAAGGGGCTGATTCGTGGGGGATCAGCCCTTCACATTGGACAACCATCGGAGTTGCCATGCCGACATCTCCTGCTCTGCTCCGATTGATCGGTCCTTTCTTTCGTCCCCGCGGTTAGGAGGTCAATCGACAAACCTCCGGTTAACAGCCCGCCGCTTCGCGTGTGCGCTCATGTTCCTTCAATGGCTTAGCTGGAGCCGACAGTGCGATTTGGAGCCCGTTCGGCGGCTAATGCGGTGAAGTTTGCGGTGAAGTTTATGAGCTCACTCGCTGACGACGAACATCGCGCAGATGGTCGAGCGCTTCCCATGCGCTCTCGTCTCCGTCGGAGGAGTAGGCTTCGCAAATGTCTTCGGGCTTAAGCGCTCGATACAGCCGCGCTTCGAGGTATACCCCACAAATGCAATACCGAGCTCTCGGACCACCGCGAGCGGAATCGCACAGTTCAGGTTCAAGCTCGTCTATACATTCCCACTGGGACCACGCTTTGATGGACTCTGTCCGATCGCTCAGTGTCGCGCGCCTATGTCCGATTGATTTGAAGTCTCCGTTGAAAATAACGAGATCACCACGGAGTCGCTCGGGATTAGCTACGAGAATTACATTCCCGTATTCAAGGAGCGCTTCATGGTGGCGGCGGTAGCGGGTTGGCAGCTTTCGGAGCTTCCGGCTGGTCTTCAAACGCGCTGAAGTCTTATCTTGGGTCTTATAGAGTTTCATCCGGTTGGAGTCTGGGTGCCCAACTCGAAATTACTATCGGAATCATGTTGCTGGCATGTGGCCTTCTGCTACGCAGGGATTCGAGGTAGGGCAAGCAAGGGAGGCGGCAGGTGAACTCCAAAGACAGAAGAGGGGTAGTGGCCCGCGCATGGGCGCGGATACAATTGCTGTGGGCAGAGCGGAAGACTTCCGCTGGCCAGTGTTACCTCATTGTTTTAGGCGTGACTGTGCTCCTTGCAGTTGCGGTGGCTCTGGTTGCATTCCTCGATGCACTGTGGGCCAATGTACCGATGCGCTTACCTTTACTTCGCTTTAGAAAATTGAGTAAGCGGTTCTTCGGCCTCAATCTCGTCGGACTGGAGCAATTTGAGCAGTGCTTCGACCAGTGGTATTCGCAGGTGCCGGACAAGCTCGTGGGTATATAACCCTCATTGCGGTTCATGCCGAAAGGCACACGCGCTCTCCTGCCTATATGCGCACAGAAGGCGGACAGCGCTTTCCAACGCGGCAGAACCAAAAGGCGGTTACAACCGCACATTTGGTTAGTACCCAAAGCGTTCGTGGACAGAAAGCTATGTGTCACTCTTCTGTGGTTCCTCACTCGGCGTGTAATTTTTCAGCCAGTTCTGCGGGACAGGGTTCAGAAACCCTAGCTGCGGCTGCTTTGCTCCAGGGACAACGAATGAGAATCACTTGCGTTTGGCAAGTTGGTTTGGTCCACTTCGGCGGTTTGTTTTGGCCCACCCATGGACGTTGAAGGTTAGGAGGATAGAGTTCCGTTCTGCTGGAGCGTAGCCCGGAGGGCGAAGCGGAAGCAGAATGGAACAGCGAGTCCTCCCGGGATCACTCCTTGCGTTTCTTTCGCAACGTTCTGCGAAAGCGGTACGACTCCGAACCGGTTTCGATGATGTGGGCTTGATCGGTGAGCCGGTCGAGCACCGCTTTGCATAGCCGGGCATTGGTAAAGACTTGTGGCCATTCCGAGAAGGGCAGGTTGGTGGTCACGATAATGGCCGCTTTCTCCGCCCGCTCGGCAATAACTTGGAACAGCAGCTCAGCGGCAACCTCAGCCAGCGGAACATAACCCAGTTCATCGATCACGATTAGTTCCACCCGCGCCCAGCGTGCCAGCATGCGGCTGAGGCTCTGTTCGCGTTGTGCCTCCACCAGTTGGTTGACCAGGGCGGCAGCGGTAGTGAAGCGCACGCGCCTCCGCTGGCGGCAGGCGGCGATGGCCAGACCGGTAGCCAGATGGGTTTTTCCCGTCCCCGGTTCGCCGACCAGAAGTACCGGTTCGGAGCGTTGCAGATAGCCCCCTTCGGCCAGGGCTCGAATGCGCGAGGCCGGGATGTGCGGCGACTGCGCGAAGTCAAACTCCTCCAGGGTCTTCATTCGAGGTAGATGGGCCTCTTTGATTCGCAGTTCGATGGAGCGCCGTTGCCGGTCCTCGACCTCGGCCTGGAGGAGAGCTTCCAGATAATGAAGA
>Ga0182030_10006213_pt1 | contig 25240 bp, 23 predicted proteins | sample 812S3MmetaG_FD_121299 | JGI IMG/M metagenome (GOLD analysis project Ga0182030, IMG submission 121299) | Permafrost microbial communities from Stordalen Mire, Sweden - 812S3M metaG (Illumina Assembly) | ecosystem: Environmental > Terrestrial > Soil > Wetlands > Permafrost | place: Sweden...
GAGAGCTACACCTACGCCTACCTGTTCTCCAAAGAGCTCTTCGATGACTGGAGGTGGCAGGAGCGTTTCGCCGAACAGCCCGAGATAGAGCGGTACCTCAACCACGTGGTGGACCGTTTCGACCTTCGGCGCCACATCCGGCTCGGCGCCCGGGTCGCCTCGGCCAACTACGACGATTCGTCGGGGATGTGGACCGTGGTGACGGGCGACGGCACCGAGTACCGCGCGAGGTTCTTGGTGACGGCCACCGGTGTGCTCTCGGTGCCGTACTTCCCGGACGTGCCGGGGCGGGAGGACTTCGAGGGCGAGTCGTACCATACGGGCCTGTGGCCACTGCAGCCGGTCGACTTCGCCGGGAAGCGGGTGGCGGTCATCGGGACCGGATCGAGCGGCGTCCAGGTGATCCCGGCCATCGCCGGCGTGGTGGCGTCGTTGACGGTGTACCAGCGCACCGCCAATTGGTGCACGCCGCTCAACAACGCACCGATCACGGCGGAGGAGCAGGCGCAACTCAGGGCAGACTTCGAAGTCATTCGCGAGATACTGAACACGTCGCCCTCGGGGTTCCTCCATCCGGTCCACGACCGCAAGACATTCGACGACCCGACCGAGGCGCGCCTGGCCTTCTTCGAGAAGATGTGGCAGAGCCCGGGATTCTCCAAGCTCACCAGCAACTATGTCGACGTGACCGTCGACCACGCGGCGAACGCGCTGTGGTGCGAGTTCATCGCCGCCAAGGTCCGGGACATCGTCAAGGATCCCGAGACCGCTGAGCGGCTCATTCCCAAGGACCATCGCTTCGCCGAAAAACGCCCTCCCTTCGTGACCGGCTATTACGAGACGTACAACAACCCCAACGTCGAACTCGTCGACCTCAAGGAGACGCCGTTCGTGCGCGTCACCCGGACGGGGATCGAGACAGCCGACCGCGAGCGGGAGTTCGACCTCATCGTGTGGGCCACCGGGTTCGACTTCGGCACCGGGGCGTTGGCGCGTCTCGGGATCCGCGGCCGGGGAGGCCTCCCCTTGAACGACTATTGGGAGGACGGTCCGAAGACGTTTCTCGGCATTCTGACCACAGGGTTCCCGAACCTCTTCTTCCCCGGGGGACCGCATGCCGCGGCCGGCAACAATCCGAGGTACAACGGCGATCAGGTCGACTTCATCACCGAAACCCTCGTCTACCTGCGAGACCATGGCTACGACACCATAGAAGTCGATGCCGACGCCGAAGAACGCTGGACCAAAATGATCGACAGCGGCGCCTCGATGTCCCCATTCGGGGAGATCAGCTACTACTTCGGCAGCAACATTCCCGGGAAACCCCGCCGCTACCTCTTGAACTCAGGGGGCCGACCCAAGCTCTTCAAGGAGATCAAGAGGGTCTACGACAACGACTACGAGGCCCTGACGCTGTCCCGGCACCTAGACGGTGGCGACAGGCGTGAGTGGGGAGCCGACGATCCCCGGTAGACGCAGCGGGGGGGCCGTCAGCAGGAACCGGCTGCGTCCGTGCTCACGTAACCACGAGGCGAGCTCGTGCAGGTACCACATCTCACCGAGGGGAACGCCGAGCCGGAACAGGCAGAGGTTGTGGATGGGAAGGAAGGAATGGCGACTCTCGTCGCGATCGCGGCCGAGGAGGCCTTCGACCGCGTAGTTGTCGGCCACCAGGGCCGAGATCTGCGAGTCGGTGATCCACTGCAGCAACGATTCGTCCCGCGCATCGAGGTAGCTGCACAGCGTGTGGATCTTCACCGGATCCGGGTTCCGGTTCCACTTGAGGATCTCGGTGGCGAACCCGGTGTGCAGCAGCAGCATGTCGCCGGGCTCGACGACGACGTTGTCGGCCGCCATGATCTCTTCGAGCGTGGCGCGGTCGACACCGCGCCAGTCGTTCCCCAGGTGATGGGCCAGGTCGACGAGGACGCCCCGCCCCTGCACGCCGTGGTAGGCCATGTGCTCCAAGCCGAGGTGGCGGGCGAAGCACCGGTGGCCGCTTCCATCACCCGCGGCGTCATCGCTCGGCCCGACCAGATCGGTCCCGGCGCGGTACCCGTTGTAGTACACCGCCTCTTCGACCCCGTCGCCGTCGGCGTCGAACTCGGCGCCGACATGGGCGAGCGAGTCCCACTGCGTCGAGTACTGCAGGGAGAGGGTCACCACGTCGTCCGCCCACACGTCGACGTACTTGGGGTTTCCCCAGTCCTGCATCTCGCTCATGCGCACGTTGTAGAAGGTGTCGGCCACACCCTGCATGTCCTCGGTCGGTGCCAGCACGGGCGGGTAGCGGCGTTGGTTGAGGGCCGTTCCGCCCGGATAGTCGAGGGGGAGGCTCAGGCTGAAGCTGATGCCGGCCTCGACCTCGCGCACGCCTTCGAGCACCTTCTCGGGCGTGAGGAGGTTGATGCGGCCGAGCTCATCGTCCTCGCCCCAATCCCCCCAGGTCGAGCCGGGTGGACGTTGTTTCCACCGCTGCGTCACGGGCTCATCTCCTTCTGGTCGTGGTACGCGTCCACCGTCTCCCAGCGTTGCCTGTACCGACCGGTTGGTCTACACTTTCGCTGCAGGGTAGCGCGGGCGCGCCTCGCCCGTCTTGCGTTCGATAATGGGGTGGCGCGCCCCCGTGCAGGAAGGTCACGACCATGACGGAGAAAGAGCTTGTCGTTTCGGCCGATGGGCACATTCTCGAGCCGACCGATCTGTTCGTCACCCGGCTGCCCACGCATCTGCGGGACCGGGGCGTCTGGGAGGACGACTTCGAGATAGAGCCGCTCGTCGAGGGCGGGGCCCGGATTTTCCGGCGACTGCACACGCCCGGCTTCGAAGGGTGGACGATCTCCCGGTACCGCCAGACCGGCGGCCGCATGCCCGAGGGCGACCCCGAAATGATCATCGAAGACCTCACGTCCGACGGGGTCGACGTGGGGGTGATGCACCCCAATCTCTCCCTCTTCGGCCTGTATTCCGACGACCACGAGCTGTCCATGGCGCATGCCCGCGTCTACAACGACTACATCATGGAACGGTTCACCCCGTACTTCGATCGTCTGGCCCCCACGGCCCCCATACCTCTCACCGACATCGGAGACGCAGTGGCCGAGATCGAACGGGTCGCCGCCGGCGGCTTCCGGGCCATCCTCTTACCGGCGGTGCCGCCGCAGCACTACTACTCGCGGGATTTCGATCCGGTATGGGCGGCGGCGCAGGCCAACGGCGTGCACGTGTTCATCCACACTCAGACCGGTGGGGTGAAGGTCAACGACCCCGAATCCACCACGCTCAAGGTCGTGATGGAGAACGCCGCCCAGGTCAACCAGCCGATGACGGAGAAATCGGCGTCCAAACGGATGATCACGCAGTCGATCTACAGCACCATCGTCCCCCAGCAGGTCATCTGCGAGCTCATCGGCGGCGGGGTGCCCGAGCGGTTCCCCGACCTGCACTTCGCACTGATCGAGTTCAACGCCCACTGGTTGGCCTCCTTGGTGGGCAGCATGGACAAGTGCTGGGTCACCGGGATCGGACAGGACCCCGACTGGTGGCTCGGCGTCTGGGATGACACCCGTCCCGCCAACGAGCAGAGTGGGATCGCGCAGCTGTTCCGGCTGAACGAGAAATGGCCCTATCCCCTCAAGCCCAGTGAGTACGTCCAGCGCCAATTCCACGTCTCGTTCCAGGACGACCCGGTGGCGGTCGCGTGCCGCCACATCACCGGGCTGTCGTCGATCGTGTGGGGCAATGACTACCCGCACGCGGAAGGGACGTTCCGGGGCAGCAAGGAGCTCATGGACCGCCTGTTCGCCGACGTGCCGGCACACGAGCGCGCGGCCATGGTGGGCGGCACCCTGGGCGACCTCCTCGGGTTCCACGCTCCCCTCGTCGCCGGCGCAGCGCGGACCTAGCCGCGACCGGGTCCGCCGACCGTCGTCCGGCGGTGGCGACGCCGCGTGGAATTTCGAGACACCGTGAGCCGGCGAAAGACGGGTAGCTAATGGACGAATTCAGCTTCGACGGAAGGGTCGCGGTCGTCACCGGGGCGGGGCGCGGCATCGGACGGGCCTATGCGTTGCTGCTGGCCCACCGAGGTGCGCGCGTGGTGGTCAACGACCTGGGTGGCGCCATGGACGGGGCCGGCGCCGATGCCGGCGTGGCGTCGCGCGTGGCGGAGGAGATCGTCGCCGCCGGAGGGGCGGCGATTGCCAATGGCGACGACGTGGCCGACGCCGGGGGAGCGCAGGCGTTGATTGATGCGGCCATCGGGCAGTTCGGGCGTCTCGACATCCTGGTCAACAACGCCGGCATCATTCGTTGGGCCGGGTTCCCCCAGGCCGATGCGGAGAACCTGGCCAGTCACCTGGCGGTCCACGTCGCCGGGTCGTTCAACACCACCCGCGCCGCCTGGCCCCACATGGTCGAACAACGCTACGGCCGCATCGTCATGACGACCTCCTCCGGCCTGTTCGGGCTGCCCGAGAACCTCTCGTACGCCACCGCCAAGGGTGCAGTGATCGGCCTCACGCGGAGCCTCAACACCGCGGCCTCCGCGCACGGCATCAAAATTAATCTCATCGCCCCCGCTGCCGTCACGCGGATGGCAGGACAAGCTGGCGGCGGGGCGGACCCGACGCAGGGTGGCGCCGGCTCGACCGAGATGTCCCCTGATCTCGTGGCGCCGATGGTCGCCTTCCTCGCCCACGAGAGCTGCCCGGTCAGTGGTGAGATCTACACGGCCGGCTTCGGCCGGTTCGCCCGGATCTTCATCGCCTCGACCGAGGGATACGTCCACGGGACGCCCCACCCGACGGTCGAGGACGTCGCCGCCAATTGGGCGACCATCAACGATGAGCGTGGCTATTACGTCCCCGCCGACCTCATGGGCTGGTCCGCCACCTTCATGGCGCACCTGCGGCCCGCGGCCCGCTAGGAGCGGCCATGGACTTTTCCCTCAGCGAATCCGAACGCGATCTCGTCGGACTCTGTCGCGACTTCGCGCAGCAGCAGATTGCGCCCCGGGCTCCGCTGGCCTGGGACGAGGCGCGCTGTCCGACCGACCTCCTCCGTGAGATGGGCGAGCTCGGTCTGCTCGGTATGCTCATTCCCGAGGAGTGGGGCGGGATCGGCATGTCGACCATCGGCTTCGTCGCCGCCATGGAGCAGATCGGGCTGGCGGACCAGTCCGTGGCCGCCGCCTGGCAGGCCCACGTGACGATCGGCTCGTTGCCGCTCTATCTGTTCGGCAACGACACGCAGCGGGAGCGCTGGTTGCGACCGCTCGCCGAAGGGCGCGCGCTCGGCGCCTTCGGGCTCACCGAGCCGGACGCCGGATCGGACGCCCGGGGCATCCGCACGCGGGCCGAACCGCGCGACGGCGGCTGGCTCATCAACGGGCGCAAGACCTTCATCTCCAACGCAGGGACGGACATGTCCTTCGGGGTGACCCTCCTGGCCCGGGTCGGACCAGATGAGGGCGGCCCCCCCCGTTTCGGGAGCTTCGTGGTCGAGAAGGACACCGCCGGCTTCACCATGGGGCCGAAAATGCGGGGCATCGGTTGGCGCGGTCTCGATACCCGGGAGCTCTACCTCGACGACGTATGGATCCCCGACGATCAACTGATCGGTGATCCGAATTTGGGGCTCAGCCAATTCCTGCGCACGCTCGAGGTCGGACGGATCTCGATCGCCGCCCTGTCGCTCAGCTTGACCCAGGCCGTGCTCGACCTGGCGACCGCCTATGCCCGCGAGCGGGTCCAGTTCGGCCAGCCCATCTCGAAGTTCCAGGCCGTGCAGTTCAAGCTGGCCGACATCGCCACCGAGCTGGAGGCGGCGCGTTGGCTCACCTACCGCGCCGCCTACCTGCGCGACACGGGGCAGTCGTTCCAAAAGGAGGCGGCGATGGCCAAGCTGAAGGCCAGCCGTGTGGCCACCTGGGCGGCCTCGGAGGCCGTCCAGATCCACGGTGGCCTCGGCTACATGCTGGAGACGCCGGTCGCCCGCTTCTACTGCGACTCGAAGGTGCTCGAGATCGGCGAAGGCACCAACGAGATCCAGCACCTGGTCATCGCGCGCGCCCTGGGTTGCTGAATCAGACGGCGACCAGGCGGCGGATGGCGGCGGCGATCTCCTCGCGGTCGGGCAGCCACGCCCGTTCGAGGTCGGGCGCGTACGGCGGCGGGGTGGCGGCGGCCCCGATCCGCTCAATGGGTGCGTCGAGATCCCAGAACCCCTCGCGCGCCACGGTGGCCGCGATCTCCGCGCCGATGCCGAACGGGACGACGGCCTCGTGGGCGATGAGAAGCCGGCTCGTCTTGTGCACCGATTCGAGGATCGGGACCATGTCGAGAGGAGCCACGGTCCTCAGGTCGATCACCTCGACCGAGATGCCCTCGTCGCCCAGGCGCACCGCGGCGGCGACGGCCTCGTGCACCATCCGGGAGACCGACACGACCGTCACGTCGGTTCCGGCAACCACGACCGTGGACTTGCCGATCGGGAGGATGTAGTCCGAGGGTGGTTGGGGGCCCTTCATGCCGTACAGCAGCCTGTTCTCAATGAAGATCACCGGGTTCGGGTCTTGGACGGCCGCCCGGAGTAGGCCGTAGGTGTCGGCGGGCGTCGATGGCATGACGACCGTCAGTCCGGGGATGTGCGCCAGGAGCGCCTCGAGGCTCTGGGAGTGCTGGCTCCCCGAAGATCGTCCGGCGCCGAACTGGGTCCGCACGGTGAGCGCCATCTCCGCCGCCCCGCCGGTCATGAAGGGAAGCTTGGCCGCCTGGTTGAGCAGCTGGTCGAAACAGACGCCGAGGAAGTCGAGGTACATCATCTCGACCACCGGGCGCATTCCGGCCATGGCCGCACCGACGCCGAGGCCGATGATCGCCGTCTCGGAAATCGGGGTGTCGCGCACCCGGGAACCGAACTCATCCGCCAGCCCGCGGGTGAGCCCGAAGACGTTGCCTCCCGCCGCGACGTCAATGCCGGCCACGAATACCCGTTCGTCTTCGGTGAGCTCGGCGTGCAGCGCGGCGCGGATGGCGTCCATGGTGCGGAACACGGGCGCATCGGCCGCGGGCGGGGCCGGTTCCGACCGCGCCGGTCTCGCCCGCAGGACGAAGTCGGTCAAGCTGGTGGCGAGCGGACTGCGGAGCGAGCGGGCGGCTTCGACGGCGGCGTCGAGCTCGTCGGCCACCGAGGACTCGAGGGCCTTGATCTCGTCGTCCCCGACGCCGGCGCGGCGCAGCCGGACCTCGTGCACGAGCAGCGGGTCGTGGGCCTCCCATGTGGTCAGCTCCTCCGGCGTCCGGTAGCGCTGAGGGTCGCCCTCATAGTGGCCGTGCCACCGGTAGGTGGCCGCCTCGACCACGGCCGGTCCGCCGCCGGCCCGGGCGGCGCCCACCAGCTTCTCCATGAGCGATGCCGTGGCTACGACGTCGTTGCCGTCGACGGCGACGTAGCGGATGCCGTACCCGGCGGCGCGCTGCTCCAGCGAGGCGGCATGTTGGGTGGCCGCGGGGGAGAACTCCGCGTAGCCGTTGTTCTCACAGAAGAAGACTGTCGGCAGCTTCCACACCGCCGCCAGGTTCATCGCTTCGTGGAAGGCGCCCTGGGCAGCTGCGCCGTCGCCGAAGAACGCCACCGCCACGCTCCCGTCGGCGCGCAGCTGGGCTGCGGTCGCTGCTCCCACGGCGATCGGCAGGCCCGCGGCCACGATCCCGTTGGCCCCGAAGATCCCGAGCGTGGGGTCGGCGATGTGCATGGAGCCCCCCCGGCCCCGGTTGGTGCCCTGGTCCTTGCCCATGAGCTCGGCGAACATCCTGAGAGGGTCGAGGCCCTTGGCCAGGCAGTGACCGTGGCCGCGGTGCGTCGAGGTGATGGGGTCCGTCCTACGGAGCGGCCAGCAGGCGCCCACGGCGGTGGCCTCCTGCCCGATGGAGAGGTGGACGAAGCCGGGGACCTCTCCATCGCGATAGAGGCTGGCCACCCGCTGTTCGAAGCCACGGATCACCAACATCGCGCGGTGCATCTCGCGGAGCTCCGCCGGGGAGAAGCCGGCGGGCGAGGGTAGGTCCGTGGTCACGAACCATGTACTATACCGGTCGGTCGGTACAAAAAGGGAAGCGCGATGATCGGTGAAATCGAGATCCCCGAGTCCTTCCCCAGTCCCGGCGCGGTCGACGGGAAGAGGGTGGTCATCACCGGCGCCAGCCGCGGTCTCGGGGCCCTGCTGGCGCATGCGTTCTCCCACGCCGGAGCGTCCGTCGCGCTGGTCGCCCGTACGGAAAGGGACCTCAAGGCCGTCGCCGCCAAGCTCCCCGGTCCGTCCCTCGTCCTGAGTGGCGACGTGACGGACGAGGACTTCAACGAAGAGGTGGCCGACGCCGCGGTGTCCGAGTGGGGGGGCATCGACGCCTGGATCTGCAATGCCGGCATTTCGCCGATCGTGGCCGGTCCGCGCCAGACCGAGGCCTCGGTCTGGCGCCAGATTCTCGAGGTGAACCTCACCGGTGCCTTCCTCGGTGCCCGCGCCGCGGCCCGGGTGATGCGCGAAGGGGGACGCCTGATCTTCACGGGCTCGGTCGTGGGTGAGCGGCCCCGCAAAGGGCTGACCGCCTACAGCGCCTCCAAGGCCGGGGTGGTCGGCGTGGCCAAGGGCCTGGCGCTCGACCTGGCCCCCGCCGGCATCACAGTCAATGTCGTGGCTCCCGGATGGTTCGATTCGCCGTTGGCCGAAGGCTGGAAGAACAACCCGAAGCTCTCCGACGCCATCACCGGACACACCGCACAACGCCGCTGGGGGGCGCCGATCGAACTTGTGGGCGCATACCAGTTCTTGGTGTCCGACGCCTCGTCGTTCGTCACCGGCACCGTTCTCAACGTGGATGGCGGATACTTGTTGGTATGACGCCACCACGTCGGGTCGTTGCGATCACGGGAGCCGGCGGCGCGCTGGGTGCGGCGGTGACGCGCCAGCTCGCCGGGGAGCCGGACACCGATCTGCTGCTGAGCGACGTCAGTGCCGCATCGCTCGAGGCCACCGTCGCCGCCCTCCCTCCAATCGAAGGATCGGTCGAGACGACGCTCGCCGACGTCAGCGACTTCGCGGCAGTCGAGGCCGCCATCACGTTGGCGGTCCAGCGTTTCGGACGCCTCGACGTGCTGATCAGCAACGCCGGCGTCCTGTCGCCGAACGGGCGGATCCACAACCTGGCCACCGAGGACTGGGAACGTGCCTTCCGGATCAACGTCCTCGGCGCCGTCAACGGGATCCGCGCCGCAGTCGGCTTCATGCGCCCACAAGGCTCAGGCTCCATTGTCCTCACGGCGTCGGTCGCCGGGATGACGGCGTGGTCACACGCCGCGCCGTACTGCGCCACCAAGGCGGCCGTGATCCAGCTGGCGAAGGTGGCTGCGGTGGAATACGCCCGGGACGGGATTCGCGTCAACTGCGTGTGCCCGGGGACGTTCCTCTCTGCCATCCACGACGGTCTTCCCCCCGAAGCGCTCGACGCCGTGGCGGCGCGTCATCCTCTCGGCCTCGGATCGGCCGCCGACCTGGTGGGGGCGTACTCCTACCTGGCGGGTGACGGGTCGCGCTGGACAACCGGATCGGCGCTCGTCGTCGACGGCGGGTACGCCGCGCCGTGAGCGCGGCTAGTGGTGCGGTGCGGGGGTCGGGTTGATGATCCCGCGCATGAAGATCTCGGCGAACGGCTTCGCCACGTCCCGGGCCGACAGCCGACCGCCGGCCTTCAGCCACAGGTAGGTGTAGTTGTGCATCCCGAGCCATGCCATCGCGGTGAGCCTGGGCTCCACGTCACGAAACTCGCCCGAGTCGACGCCGGCCTGGAGCACCGCCTCGACCCGTCGCTCGTACTCGCGGCGGCGGCCGCGGAACTGCGTGGCGCGCTCGCCGGTCAGCGCGGGGAACTCATGCAGAAAGACCCAGACGTGATCCGGGTAGCGGTGGATCACGTCGAGCAGCTCGTCGCCGAGCATGGCCAGCTGTTGCGAGGGAGAGCCGCCGGCTTTCGCCACGCGTTCGGCACCGAGCATCACTTCGTCCATCACCCGGTCGTGGATGGCCGCGAGAAGCTCCTCTTTGGACCCGATGTAGTGGTAGAGCGCGCCCTTGCCGAGGTCGTTGGCGGCACAGAGCTGCATGATGCCGGTGGCGTGGTAGCCGTGTTGTGCGAAGACGGGTGCTGAGGTGTCGATGATCACCTGGCGACGCGCTTGCCAGTTCGCCCGGCGTGGAGAGTCATCGGCTGCTTCCGTCCGTGCCATTGGCAGCGACCTTAGCGGGCCGTCCCGACGAGAGGTTGCCTCCCCATCATGACCTCCGTCCCGGTGACGCAGCCGGATCTGAACTGGTTCGCGGTGCTCGCCCACCACGCCATCCGATCGCCGGAGAAGGCGATCACGGTGTTCGAGGGCGAGACCACGACCTATGGCGATATGGCCCAACGCGCCACGGAACTGGCCGGCGGCCTGGCCGAGCACGGGGTGGGTCATGGCGACGTGGTGGCGCTCCTCTCTTACAACAGTCCCGAGTTTCTCGAGACGATCTTCGCCGCCAACTACCTGGGCGCCATCGCCATGCCGATCAACTGGAGGCTCGCCGCACCCGAAGTCCGCTACATCCTCGAGCACTCCGGAGCGCGGGCACTGGTCTGCGACGAGCGACTCATCGATCTGGCCAACGAGGCGATCGAGGGCATGGATGGGGCCCTCTTGCGTGTGTGTGCATCGCCGGCGGCACCGGTTGGGTGGACCGCCCTCTCCGATGTGCGTGTACGCCATTGGGGTGAACCCCGCGTCCCCGTGGGGGCCGACGACATCCATCGTCTGATGTACACCTCGGGCACCACGGGACGGCCCAAGGGCGTCATGATCACGCATGCCAATCTGGCCTGGAAGAACCTGGCGCACATTGTGGAGTTCGGCTTCACCAGCGACGATCTCGGGCTCGCCTGTGGCCCGCTGTACCACGTCGGCGCACTCGACCTCACGACGACCTCGCTGATCGCCGCGGGGGCCACGACCATCATCCACCGCGCCTTCGACGCCGCCGCCGTGGTCGACGAGATCGAGCGGTCCCGCGTGACCGCGGTGTGGTTGGCTCCGGCCATGGTGAACGCGATCATGGCGATGCCCGACATCGAGCAGCGAGACCTCTCTTCGGTGCGGGTGGTCATCAACGGAGGGGAGAAGATGCCCATCCCGCTCATCGAGCGCGTCGCACGCGCGTTTCCCCGGGCCTGGTTCGCCGATGCCTACGGTCTCACCGAGACCGTGTCCGGGGATACGTTCCTCGACCGCGACAGCATGATCAGCAAGCTTGGCAGCGTCGGCCGTCCGTGCCTCTTCCTCGACCTGGACATCTGGGACCAAAAGGGGGCTTCGGTACCGGCGGGGGAGCGCGGGGAGATCGTCATGCGGGGACCGAAGGTCTTCAAGGGTTATTGGCGGGACCCCGAGGCGACCGCCGCTGCGTTCGCCGGAGGGTGGTTCCACACCGGGGACATCGGCGTGCGCGACGACGACGGCTATCTCTACATCGTCGATCGGTTCAAAGACATGATCGTGTCGGGCGGGGAGAACATCGCCAGCTCGGAGATTGAGCGGGTGCTCTACGAGCATGATGCCGTGCTCGAGGCGGCGGTCGTGGCTCGTCCCGACGACCGGTGGGGAGAGGTTCCCGTGGCCTACGTCGTCCTGCGCCACGACGCCGCGGCGACCGGCGACGCGCTGCTGGCGCACTGCCGCTCCGAACTCGCCCGCTTCAAGGTCCCCAAGGAGATCGTGTTCTTGAGTGCGCTGCCGCGCAATCCGTCCGGGAAGGTTCTCAAGCGCGAGCTCAGGGCCGGCACCTGAGCGGGACCAGGAGCGGAACTGGCATTCCTCAAAATGAAGAAGTAGGTTCTCGTCGTCGTGGACGACGGGTCCGGAAGGGGTGCGGCATGCGAATCGGCTTGATGATCGGGCCTGAGCGAGGCCGCTACCGATCCAAGGTCTCCCGACTCGCGGCCGACGCGCAGTGGGCGGAAGAGGCCGGCCTGGCGACGGTCTGGATCCCGCAGATCCCCGATGAGTTCGATGCGCTGACCGCCGCCGCCGTCGCCGGTGCCGCCACGACCCGCATCGAAATCGGGACGGCCGTCGTGCCGGTCCAGCCCCGCCACCCCGTTGCGCTGGCCCAGCAGGCCCTCTCCGTGCAGGCCGTCTGCGAGGGTCGTCTCGCGCTCGGCCTGGGCGTCTCGCATCATTGGATCATCGACGAGATGATGGGACTGCCCTACGCGCGGCCCGTGGCGACCATGCGCGCCTACCTCGACGTTCTGGACCAGGCACTGGGTGCACCCGGTCCGGTCGACGTCGAGAACGAGTTCTTCCGCGTGCACAATCCGCTCGACATCACCGACGTGGCGCCGACCCCCGTCCTGCTCGCCGCGCTCGGCCCCTTGATGCTGCGGCTCTGCGGCGAAAGGACCGACGGGACCATCTTGTGGATGGCCGACGAGCGCGCCATCGGATCACACATTGTGCCGACGCTGACCCGGGCCGCCGAGGCGGCGCACAGGCCACCACCGCGGATTGTGGCGGGCATCCCGGTCTGTCTCTGCGGCGATCAGGAGGTCGAGGTCGCCGTGGCCCGTACCAACCGGATATTGAGCGAGGCCGAGGTATCCCCGAATTACCAGAAGCTGCTCGACCACGGCGACGCGCAGACCGTGGGCGACATACTCGTGGCCGGGAGCGAGTCGACGATCGTGAAACGCCTCCACGCGTTTGCCGATGCCGGCGTTACCGACATTTCGATGAGAGTGGTGCCGATCGGGGACTCCCGTGAGGACCTGATCGCATCCTCGACGCGTACGCGTGAGCTGCTCTCTTCTGTGGCCTCATCGTTCTGAGACCACTACAGCGGCACCAGGGCCGGCAGTCGCTGGCTCGTGAGCAGTTCGACGCCGAGCTCTCTGGTCAGCGTGCGGGAGCCACCGAAGAGTGCATCGAGCACCAAGGCGCGCCGTACGTAGTGATGGAATTCGTGCTCCGTGGTGAAGCCGATGCCGGCCAGCACCTGCTGGCAGTGCCGGGCTGCGGTACGGGCGGCGCGCCCGGCCAATGCCTTGGCGACTGCTGCGGTCGTGGCGGATCCGTCCTCCCACGCCGCCCCCAGCATGGCGTCCGCGGCCTCAATCGCCACGAGCGACTCGGCCAGGCGATGGCGCACAGCCTGGAACTTGCCGATGATCTGATCGAATTGGGTCCGTTCGAGTGCGTGCTGGCGGGCCAGCTCGAGCATCGTCTTTGCCGCGCCGATCAACTCGTGTCCCACGGCCAGCTGGCACAGGGCGACTGAAGACGACCACGCCGAGGGGGGCAGCTCCTGCCGCGCCGCCGTGGCGCGCACCCTGCCGGTGACCTCGACGAGCTCAAGCTCGGGATCCATGCCGTGGACCCGGCGCAGCGCCATGTCGGCGGTCGGCACAACGGCAGCGACCACCGTTCCACCGGCGCGGGCCACCACGAGCGCCTCGGGCTGGGCCAGCAGTGCGGCGCTGCCCAGTCCGCGGACGACGAGATCGTCGCTCTCGAGCTCGCCGGGCGGGACCGCTTGCCCGAGGGGTGGCAGGACCACACCGGTGACCCGAAGTTCCCGCAGCCCCAGACCGTGGAGGAGGACATGGTCCAGCGACGAGGACGAGCCGTGTTTTGAGCCCAAGAGCATGAAGAGGGTCGTCACCGCCGTCTGCGGGTCCAGCGCGAGAGCCTCGTGCCACCCGAGCTCGAGCAGGGCCGTATCCAGCGCCTCTCCGCGGTGCTCTGCGACGGCACGCTGCACGGTCCGCTCGAACAGGATGAGGTCGGTCGGGTCCATCATCGGTCCGGCCCGAGGTCGAGGAGCCGGCGGGCGATGATATTGCGCTGGATCTCCGCCGTCCCGCCATAGATCGTCGCCGCCCGCGAGTAGAGGAACTCGCGCCGCCAGCGCTCGCTGGTCGGATCGTCCTCGATGAGGATGTCGGTGGACAGCCCGTCCGCCACCAGGTCGAACACCGCCTGCTCGGCCGTGGCCACCAGCACCTTGTCGATGGATGTCTCGGGACCGAGGTGTTCGCCCCCCGCCAGCCGTCGTTGCGTGTTCCTCGAGCGGGCGCGCAGCGCGTAGAGGAGTTGGGCCACCTCACCCACGGCCGCGGGGTCGAGGGCTCCGGGTGGCGCGGCCCGGAGAAGGCGCTCGAGCCGCCGGTGGAGGAAGGCGGCCCGGTGCCACAGCGCCGTGCTGCGCTCGTAGGGCAGCAGGTCCATGGCGACCGCCCAGCCCTGCCCCTCCTCGCCGAGCGTGCGGTCGAAGGGAACGTCGACGTCATCGAAGAAGACCTCGGAGAACTCGGCCGCGCCGTGCATCGTCTCGATGGGCCGCACCGTGATGCCGGGGCTTTCCATGTCGACGAACAGGGCGGTGATCCCCTTGTGGGCGGAGTCCGGCGCTCCGGTCCGGGTGAGCAGCACGCACCGCTGCGCGAACTGGGCGAGGCTGGTCCAGACCTTCTGCCCGGTGACGCGCCACCCCCCGGCCGTGCGCGTGGCCCGGCATGACAGCGAGGCCAGGTTGCTTCCCGTCCCGGGCTCCGAGAAACCCTGGCACCAGGTCTCGTCGCCGCGCAGGAGCCGCGGCACCATGGTGGCGGCGAGCTCCGGCGTGGCATAGTCGATCATGGTCGGGGCCAGTACCTCGGTCATGGAGTAGATGCCCGGCTCCACCAGGTCCCGGGCGGTGAGAGCCTCTCCGAGGTAGGCACGCAGGAGCGTCGACCCGCCGAGGCCTCCCACGCGGGGTGGCCAGCCCCAGCGCATGAAGCCGGCCTCGTAGGCCAGGCGCTTGACCGTGGCCAGGTGGGCCATCTGCTCGTCGAGCGTTGCCGCGGCGCGGTCCGGCGTGAGCCTGCGTTCGTTCTCGTCGAGCCACGAGTCCACCGCCGGGCGGAACTCGGCGAGCTCCATCAGTGCGTGGGGGCGGGACGGGTCGGGTCGTGGGCCCGCCCCGAGTCCCGGGCGCCGCTCTTGCGCAAAAAGGTCATCGACCGGGTGTGCAGGCGCCAGCCGTCGGGCGTACGGCGGTAGGTGTCCGAGTAGTAGCCGATGCGCATGTCGTGCGTCGTCTGCTCGACGAAGCACAGCGGCTGCTGGCCGTCCCCGACATCGCCGTCCAGGTTGAGGGCGGGTGGGCCCACCAGGAAGAGGCCCTTGGGGGCGGCGGCCACCAGTGCGGGGAAGTCGGCGAGTGCATAGGCGTCCCCGAAGGCACTGTAGGTGCCGTCCGGGGTGAAGACGTCGAGGACGGTGTCGATGTCGTCCCTGGTCATTCCGACGGCGTAGCGGGCCAGCAGTTGCTCGATCTCGATCACATCGTCGATCGGCGGCTTGTTCATTACCCCTCCTCGTAGCTGTAGACGGCGTGTACCGACGGGCTTGTCGGCACAGCCTGACAGGTAAGTATCCAGCCTTCCGCCACCTCGTCGTCGGTGAGGGCATTGTTGACGTGCATGGAGACCGTCCCCTCCACCAGCCTGGCCATGCAGGTGGCACAGCTCCCCGACTCGCAGGAGAACGGGGGGGCCAGGCCCAATTGTCGGGCCGTCTGCAGGATCGTGGTGCCCGGCCGGTAGTCGGCGGTCGACGTCCGCCCGTCCAGCTCCACGGTGACCTGGGTCGCCGTCGCCGCCGCCGCGGCGGGTTCGGGTTCGGGTTCCTGCAACCACTCGGCCGGCGTGAAGCGCTCGATGTGGACGCGTGCGGCGGCCACCCCACGGGAGCGCAGGGACTGCTCGACCAGGTCCATGAACGGGCCCGGCCCGCAGATGTAGAACTCGGGATCGTCCGCCGTGCGGACGAATTCGTCAACGGTCTCGGGCCGCACGAGCCCGCGGTCGACGTCGAGGTGGTGTGACACCACGAGACGCTCGCCGTAGTGCCGGCCGAGCGCGTCGAGCTCGGATGCGAAGATCACGGCGTCGCGGTGCTGGTTGGCGTAGAGGAGCCGGACCCGCCGGGTCGTGGTGGCGAGAGCCGTCTTCACCAAGGAGAGCACGGGCGTGATCCCGCTTCCCGCGCTGAATGCAATGACATCGCCCCGGCTCGGCCCCAGGCGGAACACCCCGGCCGGACGGGTCGCCTCGAGGGTGTCTCCCTCCGTCACGTGGTCGTTCATCCAGTTCGACACCACGCCCCCCGGCGTTCGCTTGACGGTGACCTTCAGCTCGGGGTCGACCGCCGGCGAGGACGACATGGAGTAGCAGCGCAGGAGCACCCGGTCGTCCACGCGCACCCGGAAGGTGCAGAACTGACCCGCCTCGTAGGCGAACAACGGCGCGAGTTCCCCGGGCACGTCGAGGACGAAGGAGCTCGCGTCCGCCGTCTCGGCAGTCACCCGGGCCACGCGCAGCCGGTGGAACCCGTGGTCGTGCGCCGTGCCTGCTGCGCCCCCGAGGGGGCGCGAAAGTGCCATGCTTCCAAACGATAACGAAGTTCTCTTTCGATGGCAATTGGGCTGACCGACAGGCGCGGTGCAGCACGGCGGAGATCGGAGCCGGTCCCACCGCCCGGTGGGGAGTTCGGTGGCCCGGCCAGGTCCGACCCTCGTCGGCGCCCCCACGGAAATGATATTCTTCAAAACGAGCAATCTTCCTCTATCATAAGTCCTCCCCGAAGGAGAAACCGGATGACCGTCCTCACCACGGAGCAGCTCGGCCCGACCGTCGGTGCTGCCGTCGTCGATGTCGATCGAGAGCGCCTGCTGAACGATGCGTCATTACCGGAATGGATCCTCGGAGCCCTCGACGCTCACGGGGCCCTGGTCTTTCGCGGCCTGCACATCGACGACGCCACGCAGGTGGCGTTCAGCCAGCGGCTGGGGCGTGTGGTGGTCCTCGGCCGGGGGGAGAACCCCGAGATCTTCAGGGTCACGCTCGACCCGGCGAAGAACCCGGCGGCTGAGTACCTGCGCGGGACGTTCGACTGGCACATCGACGGCTGCACGGACGACGTCCCGATCATGGCCACACTCCTGAGCGCGCACGCGGTGGCCGAATCGGGGGGCGAGACGGAGTTCGCCAGTACCTATGCGGCCTACGACGACCTCTCGGACGAGGAGAAGCAGCGCTATCTTGCGCTGCGCGTCGTCCACACCATTGAGGCGTCACAGCGGCTGGTCAACAAGGACCCCTCGCCAGAAGAGGTTGCCATCTGGCGGTCGCGCCCCTCCAAGGAACATCCGTTGGTGTGGACGCATCAATCGGGGCGACGGTCGCTGGTGCTCGGGGCCACGGCCTCCCATGTGGTCGGCCTGGACCGCGACGAGGGGCGGGCCCTGCTCGACGACCTCCTGGCGCGGTCGACCACGCCAGAGCGGATCTACCGCCACCAGTGGGCGGTCGGCGATCTGGTGATCTGGGACAATCGCGGCGTGCTGCACCGGGCGTGCCGGTACGACGCCGCGTCACCCCGGGACATGCACCGCACCACCCTGCACGGAGACGAGCCGATCCAGTGAGTTTCGAACGAACAGCCATCGTCACCGGCGGAGCCTCGGGAATCGGGTTTGCCATCAGCGAACGATTGGCGGCGGAGAACAACGCGGTGGCCATCTTCGACCGTGACGGCGACGCCGCCGAGGCGGCGGCGGCAAAAATTGTGGCAGCCGGCGGTACCGCGGTGGGCCTACACGTGGACGTCACCGATCGGGAGCAGATCGACAACGGCGTCGCCACCGTGCGCGAGCGGCTCGGCCGGCCCACCATCCTGGTGAACAGTGCCGGACTCGACGGGTTCGACCGCTTCCTCTCCATCACGGCCGAGAAGTGGAGCCGCATTCTCGCCGTCAACCTGACGGGCACCTTCGACTGCTGCCAGGCCGTCGTGCCCGACATGGTCGAGGAGGGGTGGGGCCGGATCGTCAACATCTCGTCGTCGAGCGCCCACGGCGGCCAGCCGCTCATGACCCATTACGTGGCGGCGAAGGCGGGAGTGATCGGGTTCACCAAGGCACTGGCGCTCGAGCTGGGCCCGAAGGGGATCACCGTCAACACCATCCCGCCCGGGTTCATCGACACCCCGATGCTGCGGGCTTCCGAGCGCAAGGGCCAGCTGGGCGAGGGGGTCGAGTACCACGCCGCGCGCACGCCGGTGCGCCGGGTCGGCCGTCCCGAGGACATCGCGGCGACGTGCGCCTTCCTCGTGCGGGATGAGGCCGGCTACATCACCGGGCAGGTCATCGGTGTCAACGGCGGCCGGAACACCTGAGGTGGCACGGATCACGCCGTTGCCGCCCAAGGAGTGGCCGGAGGAGATGCGGGCGGCCCTCGCCGCGCTGCGGCCCGCAGAGTCCCGCCATCCCCTCCCGCAGACCAAGGACCGCCCCAAGGCGCGCAACGCTCTCGGCACGCTGGCGCGCCACCCGGCGCTCACCGCGGCGTTCAACACCTTCAACGGCTACATCCTGTTCGCCTCGACGCTCACCCCCCGCCAGCGGGAGCTGCTGGTCCTCCGTGTGGCCACCGTCCGTGGCTCGGCCTACGAGTGGGAGCAGCACCGCGTCCTGGCGGCCGACGTCGGGCTGAACCCGGACGAAGTCGAGCGGGTCGCGGCCGGTCCCGACGCCTCCGGGTGGTCCCCCCTCGAGGGCGCCATGCTGCGGGCGGTCGACGAGTTGATCGGGGCCGGTGAGATCGCCGATGCCACATGGCAGCTCCTGGCCGACGAGTTCGACGACCAGCAGCTGATGGATCTGGTGTTCACGGTCGGCGCCTACGAGATTCTGGCCCTGGCCTTCCGATCCTTCCGCATAGAGCTCGACGAGGATCTCAAGCGGAAATGAGGTTCTCGTATTTGAAGATCTATGATATCGTTGTGGGGTCCCAAGCGGAATTGGAGGAGTGACGTGGCGCATTTCGCGAAGCCCAGCGAGGGCAGTTGGACCGAGCACTATCCGGAGCTGGGCACCGGGCCCGTGTCGTATGAAGACTCCATCTCCCCCGAGCACTTCGAGCTCGAGCGCAAGGCGATCTTCGGCCGGACGTGGCTGAACGTCGGGCGGGTCGAGCAGTTGCCCCGCGCCGGCAGTTACTTCACCAAGGAGCTCGGCGCCGCCGGCACCTCCATCGTCGTCGTCCGCGGTCCGGACGGAACCATCCGCTGCTTTCACAACATGTGCCGCCATCGGGGCAACAAGTTGGTCTGGAACGATTTTCCACGCGAGGAGACGAGCGGCACCTGCCGTCAATTCACCTGCAAGTACCACGGCTGGCGTTACTCCGTGGAAGGGCAACTGACCTTCGTGCAGCAAGAGTCCGAGTTCTTCGACCTCGACACCGAGGATTATGGGCTCGCTGCCATCGCGGTCGACACGTGGGAGGGGTTCATCTTCGTGAACCTGGATCCCGACAACACCATCCCGGTGCGCGAATATCTGGGGGACCTCGGCGCGGGCCTCGTCGGCTATCCCTTCGACCAGATGACCCAGGTCTACAAGTACCGGGCCGAGGTCGGCGCCAACTGGAAGCTGTTCATCGACGCCTTCGCCGAGTTCTACCACGCGCCGATCCTCCACGCGAAGCAGGCGACCGCCGATGAGTCGCGCAAGCTCTCCGGTTACGGCTTCGAGGCTCTGGCCTATGAGCTCGACGGGCCCCATGGCATGGTCTCGTCCTGGGGGGGCATGTCGCCGCCGAAAGACCTCGACATGGTCAAGCCGATCGAGCGGGTGCTGCGCAGCGGCCTGTTCGGTCCCTGGGACCGCCCCGCACTCGACGGCCTGGACCAGTTGCCGCCGGCCATCAACCCGGCCCGGCACCGGGCCTGGGGCGTCGATTCGTTCGTCTTCTTTCCCAATTTCATGGTGCTCGTCTGGCAGACAGGGTGGTACCTGACCTACCACTACTGGCCGACGTCCTACAACACGCACATTTTCGAGGGAACGCTGTACTTCGTTCCCCCGAAGAACGCCCGGGAGCGGCTGCAGCAAGAGCTCGCCGCGGTCACCTTCAAGGAGTACGCGCTGCAGGACGGCAACACGTTGGAAGCGACGCAGACCATGCTCGAGTCGAGGGCCGTTTCGCAGTTCCCCCTCAACGACCAGGAGATCCTCCTCCGACAACTCCACAAGACGGCCCGGGGCTACGTCGAGGACTATCAGAAGAGCTTTGCCACGCCGGTCCGGATCTCGGCCGCTTCCTGAACGCGGAGACGAAACGAAATGCCAATCCTGCCGACCGAATTCGGCGACCTCGAGCCCTTTGCCGCCTGGTCGCTCCAGAGCGAGGCGGAGCGCTACGCCAAACGGTTGTCGAGCACGCTGGACGAACTCCAGGCCTTCTACGATGCCGCCTTTCCCAGGCTCGAAGACGCCATGGCCTACCTCGACCAGTTCGAGTTCACCGCGCTCCCGCAGAGCGCCACCCGGCTGCTCTGGCTCTGCTACTCACTGGTGAACGCCTCCTTCCCGGTCGAGGTGTGGCGCCAGCCTCGCGTCCCCGACAGCGGCGCGGCCAGCCTGGACATGCTCATTGAGCCGGCAGTGTGACCGGCCCCCGACAGTGAGCAAGAACATGATTCTTTCCAGCAAAGCAGTAATTCCCCGCCAGCCAGAAATCCTCCGTGCCCTCCACCGTGAGATACGCTCTTAGGGGTAATGAAGAACAAACTTGTGGCCGATACCCCCGAAACAGACAGGCTTAGTTGGCGGGAGCAGGCGGTGGCCCGCTCATTGGACTCTGCCCGGATCCGGGCGGAGAGCCGGGTCCAGCGCTTCCTCGACGCGGCGATCGAGCTGCTGAATTCAGGTCCCAGCAAGGATTTCACCGTGCAGGAGGTCGTCGAGCGCTCCGGTCAGTCGCTGCGCAGCTTCTACCAGTACTTCGGCGGCAAGCACGAGCTCCTGCTGGCGCTGTTCGAGGAGTCGGTGCGGTGGACGGCCGACCACCTCCGTGACGAGGTCGTCACCGAGGAGGGGGCGCTCGAGCGCCTTCACCATTTCGTGGTGGAGTACTACCGACTGTGCCGTCCGGTGGCAGAACCGACCACGGCCGTCAACGCGCGCCCGCCGATCATGGCGGAGTTCGCGCAGCAGCTGCTCACCACGCATCCGAAGGAGGCTGCGCGGGCCTTTGTTCCGCTCGTGGCCCTGTTCGAGGAGTTGCTCGATGAGGCCGTTGCCGCCAAAGCCATCCGTGAGGATCTGCGTCGGGGGCCGACCGTCGGGGTCGTGCTGGAAGTGATCATGTTCAACGCGTTCTCGTCGACGATCGGCGGCTCCTCCATCCGGCCCGAGGACGACGCCTCGGCGGAGGAGCTGTGGACGTTCGTACTGCACGGGATCGGGAACATCGCCCCGGCGTGAACTGACCGTGTCCGCTAGCGGGCGCTGTCCTCGTGGCGGTAGACCTGCCCACCCTTCATCACGAAGCGGACGTCCTCGGTGACGCCGATGTCGACCAAGGGGTCGCCCGGGACGGCGATGAGGTCAGCGAAGAGACCGGCCTCGAGCCGCCCCCGGTCGTCGACATCGATGAGCTCCGCCGCCACGGTCGTGGCGGCACGGATGGCACCGAGCGGGGTCATGCCCCGATCGACCAGGGCGATCAACTCCTTGGCGTTGCGCCCGTGGGGTATGGCCGGGGCGTCGGTCCCGCAGGCGATGCGCGCCCCGCGACTGATGGCCTTGCTGATGGTCTCCCTGGCCCGGGGGAACACCTCGGCCGCCTTGGCCTGGAGCTCGGGCGCGGCCTGCGACACGTCCATGCCGTCGGCGAGGTAGGTGGTCGCGACGAGGAACGTGCCGCGTGCGATGAACAGGTCGAGGGTCTCGTCCGACATCAGCGATCCGTGCTCGATGCAGTCGATGCCGGCTTCGATGGCGGCGCGGATCCCCTGGTCGCCGTGGGCGTGGGCGGCCACCTTGAGGCCGGCCCGGTGTGCTTCGTCGACGATCGCCCGCAGTTCCTCGTCGGAGTACTGCTGGGCGCCCGCCGGACCGGCGTGGGACATCACCCCACCGGATGCGCACACCTTGATCACCTGGGCGCCGTGCTTGATCTGGTACCGCACCGCCTTGCGAACCTCGCTGATGCCGTTGGCGATGCCTTCTTCGACCGTCAACTCCATGATGTGGGGCGCGAAGGCCTGGAACATGGTCGGGTCGAGGTGCCCGCCGGTCGGTGTGATGGCGTGACCGGCCGGCACGATGCGCGGCCCGTCGATCCACCCCAGGTCGATCGCCTTTTTCAGCGCCACGTCCAAAAGGATGCCCCCGGTCTGGATGAAGAGGCCGAGATTCCGTACCGTCGTAAAGCCGGCGCGCAGAGTGCGACGGGCGTTGGCGACCGCCCGTAGCGTCCGCACGGCCGGGTCGTCCTGGACGGCGGTCAGCGGGCTGCGGTGGTCCGGTCCCCCGAGGAGCAGGTTCACCTCCATGTCCATCAGGCCGGGGAGAAGGGTCACGTCGCCGAGATCGATGACCGTCGTATCGTCGGGGACGCGGCGTGGGTCGACCTCAAGGATGCGGTCGCCCTCGACCAGCAAGTTGCCCGGTACGAGTTCGCCCGCCTCGACGTCGAGCATGCGGGCGCTTCGCACCTGAATGTGCGCCGGCGTTTGGGATCGGGCCATCGTGTGCTCCTTGCGTACCGGGAAATTCAGCCTATGAGAATGGTAGTCTCTCTTCGATAGAGTGCAGTTGCCGGTGAGAGGGGGCGCGCGGCTGGTCCCTTGTCGACCCTTCTGCCAGCCAATCGTCGGAGGTGAGGCGTGACCGCCATACTGAAGGGTGTCCGGGTCCTCGAGGTCGCCGAGCACACGTTCGTGCCGGCGGCCTCGGCTCTGCTGGCCGACTGGGGAGCCGAGGTCATCAAGATCGAGCACGTGGAGCGGGGCGATGCCATGCGGGGCCTGGCGTCGACCGGCCTGGCTCTCATCCCGGGCGACGTGCATGTGCTGCTCGAGCACTCGAACCGGGGGAAGCAGAGCCTGGGCCTGGATCTGACCTCGGCCGAGGGCCTGGAGATCCTCTACAGGTTGGCCGGGACGGCCGACGTGTTCCTCACCAACAAGCTGCCGGGCGTGCGCTCGAAGCTGAAGATCGGCGTGGACGAGATCCGCAGCCAGAACCCCCGCATCATTTACGTGCGGGGGACCGGTCAGGGCGAACGGGGACCCGACGCCGACAAGGGCTCCTACGATGCCCTGGCCTTCTGGGCCCGGTCAGGCGTGGCCGCGGGAGCCACCCGACCCGAATACGACCTCATCCCGGTCCCGCCGGCTCCGGGGTTCGGCGACTCCATCGGCGCCATGACCATCGCGGGAGGGATCCTGGGCGCCCTGTTCCACCGTGAGCGCACCGGCGAGTCCACCGTTGTCGACGTGTCGCTCCTCGGGGTGGGCATGTGGGCCATGGGGCAGGCCATCGCCCTCTCGCTGGCGCTGAACGTCCCGTGGGCCCCTCCTCCCGCCGACCGGCTGTCGTCCAACCCGCTTTCGCGGAACTACTGGACGCAGGACGGCCGCTCCCTGGCCTTCACCTGCCTGCAGGCGGGCAAGTACTGGCCGCCCCTGTGCGAGGCCATCGGCCGCCCCGAACTGGCGACGGATCCACGCTTCGCCGACCACAAGTCCCTCCTGGAGAACAGTGCGGCCGCGGTCGAGATCCTGACCGGCGTCTTCGCCTCGGCCACGCTCGAAGCATGGCGCGACGTCCTCGCCTCGTTCAGCGGCCAGTGGGCGGTCGTGCAGGACACGCTCGAGGCCGTGGTCGACCCGCAGAGCGAGGCCAACGGGTATGTGCAGGAGTGCCACACGGCCTCGGGGACCCCGTTCCGGTTGGTGACGGCTCCGGTCCAGTTCGACGAGGAGCCGGCGGTGCCCGGACGGGCCCCGGAGTTCAACGAGCACGGCGATAGCATCCTCGCCGGGCTCGGGCTCGACGAAGGTGCCATCATCGACCTCAAGGTCCGTGGCGTCGTCGCCTGAGCGCGACGACAGGAGGTGATGAGATGACCGTCTTCGATGCATTTCGCTACGACAACAAGCGCGTCCTGGTGGCGGGTGGGGCGACCGGCATGGGTGCGGCCGCCGCCGAGCTGGCCCGGGACGCGGGGGCCGAGGTCGTGGTCATGGACGTCGCCGCCATCACCCTGGCCGGCGTCAAGGCGGTGCACGTCGACCTGGCCGAGCGGGCCTCCATCGACGCCGCCGTAGAGGCGTGCGGCGGCCGGGTGGATGCGCTGTTCTCGTGCGCCGGTGTGGCGGACGGGACGGAGGGCATCGAGCGGGTCAACTTCCTCGGCCACCGCCACCTCATCGACCGGCTGCTGGAGCGGGACATGCTCCCGCGGGGTTCGGCCATCGGATTCATCTCTTCCGCCGCCGGGCTCGGCTGGGAGGCCAACCTGGCGGAGCTGGCGGAGCTCTTGGCCACGCCGGACTTCGACAGCGGGGTGCAATGGGTCGCGGCGCACCACAAGGCGGACTACCTCTCCTCGAAACAGGCCGTGTGTGCGTACGTCGCTGCCCACGCGTTCGGTTTCGCCCAGCGCGGGATCCGCATCAACGCCATCTGCCCCGGGCCGACCCGCACGCCGCTGGCCGAGGCCAACGCGGAAACCTGGCTGGGCTTCGGGGCCGATTATCGGGCGGAGCTCGGCACGGAACCGTCCACTCCGCTCGAGCAGGCCTATCCGCTCGTCTTCCTCTGCAGTGACGCCGCCGCCGCCATCACCGGCATCACTCTCATCACCGATGGCGGCTACATGAGCTCGGGCATCACCGGGTCGTTCCCGCCGGCCACGGCCGCCGCCAATTTTCTGTTCGGGCGCTACTAGCAATAGCGAGTAGGGCGTCCACGAAACAGTCGCAGCCAAAAGGCTCGTTCACGGCAGGCGACCACAGGCCCCGTGCATTCAATTCGGGGTCGGACGAGAAGGCGGTTTCAAGGGGTGTGCGCAACGAGCTCGAAAAACCATGCTCGCTCGAGTCGACCGGTACCGAGAACCGCCGCCGCCGCCTCTCGCGAGAGGCCAGCGTCCACTCCAAGAGCACGCCACCAGCCCCCGGCTAGGCCGGCGCCCTGGGGATGACGGCTACCGAGGGGATGCTGGCGCTGGCACCGCAGCGCAGCACCATGTCGATGACGCGAATCAGCTCGCCCACCTCGACCAGCGAACCGGCCAGGAGGCTGCGGGCCTCC